>Ga0172369_10007983_pt1 | contig 12124 bp, 8 predicted proteins | sample LakKiv25m_FD_114539 | JGI IMG/M metagenome (GOLD analysis project Ga0172369, IMG submission 114539) | Freshwater microbial communities from Kabuno Bay, South-Kivu, Congo - kab_022012_11.25m | ecosystem: Environmental > Aquatic > Freshwater > Lake | place: Democratic Republic of the Congo... | reverse complement strand
CCAGCTCACCTTTTACAACGACGCTCTCAACGCCATCCGCGTCGCCGAAAATTTTGTCAACAAAGAGATGCGCGACCCCCGGACATCCGCCACCGTCTTCGCCGAACAGCCTTTGCTCTCGAATGCTTTAGAACGTTGGGAAGAAATGGTGCAGATCGCCATCAAACGCCTCAAGGGGCGGGCCGATGTTGTGATCGAGCTCAAGAGTCAACGCATCACGCAAGGCGCGCGGCTGCCCATCACCGTTCTGGCTCGCAATCGCGGGCTCAACGTCGCCGAACATGTGCGGGTTAAGATCGTCAACGGCGGCGATTACTACGTGACACAACCCGACGAACAAAACATCGAGATACTGGGCGCGGGCGAAATGCGTGACCTCACTTTCTTCGTCGAGCCCAAGCCCGAAGTGAAACGGCTGCGCTTGCAGTGGCAGGTATCCTTTGACGATTCGATCGAGTCGGTGCGCCAAGCCGAGTTCGCCGACATCGCCGAATTCGTCGCGCCCGATAAACCGTTCCAGAAAATTTTCCCCATCCCGTACGTCACCGGCACGCCGCTCAAAGACAGCAGTGTGTTCGTCGGGCGGCAAGATATTTTTGAATTCGTCAAAGAGAATCTGTTGGGCGCGCACCAGAATAACGTGATCATTCTGCACGGTCAGCGGCGCACCGGAAAAACATCGGTGTTGTATCGCTTGGGCGAAATTCTGCGCGAGACCCACATCGCTGTGTTGATTGACATGCAGGGCAAACCGGCGCGCGGCGAAGCCGACTTTTTATTCTCCATCGCCGACGACATGGTGTATGCCTTGGAGAAAGAAAATATCGAAGTCGCTTTGCCAGAGCGCAAAGCCTTTGACGAATCACCGGAATTTTTCTTCTCGTCGCGTTTCATTCGCAGCTTGCGTGAACCGCTTGGCAAGCGTAATTTGCTTCTGCTGTTCGACGAGTTTGAAGAACTGCAGCGCCGCGTGGACGACAAAAAACTAAGCCCGGAGATTTTCCAATTCCTGCGCAACTTGATGCAGCACGAAGAGAAACTGGATTTTATTTTCTCCGGCACTCACAAACTGGAAGAACTCGGCAGCGATTACTGGTCGGCGTTGTTCAACATCGCCATCTACAAGCCCATCACCTTTCTCTCCACCGCCGAAGTGCGCCGCCTGATCACCGAGCCGGTTGCCCAATACAACATCGAATACGATCCGCTCGCCATCGAAAACATCATCACGCTTACTGCCGGTCATCCGTACTTCACGCAATTACTGCTGCACGAAGTGGTGGTGTATCACAACGAAACTGAACGCAGTTACATCACCGCCGCCGACATCGAGCAAGCCGTGTCGCGCGTGATGGAGCGCGGCGAAGCGCACTTTAAATATATTTGGACCGAAAGCGGCGAAACCCAACAAAAGATGATGCAGTTGTTGGCAGAAGGGCTGGTGGGCAAACACGAACTCGCTCTGGGCGATCTGAGCCGGTTGAACGAGCATCTGTGCGGCTGCGAAATAGATGAAAATGACATTGCCGAATTAACTCGCCTCGCCGAGCGCGACATCCTCTCGCGCAACGGCAAACTCTATCGCTTCACCGTCCCCCTCATCGAGAAGTGGGTACGGCACACCTATCCCATGATGGCCTAACGCTTTACGCCCCGCTTCCTACGTGGTATCATCTCCTTCGCAGACCCGAAACCTCGGCACGCAACACTGTCCGGGGTTTCACTGCGTATATTAAAGGAACTTATGACTCAACATCGCACCAACATTCGCAACATCGCCATCATCGCGCACGTCGATCACGGCAAGACCACTTTAGTGGATGGCTTGCTCAAGCAGGCGCACACCTTCCGCGACAACCAACAAGTCGCCGAGCGCGTGATGGATTCCAACGATCTCGAACGCGAGCGCGGCATGACCATCCTCGCCAAGAACACCTCGGTTGTTTATAACGAGATCAAGATCAACATCGTAGACACACCCGGTCACGCCGACTTCGGCGGTGAAGTGGAACGCGTGATGAATATGGTGGATGGCGTCCTTCTCCTGGTGGACGCCGCCGAGGGGCCCATGCCGCAAACCCGCTTCGTCCTCCGCAAAGCGTTAGAGATGGGACACAAAGCCATCGTCGTCATCAACAAAGTAGATCGCAAAGACGCGCAGCCCGAAGATACCCTCAACAAAACGTTTGACCTCTTCATTGAACTTGGCGCGAGTGATCATCAAGCGAACTTCCCGATCATTTACGCCAATGCACTGACACAACAAGCCGGAACGACTACCGATCTCAGCCCGGATTATCAACCGCTCTTTGAATCGATCCTCCAACACATCCCCGCGCCCAACGTGGACGCCGACGCACCGTTGCAAATGCTGGTCGCCAACCAGACCTACGACGACTACAAAGGCATCATCGCCATCGGGCGCATCTTCGCCGGAAAAATTAAAATCGGTCAAGACATCGCCCGCATTGATCTGCACGGGCAAGTGACCATGTCCAAAGTGCGGTATCTGTTTGTGTATCAAGGTCTGCAGCGTATCGAAGTGGAAGAGGCGGAAGCGGGCGAGATCATCGCCCTGGCCGGGATCGAAGACATCACCATCGGCGATACGATTGCCGATCCCGAATCGCCGGTTGCGCTGCCGCCGATTCGCGTGGAAGCGCCCACCGTGCGTATGACCTTCGGAGTCAACACGTCACCGTTATCGGGGCGTGAAGGCACGTGGGGATCGTCACGCAAACTGCGCGAGCGACTCTATAACGAATTAAAAAATAACGTCGCGCTGCGAGTCGAGGACACCGACAAAGCCGACACCTTCACCGTCTCTGGACGCGGCGAACTGCATTTGGGAATTTTGATCGAGACCATGCGCCGCGAAGGCTACGAGTTTCAAGTCTCGCGCCCCGAAGTGATCTATCGCAAAGGCGAAGCAGGCGAGACGCTCGAACCGTTCGAGGAGACGCATATCGAAGTGGCGGAGGCGCACACCGGCACGGTGATTGAGATGCTCGGCAACCGCCGGGGTCAGATGATCAACATGATCAACGGCGGCGATGGATCGGTCTATCTCACTTATGTCGTGCCGACTCGCGGCTTGCTCGGCTTCCGTCAACAATTTTTAACTGCCACTCAAGGCACGGGTGTGGTCAACACACTCTTCCACGATTATCTGCCGATGGCAGGAGCGATCGCGGAACGGGCGCAGGGATCATTGGTCGCGTGGGAAGCGGGGACGGCAACCGCCTTTGCGATCCGCAATGCCGAAGAGCGCGGCTACTTATTCATCGAGCCCGGCACTGAAGTGTACGAAGGCATGGTCATCGGTCAACATCAACGACCGGGCGATCTCAATGTGAACATCTGCAAGAAGAAACAACTGACCAACGTGCGCGCCGCCCGCGCCGAAATTTTGGTCAGCCTGACTCCGGCGCGTAAGATGAGTTTGGATGAATGTATCGAGTATCTGGCAGAAGACGAACTACTCGAAGTGACTCCGCAGAGTCTCCGCATTCGCAAACGCATTTTGAATTCTGATGAACGCGGCAAGATCGCCTCAAGCAAGAAAAAAGAGTTGGAAGCAGAGGCGGCATAACTCCCACCAACGGCATCCCCTCCCCGATAAACTTTTAGATTATCCTTCTCCTCGCGCCTCCTTGATGACACCTAATCGCCCCTTAAACATCAAGTAGAACAACTCAAACACATATATACTTCTCATTAGAGGCGGCAACATGTACAGACGGTTGTCATCCGCTTTCACCGTAATCCTGCACTTGCGAGGCGTACACTTCCATCATACTTTCAGGTGCAAGCCTCATCCTATTTCCACATATTCAATTTCAATAAAGGAGAAGAACTATGAACAAAAAAGTTTATATTGCATTGGCAATGTTGATCATTGCCGGGCTTGCATGTTCAACGACGGATGAACCAACCTCTGCGCCGCCAGCCGCTCCTACGAATGTACCTGCCGCAACCGTCGCGCCAACCAAGGCGCCCGCACAACCCACCGCCGCGCCTGCCGCCACTAAAGCGCCAGAACCCACCAAAGTGCCTGCGTCGGCTGTGACTACTTTAAAGAACAAGTCCGGCTCCATCACACTGGATGTCCCATCGAGTTGGAGCCAAGTTCTCAGTGACGATACAAAGCTCGGCGACATCCCTACCGCGCGGATTATCGCTTCACCCGACCTCAACGATTACGAAGCCTACAAAGCTCCCGGTGTGGAATTCTACGCTTCAGCCTCGTTAGCCAAGTTGGGCGGTTTCATCCAAGTGCTTGATGAACTGCGCGGAGTGTATCTTCAAGATTGCAAGTACAACAGCAAAGATCGCTATAACTACACGGACGATGTCTTTGAAGGCAAATGGGATGGTCTGACCGATTGCAAAGGCACTGGCAATGTTCTAGTAGTCTTCTCCGGAAGGCCAAAACAACAGAAGACAGCACTGCTCGTCTTCATGGTCGTCAACTTTCCTAAACCTGACGACAAAGCGGTTGATACACTGAAACTATTGCTCGATTCGTTCGATGTCATCAGTCAGTTGCCGTAATATCTGATCCGCCATGGGAACGGGCTTCATGTCAGAAGCCCGTTTTCCTTTTAAGTTGAGCGCGTCTAAACTCATCTGGCGCTGATATGCTTTGTTATAATCATCTTCATGCGCCGCACCACACTCTCACTTATTCTCTTCGTTGCGCTGTTCGTTTTTGTGCCAGCTGCATTCGCCTCAAATGAGAGTGACGATCTCTGCACCCCCACGTATCAACTGACTCATTTGGGTCAATGTCCATTAAACGGACCCGGCGGGCGCGTGGAGATGATGCAGCGATTCGAATTGCCGGAAGACCTGCCCGCCGCCAACATTCAATCGCTTAAAACTCCGTCGCCGCTTGCCAACAAAAATTATGCGCGCGTGATAAAACCCAACGCGCCCATCTACGCCAGCGTGGACGACGCTCTCGCTAACAAAGAGAAACGCAAAAGCGGCAAAGGCTTCATCTACGTCACCTACGATTACCCCATCTCGCGCAACGGCGAAGATTTTTTTCAGATCAATGTCGGCGAGTTCGTGCGCCGCGCCGACATTGCTACCATCACCCCATCCAAATTTGAAGGTGTGGTCGTCACCCGTCAACCCGAGCGTCCCTTTGGATGGATACTCGCCGCCGTGCAACCGCGCCTCAGCCCCAATGGGCAGCTCAACTCAGACGTTCCCAGACTGAATCGCTACGACGTTGTGCAAGTTTATGATCGCTCGAAAGTCGGCAGCAAAGAATGGCTGCTCATCGGGCGCAATCAATGGCTTGAACGTGATCCGCATTACATCGCTTTAGTAGAAGTCCAGCCGATGCCGCCTCAGGTGTTGGGCAAATGGATCGCCGTCAACCTCTACGAGCAAACGATGTCGGTCTATGAAAATGATCGCCTGGTGTACGCCTCTCTGGTCTCAAGCGGCATCGGCGTATGGAACACCCGCCCCGGAATTTTTCAGGTGTACGAAAAATATGAGAGTACGCCGATGACCGGCGCGTTTGCCGCCGACGCTTCCGATTACTATTCACTTGAAGACGTGCCGTGGACAATGTACTTCGACAAAACCATTGCCCTGCATGGCGCGTACTGGCACGATCTGTTTGGCTATCAACAGTCGCATGGCTGCGTGAACCTCGCGCCCAAAGATTCGCTCTGGCTTTACAAATGGGCAGAGCTCGGCACGATTGTCTACGTCTACGATCCAAGCGGGCGCACGCCGTCCACGTCACTCGGCGGGGGACCGTAAACGGCGCATGACCTTTGCGTAAGGGCAGGGCTTGCCTCTGCCCAATTGGACGACCACAAGAGTCGCCCCTACAAACACTCATGCACACCCTCCTCAAAAAATTAGACGCCCCGCTCCAGCGCGCCGCGCCGATCCTCATCGGTGCTGGCGCGATTTTGTTGCTCCTCATTTTGATCTATTGGCGCACACTCACCGTTTTTTACGCGCCCTACTCGCTCCTCGCCACACCCAAACCCACACCGGCGTGGGCGGCGACTCTTTTTTCACTGCGCTGGTTCGTCGTCGCCTTTTCTGCATTTCTGTTTTGCCTTTTCCTCTACATCGAAGTTCGCCTTCGCGCTCTCACAAACATTTTCCGTTTTCTTCTCACGCATCGCCTGTGGTCAGCAATCACCCTCGTTGCGCTCACCCTCATCGGGCGCAGTTATTTTTTTCTGCCGGGGCGGCTGGCGCTCGGCGACAACAGCAACGTCACCTTCAACATCTGGGCAATGCGTTATTGGATCGAAACAGGCAACGCCGGAGTGTTCTGGTCGAACTACGCCCTCATGGGTTCGCCCTTCAGCCAATTTCACTTAAGCCTCTATTACTATTTGGGTGGATTGATCGATCTACTGATTCGTGATCCCTACCTCAGCAATAAGATCGTCGGGATGTTCGCGCATATAGTGATGACGTACTCGATGTTCATCTACGTGCGGCGCCTCACCCGCTCGATCTGGTCTGGACTGTTCTCCGCCGCCGTTTGGAGCGCAGCATTTTTCCATTATCACCATTTCGTCGGCGTCGGCACCATCGTCGCGTCGTTGAACATCGCCTTCTTGCCGTTGCAACTCTACTGGGTCGAAACAAGTTTAGGACGCGGTGCGTTCACGCGAGATCGCGCCATGCTCGCCCTCACCATCGGCGTGGGAATCTGGGCGCATCAATTGTATGGGATGTGGGCAGTGGCTTTTCTTCTCGCCTACGTTATGGTTCGCGTGATGGCGCGCACGCGCCTCACTTGGTTGGAACGGGTAAAAGAAATAGGCGGCACTACACTTTGGGCAAGCATCGGCATCTTGATCGGAATCTACAAAATTCTCCCGGTCATCGCCGAAGGTTCGCTCGTCGGCGTGAGTAATTTATTCACCTCTCGCTTCGAGATGCCGATCATCAAACTTCAACAAATACTCACCTTCAACGACAGTTTTCTAAACCCCGATTGGCAAGGCGGCTACATTGGACCCGTATTGCTGATCGTCAGCGTTATCGGCGTCACCTTAGTTGTGATCAATCGCGCTTCGCGTTATGCAGGTTTGGCGGCGTGGTTCGTCATCACCGGAGTACTTTCCTTCGCGCCTTACTATGCCCCCGATCTTTTTGATCGCCTCTTCCAAAACATCCCGCTCGGCGAATTTGTGTACGCTGTTAAAACTCCGGGGCGTTACCTGTTCTTCTTCGAGTTCGCCGTCACGGCGCTGTGCGGCGTAGCGATTAAACAGATTTTCGTAGGTCTTGTACATTTAACAGGGAAGCATCCCGAGCGGAGCGCGCGCCTTTCGCGCGTAGTCGAGGGACGCGGCGAAAGCAATAACTTCCCGCCCTCCTCGACTTCGCAGTGGAATTACACCACTGCTCCGCTCGGAGTGCTTGTAACTTTTCCCGACAAAGTCGTAAGAGCCATTTTGATTCAACTTAGACGACCACACAACTGGATTAGCACCGCCTCAATCTTCGGCGGCGCATTGATTATGGGATACATGATCTATTTGAGCCTCATCGTCAACAGCCTCATCCCCGATACGTGGACGAGCCAAGCGCAGAAGCGCGGCGAGTCGTTGGCGTGGATCAAACAAAATAGCGACGGCAGCAGCCGCGTGATCGATGGTGTCTCCGGCTGGTCAGTGTGGCAAGCCTACGAAGTTGCCGCCTACACCGGACAGCCGAGCTTCTTCAATCACAAAGAAGAAGCGCAAGCGTCACTGCAAACTGCGTTGACGTTGATAGATTGGCTGAAGCGCGATCTCAAAGCCGGGCAGATACAACCCGCCACGCTCAATCTCGCCTATCTGCTTGATGCGCGTTACATCTTAGGTCACAGAGGAAACATCGGCAACTTTGCGCCAGCCTTTCAAGATGAACTCTACAACGTGTGGCTTGCCCCGCACTCGATCATCGTCGCCTCAAACCGACTCGCACCCCCACGCGACTCCGATTCACTCGAATCAATTTTCGCCAAGATGGAAATTGATTCGGAGCGCAACGTCATCAACGGCATCCCTGTCAAAGATCGTAGCGCCCCGTCTCTAAAAATTGATTCGCCTCTGCGAGTCAGCCTCATCGCTCACGAGATGCAACCCCAATACGCCAAGATCACTTTCGATCTCAACGCCGAAGCCTACATCCAACTTGGCTACTCTTACTATCCCTATCTCAACGTGTTGTTAGACGGCAAAAAAGTTGAGGCGTTTCCAACATCCCTGCAACTCATCGCGTTCAAAGCCCCCACAGGCAGGCACACGGTTGAACTTGTGCCTTATCTTTCTCCCCTTCGCATCGTTTCACTGCTCATTGGTTTAGTCGCTACGCTGTTTAGTTTGATAAGATTTCCGAAGTTTTAAAAACTTTGGAAGTCTGAAACGTGGATTAGAATAATGGTGTGAACTACCCTCTCCTCCTCGACGGCGCGACTGGCACCGAACTGCATCGGCGCGGGGTGAACACCGGCTTGCCGCTGTGGTCTGCCAACGCGCTCCTCGACGAAAAAGATTCGCAAACGCTCAAACAAATCCATCTCGATTATTTAAACGCGGGCGCGGACATCATCACGGCGAATACCTTTCGGACTCACAGACGATCACTCGCCAAAGGGGGATACGGTCAACGCGCGCGCGAACTGACTCTTAAGGCAGTCGCCATCGCGCGCGAAGCTATTGCCCTCACCCCTACCCTCTCTCCCACAGAGAAAAGGGAAAGAATGATCGCTGGTTCAATCGCCCCGCTCGAAGATTGTTATTCGCCTCAACTTGTGCCAACGAATTTAGAACGTGAGCGCGAACATAGCGAGATGATCGAACACCTCGCCGAAGCAAATGTGGACATCTTTTTAATCGAAACGATGAACACGATCAGGGAAGCCGCCACTGCCGCGAAAGCCGCCACGCGCATCGGCGGCATCCCCGTTGTTGTCAGCTTCGTGTGCGGAGTAGATGGCAAGTTGTTGTCCAGCGACTCATTGAACGATGCCGCGCGTACCGTGATCGATCTCGGCGCGGACATCATCGGAGTCAATTGTGTTTCGACTCCGCACATCAAAGCCTGTCTCGATCAACTTCGTTCATTCAACATGCCGTTGATCGCTTACGGCAACATCGGACACATTGACGAGCGAGACGGCTGGACGAACACCGACGCCGTTGACCCCGAATCGTACGCGCGTTATGCGGCAACGTGGAACGCGCAAATTATCGGCGGATGCTGTGGCACAACACCCGAACACATCCGCCATTTGGAGAAAATAATTCATGCGAGCTAAAATCGCTTCGTTCTCTTTGCTGATCACCTTCACGCTCGCCTGCACCTGCAGTTCGCTCACGCCTCTCGCGCCCCTCCCCACGTTGGCGACAACACCTGCGATCCGAGACGGCAGCCGCACGCGCACACAATCGCCCACACCGACTCTCGCTCCCACTGCAACTCTGATTCCGACTCTCAAATCATCTCCCACGTCCGCGCCGATTCTTTTCATCCCGCCCGGCTGCGAAAATATCAAACCCGCCACGGTGCTGCCCGCCACCGCCGCCGTCACTGCCACATCTGTTTACGCAACCAACCAGCCCATCAACACTCAAAAGCAGATGCGCGTGTTCGAAGCGTTGGTGAAAAAAATTGAAGAGGTGTACGTCTACGAAAATTTTAACGGCAAGGATTGGAAGGCCGTTGCGGAAAAATATCGCGCCAAAGTGCGCGGCGGTTTAACAACAGAAAATTTTTATCAGGAGATGCGGGCGATGATCAATGATCTGGGGGACGATCACTCGAACTATGAGTCGCCGCAGCAAGTGGCACAGCAAGATGCACAGATGGCGGGGAGCAACAACTACACCGGCATCGGCGTTTTGATTCAACCGATGGAGTCGAAAAGCAAGATTACGGTGTTGATGACTTTCCCCGGCTCATCGGCAGAGAAGGGCGGATTGAAACCGCACGACAGCATCGTGAAGATTGACGGGCGCGTGGTGATCGAGAGCGGCATCGCTTACAGTCAACGTTTGCGCGGACCCGAATGTTCCGCCGTCAACGTGACGGTCGTTTCACCGAATGGTCAGGCGCGCGACGTGTTATTCATCCGCCACAAGATCACATCGTCCCAGCCAATCATTTCGCAACTCGTCTCCACCCAAGATGGCTCACGAATCGGGTATATCTTTTTGCCAACATTCATAGATGAGACGATCTCCGATCAAGTTGAAAAAACGTTGAAAGATTTTGGTGATCTCGACGGGTTGATCCTCGACAACCGGATGAACGAAGGCGGCTCAAGCACGGTGCTGGAAAGAGTCTTGTCCTACTTCACTTCCGGTTTGCTCGGTCACTTCCAAAGCCGCAAGAATACACGCTCATTAATCATCAAAGCACATCCCATCCACAATTCGCAAACGGTGCCGCTGGTCGTCCTCATCGGCAGAGAGTCGGTGAGCTACGGCGAAGTATTCCCCGGCGTGCTGCAAGATTCCGGGCGGGCAAAACTTGTGGGAGATCGCACGGCAGGCAACGTGGAGACTCTCTACGGCTATGATTTTGAAGACGGCTCGCGGGCGTGGATCGCTCACGAGACGTTTGTACCGCTCAACTCCAAACAGAATTGGGAAGGCGTGGGCGTGAAGCCAAACGTGGAAGTGATCGCCGACTGGGACACGTTCACTTTTGAAACCGACCCGGCGATTGCCGAAGCGTTAAAAATTTTTGGTCGCAAATAGCCGATGGCAAGGAGGCAGCGATGAGCAAAGAAGATGAAGAACTCGAACGGTTGAAAAAACTTCGCGCGCAGCAGATCGCGGCACGCGACCCGACGGTGAAGGAGAAAAAACTTTACGGCAAGATCAGCACCAACGCCAAAAAGTATACGCGCTACAGTCTGCGCGACGCCATCAACGACATGCCCGCCAAGTGGTTCTACATGTTGATCGGAACCATCGTCGGAATTTTCATCGGCATCGTCTTGATGTGGGTCATCAACGCTTGGTGGTCGGGCGGCGTTGCGCTCATCGTCACGCTAGTCTGCGCGCTGCTCGGGCGCGTGGTTGGACTGGCGGAAGATTTTAGAAAAGAGTAAATTAGGGATCGTGCGATTCACCCGACGCGACTTTTTAAAATTAACCGGACTCGGCGGCGCGACTCTGGTCTTAAGATCACGAGTGCCGCCGATTCGCGCGCTGCGGATTCTCGCCCCCAGCCGGTCATTGCCTGCGACAGCGATGCGTGAGTTTACACAGGCGACGGGAGTGCGAGTGATCAGTGAACAGTTATCAGCAAATAGTAATTGGGAATTAGTAATTAGTAATTATGATGTGGTCGTTGCGCCTTCATACCTTCTGACAAATTTAATTCGCAGCAACATTATTCGCGAACTCAATCTTCAATCTCCGATCTCCAATTACCAATTACTAATTACTAATCACCACCAACGCCCTTATGATCCCTTCAACTCTTTTTCCGTTTTAGCTTCACGCGGCATCATCGGCATCAACGCGCGCGGCGTCACTCCGCCTCAATCATGGAGAAAATTTTTTGAACTGGCGCAAACCGTGCCAACGTATTTGCCTTCACTCGAATCTCTCAACGCCGCCCTCAAATCCTTGGGCGAATCAATTAACACCCGCAACACTTATCTCCGCGACAAAGCCCAATCATTAATCTTTAATCTTCAATCTTGTTCTCTATCAGACGCGCGCCTCGCCATCGCCCCACCACTTGAAGGCTGGAACTTTGTCGCCCCGCGCGAAGGCGTGGAGCTGTGGGAAGACTCATTCTGCATTCCACGAACATCAACACACGTTGAACTCGCGCAAAAGTTTATTGAGTTCGCCCTAACCAAACAAAAACCCGAATCCCTGCCCGATGTAAAAACAGAACTCCTCAGCGCCTTCGCCATGACCTAACCCTTCGCCTCTTCTCTCCTTCACCCCTCTATCTTGTCATCCCTTCACTCTCTTACCCCTTCATCTTCTTCATTTTGCTTGACAGCCTTAAGCCTTTAGAGTTACAATCCGCAGCGCTTACGGGCCTGTAGCTCAGTTGGGAGAGCGCTGCTATCGCACAGCAGAGGCCAAGGGTTCGACTCCCTTCAGGTCCACTT
>Ga0172369_10007979_pt1 | contig 12130 bp, 6 predicted proteins | sample LakKiv25m_FD_114539 | JGI IMG/M metagenome (GOLD analysis project Ga0172369, IMG submission 114539) | Freshwater microbial communities from Kabuno Bay, South-Kivu, Congo - kab_022012_11.25m | ecosystem: Environmental > Aquatic > Freshwater > Lake | place: Democratic Republic of the Congo... | reverse complement strand
CTGCGGCCTGACACCCCGGACGAGCGTGATGACCTGTGATCACCCGGAGGGCTCGGACACTGCCGGGGGGGCGGCGCATATACTTATAACCTGCACTAACTACGAGGGAAGTTACTTACAAGAATCCCCGAAAAACCGGTGATCTGCGGTGATCTGCGTTTTTTCGATCGAAAGGATATTTAATGATGACCACGACTCGCCTTTCTCATCCGCCGACGGCGCGGCTTTTCCTGCTGCTCACATTGGCACTGCTGCAGGCGGCGGCGTTGGCGGTGCAGCCGGCGCTGCGGGAATACAACGCGCGCATGCGGACCTTCCAGGCGCAGATTCCCGCGGTGACGCGGTCGGCGGAGCAGGCGGCGGAGACCATGCTCGCGCATCCGGAGGCGCTGCTGAACGTGCCGTATGACGAACAGATGGGCTTTGCCGAGGAGCTGTTGAACCGCGCCGGCGGGCTGGCGCACGTCAGCCCCTCCGGCGGCTGGGGCCGCACACCGACGCCGAATGACGTGGTGCTGCTCTCCGTGCGCTCGTGGGAAGGCCAGTCCCCCCTCATCCGCCGGCGGGTGAAGGAGTATAAGGCCGAGGGATGGACGGTAACGGTGATCGGCTCAAAGGTGGGACGACCCCGCGACCTGGGCGCGGATTTCTTCATCGACAACGGCGCCCCGTCCGGCGCGGCGAAGCACGGGCGCATCAACGTGCTGGCGAACGTCACACTGGGCTGGATGTGGTGCTGCGAATACGCCGCCGCTATGTCGCGCAAAGGCCGGTTTCCCGCCATACTGCAGAGCATCTGCATGCCCGGCGCGGACGAATACGACCGGTCGATCCAGAGCGCGGAGGGACGGCGCAGCACGGTGGAGTGCGATACCCCCATCAACCCCGGCGAGCTGTCGCAGTTGTATCTCCTGCGCATCGGCTTATTGGCCAAGAACCTGGCGTCGGAGCGCATCCAGTTGCAGTTGGGCCTGGCCGCGGAGGTGATCGCGGGCCGCCTGGCGAAGGGTGGCCGCGTGGGCATGGTCGGCATGGGCCACGTCGTGCTGGAAGAGGTGAAGGTGGAGAACAAGACCCCCTGGGTCGGCTTCCGCGCGGTGGGCAACTCTAATGTCGCCATCAAGGCGTACCTGCGCCCCGGCGACCTGCTGGTGTGGATGTCCTACAACGGCATGAACTCCGTCTACGAGGACTACGCAAAGAGCATCTCCGACGCGAAGGTGGACTTGATCTCCTGCTACGCCCCCGATCCGATATGGTCGAAGGACCCGCCCCCCACGCTGGCGCACATCGATCAGAACTGGAAGCTGCCGGACGCGGAGGTGCCGATCCCGGTATTTCCCTACTATATCGCGCCGGTGAGCGGCATCAACGTTACGCTGCTGCTGCGCATGCTGGACGACGAGACGGCGGAACGCCTGCGCAAGCAGCGGGTGACGCCGCGGGTGGAGCCGGTAACGTTGCCGCCGGAGTTCGTCGAGAATATCGCCGAGCAGATTTACGAGCGCGGAGACAACGAAACGAGCCTGTCGGCCCGGCGCGCGTGGGAAATCATCGATGGAACGGGGAAGGCCATCTCGCCCGCGCGGTATGACGAAGTAGGCACAATGGAAATGGAGCGGGCGCCGGTGCGTCGCGGAAGCAAATGGGGTTATATCGATATGACCGGCGCGGAGGTGGTCGTTCCCGCCTTCCAGAGCGCGGAGGCATTCTTCGGCGAGACGGCGCGGGTGGGAATCGACGGCAAATTCGGCCTGATCGACCGGACGGGCAAGGTGGCGCTGCCGCTGGAATACGACGAGATTTCGACTGCTTTCCGCATGCGGACTACGCCTGCGTTATACCTGGCGCGCCGGGAGGGAAAGTGGGGAGTGGTCGATACGGCGGGCAAAGTCCTGCTTCCCCCGCGTTACGATGGGCTGAGTATCTTCAGCAATGACAAAGTGACGGTGAGAGTCGGCAATAAATACGGACTCATTGCCGTGGACGGCACGGAGGTTATCCCGCCGCGCTACGAGAGTATCCGCGGTTATGGCGACGGCTACGGCAGCGTGCGGCTGAACAGGAAATACGGGGTGATCGATCCCGACGGCCGGGAGATCGTGCCGCCGAAATACGACCGCATCACTGGTTTCGGCGGCGGCGCATTCATCGTCCAGTCGAACAGCAGGTGGGGCATCGTGAACCGCGAAGGCGTCGAGCTGATCCCACCGAAATATGACGATCTGGAGAGTTATGACGGCGACCTGATCAGGGTGAAGGCCGACGGGCAGTGGGGCGCCATCGATATAAATACGGGCGAGGAGGCCATTGCCCCGCGGTATGAGGAGATGCAGCGGCCCGGCGAGGGAGCGGTCGCCGTCAGGCTGAATGGAAAATGGGGATTCGTCGATCTCGACGGCAAGGAGATAGTGCCGGCGGTCTACGATGAGGCGAGCCCCTTCCGGGGCGGCAGCGCGGCGGTTACGCGCGGCGGGAAACGCCTCTTCATCGACAAAACGGGCGCCGAGACGCCGGCACGGGAATACGACTACTTCGCCGATGGGGGCGACGGCTTCATCAGGGTGGTTCGCGACAATCGCTGGGGTTTCATCGACACTGCCGGCAAGGAGATTGTGCCGCCGAAATACACCTTCGCGCTCGGCTTCGAGCGGGGCAACGCGCCGGTCTACGCCGGCGGCGCCTGGGCTACCCCGGTAGGCCGCACCCCGGTGCTGCGGGGCGGCAAATGGGGGTTGATCGACAGTACCGGCAAAGAGCTGGTTCCGCCCCAATACGACCGCATAGTTCCCATCGGCAACGGCTTCTACGCGGCGGGAACGGACCTCGAGGTGGTGCCGCCGCAGCCGTAATCTCAGTGGCTAGTGGGCGAGTGGCGAGTGTTAATGTCCCGTGAGGTTATCCCGGCATTGCGCGGCTCTCGGGACATCAACAACTCGTCACCCGCTCCTCGGCTCTCTCTGACTTAATTGTTGAAGCGCAGAAAATGTCTTCATGGCCTGTTCCGGCCTGATTATGACCCGATTATGACCCGATTATGACCCGATATGGCCTGATGCTGCATCTTCTTCCAGCAAGCGCACGACGCGAGGTGAACGGCATTAGACATGGCTATTCGTTCCGGTATTTGCTCCATTCGCTCCATAAACGTTCCATAATCGCTCCAAACGTCCCAATCAGCCGGATTCGACATAATATGAAGACCGTCCATGCTTCTTCAATGTGAGTAAGCCGGTTTGCGTTAATTCAGCCAAATCGCGAAAAGCCTGTGTCCGCTTGACCTCGAATATGCGTTGGTATTCTACAGCAGTTATTCGTCCGTGCTGACGTATATACTCCAGCGCTCGCTGTTGACGCTCATTCAATGTAATGCCTTGCGGAAGGATATTCTCGATAACTATGCGAAACCGCGCGATAAACATGCCGCTCTCGGTGACGAACTCCGGGCGACCGATGCCGTGAACCAGGCAGGCGGTGATGATGCGAAGCGTACCGGTGCCCCAACGCTCGACTAATCCGGCGTGATGGAAGGCGCCAGCCAGACGTGGATTGCGCGGGTGTGAAGCATGTTCTTGATAAAGCTGCTCAATGGTAAGGCCGGGCGGTAGTGTTCCTGGATTCCAGACTTCCAGCCGGTCATCGTAGATGCGCATCTGCACCATGCCGGACTCAGTGTAGTTCCTATGGCAGATGGCGTTAATGACCGCTTCGCGTACAGCATCGACCGGGTATTCCGGCACCACATCATGTTCCGGCTTGCCGGTAATGCGGATGGCCTGTTTCGTATTGCGAAACACAAATTTCAACGCGTCGTCCAACTGGCTAAAGGCCGGACCGGTATAGGTTGCTTCATCTATGAATTTCACGGAGGATGTACCGGCAAAGCGGGCGCATTGAAGTTGCGCCTGTGGAAAGAACCGCTGTGGACTGTCGGCAAACAATAACGCGGCGGCATTGACCAGTTCGCCTTGTGCATTCATCAGCGCCAGATTGCGTAGCACGGTCATGGTGTCCGTCATCATATCCTGACCAGCACGTTTGAGGAAATCACGAATGGCCGTATTATCAAGGTTCCCGACCGTCAAGCCGGGACATGGCAAAGCATCCCAGGTGCGCCCGGTCGTCTCCTCCATCAGGCGTTGGACTTCTTCACGCGATAACCGCTGATTGCTCCTGCCAACACGTTTATATGGGCGACCATAGGCGAAGACAGGTTTTACCGGGCTGCCAGCAACTTGTACCGTGATAATAGCGCGCCGCTCTTCGCCGTCGAAGATGATGGACGGGAATTGCGGCGGGTCGGTGTTCTGCTTGATGTCGCGCGCCAGGTCTTCCAACGTCGTGCGGCCAATCTGCACCCCGATCTTCTCACCGTTGGAACGAATGCCAATGCGGATGGTACCGCCCTGGCATGTGGCGAACGCCGCCACGCTCTCAATGATTTCTTTCAACTCACCGAGAGATTGTTTATGTTCAACGAATTGTGATTCAGGAACTTCCATACATTGGTTATTATACTGCCTTCTACACTGCTAACTCAATAATGAGGGTGCTGCCGTCAATCATCTATACAAGTGGATAGTCACTCGCCACTAATACAGATTATTCCCACCCTCCCCGATGTTCCACCATCCAGAGCTGGGAGTCGAGGGGCGGCTCGCCGGGAGGCGGGGCGAGGCGTTCGTAAACGCCGTCGGGGCGCAGGCGGCGAGACTGGGCGCTGTCGCGCAGGTGCACGGCGAGGATGTCGCGGATGACCGACTCGCGCAGGGCGGGATCGGTTACCGGGAAGAGCACCTCGACGCGGCCGTCCAGGTTGCGCGGCATCAGGTCGGCGCTGCCCAGCAGCACCTCTTCCCCTGCCCCATCGGCACAAGCCTCGCCCCCGTTGCGGAAGTAATAGATGCGCGAATGCTCCAGGAAGCGGCCCACCACCGAGGTGACGGTGATGTTGTCGCTGACGCCGGGCACGCCGGGACGCAGGCAGCAGATGCCGCGCACCTGCAGGTCCACCTTCACGCCGGCGCGCGAGGCGCGGTAGAGGGCCTTGATGCAGTCGCGGTCCACCAGCGCGTTCATTTTGAAGGCCAGATAGCCGTCGCCGTGCTTCCGCTGGCGGGCGATTTCGCGCTCGATGCGGGCGATGAGCTGCTGCCGCATGGTACGCGGGGCAACCAGCAGCTTGCGATAGTGCTCCTTGCGCGAGTAGCCGGTCAGGGCGTTGAACAGGTCGGTGGCATCGGCGCCGATTGCCGGGTCGGCGGTGAAGTAGCCGAGGTCGGCATACACGCGGGCGGTGATCGGGTTATAGTTGCCGGTGCCCAGGTGTACATAGCGCACGATGCCGTCGCGCTCGCGCCGCACCACCAGGCAGAGCTTGCAGTGCGTCTTCAAGCCGAGCAGGCCGTAGACCACATGCACGCCTGCCTGCTCGAGCGCGCGCGCCCAGGCAATGTTGTTTTCCTCGTCGAAGCGCGCCTTCAATTCCACCAGCACCGCCACCTGTTTGTCATGGTGCCGCGCCTCTAGCAGGGCGTCCACCACCGGCGAATTGGCGCCCACGCGGTAGAGGGTCTGCTTGATGGCCAGCACCCGCGGGTCGCGCGCCGCCTCGCGGATGAAATCCACCACCGGGGCAAAGCTGTCGTATGGATGGTAGAGCAGCACGTCGCGGCGAGCGATCACCGAGAAGAGGCTGTCCTCGATGGTGAAGGCGGGCGGCAGCGCGGGCACGAAGGGACGGTCCTTCAGGTCGGGGCGGTCGAGTTTCATCAGCTCCATCAGGTTGGCCATACCCACCGGCAGGTCCAGCGTGTAGACCAGGTAGGGCGCGAGGCTCAGGTTGCTCACCAATATGTCGCGGATGCGTTCGGGCATCGCCTGGTCCACCTCCAGGCGAACCTCGGAGCCGAAATCGCGCATTTCGACGAATTCTTCCACCGTTTCCAGCAGGTCCGCCGCTTCGTCCTCCTCGATCTCCACGTCGGCATCCCGCGTGATGCGGAAGGGGAAGGCCGCCTGCACGCGCATGCCGGGAAAGAGCAGGTCCAGGTTGGCGGCGACCACGTCTTCCAGCCAGACGAAAAGCTGCCGCCCGTCGGAGTCCGTCACCGGCAGGAAACGCGGCAGTGTATCCGGCACCTTCAGCCGCGCGAAGCGCTCACCGTAACGGGGGTCCTCCACCACCACCGCCAGGTTGAGGCTGAGGTTGGAGATGTGCGGGAAGGGGTGCGCCGGGTCGAAAGCCAGCGGGGTAAGGACCGGAAATATCTCGCGCTCGAAATACTCGCGCAGTTGCGTCATGCAGGCGGCCGACAGCTCGTTATAATGAAGCACGCGGATGCCCGCCTCCGCCAGCGCCGGCAACAATTCCCGGTACCAGCAGGCGGAACAGGCGGCCAACTGCTCGAGCAGGATTTGCCGTATAGCTTCCACTGTTTCGCGCGGCGCGCCTTCCGGGTCGGCGTCGGTCCGTCCGGCGGCGATCTGGCGGCGTAGTCCGGAGACGCGGATCATGAAGAACTCGTCCAGGTTGCCGGCGAAAATGGCGAGGAATTTGACGCGCTCGAGCAGCGGGCGCCGGGGGTCCCGCGCTTCCTCCAGCACCCGCCGGTTGAACTCGCACCAGCTCAGCTCGCGATTGATATACAGCGCGGGGTCGCCCAGGCTTACCTCCGCGCCGGCTTTCACGGCCTCTCGTTGCGACTCAGACGATGGCATGAATAGAATCGATCACCTTCAACAACGATTATACGCCAGAATACCATGGAAACGTGAGTTTAGTGTTAGATATTTCCCTAAAACCGTGCATCTGCGCGAATTCGGTTCCAGTGGAACGATACCCCAGGGGTGAGTGTTGCCCTTGTTTCATGGTACAATAAAGAGAACCCAGACCATGGAGGCAGCCTCATGAGACGGATTCGCTGGTATAAAATTGCGCTGATCGCCGGGTCGCTACTGGCCTTATGGCTGGCCTTCTGGTCGATCGGGCACTTTACCGACCCCCACCGCTACCGCCTGGTGGCGCGTTATGCAGCCAGGGACGCGCCGACCGTTCCTCCTGAAGAGTATTTGAAGGATGATCCCGGTTATCAACGGTATATCACCGAGGGGCGGCCCGCCGTCTTCACGGAATCCGGGCAGTTCCTTTATGAAAAGGGCGGCGATCCTTACCACACCGAGCAGGAAGAGGCGGTAATCGCCAAGCGCGATTGGTCCGGACGCCGGCTATGGTCGGTGACGCTGCCGGAATGCGACTGGCGCAGCTTCAGCGCTTCGCCGAAAGGCGAATACCTGGCAACCGTCTCCGCCGGAGGAGGAAGCACGCTCATCGAGATCTGGCAGGACGGCAAGCTGACCTGGGACTGGCCCGCCAGCCACTTCAACTGGAACGGCGCCGTGCTAATCAATAACGATTGTCGCGTGCTTTTCTGGAATGAGGATCAGGTCACTGTCGTCGAGGACGGCGAAATGATCGCGACAGGCGAGCTGCCGCTAAATATATAGGCGTCGAACCGGCGTGCTTTATATCAGGTATCTCCCGACGGATCGGCAGTGTTCGGCCTACTGGAGCCACACTCGTTGGCCGGCAATCGTTACCATCCCACCGCCCCACCGAGCCAGGAATACCTTGCGCTCGCCATCCGCAACCGCAAGGTCGTGCCGGTGCGAAAATTCACCGTTCCCAACGCCGGCGAAAACTGGCAATTCCTCTCGGACGGGAGCGTGCTGTTCGCTGACGGGGCGCTATATTCACCTGACGGCAAGAAGGGTGGGGCGCCGGGATGGCAAACCTATCTTGCTATCAATAGCCTGATACAATCTTCAATTGGCGCTGGAAGGAATCAAGCATTCGGTTCAATACTCTGGAACGGCGATGTCAGAATCCAATACAAAGGCACTCCGCCGGCTGGCCGCTGCCGCATTTTTTTGCCACACTCCGGGCGCTCGATACCCATTGCTGCCGATATTGTAAAAATTGACAAAATCATGGCGCTGTTGCCCTCTGAAGATGGTAGTTATCTCCTTTCTGTTAATCTTGACTATGACTTTTCTAGCACGGCGGTTGGGACGCTTGCCCGCCGCCTGAATGAGAAAGTGATACTGCCGGACGCGCTCAAATATAAGGCAATGGAGGGCATTCGTTTCGAATTATATGAACCCGCAGGGAAAAAGCGGGCCGTATTGAGTGGCAGGTTCATCGCAGAGGGGATACCCTATATCGCGGCGGCAAGGCACCGCTATTTGCCGATCAATGCCGCCATCTCCCCCGACGGGCGTTCCCTGGTGATCCTGGCTCAGCGCATAGACAGCAATATACGGGAATACCTGCATTTCGCGTGGTAGGTGAAATGGGAGGACGAGTGTCGCCCTCCCATTTACCTTATTTTTTCGCCAGCGCGGCTTCATGCCCCTTGATTTCGGCGGCGCTGTTGAGGAGGAAGTAATTCGCGACCAGCGAGGGCCAGTAATTGTCCTCCATCGAATACTTCTTCTGCAGTTCCTCCATGCGGGCGCCGTGCTGCTTCAGGTATTCGATGCCGGCGGCATGATCCACCTTGCGGCCCAGGTTCGCGTAAGCGATGACCCAGTAATAGCTGTCATAACCGTAGCGAAGGCGCCCGTATTCCAGCCCGTCGCTCGCTATCGTCACTCGGTCGGCAAAGCGCTTGTCTTCCGCGGGGAGATCGGCGACGATCCGGCGGGCTTTGGCAAGGTAGCCATCCAGCTCCGTCCAGGTTGCCGGATTCTCGCCGACGCGGAAGAGCGGATCGTAGCCGGCGCGCTCCGTACCGTAGATGCGCTCGATAGCCAGCCAGTAGTCGCGCATGGGCTCGGCCGCCGGGCCGTAATACTTGGTAAAGAACTCCTCCATCAGCAGGTCCACGTCGGCGTCCAGGTCCCAGAACAGGCGGTCGGTGATGTAGTGGTTCAATCCCTGCGCGGCGAAGATGGGCTGCGCCTCCGGCATGACGAAGGTGCCGCCCAGCTCGCGCAGCGCGGGCAGGTCCTCGCGCATTTTGTGCACCATGCCCCATGGTCCGAAGAAGAAGAAGTGGCCGTAATAATCATAGAAACCCAGGTCGGGGATGGCCTGACCCCAGCCCTTGACCAGGTTGTAGAAGACCTGATTCCGCTTGCTGGTGGGATCGTTGAAGGGGCGGCTGTGATCGTATTCCCAGGTCATGTCGCAGATCATGCCGGCGTGATGGCTATGCCCCTTCGCGCTGATCGGCAGGTCCATCTGGAAGCCGTAGATGAGGATGCCAAGGTGCTTATCCTTGAAGCGGGGCTCCAACCGCTGGTAAATCTCGTTGGAAAAATGGAGCAGGCGGTCGGCCACCTGGGTACCGTCTTCGCGCGTCTGGCCGTATTGTTTATCCAGCGCCAGGCAGTTATCACAGAGGCACATGGCCGCATAATCGTTGGGATCGAGGGAAGCGACAATGGCATCCGGATTATTGGCGAAAAAGGTATTGATCTTTTTCGCGACAATATCGATCACCTCGGGGTTAGTGGAACAGAAATTGGCGCTACGGCGCTTGCCTTCCCGATCGCGCGCGTAATACTCGGGGAACTTGTCATAAGGATACTGGCCGTTATTGATATAGTTTTCCCACGAGTGCCCGAAGGTCATGCGGCCCCGGTTGATGACAGCGCGGTTGCGCATGTTCCAGGCGGGAGGCACGCCCCAACTGGCGCCGGCGGTGGAAAACCACCGAGAACCCTTTATCTCGTCCAGCGCCGGCAGCCGTACAGTGCGATCCTTCGGGATGATGATCTCTTCCCCCAGTTGTTTGGGCTGAAACCAGTGGCAGTCCAGGTGGTCGGTAAGCAGGCCGTAAACTCCATTGCGGGCGGCTTCCGGCGACATCGCCTCGATAACAATATTGGCGCCATCGGTACGCAGGCGATATGCATCATGCAGCTCGTTACCGGCCTCGGGGTCGGCAAAGCGCAGGACGATCGCCGGGCCGGTTGCCGCAGCCTGGATGGGCAGCACGGCGCCGCTTTGCAGCTTGACGCAGCGCTGCAGGTCGTCCACCGCGGTGACCAGGTACTGCTGCATGTCGGTGAGCGCCGCCTTCCGCCAGTTGGCCAGCGCGTCTCCCTCCACCTTCGGGAGGAACAGCGCATCGACCACGATGGCATAATCCGTCTTCCCGTCCGCGGCGAGCGTAATCGCCGGCTTGGGCCGCTGCGCCTCCAGCGCCTTCATCTCCGCTCGGATACTCGCGCGGGTGCGCGGGGCGTAGGTGGCCACGGCCCGCGCGCGCTCGGTGACAACCTCGACGAATTTACCATCGAAATCGGGAGGATCCGCCCCCTGGATTGTTACATACAGGTCGCGCTCGCGCCGGCCATCGATATCGATGGCGCCGGTAAGGATTTCATGCGTGAATCCCTCGGGCGCGAGGAAGCTCCACGTCCAATCGGCGCTCTTGCCGGCGGGGATGCTGCCGGCGAACTTGCCGCCAGCGATCTTCAGCGTGGGAGAGGAGTCCAACCGCGCGCTGATTTTCACTGCAGTGTCGCCCTCATTGACGAGCTGCATGCGGGCGAGGATCTTCGCCGGATTATTCGCGTCGGGCGCGCTGAAAGTGTAGATCTTCAAGTCGCGATAGTTGAGAAAGACCGGCGTTTTGCCGGCAGCCCGCGCGCCGATGGCCGCCAGCAGGCAGAAAAGCGCGACGGCGCAGGTTGTCAGATGACATGCGAATTGGCGTGTCGGTATGGTTTGCATGAGATCTCCTTCAATCAGGTTATCGGTGGCTGGCACATTCCACGGCTTATCCAGCCTTCTTCAGCGCCGCCCTGTGCTCATTGATTCTGATGTCAACGTCCAGTTGCGGGAAGAAATAATCCGGCAGTATCATCGGCCAGTAAGAGCTCGCGGCCGAATAGTTTTTACGGCACTCATCATAAATTTGCCGGTTGGCGGTCAAAAAGTCAATAGCCGCCTGGTCGTCGATCTTTACGCCGCGGCGCCGGGCATAGCTGCCATACCGGTCCTCGTAATTGTAGTTCAGCCGCAGGAAATTGAAGCCGTCGATGGCCTGCTTCACGCGGTCGGCATAACGCTTATCTTCCGGCGGCAGCGTCGCGGCGACGGCGCCGGCCTGCCGCAGAGGAACATCCAGTTCCTCCCAGAAATCCGTGTGCATGCTGGGACGCGAGCCGATATTATTGGTGCAGGGGCGCTCGAGCGCAAAACGGCGTTCGACCCCCAGCCAGTAGTCGCGCATCGGCTGGGCAGCCGGGCCGTAATATTTCTGAAAGAATTCTTCCATTGCCAGATCTACATCGGCATCGAGATCATGATTGAGCAGGTTGGCGATGTAGTGGTTCAAACCCTGGATGGCGAACATCGGCTGCGCTTCGAGCACCAGGTAGGTGCCGCCCAGGTCGTGGAAGGCGGGCAGGTCCTCGCGCATTTTATGAACGACGCCCCACGGGCTGAAATATGCGCCGTAGTAGTCGTAATACCCCATCTGCGGCAGCAATGCACCCCAACCTTTGACCAGCTCGTAGAAGCGGCGGTTGAAACTGCTGGTGGGGTCGTTCCATGGTCTGGTGTGGTCGTAAGTCCACGTCTCATCACAAATATAACCGGCGTGATGCGCATGCGGTTTCGCGCTTTTCGGCAGCTTCATTTGCATCCCGTAGATAAGGATGCCCAGGTATTTGTCCTTATATTTCGGCTCCAGCCGATCGTAGATCTCCTTCGAGAAGTGCAGCAGGCGGTCGGTCACCTCCGAGCCGTCCTCCTTCATTTGACCGTAGGATTTGTCCAGCGCCAGGCAATTATCGCACAGACACAGCGGCGCGTAATCGTTGGGGTCGAGCGAGGCAACGATAGCATCGGGATTGGCGTCGAAGAAGGCATTCACCTTTTTCGCGACGATATCGAGCACTTCCGGATTAGTAGTGCATAAATTCGTGCCGATGCCTCCCGACTCGCTGATGCGCACATTCCCCTGGCGGTCACGCGCATAATACTGCGGGAACTTGTCATATGGGAACTCAAACTTGTTTATATAGAGCCTGTCCCAAAGTCCAAGACCGGCTTTTACGCATGATGGGAAGATAAAAAGGCAGGCTATACCGGCGAAAGCGCTGGTATAGCCTG
>Ga0172369_10007975_pt1 | contig 12135 bp, 6 predicted proteins | sample LakKiv25m_FD_114539 | JGI IMG/M metagenome (GOLD analysis project Ga0172369, IMG submission 114539) | Freshwater microbial communities from Kabuno Bay, South-Kivu, Congo - kab_022012_11.25m | ecosystem: Environmental > Aquatic > Freshwater > Lake | place: Democratic Republic of the Congo... | reverse complement strand
TTCGTCTTCGGCGTGATCTGCTCCTCGACCGAGGACGGGTCGAGGTTGAGGGAGTCGTCCACCTCGGCGAACACCGGCACGGCCCGCGCGTTGACCACCACGCCCACCGTCGCGATGAACGTGACCGCCGGCACGATGACCTCGTCCCCATCTTCCACGTGCAAGCCGACGAGCCCCGCCTGCAGCGCTGCGGTGCCGGAAGAAACAGCAAGCGCGTACTCCGCACCGGTGATTTGCCTCAGACGCCCTTCGAACGCCTCCGTCTTTCGCAGCAGATGCGGACCGTAGTACCGAAACAGCGACCGGCTCCGAAGCACTTCTTCAACCGCCCGCATCTCCTCATCTTCGTCCAGGTAGGAAACGCCCTTGTCGGTGTCGATCGGCGCCGTTCGAACGGGCGTTCCCCCGTCGATGGCAAGCACGGAAGGCGTTGTCATGGCGACCCCCTCACAAGCGAGGTGAGCAGGTTTACCGCCGCTTGGGCAACCATCTCCTCGGCTTCCGGAACGAACCGCGTGCTCCCGACCTCGTACCCTGCGCGCGGGAATTGCCCCGCGGGCGCGAAATAGCCCGCGTAGTCGTTGGCGTATCCGCAGATGAAGAGGTGTTCGAGGCCCGCCCGCCGTTCGATCTCCTTCCCGGTTTCCACGAAGAATTCGCCCGGGAGCATGACGATGGCCGCGTTTGGCGCCAATCGGAACGCCTGTACCTCGACCCGCTGGGTGGTGTTGCCGCTGCCCGGGTAGCGCTGTTTCGAAACCCGGTCCATTCGCAGCTGGTTCAGGAACGGACGAAGCGAGCGTCGCCCCTCGACATCGTCGACGGCAAGTGCCGCCAGCCTGGCTTCAAGATCAGCCATTTCGCGCTCGATCTCGGCGACGTCGGGCAACACCTTCCGGGGCAGATCGACAAGTGTGTGCGCGGCGGCGAACGAATACCCACTGAGTACCGCTCCGGGTGCGGGCTCTACGGGCACTTCTTCCGACCAGCTCAAGTTGATGCACCATTGGCCCTCGCCGAGGGGGCGAAGCTCGAGCGCGGTCCTTGCCGCCGCAGCGCCCACAATCCCGCCGACGCGGCGAGTTTCGTCGAAATCGTGCCTCATCCATACCGGATTGACATCGCCGCACGTGCCCTGCATGAAGAGGCACGTCCCACCCACAACGTGCTCCACGAGCGATGCGGCAGCGCCAGGGAAGTCGGCGGAATAGCGCAGATTGTCGTGTTCCAGCACGGTCGCGTGGCATGCATAGTTCACGACGGTCGCCACCGGTTCCGCAGCGCCTTCAGGCGCTGCGAGCAGGACTTTTACCACCGTTTCCTGGGGACCGTCCGGGTGGCGGCGGTTCTGACTGATGGTCGAGACCTCGGCCCTCCCGGTCTTGAGCGATACCTCCCGCATGTCGCCCAGCGCCACGCGGACTGAGCCTGCGATCTTGCCGGCCGTGACCGTGGAGTAGTCCGCACCCTCGCCCGTCCGGACGGTCAGCGGCCCCGAATGTGTGTGCGTTGCGGCAACACACACATTCTCGGCCGGTATTCCGAGTTCGGCGGCGATGATCTCCCGCGCCCGGGTGACGATCGCCCGGCCGACGCCCACGAAGTCGCAGATCGCGACGACCAGCTTCGTGGTTCCGTCGTCCAGGACTAGTGTTCGCACGTTCAGGGGATCGTGGATGCCCGTCGCGACGCCCTTTCGGGCCCCGTAGCCACCCATTTCCACGCCAACCGGTGACGTGATATCGATAACGCTTGCGCCCGCAAGGATTGTTTCCACTGCGACCCTCTCCGTTCGGCCGGTCGACGCGCCGTAGGCGAATGCCTCACCGGTGACGCGGTCGGGCACATCTTACGGCTCCGGGCGCCGGAGCGAGCGCCATCGGTTCCGCGGCTGTCGGGTCGCGATCAGGTTCGGTGGCAGGAATCGCTCAGGCGAACGGCTGGTCGCGCCACGCCAATGCCGACTTCAGTCCCTGCTCCGCCGCAATGCGGCCGAACTCGCGAAACGCCGGCGTTTCGTGGTAGATTGCATCGAATTCGGCGCCAGCAGCAGCGGCCGTCCGAAGGCCGGCGATCTCAAACCAGCGGTTGGTCACGTGCTTGTGAACGGAGAGCGCGTCCATGGGCAGTTGGGCCACGCGCCGGCAAAATGCCATCGTCTCCTCGTCCAGACGCTCTGTGGGCACAGCCCGATTCACCATTCCAATCCGCTCAGCCTCGCGCCCATCGATCATGTCGCCGGTGAACAGCAGTTCTTTCGTCTTCAGCATGCCGATCTTCGCCGGCCACAACCCCAGCGTCGGCGGAATACCGAGCGCTCGCGACGCCGGGTGTCCGAAATGCGCATCTTCCGCCGCGAAGATGATGTCGCACGCCCCTGCCAGTTCCCCCCCGCCGGCAAGGCAGTGGCCGTGCACCTGCGCGACGATTGGCTTCCGGTAGGACCACATCCACAGCCAGCGCTCCACCGTCTGCCGTAACCCTTCGCGGTCGCGAGCGATGCGGGACTCTCCGAGTTCCCAGGCCTGTGTACCACGTTCCGGAGTGGGCGCGGTCGCGCCACGCCGGCCAGGGGTGAGGTCGTATCCGGCACTGAACGTGCGGCCAGCGGCCTTGATGCGGACAACCCGCACCGCGTCGCCCGGGTTCAGCTCGCGAAGTGCATCCTGCAGGTCGTCCATCAACTCCCCGCTCAACGCGTTCATCTTTTCCGGGCGATTGAGGATGACCGTCCCTACGGCGCCGTCAATCTCGACCAGAACGTTGTCGAAGTCAGTCACAGTCATCTCCCTGCGGCGCCGATGGAATCTTCTCAGGCCGATGCGGTTCGGTGGCCTATCGGTGCTGCGCGCACCGGTCTAGTTGAACGCCTCCGCGCGCTTGATCCACTTGTCCAGCCCGGGCTCCGCCGGGTTGAGTGGCGTGCCGGGGCGGATGATCCGGGCCGTACATCGTTCCGCGGCCATGACCAGCTCCTTGTAGGTACCCGCGCGTGCGTCCTTGATCTGCGCTTGCTTGTTCTGGTTGTAGGAGAAAAGTCTCTTGTTGATGTTCATGCATTCGTCGCAGCTAGTGCAGAGCTCGGACTCAATGTACGGCCCGGTCGCGACAACGTTGCCGTTGGATTCGGACAGCGGCCTGGCTGCCGGGGCAGCTCCCCCGCCCACCGTGCTCGCCGGCACTGCTACCGGCGCAACCGGCACAACCGGTCCGCTGCTCGCCTGAATGCCCGTCAGCGCCAGCGCCGATGCGCCGCTGTTTCCGTTGCCCGCCGCCGGACCATGTCCACCCCCGTTCAGCAAGCCCTCCGCGAGCCTCCGCGCGATGATCTGTGGATACGTGGCCCGGAGATGAGCAAGCTTCGCTTCGTACTCGGCCTTGAGCGCCTCGAACCGCTCCTGGAACCTCTCCTCCAGTTCCGCTTCGACAACACTACGAGCCGTATCGGAAACCTCCAGCCCGGCCATTTCACGCAGCTGCGACCAGAGCAGAAGCCGGTCCGTTGCGAGATCCACGACCTCCTCCGAGACCTGGAGCCGCTGCAGGCGCCGGCCGTTGTCGATCGCATGGATGAACGGCGTTCTGCCAGCGCGCTCCGCCCGCGAAGCCGCAACGTACTCGTGGAACGGCATGAGTTCCCCCTCCACGGTGTCGTCGGGCAGAGGGCCAAAGTGCTTGCTGAACCGGCCCTCCGTCGCCGCCCAGTCGGCGACGGTCATCGGGACCTCAAGCCTCTGCGTCCCGCCCTCGTGGTCCAGGTACTCGACGTCATAGACAGGCCAGGCCTCATCGAGCGACGGATTGCCGGTGAGGTCCAGGCACTCAGCGAAGCTTTCGCCCGCGTCGGGGTCGTAGACCAGGAACGGGAAGGCCCGGCTCTCCAGAGCCAGGCGGGCAGCCTCCGGCGCCCGGTCATCCGCCAGCCCATGCTCCACCGGACAGGGCGTGTAGATATTCACCACGGCCGGGCGTCGTGATTGCAGCGCCCGCAGCACGCTTCCGATCAGGTGCGACGGCAGTGCCTGTGACGTCTGCGCTACAAACGCACCGCGATGCGCCATCGCGATCATCGCGATCTCTTTCCGCGTCTCTTCCTTGCCGTGGCCGGCACCCCCGTAGGCTGCCATGTCGGACACCTGACCGATGAAGCCGCTCGTGCATGCCTGGCCACCGGTGTTCGAATAGACCTGCGTGTCGAGGATGATCACCCGGATCGGCTTGCCTGACGCGAGTAGGCGGGAGAGGTTCTGGAACCCGATATCAAACATGGCCCCATCGCCACCGACCGCAAGGATGGGCGGACACAACGCGAATTCGTCGTCGTCAAACCCGCGCCAATTGAACGCCTCGAAGAACCCATCGTGCTTCGCCGGGTCGTAGGCGTTGGCGAGGTACAACTGGGCCCGCCGAACCGCGGCGAAGCCGTCCGCCATCTTGCGCATCTGGCCTTCGAAGACACCGATCGCGATCGACGGCGCATCCTGAAACAGGTGGTTCACCCACGGGTACGGGTACGGGTTATACGGGAACGTGCTCCCCCAAACGGAAGAGCACCCTGTACTATTGACCATCCCCAGGTTCGTGCGGCCCTTCCCGCTTGGACCTTCCACGTACCGCCAGCGCAGATCTTCGAGGGTCCTTCGCACTTCGCCAAGACGGCGCATTTCCTCGCGCCGGGCCGGGTCAACCGAAAGGCCCACAGTCTCCCCATCCGCCAGCTCTGTCACAGCATCGAGGTCGGCGCCGGTCGCGAGGAGTTCCCGGCTGCGCGCCGTCAACCGCTCGATCAGGCCATCCAGCTTCTGGACGAAGTCCTTCACCCGCGGTTGCATCAGCGCCTCGACGGTCGCTGTCACGAGGTGGATGGAGGTCTTCTCGCCACATCCCATGCAGGCGCCGTCGCCGCCAACCATCGACTGGAAAGTGTCCCTCTTGAGGAGCATCGTGGGCAGAACGCCGATCCCTTCCTCGAGGTTCGTGATATTGAGGAAGCGGTCGTCCGTGTCGGGCAGGCGCTCCCGGAACGCCCAGTTCCGGCGCAGCTGATCCACGATCTCCTCGTCCTGGCGAACCGTTACGAGCGCATGCTCCGGGCACACATCGACGCAGACGTTGCAGCCCTTGCAGGCATACGGGTTCACGGAAATCGAGAGCAATCCGCCTGTTCCAGCAGCGCGGCGTTCGGGCACCTCAAAGAACGGTATAGTCTTCGCCAGGGGAAAGTGCGCAACGATCGACTGGACCGAGGCAAACTCGGTGTCGAGCGCCTTCGTCCGTTTCGCGTCCCATGCCAGTGACCCGGAAACCGCTTTGTAGGCAGCGGCCAGCACGTCGCCAAAGCTCGTAAACGATGCCTCCTTGAGGATGTCCCGCGCCTCCCGTGCCAGGCTGGCGGAAACCTCGCCAACATGGTGCAGCGGCATTTCGGCGCTCGCCTGGCTGATCGCGGCCTCGATGACGTCTTCAACCGAATTCACAAGTCCGGGTATCGCGGCATCGGGGCACTGGGTCCAACACTGCGCGCAGCCGGTGCAGCGGCTTGCGATGAAGTCGGGGACTTCGAAGCGGATGTTCGTCATGTCACGAACCGTTCCCGTCGCCGCAGGAATGACGCTGATCGCGGTGAACGGATCGGCAGTCGGTTCGTACCCGGCCAGGGAGGGGGCACACACCTGGTCGAAGAATCGCGCAGCGTTGCCGACGCCCGGCCGGGCGCTCAGTGATCCCAGCAGTGCCGGCATCGCCGACACCTCGCATCCAGGCGTTGCCGCGCCACCCTTCACGAGCTCCGGATCGTCCTCCGCCCCTCGCACGGGTACTTCGTGAATCTCGTCGAATCCGCGTTGGATGACGCGCAGGTTGTCCTCGACCAGCTGATCGCCACGATGACCGAACTTCTTCTTAAGCTGTGTGCGAATGCCGGCGAAGAGGCGTTCGCGGTCCAGGCCTTCGCGCTCGAGCAGCGGCGAAACCGCGAAGAACGCACCCATGAAGGCCGCACCCTGCATCCGGTAGCGCAACTCGGCGTCGCTCGCCTCGTCGTTGGCAATCTGGAAGCCATCGATCGCGAAGAACCTGATCCCGCGCTTCCGGATCGTGTCCCGGGCCAGCACCGGGAGCGAATTCCACAGCTCCTCCGGAGGCATCTCACTCTGGATCACGAACACGCCACCCTGCGCCAGTCCTGCAAGCGGATCCGAGTGCCTGAAGACGTTCGGATCGGGCGAGAGGACCACGTCGACCTGCTTCAACTCCGCGTTTGAACGGATCGGCTCGGGGCTCAGTGTGGCAAAGAACGTAGTCGGCTGGCCCTTCTTCTCCGACCCGTACTTCGGAATCGCCTGAACGTGCAGGCCCAGGAGCTCGAAGCTCGTCATGACCAGATTCTTGCCGGTGGTGATCGCGCCCCAACCTCCCACCGAGTGCATGCGCAGGGAAATCGAACCCTGGGGAAGTAGGCTCGGGCGCTCGGTCGGCGTCAGGTTGAGCTCGGCTACCTCGGGGTAGCTCGCCAGCAACTCCTCCTGCCAGGCGTTGACCTTCGCCAGGCCTGTGCCCTTCCGAACAAAATCGATCCCGAGGTAGAACTGCCTGCGGCCCTTGCCGGCATCCTGCATGTTGTCTACGGCCGCGATGATGTCTCCCGGCTGCAGGTCGCGGCTACCAAAGCCAAACCCCCCGGAATAGAAGTCCGGGACTTCGTCGGGCGTGACTTTCGCCAGGCCGGCGTGCGGCACTGCACCGGTCGATCGGGCGTTCTCGACCCCTTTGCTCATTGCGGCACGTATTTCGCGGAGCAGCGGCGGATCGACGGCGAGCGGCTGATCAACCCGCTCCAGCACAGCCACCGCCCTCTTCCCTCGCAGGAGTTGCGTGATCAGGTCTGCGGGGAAGGGCCGGAACATCACGAGATCGAGAACTCCCACCCGTAGCCCGCGCGTCTCGCGAAGATAGTCCGCGACGCCTTCTGCGTTGCGCACAACCGAGCCCTGCCCGGCGACCACGTACTCCGCATCATCAAGCCGGTAGCCCATCGCGCGTGCATAACGACGGCCGGTGAGATCCCCGTACTCACGCATCGCCCGGTCGGCAAGCGCCGCAATGTGGTCGAAGTAGAACGGGCGCTGGGCAGCGACTCCCTGGGCATAGCTGTCCTGGTTCTGAACAGGCCCCAGGATCGCCGGGTAGTCGAAGTCGTACATCTCGGGGATCCGGCGGCGCTGCGGGCCGAACGTTAGCCGCTGGGCAGCCGTTGGCGTCTCAATGATGTCCGACGGGTCGCCCAGGTACGCTTTGATCAACTCCCGTTCGGGAAGCCGGATCGACTCGATCACGTGGCTTGTCAGGAAGCCGTCCTGGGCGGCAACCCCCGGTGTTAACGACAGCTCGGCGATGCGGTGAGCAATAACCGTGAGGTCCGCGATGCTCTGGACGTTCTTTCCAAACACCTGGAAGAAGCCCGTGTCGTCGATCGCATGGTAGTCGTCGTGCCCTGCGTGAACGTTGAGCGCATGCTTGGTCATCGCCCGCGCTGCAACGTTCAGCACGTATGTGAGCCGCTTGCCGGCTGCGGCGTAAAGCGATTCGTGCATGTAGGCCAAGCCCTGGCCACTTGAGAAGTTCGCCGCCCGCAACCCGGTCATGCTCATGCCCGCGGTCACCGCTGCCGCCGCATGCTCCCCTTCGGGCTCGAAAAAGATCAGGCGCCGCCCGTTGACATTCGTCCGGCCGGCCGCAACTGCGGCCGCCCATCCCTCGCCCATCTGCGTTGAGGGCGTGATGGGATAGGCGCCAGCCCCCTCGCTCGCGGCGGTCTCGACATGGACCACCGCCCCGCTTCCGTCGTCCGCAACCGCGATACCCGGGTAGGGTGGCGCCGACTCCGAAAGTTCCACTGCTGCCGTCCGTGTTGTCATACCGGGTACCCTCGCTGTGCGCTCGCTAGTACTGAACCACTCGCCTCTCGGCGAAGCCTACAAGGGGCGAGCTATTGGCGCCAGTCGCCGGGAGACGACTAACCTATGCCCTGGGCCTATAGCTCCCCCATCCGGACCACTCATCGCGACGAAAACCGGGTCAGACGGAGCCTGCCTCCAGGTCGCTCAGGTCAACCCTTCCCAGCAACCATGCGGCCAGAGCGCCAACGGGATCGGCCGCCGTTGCGCCGGGCGCGTTTCCGTTGCTCTGCGCGGCAATAGGTGCAGCAGCCGCGGCTTGCTTCGCCTCGGCCTCTGGCCCCTCATGTTCCGTGGTGGTCCTCGCCAGCAGCGCAAGAAGCCGCAGCTCCTGCTGCTGCTGGAACACTGACACAGAGCCGACCGGCCGACGCGGTTCCTGGGTCGGAAGGTGGCTCACTTCGATGTGCCCCGTTCCGCCTGCGTCCGCGGGCGAATGCACGAACCGTGCGGTTCCCGCGGGCATGACCGCGGCCACGGCCGGGCCCGAAAGCCCCCCAAGCCTTTGAACCGCACCGGGGTCGTCTGATTGCATGACGAACACTCCCGGAGTGATCAGGCGCGCAAGGGGGGCCGGTGGAGCCTGTCCCTCCACAAAAAGGACAATCGCCTGGTTGCCGTCAAGGTAAGCTGCCAGACCGGCCACCACCATGTCGGCGCCGGAGACTTCGACCACGATCGGTGGCGCCAGGTTCCGCTCGGCCTTGCTCCAAAGTCGGAACGGAAACCGATCGAGAGCCCCCTGGATTTCGTCGTCGGCAGTTCGCACCAGATTTGCCCGGACCGCGTTGGCAACCCGCGCCGCTCCGAACGCCCGTCCCGCATTCGCGAGAGCCCGTCCGACCTCCGCTGCGAGGTCGTCGCCACGGTTGATTCGCACCCGGAACAGGTCGTTCCCCTGTATCTCCAGCTCATCCAGGACGGCGAGTGCCCGGTTGAGCATTGTCGCGGTCCCGGCGGCTGCCGGCTTACTCGGGGTCAGGAGCCGGGCGAACCGCTCCGGATCGATTCGCCCCACCGCAAACGTCCCCAGGGCGGCGGCGGTCGTTGGTTTCTCGACCGCGCTTCCGGAACGCTGCGCAAGGTTCCCCCGGATCTCGTTCGCTGTGATAGATATCGCAGCCCGGAAAGACTGTGCTCGGCTGTTCAGCGCATCGAGAGCGCTTCTCGCTCGGTCGTCAGATGGCATGTCGATCGAGCTCCTCAGACAGCAGTCTCATCTTCTCCTCGACTGGCCGCTGCGGAATGGCCCGTAGCTCATCGTAGGTCGGCCGATCCTCGTTGCGGTAAAAGACCCCCAGTCTCGTGATGTCGTCCGCCTCGGCGAGGCTCCGCGCCGCATCAATGTCGCGTGGGTCGTGCTGGATGCGATTCTTGTACGTGCGCGCCAGAGCGGGCACGGCCACTCCGTCCCCGTGCTCGATAAGCTGGACTGAGTCGGGGTGCTCAATGAACCCTGTGAAGACGCCTTCGGTGAACTTCGGGCAGCGCTGAAGAATCCGGACGAAAGAGAAACCCTTGTGCTCGTAGGCGGCCCTCAGCGTGGCGTAAAGGTGCGGCGGAAGCCACTCCGCCGTCTGCGCCACGAACGAGGCGTTGGTGATTCCAAGGGCGGCCGACACGGGGTTCACCGGCGGGAGATAGGAGCCCCGGGGCTGGGTCATCGTGCGATGCCCCTGCGGCGTCGTCGGCGACGTCTGGTTCTTTGTCAGCCCGTACACGTGGTTGTCGAGCAGCAGCGCGACCATGTTCGTGTTGTAGCGCATCGCGTGGAGCCAATGGCCGGCGCCGATCGAGACACAGTCGCCGTCGCCCATCACCACAAATACGTTCAACTCGGGACGGTGAAGCTTGATCCCCGTCGCAAGAGGCAGCGCCCGGCCATGAAGCCCATGGAAGCCGTACGTCTTCATGTAGTGGGGGAACCGGCTTGAACATCCGATTCCAGACACGAACACCGTCTGCTCAGGCGCCAGGCCCTCTTCAGCAAGAAGGCGCTGCATCGAGGTCAGGACGGAGTGATCCCCGCAACCCGGACACCAGCGCGGTACGGACTTCTCGAAATCGCTCAGCGCGAATTCGCGCAGGTCATCAGGCGCGAGTGCGAGCAGCGAACAACTCTCGGCAGTCATCGGGCCCCTCCTTTGGGAAGGTGAGCCAGGATTGCTTCGTGAATCGCCCCCGGCCGCAGCGGTTCGCCTGGGATCCGCGTCCAGCAGTCAACGTCAACGAGGGTCGACGCCCGCAGCAACCACGCCAGTTGGCCCCGGCGCCGATTCTCGTCCGTTATGTACGGTGCACCAGGCTCATCCGAGTAGTTGATTTCGACCGTCATCACCTTCTTGAACCGCTGGAAGATGTCTTTGATGCCCGGCGCCATAGGCGAGAGGAACGTGAGATGAAGCGACGAAACCGAATGCCCGCCCTGCCGCGCTCGTTCCACTGCTTCTTCGATTGCACCCTTGGTGCTCCCCCAACCAACAACCAGCAGATCGCCCGACTCGTCCCCGTGGACCGTGGGAGGCTGCAGCGTGTGCTGCAATACGGCCATCTTCCGGCTGCGCATCGTCCCCGACCGTTGGTGAACGTCGGATGTGTAGGCAATGACGCCGCGTTCGTCATGTGCCAGGCCAGTCGCCGTGTACATCCCGTTCGGCTGTCCGGGGAGAATGCGCTGTGAAAGCCCGGTCTGCGGATCCCACTCGAACGGGCGTGTGCCCTCCGGCACGGCCGAAAGATCCGGCGCCGCAGCCAGCCACGCAGGATCGATCGCAGGACGCGGGAACGGCTGGACTCCTGTTGCCAGGTTCGCATCCGACAGCACCACGACGAGCGTCCGGAAAGTCTCCGCGAGGCGGCGGGCGGTGATCATGATGTGGAAGCATTCCTCGATCGTCGCTGGCGCCAGTACCACATGCGGTGTGTCCCCCGGTTGACCGAAGATGGCCGCGAGCAGATCCGACTGCTCCACCTTCGTCGGCAGGCCCGTCGAAGGCCCGCCGCGCTGGACGTCCACCAGGACCAGCGGCGTTTCGGTCGTGACCGCGAGCCCCAGGAACTCCGTCTTCAGCGCAAGGCCCGGACCGGACGTGATCGTGAACGCCACCTTCCCTGCGTAGGACGCGCCGAGCGCGACGCCGGCGGCAGCGATCTCGTCCTCCGCCTGGTGAACGACGCCACCGAACTTCTCGAAGATCTCCGCGAGGTAGTGCGATGCGGACGTCGCCGGCGTGATCGGGTACATCGCCACCAGACCCATGCCGGCCGCGATCGCCCCCAGCGCAATCGCCTGGTTGCCGTTCATCACCACCATCGGCTCGGTCGGGGCCTGGCGCGGAACCTCGAACCGGAAGCCAAGGTTCTCAGCCGCCCAATGGCTCCCGAGGTCGAGCAGGGCCACGTTCTTCTCGTAGACTTCCCGCGACTTGCCCCGAAAAGTGTCGGCGATCTGCTCGCACACGTGCCCCCGATCGAGCCCATAAAGCCAGGTCAGCATCCCGAGCGCGAACATGTTCTTGCCCAATGCGGGGTTATCGACCACCGTGAGGCAACGCTCCTCCATCGGAACTTCGATCACCCGGTAGGGTTTGGCGGCCAACTCGTCCATCGCCGCGGCCCACTGTTCACGGATGTCACCGTCGGGGTGAGTCGCCCACATGTTCTCGATCAGGATGACGGCGTGGTCGTCCAGCGCACCGAGCCGATGACGCGAAAGCAACGCCTGCTCGTTGAACGCAACCACGACATTTGCCTGGTCACCCCAGTTGGTCACCGGCCCCGATCCGATGCGAATCCGGTTCCCGCTGGCCCCATCTATTTCGCGCGCCGGCGGCTGAATCTCCGCCGGGATGATCTCAACCGTCCAGATGCCGTTGCCCTGTTTCGCGCAAACAGCGCCGAAGATCTGTCCACACTTCTGCGCCCCTTCGCCCGAGTCCGAAACCACTTCGACGGTGTGCTGGCTCAACCGCGTAGCCGCCGGGGGGCTCTTTGCCGATGCGACGTCAATCGCGGGCGTGCTCGTCACTGTAGTACTGATCGCCATCCCTCTCCTCTGCGCTGGTGCTTCCGCTCTGCACTTCGCCCGGTCCCCGACCCTCTCATCGGCAACCGGAGCGATCGACTTGCGCCCATAGCTCGTCCCTTTGTGATAGTGGCGCGCTATAGGTCGGAAGATACG
>Ga0172369_10007973_pt1 | contig 12137 bp, 14 predicted proteins | sample LakKiv25m_FD_114539 | JGI IMG/M metagenome (GOLD analysis project Ga0172369, IMG submission 114539) | Freshwater microbial communities from Kabuno Bay, South-Kivu, Congo - kab_022012_11.25m | ecosystem: Environmental > Aquatic > Freshwater > Lake | place: Democratic Republic of the Congo... | reverse complement strand
CTGCATGAGGCGGAGATGCGGGCGCAGCACAAGGCGACCGCGCGGGCCGCGAGGCGGAGAGGCTGACCGCGGCGGGGTGGGCGGATTACGCCGGACGTGGGCGGAAAGGGCGAACCGTCAACACCGCCTCAAGAACGACAAGCGCGTGTATGCCATCCAGCGGGTCGTCACTTCGCGCGTGCGGACCGCGGGCGTGCCCGTGCCTGGTGGGTGCGGTCAAGAGTCATCTAGGCCAAGCTGCTTGGCGCATTGACAGGACATTCGGCCCGCCTAAGTAGAAACTGGAGTGTAACACACTAATTTCATTCATACCGGGTGCCAGAGGCATTTGAACTAGATTGAAGTGCCCATGACGATGGCCGAGAATGGCCGGCCAATTGGAACGGGTATGAATCCAGGAGGTTGCAATGAGCGTAATGAGTGAGCTTGAGCGCGCATTGGATGCAGTGTTCTCCACGCTGGCCGACGTAACCTACGACCCCGACGGCTACAAACCACGCGAAGGCGAAGACGACGACGACGATGATTGATCGGTGAGCGCCCCGGTTCCCTAAGAATTGACGGTGCCGGTTGGACAGCTGTGCAAGATTGACGATCCAATGTCTTGCTCGACGCAGCTTCGAGGGCAAGCATCCGAGGACGGTGAACGGAGCGCATCGGTCGCCCAGGTCGGACCTCCGAACCGCCGGAATGCAGACGATTGAGCACCGGCGCGACCTCGAAGCGGCCTGACGCGACCTCGCCGGCACGTATTGGGGCCAGCGCCTGGAACTGGGCGCTGCGTGCGCGACGTTGCGAAAGTGGTTGCAATCGCAGTCCTGGTTGCCAGGCACCGGCCGGACACGCACGGATCCAGGCGCATTTGGAAAGTTGACTGCAGCGGCGCGGCTTTCTGAGCGGGCCCCCCGAGTCCAACTCGCCTGAGTCCAACTCGCCTTGACGAGCGCCGTCCGGGCGCGCATCGTGGCCCCGTCGAACCCGGGGAGACCATGCCAAGGCTCTGCATCTTCTTGCTCTTGCTGTTCTTCTTGCCGTCGATCGCCCTGGCGCGTGGCCACGGCGGCTGGTCTGGCGGCCGGTCGGGTGGGCACAGCAGCCACGCCTATCGCGCGCCGCGCGCGTATGCGCCAACGCATGTGCGAATGCCGCACAGTCGGCCGTCGTCGGCGTTGCCGCGGAGTCGGCCGAACAACAGCTATCGCGAGTACCGCCGCGAAGTCGACAGGTTGTCGAACAAGAACTACCGCGCCCACCGTAGCGAGATCGACCCGGCCCACCTGCGCGGCAAGCGTGCCCACCACGACCTCGACCACATCAAGCCGGTCAAGCGCTGCTACGAACAGGGGATGTCGCCAGAAACGTGCGCGAACACGGGCAATCTGCGTGTACTCGATGCGCACCAGAACCGCAGCGAAGGGTGCCGCGGGTGCAAGAAGTAGTGCAGCCACGGGTCCGAGGTCGCGCCGTCACGCGCCGGCGCGCTTCCAAGGTTCCCCCGGCAGCAACGTGACGAGATCGCTCAACACTTGCTGCATCGCCGCGTCGAAATCCCATGAGACGCCGGGCCGCAGCAGCGGCACAATGTCGCCGCGGAAGTCACGATCCAGCGCCTTTTCATAGAGGTTCGCCTCAAACTGTGCCCGCGTCGCGGTGTGCCCTTCCTCCGCCATGCACCGATCAAAGCACGCGATGAGCCGTGCCGGGTCTACCGCCAGGGCATCCAGCGCGAGCGCAAGATCAAACAAATCTCGTCCCTTCTTGCGCTGGTACAATGCGCGCAGCTTTGTGCCCAGCAGTTCCTCCAGCGCGAAGGTTGTGATGTCGGCACTGCCGCTGAACCAGCGCGTGTCCATCCGCAGCGGCATCTGCAACAGCCCCAGCTCCGTAAAGTGCTCGCGAGTGTTGATCTCCACCTTGAGGCGCATCGGGCGCGGCGTCGCGTCCTCGGAGTCGAAGCGATACAACAGGTTGGCGCGCCCTTCCTTGAGCACGCGCTTGGGTTCGCCCAGCCACGGGTCCAGCGCCCTGCGCAACAGGTCGAGCGTCTCGCCTATCGGACCGGGCCGCACTTGCACCAGATCAATGTCTTCGGAGTAGCGCGCGGGCGGCTGGACATGGAGCTTGTGCAGCGCCGTACCACCTCGAAATGCCAGCCGTTGCTGCAACTGCGGCACGGCGAACATCTCGACCAGCGCGCGGCTGATGACGAGGTCCTGTTCGACCCATGCGTCGGCGCTCCACGGAGCATGGCTTCGCCACTCTGTGATGTAAGCTCTTGGAATCACGTGTCCGGCTCCACGTCGACATTGACGGCCAGCGACCAGCGGGCATCGCGCGGCGCACCGACCATCGACTTCCACGGCGCAAGCGCCACCAGGAACATCGTGCGCTCAGCGAGGACGGGCTCCAACCCGACAGCCAGGTCGTCCGCGCCGACACGCGCGAGCAAGTAGCCGAGGCGCTGCACCCACGCAACCGGCGCACGGCGGGCTTCTTGGGCGAGAAAGCCAGCGTCCAGGCGTTCAGCCAGTTCGGACAGCACCGTGGCGACGTTGTCCAGGTAGCCACAACGCTCTGGATAGCCGACGAGTTCCAGTGCCGTCGCCTCCGCAGATGCCACGCGCAGCACGCCCATCGGCGTGTTTCGCTGCACCACCGGCGTTGCTGACATGTCGTGGCGCGCGACGAAATCCACGCGCACGTCGCCGCAGACGATGGCGCGGCGCGCCGTCGGCACCATCACCTGGAACGTCATCGGCGCCTGGTGTGCAGATCCGTGGTAGGCAGCGGCCGACAACAGAGCGACGTAGAAGGGTTCGCCCAGGTGCGCCATCAAATCGGGCACGAACTGGTCCGCCGGCCTGCAGCCCAGAACACGGTACTCTGGCGGCACGATGACGTGAAAGCCGCGGTAGGGGTCTGCAATCCGTCTGCGGGCCTTGAGACGTCGCAGTGCAGCGCGCGCGGCAAGCATCGATTCACCAAGGGCATCGGCGGCCTCTTGCGTCGTGAAACAAGCGCGACCTTTTGCCTGCAAGTCTTCGAGAAATGCCGCTGCCGACATCGCATGCGTGTGTGGCGGGGCGTGGGACGTTGCGTTCGGCATGGTGCGTGGCGCGTTCGTGCGTGAAGGGAGGGAAGTTCTCGCTGGCACAAAGTAACGGATGGCGCTGCTTTGTGCAAGTTTGGACTAGAAGAGGCCGGCAGTCGGTGCCGCTTCCGCATGTTCTTGGCCTTGTGCTGCGAGCGCTGTCTCGCTCTTCTCATCTGAACTTGCGCGGCCACACCTTTCCAGGCGACAAAGCAGCCATGCGCCTTCGTGTCCTCAGCGACCTTCACTTCGAGTTCCACCGCGACGGTGGCCGCGGCTTCGTCGCCAGCCTCGACGTGCGGCGCGGCGACGTCGCGGTCCTGGCAGGCGATGTGGCGACCTGCTGGGGCCTCGACCAGGCGCTCACTGCCCTTTGCGACCTCTTCGACCACGTCGTCTATGTCGCCGGAAATCATGAGTACTACGGCGCGCGCCCGAGCGATGTCGACCAGGTGCGCGAACGCCTCGCTGCACGGCTGCGGCAGCTGCACTGGCTCGACTGCAGCGCGGTGACGATCGAAGGCCAGCGTTTCCTCGGTGCCACGCTCTGGTTCGATGAGGATGCGGGAGCGCGACCGGAACGCCTGTATCTCAATGACTTTCATGCCATCGAGGACTTCGAGCCTTGGGTCTACCGCCAGCACGACCGCGCCGTGGCCTTTCTGCGCAAGGAGGTGAGCGCCGGCGATGTCGTGGTGACCCATCACCTGCCTAGCCAGGGGAGTGTGGCCGCCGAGTACAAGACTTCGCCGCTCAACCCCTTCTTCGTCAGCGATCTCGAACCGCTCATTGCCGCCCGGCAGCCGCGCGTGTGGGTGCACGGGCATACGCACGCGCCTTGCGACTACCGCATCGGTGCGACGCTTGTGGTGTGCAATCCGTTCGGCTATTTGGGGCACGAGGAGGCCGCAGGCTTCGATGCCGGGCTGGTCGTGGAGATCAATGCGCAGTCTCGGTGAATCGGGCACGCTGCACGGAGTCGAAGATGTCAAGCTTGATCCGTCATTTAGCGCAGTTCGGGGCGTTCGACCGGCAACAGGAGCTGCTGTGCACACGCTCCCTCGCCTATCTTCTTCAACGTAATTCTCAGGTTCGAGCTGCGGTCGAGCGGTTGCTCGGCGACCTTTCGGGCCGTCCGCTACCCCACGGACTGCTATGGAAGGCGGAGGCTACGCAATCGAACAAGGCCAGGTCGGACCTCGAAGCGCGACTTGCGGATGGAAGACCGGCCCTGAAGATCGAGGCGAAAGTCAACGCCCCGGTGGATGCGGAGCAACTGAATTCGTACTGCGAAGATCTCTTGGCGCGCGCGGGCGGGGGAACGATGGTCTTCCTTGTCCCTGAACGCAAGGTTCGGGAGGCGACCGACAGCGCGGCGGGCCTACGCTGCGATCGGACACGAGTCTTGTTGCAAGTCGTGACGTGGGAACAGGTTCTGTCCGCGATGCCGGCTGACGCCGTTGGCGTAGATACGCTGAAGGACCTCTACTTTGCCTTCGTCGGCGCCGTCGTCCCCCACCTTGACACGGCCGACGGTCGGGCGTGGCGCAGCGACGAGGTCGTGAAAGCCACGTGGTGCCGACTCGTTGATCGCGCGAGCCGGAACGTCATCAGTCCTGCAAAGCCACTGCCGATGGGCAAGGAGATGCTCGCAATCGGCAGCGATGAACATGCCGCTGTCCCCTACTATCGCCGGTATCTGGAAGTGCAGGTCGATGGTTCGATTGGGTTTCTCAGCGTTGGCGTCAAGGATCCGTTCAAAGGCTACACCACGACGCCCATCTGGGCACGTGTCCATTGCACGACACCAGGTTTCGATCTCATCGCCGCTCGCCTGAAAGCATCGGTATTTTGTGCAGATCGTCGGCTGCTGGAGAGTCATCAGGCGCTGTGGATTTCGATCGTAGCTCCGGCCAGCGAAATAGCCGGCATCGAGGCGGTCGAGGCTGAGATCAAGAAGATTCTGTCTATCGCCACAGCAAGTTGAAACGCGCAGGTCTCGTTCGCCAGCATCGCAGCGATAGCAGCAACATGGCATCCTTGCGGGTGGCCTTCCAGGTCGGAGTCAGCCAAGGCCTGTGCGGATTCAGCGCGGCGCGATCGTCACGCATCAGCTTGCAGCCACTCGCGAATCAGCCGGCAGCACTCGTCCAGCGCGATGCGAGGTCCCCAGAACATCGGCGCAATCAGCGTGTGCGCCACGGTCAGTTCCTGCCGGGCCATGTCGTCGGTCAGCGCGAACGCCACGTCCATGGCCGACAGCGGACCTGCAATCTGCTTCATGGCCACCATTTCGGCCATCATCCCGCTCGGATGCAACGCACGATCATCGTTTTCCTGCAGATAGAGCACGATGCGCGCAGCATCCTCGTAGTGCCGGATGAACTCCTGCGCCATGCGCGGCTCCCGGTGATAGCGCCGCCGGATGGCATCCAGCTTCTCGACCAGCACGGCCATCGGGTGCAAACAGCGCACTTGTTCCGGACGGTTATCCACAAATTCAATAAGTTGCTCATTGGCCGCGAGCCAGTCATGCACGAAGGACGAAATGCGCCGCTCCTGAAACGGTGTCACGCGAGCGTCGCCGACTTCGACCAGGACATGCGGTCGCATCGTCGGCGGGAGGGAGCCCATGAAACGCCCAGGATACTCGACGAAATAGGACGCAGCGCGGCCACGGTTGTCGATCCCTTCTGGCGCGAGCACGACGGCTGTGCCTGGAATGTTCAGCACTTGTCGCAGCTGCGCGTAGAACGCCACGCGACTGGCCACAGGCCCGTTGTTGGCGCTGGTCCATGAGCTGACAGCTGGCAGTCCTTGGACAGTGCCCGGCTTGATGCACAGGTCCACGTCCTCGGAGAAACGTTCGATGATGCCGTAACCCTTGGACAAGGCGGTGCCGCCCTTGAACCAAATGTCGAGGCCGGTCTGACGCAAGGCCCAGAGCGTGTGCGTGACCCAGTAGTCCTTCTCGACGAGCGCCGGCAAGATGCGGCGTGCAGTCGCGACGGCCAGGACAAGCGCTGGAAAATCGTTGTCTTCGTGGACGAACTTCACGCCACCTCCCGGGCCGCCTGCACACATCGCGCCACAAGTGCCTGCGTCGCCTTGGATCCGTAGCGAGCGGCAATCTCCACGAGCAGCGCGGCATCCAGCCGCATTGCCTGCACTTCGCGCTCCAGCCCCTGCGCCAGCGCCTGCGCATCTGCACCAGCCATGGCTTGGTGCACGATCAGGTCGATGGCAAACCACTCGCGCGGCGGATGCGCCGGAAATGCCACTCGCCGCAGCAGAAATGTGCGTCCGCCGAGCACGAACTCTCCGGATCGCTTGCGGTTATACACCAGCGTTGCCGCGAACATTGCGGTCGCGCCCAGTCCCAACGTGTTCCAGGCCGGCGGCCCGGTCACGACGTAGTCGTCGCCTTCCAGAAAGGCCTGCAGCAAAGCATCGTCGCTAGGCGGAGTTGCGCCAAAGCGGCTCTTGCCCTGCGCGTGGTAGAGGCCGTGCGCGACTTCTTGCAGCTGCCCCGCCTCGACCAAACGCTGCACGAGGCGCGCCGGATTCTTGCCCCAATGCGCGAAGTGCTTGGTGCGATAGACTTGATTCGCTTGCAGTTCTGGTCGGGCTGGGGCGGGCATGGATCTCCGGTTGTCGGGAACTTCCCGAAGAAAACATACAATGCTACGCGGGCGATGTCCAGCGTGGGCGAAGGCCGGGTTGAGATCGGCGGAATTCATGATATTCACTTAGAATTGCAGATCTTTCCCGACATGGCGAGTGGCCGCCGATCGCTGCACGGGGCGCATCCACGCCTGGATTCTCGGCAGTTCAAGCGGCCCTGACCAAGCGCTGGAATCCGCCAGTGCTCCGCCAAGCCGCCGCAGCGCGAGCACAGCGCCGACACGAACCTGAACTTGAGGTTTCGTTTCGTGCGTGGACACGAGATGCGATGCGTTGCATGAAATGCCCATGTTGCACATAGCGCGCAACATGTCGTCGCAGGCAACTTGACCCCTGAGTTGCCTCGGCGAGCCTGTTGCACATGACGCGCAACAGCACCATCCTGGACAACACCCTTGCGCAGGAAGCGCTGCGTCAGCTTCGCCTCCGCCTTCCGCCCGGCTGGACCATCGGGCACCTGGTGCAAGCCGAGCAGCCCTGGGATGCGTCCTGCACACTGACTGCGCCGGATCGGCGGATGGGGACGCTGTTGCTCGTGGTTCGCTCGGGCCTCGCGCCCAAGGACGTAGATGCGCTAGCTCAACGGGCAAAGTCGTCGCAGTTAGGGGCAGTGCCGCTTTGCGTCTCGCGCTTTCTGACCACGTCCACGCGCGCGCGGCTGCGGGAGCGCGGCCTGCCCTACCTCGACCTGACTGGCAACATCTGGCTGGCCATGAGCAAACCTGGGCTGTTCATCGAGCGCGACGGCGCCGCCGAAGATCCAGACCGCCGAGAGCGCCCTACACGAACGCTGCGCGGAGCGAAAGCTGGCCTCGTGGTCCGGGCGCTGGTCGAGCGCAAACAACCGCCCGGCGTTCGCGAGCTTGCGGCCGAGACGGGCGTCGACGCCGGCTATGTGTCGCGGGTCCTGGCGTTCCTGGAGTCGGAGGCGCTGATCCGCCGGGAGGGCCGCGGCCGGATCGCCAGCATCGACTGGCCGGGGATGCTGCGGCGCTGGGCGACGGACGCACCGCTGACGAGCCGCGGCAAGGTGACGACGTGGCTGGAGCCGCGCGGCGTGAACGCCATGCTCGCACGCCTCAAAGATTGTGCTGAAGACTATACAGTGACCGGCACCCTGGCGGCGCCATACGCCCCCATCGCGCCTGCTCGGCTGGCGCTTGTCTGGATGCGCGATGCCGCTGCCGCAGCCAATCGTCTGGCACTGCGGCCCGCGGATGCCGGTGCAAACGTGATGCTGGTGGAGCCGGCCGATGCCGGCGTGTTCGGTGGCGCTGCGGAGCGCGACGGACTGCGGTATTGTGCCCCGGCGCAGGTTGCCGCCGACCTGCTCACCAGCCCGGGGCGTGGCCCGTCTGAAGGCGAGGCCCTCATCAGGTGGATGCAGCAGAACGAGGATCAATGGCGCAGGTGACCCCGCCGGACGCCTGACGCTCGATCCCGAGACGGGCAAGCCGTTGAACGGCATCACGATTGATCTGCTTGTGCCGACGTCCGTGAGCCCAACGCCCAGCGGGCGGGCGGCTCGACTGCCAGGCCACGCGCAAACGGCAGCACGCAATGTCAAAGGGCTCAAAGGCGCCGTCGTCGATGTGGACGTCATGCAACTCGAGGCCTTAGACCCGGCGGACAAGCGCGTCCTGGACATGCGCGTCGCCGGCCCCGCAGCACTGCTGGTGGCCAAGGTCTTCAAGATTGCGGACCGGGTCGGCACCACGCGCAGCATCGACAAGGACGCCCTCGACACGTATCGCCTGCTGCGCGGCACCGACAGGCAGGAACTGGCCGCCAGGTATCAGAAATTGCTGAGCGACATCCGATAGGGGCCGATCGCAGCGGATGCTCTGACGCTTCTTGCGGCGCAGTTTGGCGCGCGGAACGGCATCGGCATGGCGATTCAAGCAGCTGGGGCGCCGGCGGATGCTGACGAGATTTCAGCGTTATGTCAGATGCTTGTCAATGATCTGCTGGCGGATTTTGGCCGGGGTTGACGGACGGTCACGCCGTTCCCTGGCGAGGCGACGTCACCGACCTGGCGCGCGATGCACATGTCCCCGCTCGACGACCGCACCGGTGGCGTCAAGACGATCGGCCCGCGTGTGCGCAAAACGGCCCTGATTTATTGGAATAAGACCAATGGAGCCGGAACCACCGCACCTCCGCTGCCCTCGCGCGGACTGGCTGCGCTGTGGGCCCCTGCCGCCAGACCGGCCGCGAGCCGGAAGGAACCCGCCATGCCGCGATGTCTCGGCGTCCTCGGACGCGACCGCACCGTTTCCTGCGCCTCGTGCGACCAGACCTGGAGCGTCCCCTACCTGATGCGCGATCTCGGCCGCGCCCGGTTGCGCCAAGAAGGCTTTGCCTTCATCTGGTTCGACGACGGCTGCATCGGCGTCAACTGGTGCCCCGAGTGTGACCGGCCGCGCGCACCTGCGGTCGTGATGCCGGAGGCGCTGCTGGCGGCGTGAGCGCTGCGCCGGCGGCGGACAGGCAGCGTGCGCACCGTGAGGGCGCGCGCTGTTTGTTAGCCGGGAGCCACGTCGGCGATGTTGCGCAAGACCGCCATGCAGTTCTCGAATGCCGTCAGCGTGGCCGGTTGCGACAGTAGCTGTCGCGTGACATGCGATGATGGGCCCACCGAGCGCGGGTCCGTGCTGTAAGGGACGACATGAGCACCGAACTGACCGAGGCGATCTGGGACGGCGATTGCGACGTTGTCCGACGCCTTCTCGCCGACGGCGCCGATCCGAACCTCATCGACGACGACGGTGTAGCGCCCTTGGTTGATGCCGCAAGCGGGGGTGTCGCGTGTTTCGACGAACTGCTGGCTGCCGGCGCCGGGTTCGACGCAGGCATCCTTGCGCACTGCCTCAACTTTGCCTGCCACCGCAGCGAGATGGCGATGGTTGAGCGCCTCATCGGGCTCGGCGCTGACGTGAATGCGGAGGCGTGCGGCGAAACGGCCTTGCACGCCGCCGTTGACGGGCGCTACGTTGCCACCGTCGAAAGGATTCTCGCCGCTGGCGCGCGCGTGGACGTCCGCGATCGCCACGGACGCACGCCGCTGCACGTTGCGGCCATGATCCGCGATGTGCCCCTGCTGCGTCGGCTCGTCGAGGCCGGTGCCGACCTGCATGCCGTTGACCTGGACGGCGCCACAGCGCTTGATCTCGTGGTCCGCCGCGCAGCCCTTGCGGATCCGCGCGGGACACCGGTCGGGTAGGATGAACTGGAAACTGCGGCCTGGTTGCGTCAGGCAATGGCTGGGAGGATGTCGCCGTGACTCTGCACAATCTACCGTACTTCCGCGTGGATCTCGACCAGGGGACCGACGCCTGGCTCGCCTGGCGCACCCAGGGCATCGGCGCGTCGGAAGCTGCCGCTATCATGGGCGAGAACCCGTGGAAGTCGCGGCGCACGCTGCTCGCAGAGAAGTGCGGCTTGTCGCGGCCGTGGTCGGGGAACGCCGCCATGGCCTTCGGCACTGCGACTGAACCCGAGGCGCGGGCTCGGTATGTCGCGGCGCTGGGGGTGGCGGTCGAGCCCGCGTGCGTGCAGAGCCACGGTCGCGACTGGCTGCGCGCGAGCCTGGATGGACTGTCGCCGGATGGCCGGCAGGCAGTGGAGATCAAGTGTGGCCAGCGCGCTTATGCGGAAACGGCGAAGACGGGGCGGCCGCCGCGGTACTACGTCGGGCAACTGCAGCACATCCTGGCGGTGACGGGGTTGGATGCCATCGACTTCTGGTGCTACTGGCCCGGGGAGCCGGAGGTGCATGTACGGGTCGGGCGGGATGAGGTGTACATCGGGCGGTTGATGGAGGCAGAGGCGCGTTTCTGGCAAGAAGTACAGGCGTTTCGAAGCACACGAGGCCGATAGCGGGCCGCTACGGTCCATCGACGCGCAAGCGTTGGCGTGGCAGGATCGCGACGGCAGACGGCGACTCCCGTTCAGTCGACGAAATCATCGATTCACGCGGAGGCACGGCGGATCGGGCAAGGATCCAGTGCTGGGACGGGTCCCAGGAGATAGTCAATGCAAAACACTAAGTTCTGCGAGAAGATGGCCAAGGAGGGCGTGACCCGCATCCTTGCGAGCGGAATCGTCGGCGACGGCAAAGGCGGGCCCGTCGGGAACCTTGCGCTGAAGTTCGGCGTCGACGTCGACCATACCGGGCGGATTACGCCCAAGCTCCTCGACGTGACCACGGACATCTCTCACCTCGTGCCCGAACGTGAACGTCCGAGGTTCCTGACTGAAGGGGCGGTTCAGGATTGCATCTGGAACAGCGACAAGGCCATGTCCTGGCTTGCCGAAGGGAGGAGGGCACAAGTCTGGTTGGAGCCCGCCTTCAAAAAAGGCAGCGTGCGTGCCGACTTCGTCATCGACTGCGGCGAGAAACTGCGCATCGTGGAACTGGAAAAGGACGGCAAGAATCTCGCGCGCAAGGACCTCGAAAAACAGCACGCTGGCATGCAGTTCGAAGGGATTCTCGACCCCGAGACCCCAATCGATCTCGTAGCTCTGGACGCGCGGAGCACGAAGTGGAAGGGCTTTGACGTGCCGCCAGGATGCACGCCAGTAAGCCTGACTTGGCGAAGCGCCGTTCGGCACGATGACCCCGAGTCGATGTGGATCATCCTGTACCCGCAGGGGGATCCCGCTTGGGCCAATCCGTCCTGGAAGCCTGAGGACCTGGGCAAATCGGTGCGCGTCACGCCAGCATGGAGCCCGTGCCTCGTTCATGTCCAGGAAGAAATTGCGCTACTTCCAAGCGGGCGTCAGAGATGTGCTGCGGTACGCCTTGTGATTCCAGGTGATGAGCGCGCGAAGGACGTGCCAGGCGCGCTGGTGACCGTGGGTGCACGGAACGTGCTGAACGCATGGTTGTCGGCGCTGGTGGCGGCCGTTCAGAAGGAATTCAGGAGCGACGGGGCGCATTACTCAGAACATAGGCAAGTGCAACACATGTTTGCCGAAGGTCGCGTACTGTTCCCAGGCATGAACGCCACGGACGTCTTGGCGATCGATGGCTTCGCCGACCGGCTCTCTGGCCGCCTGAACGATGTCCTCAAAAAGGACAAGCTATTTGAGCACGTCCGTCGCGTCGGCAAGCCTCCGACTTGATGCAAGTGCCGCACAGCCTTGGCCGTCCCGTGCCCGCCTTCGGGCTCCGTGGCCTGCCCCTGCGGGCGCAACGTGGCGCACGTCGGACACCCTTGGCGAAGTCATGGAATGGTGTTGACGGTTCCCCGAATCCGCCCAAGTTCGGCGCTTCGCGCCCACCCCGCCGCCCGGAGTTTGAGCCCCGGATCAGGCGCAGGCGAAGCCGAGCCTGATCCGCGCGATGTGCGAGCTTGCG
>Ga0172369_10007967_pt1 | contig 12141 bp, 12 predicted proteins | sample LakKiv25m_FD_114539 | JGI IMG/M metagenome (GOLD analysis project Ga0172369, IMG submission 114539) | Freshwater microbial communities from Kabuno Bay, South-Kivu, Congo - kab_022012_11.25m | ecosystem: Environmental > Aquatic > Freshwater > Lake | place: Democratic Republic of the Congo... | reverse complement strand
TCAACCTTTCTTCGAGCGCATCCTTAGGCAGTGTTGTGCACATAGTAGCTGATTTTGCCATATTTTTGGAAAAACCGCCATATGTATGTGCACATTACCATCTTCCATTGACATTATTGATTATTCATGTAAAATTGAACTGTCAATATAGCACATTTATCAATTATGGTCAACAATAAAATCAACCTGGCAATCAGGAGGAAATATGAAGCCAAAAGAGATATTGCGCGAATTCTGGGCTCCGGTAATTCTAGCGATAATCTTCGCCATCATGTTCTTCGGCGGAGTTTATGTGTTCATCAGGTTTCCCAACTGATCAGGAAGAAGTTTTCTTCAATTTATAATCAGTCTGGCCGTCTTCCATCTGCCAGCCCAGTTCAGCCAGCTCATCGCGAGCGCGATCAGCCTCAATCCAGTCCTTTCTTTGTCTCGCCTGCCACCTGGCCTCGGCGAGACTCTTTATTTGTTCGGGAATTTCTTCCGACTTTATTTGCGATAAATTCAATCCAAGCACCTTATCAAAATCCAAAATTGATCTTTTCTTTTCAGAATAAGACAGAAATTCATCTTTAATAATTTCCCAGACCACTGCCAAGGATGCTGGAATATTAAAATCATCAGAAATAAAACACTCAAAATCTTTTTTATAATTATCAACTATTTTAGTATTTCTTTTTTGGATTCTTTCTTTCGCTCCCGATGGTATCTCGGGATCTTTATCAGGCTGATTTTGTATAAATGAGTATAACTTATCTAAGGCAGTCTTGCTGGCTTTAAGCGCCTCCCAAGTGAAATTCTGCTTGCTGCGGTAATGCGAGCCCAAAAAGAAATACCGCAAGACTAACGGATCATAACCCTTGCCAATAATATCAGCCAAAGCATACGAAGTCCCTTCGGACTTGGACATCTTTCCCCCATCCACATTGAGATGCTCGTTATGGATCCAATAATCGACAAACTTTGCGCCACTTGCCGCTTCGCTCTGCGCGATTTCATTGGTGTGATGGACGGGAATATGCTCGATCCCACCCATATGGATATCTATCGTCTCGCCCAAAAGCTCCCGGCACATCGCCGAGCATTCCAGATGCCAGCCGGGAAAGCCCTCGCCCTCGATCGCCTTGCCGCCGCCTAAATCAAACTTATGCGGCCAAGTCTGCAAGGCGCCTTCATGCGATCCCGCCTTAAAGAACCACACGGCGAAATCCGCCGGATTCTTCTTGTCGGCATCGCCAACTTCTCCCTTGCCGGCCTCGGCCTGATTCATCTCCAATTTCTGGCCGGACAGCTTCGTATAATCTTTCACCTTTGAAATATCAAAATATATCGCCAAATCGGTCGCATAAGCGAATCCTTTATCAATCAAGATCTGCACCATGTTTTGCATCTGCGCAATATATTCCGTGGCGCGCGGCTTGGCAGACGGCTCTTCGCAATTTAGCGCCTTAACATCCGTCTCAAACTGGGCAATATACTTTTCGGCAATTTCTTGGGGCGATAAATCATCCCGCTTGGCCGCCTTCATCATCTTATCCTCGCCCTCATCATCATCGCCCACCAAATGGCCGACATCGGTATAATTGCGGACGAACTTGACTTTGTAATCCAAATATTCCAATGATCGTCTGATTAAATCAGCTAAAACCATGGCCCGCATATTGCCGATATGCTGAGTCCAATAGACTGTCGGCCCGCATTGGTAAAACAAGACCTTCTTGCCATGAATCGGCTTAAAATCCTCTTTTTTCCTGCTTAAAGTGTTGAAAATTTTTAACATAAAATCAATCAATAATATATGGTTATTCTATCGCACCCGGCCACAACAGTCAATTATAAAAGACCGGATCGCTTCCGGCCTTAAAAGGTTCGATTTTATTGTTCGTCTCGGCTGTACAAGAATGGCAGACTGGCCAGATCGTATTTATAGATGCTGCTTTCTGCAAAGAATCTCTTGATCTCGATTTGCGCATTTTCAAGCGAGTCGGAAGCATGGATCAGATTGGCCTGATTGCTGACGGAATAATCTCCGCGGATAGTGCCGACACCTGCCAAGCGACCGTTAGTGTCTCCGACCATGCCCCGCACGACAGCCACCGCCCCAAATCCTTCAAGCGCTGCTGCGATCACTGGAGTCTTTTCCATGAATTCCCTCAACTCATTGAAAAACGGCTTGTCTTTCAGATGGCTATAGTGTTCGTAAAATAATCCGCCGCATAATCTCAACATCCTTATAGCGACAATTTTCAACCCTTTCTTTTCAAACCGGCTAATGATTTCGCCGAACAGGCCCCTTTGAATCGCATCCGGCTTAATAATTACCAAGGTCCTTTCCACCAAAGTCATTTCCATTGCCAATTCTCCTTTGCTGTTTCAATGTGCTTAATGCATTCTTACGATCTGATATTTTCAGCATTTCTGCCCTTCAATATCTTAGAAAATACGATCATCACTCCGATCAGGCAGCCGACCAATATCAGCTTGCCGTAACTGGAACTGATCACCCCCAAAGATCCGAAACCCAGCGCGATAAAATACAATAAGATGACGATTTGTTTTTTGGATAGTCCCAGCGACATCAGGCGAAAATGCAAATGGCTGCGATCGCCGGAAAAAGGCGACCTGCCGGCTCTCAGCCGCGAGACAATCACCCACAAGACATCAAGCGCCGGTATGCCCATGACCAAAAGGGTCGTCGTGATCTTAGAGCCGGAAATTATGGATAAGACGGCTAAAATGAAGCCAATATAAACAGAACCGCCTTCGCCCAAGAAAATCTTTGCCGGCTGCCAATTGAATACCAGAAATCCCAGCGATGCGCCCAAGAATATCAGCGCCCAGATTCCCGTCGCCGACAAGGCGATATCCCATCTCAGCGAGACCAGAAAAATAAACAGCGAAGCGATGGCAGAAATGCCGGCAACCAAGCCGTCCAAGCCATCAAGGAATTTAGTCGTATACATCATGCCCATCAGCCAAATGCCAGCTATGATTATGCCGGCCCACTGGCCGAAATATATCACCTCGCCGATCCGGCCCAATGGATTAGTGATAAAACCGATATGCAGTCCCGAAGCCAAGACCACGATTATGGCTGAAAGCGGGAATATGATCTGTTCATAAGGCTGAAGATTATACTTGTCATCCAGCGTCCCGCCGATCATCAGTATTATTGAGGCGAGGATTATGGCGATAAAAAGTTCCATCGGAATCATCGAAAAATCAGCCAAATGGAAATAGCGCACTGCGATAATCGAAATCGTGGCGGACAAAAATATCGCCCAGCCGCCGAGAAGCGCTGTCGGCTCTTGATGGACTTTTCTGGATGCCCCTTCCGGACGATCCACTATGCCGGACTTCAACGCCAAAAGCCTGATCACCGGCACCAGGGCCGCAGAGATCAGGAAAGACGCGATAATGACTCCGAAAAACAATAAATAATCGGGATATTCCATGCCTGCATTATACTCATATTATTATAAATAATCAATATAAAGGACCAGCTCAATGCTGGTCCCTGAAAGATCAATTCTGCTCATTTTTATCCGATCCGATATCTTCGCCTTCCATCAATTCAACCGGCTCGCCTTCATAAAAACTCGTATCCAAGGTGCAATTGCACTGAGGGCAATAGCTTAATTGGAAATGGAAATTGCAAGCGCAAACCGGACAAATATAATCGCCTTTAACCAGATCTTGCGGATTATTGCCGCCATAATCCAGATCTTTGCCGCAATACGGGCATTTATTCTGTTGGGCGCGATAATAGAATCGAGCCAGGCAATGAGGGCAGGACATTTTAACGCCGACAAAATAGATGAATAAGACTAACGCCAAAATCAGCATTGACGCTTCTTCCAGAATCTCCCGCAAAACATCCATTTATCCGGCTCCTTGTTTGTTTAGAATGTGAAAGTGCGCATATTGAAAAAGAATAGCCCCAATAAGCTATTCTGTCAAATGATGAAAAATAATTCTAAACATTCAAATACTTGGAAATCGCCACCAAAGCCGAAACGGAATTAATGATAATTATGGCGAGAAGCTGAGCGCCGAAAATCACGATAAAATTGGAATTGAAATAGCCGACCAGATTGAAATCATAACCGGCGAAAAAAGACTGCAGATAGCCTTGGGCGAATGACAGAAACGGATAGAGAAAAATAATGACTGCGAACACCGCCAGACAACCGGCGAGCATAGCCTCGAAAATGAAGGGGAAACGGATAAACCAATTGCCGGCGCCGACCAATTTCATAACGGCGATTTCGCCCTGATGGGTGAATATGGCGACCCTAACCGTATTGAAGACGATCAGGATGGCAATCAAGATGAATATGGCGCTGATTATCAGCATTATCTTCTTAATGCTATCGGCTATGGAATTGATCTTATCGATCACCAACTGGTTATTGTCAAAATTACGCTCTTCAATCAAATCAGCAATCGACTGATCGTCAAGCATGCCCATGATTGCCGGATAATCCTCCAGATCCTTGGCCTTAATGACCAGTGTGGCGCCCATCGGATTGCCGCTCAATTCCTTCAATGTCTCTTGGATTTTTTCGTCCGTCTTGTGGCGCTCGGTGAAATTAGCCAAATTATCATCCGACGATTTATAAATCACCTGCTTGACCTGCGGCGATCCCTCCAGTTTTGTCTTGACTTCGGCGATCTTGCTTTCTCTGACATCGGGCTTGAAATAGACCGAGACATCTATGCGGTCCTTGACCGCTCCGACGGCCGAATCAGTTATCACATTGACCATGATTAAGAAATTGACCGACATCAAAGCTAAAAATACTATAAAAACCGTGGCGACAGACAGCCAAATATTCCTCCAAAACGACTGGAGTCCGAATATTATTCCTCTGGTGAATGCGTGGATAAACATATATCTGATTAAATCACATATTTCCCGACTTTTTGATCCTGCGCCACCAAGCCGCGATCAAGCGTAATGACCCGGCGCTTGAGCGCGTTGACGATATCTTTATTATGAGTCACCATCACGACCGTAGTTCCGAATTCATTGATCTTAAGAAGCAATTCAATGATATCCTTGGTGTTGAGGGCATCCAGATTGCCCGTCGGCTCGTCGGCTAAAAGCACCTTGGGCCTATGGATCAAGGCGCGGGCAATGGCAACGCGTTGCCTTTCGCCGCCGGATAGCTCCTGAGGATAGCGGTCGACCTTATCAGTCAAATCCACTATGTGAAGCACCTGCGGAACTATTTGGGCAATCCTGCCCTTGGGCACGCCGGAAACCTGCAGGGCAAAAGCGACATTTTCAAAGACAGTCTTCTTCGGAAGCAGCTTGAAATCCTGAAAAACCACTCCGATCTGGCGGCGCAGCATCGGCACCTGATGCGGCTTGATCTTGGTAATATCCCAACCGCCTATGCTGATTTTGCCATTATCGGGCGGTATTTCGGCAATCAAAAGACGAACGACGGTCGTTTTTCCTGACCCGCTCTGGCCGACAATGGATACGAATTCACCCGGTTCGATATGGATGGTAGCATCCTTGAGCGCCGGCGTATCCGGCGGAAAAATTTTTGTCACATTATCCAGATGTATCATGAAGCGATCGTTTAAAAAATTAATTATTGTCCGTCGCGGAAATTAATTACTGGGACTTGGCACTGGCAGCTGGCGCCAAAAAAATCAGATCGACTTTCGTATTGATGATTCCCGCTCTTACTGATGCGATTTTTTGAAACGCAACCTTGTTCAAATCAATCACCCTGTCCGGATGAAGCTTGGGATCAGGGCCGTAATCCTTGATGGTGACTGTGACGGATTTTTTATTGGCCAAGTTAGTCACCTTGACTATTGAGCCCTTGGGATAAACGGTTGAAGCCGCCATCAAAACCGTACGAAAACGCGGATGCACATACCATGACGCCTTGCCGGCCATTGAATCGGGCATTATGACTGATGACTCATCTGTCACTGCGGTTTCAATGTTACCGTTCGGCAAATCCTGCCAAGTCGCCGTAGCATCGGCAACCTCAGCATAAGCCGGCAACTCATCGATCAAAGCGAAGCCAGATAAAATCAGGATAATTGAGCTTAAAACAATTAATTTGGCTATTCCCCCCTCTGAAAGCCGGTTTGTCGAGATTTTCATTAGTTGCTTTTTTATTAATAATTAGCTATAATTTTAAAGAAATTCGCGGGATTAGTATAGTGGCAGTACATGTCCTTCCCAAGGATGCGGCGCCGGTTCGATTCCGGTATCCCGCTTAGCGCCGAAGTAGCTCAATGGTAGAGCAACGGTATCGTAAACCGTAGGTTGGAGGTTCGATTCCTCTCTTCGGCTCATTTGGTAGAGTCCGCCGCGGCGGATAAACCGTAGGTTGGAGGCCTGCCTGCCGGCAGGCAGGTTCGATCCCTCTCTTCGGCTAATCATCTAATAACTCTGCTTACGGCAGGGTTATTTTATATATTTTATCGTCTTGACGCTATCCAATAATTCTTTTATATACTGATCGACATCCACTTTGATTAAGATATGCCTAAGCTTGACACTTAAAGCGCCGGTCTTCTTATCAATCAATTTCTGTTCGGCTTTTACGACATGGAAGCCGAAGCCGCTTCTGATGGGCATGGCAATAACCGTTCCGGTCGCAGCGCTGAAAATCAAATTTTCCCAATCAGCATCCAATTGGCCTTTGACCACCCAGCCAAGATCGCCGCCGGTATTTACGCCGGCTTCATCATCAGTGTATTGCTTGGCAAGAGCGCTGAAATCAGTGGAAGAAACTGTTGCCAGCCCCAAGACTTCTTCGGCTCGCAATTTGGCCGCCGCCGTAATGGGCAATTTATCGTCAGCTACTATGGCGGCCTGCAGATTGGCGCGAGCCATCATCGGCAATAAAACCAATGATTTGAATTGCTCGAACTTCAAGCCATAAAGATTATCGATCATTTTTTCCGCTTCCGCCTGGCTGCCGGCTTGCCTGATCAGCATGGAAAGCTGGTTATCAATGTCCTCTGGCGTGACAGCTTGGCCGTATTCCTTTAATTTTTCCTCTACCAGCTTATTAGCCGCTAAACGGAAAAATATGCGATCGGATAACTCCGTCTTAGACGTATAATCGATCAGACCTTCGCGTTTTTGCGACAAAGGGCCTGAAAGCAGCCTATAATCATCAATATACTCGCCGACTCCTATCGCCTGGCCTCCGACATAACCTGCAGGCAGGCTAAGCGTCTTGGCGATCGCCTCGCTGACCGGATCAGTGAATCCAAACTGATATATCCCCAAAGGCCAATAAGCCGCAACCAATACGATCAGAATTGCCGCCATTCCAATGATCCTCAGCCAAAAATTTCCTAACGGCTTACCGGCTTTTCGCGATGTCTTGGAAAATGAATCGAATTTTCCGGAAAATTTCGACTTAGCCGGCTTACTGAATAATTTTTCCAACGATTCCTCTTTTCTGGGCATTTCCCAATTTCTTTTGGCGGAGGAAGCGAATGGCCTGTAAGAAGGTTTTATTCCTGCGATTGCCGGCTTGCCCGCATCCACAAACGGCTTTATGGGCGCCTTAATCTCAGCTGTTTTCCCTTTTGGAGCGGATTTTAATGCGCCGGTTGATTTCAAGATTTTTATTTTTGGCTTTGACGGCTTCTTCGCGACTGCCTTGACCGACGGTTTGGATTTGATTGGAGCGCTCTTAGGGGGCGCCTTAACGCTTGACTTGACTGTCGCCATATTTTTTATTTTTAATGTATTTCCCATGCCGGCGCTTAGGGATTTTTGCGCCATCAGCGATTTCTTGGGCTGATAATCCAACAGCAATGATTTCTTCGCGCTCGCAGCCGTTTTTATCGGCGCTGACGCATCAAGGCCGCCTAAGACAGCCCGTCTTAATCTTGATTTGACCTCAGAAGAGAGATTTAACTTTTTTACAGCCATATTTACCTAAAAAAATATTTCCACCATTTGGACGGATTCGGCTCATAATCAGCGCTCGAATCCAAGGAATCCAAATTTATTGTTTCTTGATTGCTGCTGATCGCCACTGCTTGGACTGAAGCCGGTTCCGATCGCTTGATTATTATCGTCTGCTCGCCCGGCCTTTCCAATCCCAGCTTGTTTCTGGCGTTCATTTCCAATTCGCCGCTCGTATCCCAATTATTTATCTTATCGCCCAATGTTTCATTTTCAATTTTCAATGCCGCGATTTTTTCCTCATACTCCGTTATCTGCCGGTTAATTTGACGCCGATTGACAACCTCCCTGACTAAGCCGAATGCGAATATGAAAAATACCGCCAGTCCCGCCAAGAACCATAAACGATTGGCTAATTTTATTTTATCCCTATTATCTATCTTATACATAATGCATTATAGCATAAATCAGGCATAAGCGCCAAGCATTTATGAGTCACATCGATGCCGCATTCAAGCATCGGCATAGTTATTTTTTCTGATGACTAAGATGTATTTGGCGATCTCTATGGCCAACAGCTTGCCGCCGCTGAAAGCGATGACCAGCAGCCACTCTGCGGCTATGAGAGGAACCGTCTTAAAGATTATCCCTCCCAGCGGAGGATACAGCGTCGGGAAAATCAGCAGTAATGACAATATTACGGCGCCGGTCAAATATTTATTCTTGAACATATCTCGATTAATAGCCGGACGGCGCAATGACCTGATGCTATAGGCATAGAACAGCGAATCCAAGCAAGAAATCGCAAAAATCAGCGTCTGGGCATGAGGCACATTATAGCCGAAACGGTTAAGGATGAAGAATAATGCCAAAAGCAGCACATCAGTAATCAAGACGATCAGAAACAGCATTATCTTGATATCCCGATTGATTATCGGCTCATTGCGCGGCCGAGGAGGATATTTCATGATATCGTCTTCTTCCCGTTCCATTGTCATGGCTAAGCTCGGTATGCCATGGTCTATGAGATTGATCCATAATATCTGCAGGGCCGTCAGAGGCAAGGGCAAGCCCATAATCATGGAACCGGCAATCAAAATGATTTCCGAAAAGCTTCCCGACAACAGATAAAAAGTTATTTTCCTGATATTGTCGAATATGATCCGGCCTTCGCCGATCGCCTCTACGACAGTCTTGAAATTATTATCCAGAAGGATTATGTCGGCGGTTTCCTTGGTCACATCAGAACCGCTGCCCAAGGCGATGCCGATATCCGCCGCTTTAAGGGCGGGAGCATCGTTTATGCCGTCGCCGGTCATGGCGACGGTGGCGCCTCGGCTGCGCCAAGCTTGGACCAGACGCAATTTATGATGCGGTTCCACGCGCGCATAAATATCCAGCTTATCCATTTTTTTGTCCAATTGGCTGTCCGACAATCCATCCAGTTCCGCGCCGGTAATCACTCGCCCCCTTTCCGCAAAACCTAATTCCTCAAAAATCGCTTTGGCTGTCAAAGGATGATCGCCGGTAATCATTATCGGCCTGATGCCGGCTTTGCGGCATTCGTTGATCGCCCAAGCAGCCTCCGCCTTGAGCGGATCCTTAAGAGCGATCAATCCGATAAAGACCAAATCATTCATTTCGTCGGAAATATCTTTCATCTTGGCGCCCGTCTTATAGGCCAGAGCCAAAACCCTGAGGCCGGTTGCCGCCAACTCCGATACTTGGCCGGCAATTTTCTTGCGTTGCGATGATGCCAATCGCTGCTTCTTGCCGCTTATATAAGCTTGGCTGCAGAATGCCAAGACTTTTTCCGGCGCACCCTTGACGAATGCATGATAATGGTTATCGGATTTATGATGATGGATTGAAGCCATGTACTTCTGCTCGCTGTCAAAGGGAATTTCCTGCAATTTCGGATAAGCCTTATCCAATTCATCCTTATTGAAACCGGCTTCCAATCCGGCGAGAAGCAATGCTCCTTCCGTCGGATCGCCGACGATCTTGAGTTCGGTCAAAGCGTCTTCCGGATTCTCTATCTTGGCCGAAGAGCACAGCATGGAAATCTTCAGCATCAAGTCATACTCCTTTTCCAGCCTGCTGGTCTCTAATTTATCCTGCGAACGCTTGAAGAACTCTTGGTCTATCGTAAGATATCTGGCCACCTGCATCTTGCCTTCCGTCAATGTTCCCGTCTTGTCGGTTAAAATAATGGAAACTCCACCGAGAGTTTCAGCCGCCACCAAACGGCGAACCAACGACTTCCGCTGTAAAATGCGCTGCATGCCCAAAGCCAGAACGACGGTCAAAGCAATCAGCAAGCCCTCGGGAATAGCGGCCACGGCGAGCGAACTGGCGGTAATAAGCATATGAGGCAGATCATAACCGACGGCCAAACCGACAATCAAAATGAAAAAGCACAGGCAGATCACTATGATCGTAATCAGGGCGCTAAGCTTCCGCAGCTGTTCCTGAAGCGGTGTCAGCTCATTCTTGGTCAAGGCCAGCAAGCTGCCGATCTTGCCCATCTCAGTCTTGGCTCCAATTTCCACAGCTACGGCCAAGGCCGTTCCCCGAACTACCGCCGTCCCCATGTATGCCATATTAGACCGCTCGGCGAGCGGTATGCCTATGGTCAGAATCCGATTATTCTTGTCTGCCGGAATTGATTCGCCGGTCAAAAGAGCTTCATCAACCTGGAAATTATTGCAGGAAATAATCCGGCAATCGGCGGGCACTTTATCCCCGCTTCTTAAAACAATGATATCTCCCGGAACTATATCGGCGACTTCAATAAGCGCTTGCCTGCCGTCTCTTAACACCTTCGCCTTATAAACGACGATTTTCTTTAATTTGGCTATGGCATCGCCGGCCCTTTTTTCCTCCAGCCAACCTAACAGGACATTGACGAAAATTATGAAAAATATGACTGCGGCATCCATTACCTCCTTAAGCGCGATAGAAACGGCCAAAGCGAAAAGCATGACATAGATAAGCGGCGATTTAATCTGATTGAGAAATATTTTCAATGATGATTCTCTCTTTTCCTCCGGCAATGCGTTATAACCGCTAACCTTGCGCCTTTTATCAGCTTCAACGGAACTCAAGCCGGATTTAGAAGCCTTTAATAGCTTAAAAATCGCGGGCAAATCCAAAATATGCCAGTCAGATAAAATGTTAGCGTCTTTTTTCATATTCCAATTTATTATAACATTTTTTCGGCAAAAATAAAAAATCCCATTAATGGGGATTTGATATTTTTTAATTTGATGCGATTATTTAATGAAGCCGCCGGCTTGCAACTGCCACAGCTTCTTGTAAGTTCCGCCTTTTTTATCTAATAAAGAATCATGCGAGCCGTCTTCAATGATCCTGCCGTTATCCACCGTGATGATCCGATCCATTTTCCTGATGGTGGACAGGCGATGGGCGATGACTATGACCGTCTTTTCATTCATCAATTTATCCAGCGCGTCTTGTATCAGCATTTCGGATTCGCTGTCCAGAGACGATGTCGCCTCGTCCAAGACCAGAATGGGAGCGTTTTTTATAATTGCGCGGGCAATGGCGACTCTCTGCCTTTCGCCGCCCGAAAGCTTGATTCCCCGCTCGCCCACGTATGTATCATAGCCTTCCGAGAGCTTGCTGATGAACTCATGGCAATGCGCGGCCTTGGCCGCTTTGATCACTTCTTGATCGGTCGCTTTCGGCTGGCCATACCTGATGTTTTCCTTCAGCGTGCGATGGAACAGGATCGGATCCTGCGGCACCAGCGAGACATTCTTCCACAGACTCTCCTGCGTCACTTTGGAAATGTCCTGGCCGTCAATCAGAATCTGCCCTCCAGAGAGATCATGCATGCGGAATAATAGTTTTACCACCGTCGTTTTGCCGGCGCCGGACGGCCCGATTATCGCCAATCGTTCACGCGCCGCGATTTTCAAATTAAATTTCTTAAGGATGCTTCTGGTCTTATTGTAATTGAAGCCGACTTCTTTAAAGACAATTTCGCCTTCGCTGACAGTTAATTTCTTGGCTTTCGGCACGTCAACAATTTCGGGAGGAGTTTCGAGCACTTCTGTCATTTCCTCGGCATCAGCCAAATTCTGGTAGGTCCAACGGATAATGCTGCCGAAATCCCAAATCTTATCCATAATTGTGGATAGATAAGCCTGAATCAGGGCAAAATCGCCGAGCGTAAACTGTCCCGCCCGCCACAGATATACGGCATAGACCATGAT
>Ga0172369_10007960_pt1 | contig 12153 bp, 12 predicted proteins | sample LakKiv25m_FD_114539 | JGI IMG/M metagenome (GOLD analysis project Ga0172369, IMG submission 114539) | Freshwater microbial communities from Kabuno Bay, South-Kivu, Congo - kab_022012_11.25m | ecosystem: Environmental > Aquatic > Freshwater > Lake | place: Democratic Republic of the Congo... | reverse complement strand
CGCAAAGTGATGTCCGGGCTCACCAAGGCCGGCCTCGCGCGCACCGACGATCCGGTGGCGGAGGCAAATCCGGCGCGCGAGCGGCAGTCCGCCTATAACTTGGACACGGCGTTGAATCTGCATTGCGGCGCGTTGAGCGTGGTTGTGGAATCGCCGGCGCACGATTACTCGCCCGCCGAGCGCATCGGCAAGCCATTCCGTCAGACGCCAGACCTGCTGCTGGACGCCCAGATGGTCTGTCACGAAAACGCGATGCGTTTCCTGGCCGAAACCGGCGGACGCACGATGTGGACGCAGAAAAAGAGATGAGCGTCAGTTCAACGAAGCGAGGAACTTCCTCATCTCAGAGACGGTCATCTCTTTGTTCTCGCGGCGCACATTGTGCCCTGCGCCCGTGATATGGACGATGGTTCCCTTCGGCAGCAATTTGGCTGTGGTTTCATTTTGCTGGCGGAGTTCACCTTGGGCATCGGCTTTCAGGATCAGTGTGGGCGCGGTGATCTTGGGCAGCAATTCCTGCATGGCTGGGCGCATGGCGGCTGTTCCGGAAGCGGTGTAAGGGTGATGGCGGCGTTTGGACTCGGTCCAGTAGGCGCATTCGGACACGCCCCATTTCGGCGAGTTCTTCAGACAGCCGGCGTAGATCTCATCCCAGGTTCTGTTGTTGCCTTCGAGGATCGACTTGCGGCGCGCTTCCGGATCGGTGACAACCGAGGCCGGGCGGCGGGTGGCAAGGTTGGGGTCCTCAAGAATGACCGCGCGGGGGACGTCTGGATACTTGGCGGCAAACCATGCCGTGGCGGATGAACCCATGGAATGGCCCATGACGATTGGCTTGATGATGCTCAGCGCCTTGATCAGCGACGCAAGATCCTCGGCCTGAGCGTCGGCGGGATCATCGGCCTTTGGCGGATCGGACAGGCCGTGGCCGCGGGCGTCGTACATGATGATGTCGTACTGTGCGGCGAATTCTGTGGCGAGGTTGGTCCAGCAGAGCCCGTCGTCCGAAGAACCGTGGGCCATGATCAGGACCGGCTTCTGGCCGCCCGTGCGCCAGTAGTGGATACGGATGCCGTTGGCCATGACGTAGCCGTCCTTCCATCCGGCGGGCGGCGCGGGTGCGATGGCGCTAAGGGTGGGGGACAACGCGGCGAAGAGCAGAATCGAGAGGGCGATGCGCATGGGAATACCTCCGCCGGGACGCGGATAGAACACGCCCCGGCTGTAAGGACGATATCACAGGCCGTGGACTACTTTTCAGCAGGCAGTTCGCCGAGCGCCCATTTTTTTAACAGATCGGCGTCGGCCGGCGAAAGCTTAGCCTCCGGGTGCATGAACGTGTAGGCCTTCGGCGGCATCTCTCTGAGGTTGATCACATCATAGATTTCGCCCATCTGGTGGTCGGAGAGTGACGTGACTGCAGAGAAGTTCAAATGGCGGCGGCCTCGCGTGACATCGCGCACCACCAGGTACGAGACCGGGCTGATGCGCGCATACCAAGGCCAGACGGTGTCGTTCGAGTGACAATCACCGCAGGAGCGCTTCAGGAGCGCCACCACTTGCGAATCGGGTGCGATTGCCGCATAGCCGGCGCCCGGCTTCTCGATGGCAGGCGCTGGCCGGTTCGGCTGAAAAAACTGCGTGATGAGAAGTGCGCCAGCGGCGCAGCCGCCAATGAGACGGAAGCTCTGTTTAGACGTCATGCAGGAGTGCCCTTACAATCCATAATAGCCGGATTTAGCCCACCTTTTGCCAGTCCAGGACCACTTTGCCGCAGTTGCCCCCTCTCATTGCGGCGAATCCCTTTTCGAACTCCGTGTAGTGCAGCCTGTGCGTGATCACCGGCGTGATGTCGAGACCGGACTGGAGCATGACCGACATCTTGTACCATGTCTCATACATCTCACGGCCGTAGATGCCTTTGATGGTGATCATCTTGAAGATGACCTCGTTCCAGTCGATGGCGATGGGCTCGGAGGGAATGCCTAACATGGCGATGCGCCCGCCGTGGGCCATGTTCGCGAGCATTTCACGAAAGGCGGCCGGGTTGCCGGACATTTCGAGGCCGACGTCAAATCCTTCGTGCATGCCAAGCTGCTTCTGCGCTTCGCCGAGAGGTGTTTCCTGGGGATTGACGGCGAGAGTGACCCCGACCTTGCGGGCGAGTTCGAGCCGCGCCGGATTAATGTCGGTGATGACGACGAAACGGGCGCCGGCATGGCGGGCGACGGCCGCGGCCATAATCCCGATCGGGCCCGCGCCGGTCACCAGCACATCTTCGCCGAGCACTGGAAAAGAGAGCGCCGTGTGAACGGCGTTTCCGAAGGGGTCGAAAATAGAGGCGACGTCGAAATCGATTCCGGGTTCGTGTCGCCAAATGTTTACCATCGGAAGCGACACATATTCAGCGAACGCGCCGGGACGGTTCACGCCGACGCCTTTCGTGTGTGCGCACAGGTGCCTCCTTCCCGCCATGCAGTTGCGGCAGCGGCCACATGTGACGTGGCCTTCCCCAGAGACCAGATCGCCGGGGTGAAAATCGTTCACATTCGATCCGACTTCTACTATTCTTCCTATGAACTCGTGGCCGACCGCCATGGGAACGGGAATCGTTTTCCGCGCCCAGGCGTCCCAGTTGTAAATGTGCAGATCAGTGCCGCAGATGCCGGTCTTCAGAACCCGAATCAGGACATCGTTGATTCCGATCTTGGGTTCGGGAATGTCCTGCAGCCAGAGGCCCTCCTCGGGTTTTGCCTTCACCAGTGCCTTCATTGGTACGTTGATCTCCCTCTTGTTAGGCTGACATGGGGTGTTCTGCAAGTCAAAGCGGCTGCCCGCTGCATCCGCCGCTCACCCCAATCGTGATAGAAATAGGTGCTTCGGCTATGAATCCTTATCTTCTGCGCGCCACTGTCGTCGCCGCATTGGGCGGTCTCCTGTTCGGGTTTGATACTGCCGTCATTGCCGGCGCCACGCAAGCCCTGACCCGGGTCTTTGGCCTGACGCCGGAATCGCTCGGGCTCACGGTCTCCAGCGCGCTTTGGGGCACGGTGATCGGATCCATGGTCGCCGGCTATCCTGGCGACAAATATGGCCGGCGGGCGAGCCTGAGGATTCTCGCCGTCCTCTACCTTCTTTCGGCGCTCGGTTGTGCGTTCGCCTGGAATTGGTATTCATTCGTGATGTCGCGGTTCATCGGCGGACTGGCGATTGGGGGCTCGTCCGTGCTTGGGCCGATGTATATCGCCGAGATTGCTCCAGCTCGCCTGCGCGGCCGGCTGGTGGGTACATTTCAGTTCAACATCGTTTTTGGCATTCTGCTGGCATACTTCTCGAACTATCTGATCGGCCTCAACGGCATCGGCGACGCTGAGTGGCGGTGGAAACTCGGCGTCGCCGCCGTTCCCTCGCTGTTCTTCTGGATGATGCTGTACACAATCCCGCGCAGCCCGCGCTGGCTGGTGAAGACCGGCCGGGTTGACGAAGCCCGCGAGGTTCTCCGCCTGACCGGCGAAAAGGATCATGAAACTGAACTCGCCCAGATCGTCGAGTCCATCGACGCCGAACACGGCCTGGGCGCCGAGCCGCTGTTCATCGCTAAGTACAAGTTCCCGATCTTTCTGGCAGTCTCGATCGGAATGTTCAACCAGCTTTCCGGAATCAACGCGATCCTGTATTACCTGAACGACATCTTCGCCAAAGCCGGCTTTGACAAGGTGTCCAGCGACCTGCAAGCCGTCGCCATCGGCTTCACGAATCTCGCCTCGACCATCATCGCTATGTCGGTGATCGACAAGCTCGGACGCAAGAAACTCCTGTTGACCGGCGCTGTGGGCACGGCCGTCTCGCTCGCCGGCGTCGCCTGGATCTTCGCCAGCGGAGCCAACGAGCATCTGCTGGTTTGGCTGCTGGTCGCGTTCATCGGTTTCTTCGCCTTCTCGCAGGGCGCCGTCATCTGGGTCTATTTGAGCGAGGTGTTCCCGAACCGCGTGCGAGCGAAGGGACAGAGTCTGGGCAGCTTCACCCACTGGATCATGAACGCCATGATCAGCTACAGTTTCCCGGTGATTGCCGCTTCATCGGGCGCCGCGCCGTTCATGGTCTTTTCCCTGATGATGGTGGCGCAGTTCTTCGTGGTCCTGTTCATGTACCCGGAGACGAAGGGACTGACGCTTGAACAGATGCAGAAGAAGTTCAATATCCGCTAAACCGTCAGAAGCCGGGGGCCCGCCACTTTTCCTCTCCGCCGACGATGGTCATGATCGGTCCGCCGTGGAACGTCCGTCCGCTGAAGGGCGAGTTGCGGCTCTTGGAGAGGGATTTGGCGACGTCAAACGTCCACGGGTATTCGGGATGGAAGACCGTCACATCGCCGAGATACCCCGGCGTGAGGGCGCCCCTCGCCTGGCCGCCCTTCCAACCGATGACCCTTGCCGGTTCGCAGGTCAACATGGCGATCAGCTTGGTTAAGCTGATGCGCCCCGAATGGACCAGGACCTCGAGGCTGACTCCCACGGCCGTCTCCAGGCCGGTGATGCCGAACGGGCACTTCTCGAATTCCTGCATCTTGTCATCGCCGGCATGGGGGGCATGATCGGTGGCGAGACAGTCGATCGCTCCGGAAGCGATCCCGCCAAGTACGGCCTCGACATCAGTGGAGCAGCGCAACGGAGGCTTCATTTTGTAGTTCGAGTCGTACGGCTTCATATGGCCGGTGTGGAGCGCGATGTGATGCGGCGTGGCTTCGGCCGTCACCCTCAGTCCGCGTTGTTTCGCATAGCCTACCATGGCCACCGAGTTCTTCGTCGAGATATGGGCGACGTGGAACCGGGCGCCGGTGAGTTCGGCCAGGATAATATCGCGCGCCACCATCACGTCTTCCGATGCGCTGGGTATCGGCCTCAGCCCAAGATTCACGCTGTCCACGCACTCGTGCATATCTCCGCCGGCGGTGAGATTCAGGTCCTCGCAATGATCGATTACCGGGAGGTTGAGCGCCCTGGCGATCTCCATTGCCCGGCGCATCACCCGCGAATTCATCACCGGACGTCCATCATCGCTAATGGCCACGGCGCCTGCGTCGGCCATTGAGCCGATCGACGCCAGTTCCTCACCCTCGCTTCCCTTCGTGATGGCTCCGATCGGGCACACGCGGACCGGCGAAACCCGGCTTGCCGTCTCGACGATATAGCTCGTCACCATCGCCGAATCGTTCACCGGCTTTGTGTTGGGCATGCAGCAGACCGTGGTGAACCCGCCAGCCGCGGCCGCCCGTGTCCCTGTCTCGATCGTTTCGGCGTGTTCGAACCCCGGCTCACGCAGGTGGACATGGATGTCGATGAATCCTGGCGCGACAATCAGTCCGGACGCGTCGATCACCGTCGCGCCAGACGCCGAAAACCCGCTGCCGACGCCCACGATGCGGCCGTCTTCGATCAGAACGTCCGAGACCGCATCGTGATTCGACGCGGGACAGATGACACGTCCATTCCGGATGAGCGTTTTCACTGCAGTAGCACCTTTTCGAGTACGGCCATTCTGACGGCGACGCCGTTCTCAACCTGGTTCAGGATCATCGACCGCTGGGAATCCGCCACATCGGACGAGATCTCGCGGCCCCGGTTGATCGGCCCCGGATGCATGACGATGGCATGCGGTTTCGCCAGTTCCAGATGCTCCAGTCTCAGCCCGTAAAAGCGGAAGTATTCGCCGGCCGGTATGGCCGGCTCATGAATCCGCTCCAACTGGACCCTCAACATCATCACGACGTCAGCGTCCTTTACTGCCTTGCGGATGTCGTATTCCAGCGTGACGCCGTTGGTAATCGAGGCCATTTGCGGCGGCAAAAGCGGCGGCGGCCCGCACAGGACGAGATCTGCTCCGAATTTCGACAGGAGGTGAATGTTGGAGCGGGCGACACGGCTGTGTGCTATGTCGCCGATGATGGCCACCCGCAAGCCGTCCAGTTTGCCTAGCCTGTCGAGAATCGTTCGCGCATCCAGCAGCGCCTGGGTCGGATGTTCGTGCGTGCCGTCGCCTGCATTGATGATGGGCGTCATCAGGTGGCGCGACAAAAAGTGCGGCGCCCCCGATGCCGCGTGGCGCATGACAATGGCGGACGGGTGCATGGCCACCAGCGTGTTCAGGGTGTCGACAAGCGACTCGCCCTTGGAAACACTGGAGCCGGCGGCCGTGATTGAGAGCGTGTCGGCCCCAAGCCGCTTGGCGGCGATTTCGAAGCTCGAGCGCGTCCGCGTCGAGTTCTCGAAAAACATATTCACGACCAGCCGTCCCGAACAGACGTTCAGTTTGGGCAGCGGTCCACTGCCGTGATACTGGAACTCGCGCGCCCGTTCGAGCATCTGTTCGATCTCGGGACGCTCCAGCGGCTCGATCCCGAGCAATCCTTTGCCCATCGTGCGCCTCCTTCCCGTTCCCTAGTCAGTCCGTTCGACCAGCAGGACGCGCTCGGTCTCGTCAATCTCCTGGAACTTCACTTCGATGATCTCCCTGGACGAGGTCGGGATCTTGCGCCCGACGTACTGCGCCTCAATCGGGAGTTCGCGGTGTCCCCGGTCGATCAGGACCAGCAATTGTACGCGCGCCGGCCGGCCGAGTTCAAACAGGGCGTCGAGGGCCGCCCGGATCGTCCTTCCCGTGTACAGGACATCGTCCATCAGGATCACGTCTTTGCCCTGAACGGGAAAGCCGATCTGCGTTCCGCTGACCACGGGCTTGGGCCCGACCGTTGACAGGTCGTCGCGGTACAAGTTGATGTCGAGAACGCCCACGGGGACTTTCAGATTCTCAAGCGACTCGATCTTTGCCGCCAGCCGCTGCGCCATCGGCACGCCGCGCCGGCGAATCCCGATGAAGGCGAGGGAAGCCGGATCGCCCGATTTCTCCAACACTTCGTGGGCCAGCCGGACGAGCGTGCGATCCATCTCGGATGCGCTCATCAATTGCGCTTTTTCTCTTGTTGAACTCATAGGGTTCCTTCGGAACGTTTCAGGCTATCACAGCATGGGGTCAGTATCGGCGCATCCGGTCGCGGATTCGTTTGCTGGTCTTCTCGATCTCCTCCAGTTTCCTGAGATTGTCCATGGATACCACGTGGCCGCCCGACTTTTCGATGTCCTTTTCGACCTCGCCGATCAGGCCCTGCATCTTCCGTAGGTCTTCGAGGTTTCGCTTGTGGTCTTCCTTGATCAACGCCTCATTCAGCAATCTGCCGTTGGGCAGGCGCCGTTCCCGCTTTTCGTCGTCGCGGCGAATCAGATCCGGAGGGATCGATTGCGCGGCAACCAGCGGGGATGCCAGACCCAGCAGCCGGAGAAGACTTCGCCTCCCGTTGGTATCATGAGCTTTAATGCGTGAAGTAAAGGTTGGCATCATTGGCCTCGGAACTGTCGGTGGGGGCGCTATTTCCATTCTCACCCGGAACCGGGAGCAGATTGAGCGGAAACTCGGCTTCCCGCTCACGATTGCCGCCGTTTGCGACCTGGCGGCGAAATCGCGGGCGTTGCCCGAAGGCCTGGAGGGCGTCCTGGTGACCGAAGACTGGCGCGAACTGGTTTTCCACCCCGGCGTCGACGTCGTGGCCGAACTGGTTGGCGGCACGGGAGCGGCGCGCGAAATGGTGGAAGCCGCCATCGCCAACGGCAAGGCCGTTGTCACCGCGAACAAGGAACTCATGGGCCTGCAAGGAGTCGCACTCGGGCGGCGGGCGGCGGAAAAAGGCGTCCCCCTCGCCATGGAAGCGAGCGTTTGCGGCGGCATCCCCATTCATGTAGTGCTCAAACAGGCGATCTGCGCCGACAGCGTTCGCGGCTTCTATGGAATACTGAAGCGAACCAGCAACTATATCCTCACCGAAATCGAGCAGCATGGCAAGGCATTCGAGGACGTCCTAAAGGAAGCCCAACGCCTTGGTTTCGCGGAAGCCAACCCCACGGCCGATGTTGGAGGGTTCGACGCCCGTTCCAAGCTCGTCCTGTTGGCCCTCCTGGCTTTCGGCGCGCGTGTTGAGCCGGCTTCGGTCCCTACTGAGGGAATTGAACGGATCACCCCGACAGACTTTCGCTACGCAAGGCAGGCCGGCTGCACGATCCGCCTGCTCTGCGCCGCGGAGTCCACCGGCAGCGGGATCTTCCTGTCTGTCCGGCCGTCTCTCATTCCGTTGAACACGATTCTGGCTGGCGTCCAGGGCGCCTATAATGCCGTCTGGGTGAAAGGCGACTTCGGCGCGGATACGTTCTATTACGGCAAGGGCGCCGGCGCCTCGCCTACCGGCGTCGCCGTGGTCAGCGATTTGATGCGCGCCGCCCGCGAATTGCGCTACGGCAACGCCGCCCGGGTTTCGCCGTTTTCCTTCACCGATCCGCGCGACGTCGAGCCTCGCCCAATCGGCGAGCAGCGCCGCCCGTGGTTCCTTCGATTCCGGGTTGCCGACCAACCCGGCATCATTGCGGCTCTGTCGGCCATTCTCGCCGAACACGAGATCAGCATCGATGCGGTGCTTCAGCTGCCCGACCAGGACTGGCGGAACCTTCCGTTTGTCATCACCGTCGAGGCGACCGAGGAGTCGCGGCTCCGCCTGGCGCTCGACCGCATGGCGCGCTTCGATTTCATGGTCGAAGCGCCGTTGGCCTTGCCCATGGAATCCGGCCTGTAACCGCCTACAGGTTTCGAGCGATATCAACGACATCGGCGAAGACGCCGTAGGCCGTTTGTTCAACGCCCGGATTTACACTGAAAACCGCTACCTGGCCCATCAAGTCCGTGTCCAGGATGATGCCGGTTGTCGACCCGCGTACGGCGGCGAGCAGATGGTCCCGGCCCAAAACCTCAGCCCTCACTCGCAATCTCAGCATGCCGTCCACTCTCTTGGCCCGGCTGACCAGCACCACCCGCTTTCCCTTGGCCTCCACTTCGGCCAGCCTGTCCGGAGTCAGCCGTCCAATCCCTTTACGGTCCACCAGTCGCGGTGTCACGCGGGCATCCATCAGCACGTTGGCCAGGGCCGCCACCTTGCAGGCCGAATCCCAGCCGTTGATATCGAACCAGGGATCGGCCTCCGCCAAGCCGAGCGACCGCGCCTGCTCGATGCCCTGTTCGATCGTCTTGCCGGCGCGCATCACTTCCAAAATGAGTTGCGCGGTCGATGTCAAGGTTCCCGTCAAACCAAGGACTTTGATTCCGGGAAGGCTGTTTCGCACCAGGCTGTAGACCGGCGTTCCGTCCATTGTTACGGCTTCGTGCCTGAACTCCACTCCGGCGCTCTTCGCCTCAGCGGCCAACTCGTGGAAAGCGAAGGCGACCGGCCCTTTGTTGGCCGTCACCACGTGCATCCCGCGTGCAAAAGCCGCGCGGATGTGCGAGATCGCCGGCTCGCCCGATTCCGGAACAAGCGGCGTCAATTCGATCACCACCTCGGCCGCGGCCTTGTCCAGGAACTCCTCAATCGACTTCGCCGCCGCACCAAACCGGGGCGCCCGGCCCATGCCGTCCGGCCCATAGGCCGTCCCATGGTTCCGCGTATGTATGCCGGCAATCCGGAACGGATACTCGCTGTGTTTTTTGGCAACGAGGTGGGCGAAGGCCCGGCCAACGTTGCCATACCCAATCAAGGCCAATCTCACGTTCGTTTGGCTCCCGCTAGGTGAACTCTCTCCCGGTTGCCCGCCGCCCGGTCATGGCTAAACGGCTACCACCGGCTGCGCCCGCTTTAGGTAGTCCGCATCATACTCGATTCCAAAGCCCGGACCGGCTGGAAGCGGAACGACACCCCGGACAACATCAAGGTTCGGCGACTGCCATGGGACCGGCTTCGGTGTTGCACGCCGCGCCCATTCGATCTCTGGACCGAAGTTCGGCGTCGCGGCGGCGAAGTGCAGCATCTTCGCCCCGGCCGCGCCCGTCTCGGTATTGTGATTGACAATGGTCATGCCCGCCTCGGCGGCCATGCGCGCAACTCTCGCCGCCTTGACGATGCCGCCGTTGTAGTTCAGGTCAGGCTGGACGATCCGGAAGGCGCGCATGTCGATGATGCGCCGAAACTCTGCCAGCGACGAGTTTTGCTCGCCGAATGCAATCGGGATCTTCAATGCGTCGGCGACGGCCTTCGTCCATTCGATCTGCTCCCAAGGGCAGGGCTCCTCGAAGACTTTGAAGTCAAGAGATTCCAGGAACCGTCCTACCTCAATCCCGCGCCTGACATCGTAGGACCCGTTGGCGTCGGCGTAGAGCTTCACCGCCGGTCCCAGGCGTTTCCGCGCCAGTGCCAGCATGGTCTCGGTGCGTCCGGGATACGCATCGGCATTGCGACTCATCCGGCCTCCGATTTTGAACTTTACAACCTTCGCTCCGGTCTCATGAACACCCCGCACGTACACATCAACTTCCCCTTCCGCGGTCGCTTCGCGTCCCGAACCGGAGAGATAGACAGGCACCTCCTTCATCCTGGCGCCGCCCATGAGTTCCGAGACGGTCTTCGCCGCAACGTGCCCGAGCAAATCCCACAGGGACATCTCCACCGCGGCGACGGGGAGCCAGAACCCCTGGCCCGCGAGCTTGTAGTTCTGTGCGTACACCCCGTCAACGAGAGTCTCGATGTCGCGGGCATCCTTGTTCAGATAGAAAGGGATGACGCGGCGTAGCAGGATCGGAAGGTAATCCTCAATCGGATCCTTGGCAATCACGATGCCGGACGCCCCATCGGTCGATCTGGACCGGACCAGGATCTTGCCGCCGGCCCGCAGGACCTCAATGCCCGCCACCCGCACGGGCGACTTGAGCTTGTCCCTCAGTCTAAACAGCGGCGCCTCCCATGCTGGTGTGGAATAGGATTCGGCAGCGCTCAACGGAGCGAAGGAAACGCTTGAGATGAAAGTGCGGCGGAGCATGCTGAAGTTATATCAGAGGAACGGGCGTCAAGACAGCCGAAAACGCCCAGTGCTGGTTTCGTCTTGGGCGCACCTCATTTCTCGCCGGCATGGAATGAATTCCGGATTTTCGATTCGCGCAGCCGCGATTTGGTCCGGTTGACGCCGGCCTCGAGTCTGCGTGCGTCAAGCCTCCCATGTGGAGTGTTGCACGATATCGTGTCAGCCGCCTCTCGGAGCCGGGAGCGGCGCCCGGTGTGATATTTCTTCTTGCTCTTCACTGTCAATCCGATGTGAAGCTTGGGGAAGGCTCGATGGCTCCAACGCTGATTCCCCTCGTGGAGGCCGCGGGAAATGAAGGTCCAGAACTGGCCAGTGGGTAAGAAGTTGACCGCCGGGTTCATGCTCGTGGTCGGATTGATGGCGATTCAAGGAATTGTTGGAGTAATGGCCTCGTCCGGCGCCTCCTCCAAACTGGATGTGGTTGCATCCGATTTTATGGCCGAGTCCGATCTCGCCGGCCGGATCGAGCGCGAGGTCCTCAATGCGCGTATCCATTTCATTTACTACGTCACAGTTCAGAAGAGGGGCTCCAAGGAGAAGGGCTGGCAGCGATTTGGCAACTTATAGGCGGAAGTGCCGAAACTGCAGCGGCTGGTGGCTCAGTCGCCGGCGCTCGCCGCTCTGGGCCCGGAAGTCGATCGGTTGGTCCGGGATTTGGCGAACTATGAGCCAGCCTTGAAAAGAATACTCGATATCGTCGACCAGGGCCGGGCTCAGGGTCCCGAGTTTGCCGCGCTATTGGACGAGTGGGCCCGTCTTGGCGGCGCCATGACTGACTCGGCTGGCCGCTTGAGCCGCCGTGGATCGGAAATGGCGCGAGTTTCGGCTTCGCAGACTGCATCGAACCTCCGGACTGTCACGAAAGTGGTCACGGCGCTCGCCGCCTTGGGCGTGCTTCTCGGCGCCTTCTTGTCGTTCGTGATTAAGAAGAGCATCGAAGCGGGCCTGTTCCGGGTGATCCGCACATTGAGCGACTCCTCCGATCAGCTCGCCAATGCGGTGAGCCACATCTCGGGCTCGGCTCAGTCCTTGGCGCAGGGAGCGTCTGAACAGGCCGCTGCCCTCCAGCAAACTTCCAGCGCGGGTAGCAAAATCAGCGCAATGGCTGCGCAAAGCGCAGGCAATGCGAGGGAAGCGGCTGTCAAAATGGCTGAGTCGCTGCAAAAGGGCGAGGACGCCGATCACAATCTCGAATCCATGGTGCAGG
>Ga0172369_10007958_pt1 | contig 12154 bp, 19 predicted proteins | sample LakKiv25m_FD_114539 | JGI IMG/M metagenome (GOLD analysis project Ga0172369, IMG submission 114539) | Freshwater microbial communities from Kabuno Bay, South-Kivu, Congo - kab_022012_11.25m | ecosystem: Environmental > Aquatic > Freshwater > Lake | place: Democratic Republic of the Congo... | reverse complement strand
TATAACCAGTCGGTCAAGCGGACATTCATTCCGCTGCGCTTCATCTTCAACTTTCGGTCGGTTAAACCATTCTTGTTTTATGTCTTTCATGTTATCTCCAAAAACGCATAACACGATAATTTTCCATTTGTTTCTCCTTGTCTCCGCCGATGGATTAACGGCGGGTTAGTTGATAGTTATAACACAAACGGACAAATTTTGTTATTTTTTATTTTTTAGTTTATCGCTAATAAGGATAAGCATTAATAATATTACTGTCATTACTGCATTCAAGTAAATAAAACTTTGTGCTATACTTTCCATTGTCTCTCCTTTTAACTCTGTCAATGAATTACTAACAGGTTAGTTGATAGTTATGCTGAAACTTACTTAGTTTCCTCATTTGTTGTTCTGTAAAATATATCACTGATGAGGAGTTTCTACATCCTTAATAACCAAAAATGATTAATTAATTTCATCAGTGATATTTAATTATTTACTGTTTTTATGTAAAATTACCGAATAAGAGTTTCTCTCTAATCTAAGTTTCATATCTCCTTCATAACCAGGACATATTATCACAAGAGACTCTTTAACTTTACAATGTTTTTTACAAGTTTTACATAAAGAAATTAGTTCGTTTTTTTTCATTTATTTCTCTTTGTCTCCGTCAATGAATTACCAACAGGTTAGTTGATAGTTAGGCGGACAAAAAACTTGCCCGCCACAACCCTATTCTTTTTCTGTAACCGTTTTTGTTTGATAGATATGGTCGTGCATTGCCATCATAGCATTTGCAAACCATCCAAGCATCAATTCTTCATCAATATCCTCTATCTTCCAGTTATTCTTTCCTTTTATCTCCATAAAATACTTAGCCCATATTTTAGCATCTGGGGTTGAATGAATATCTGCTTCGTAACTGGTTACTTCATCTTGTATCTGTATATCTTTAACAGTAATATTACAAGATTCGTAATTTCTTGCACAATCACTTATTACTGCTATTCTGCTTATTTCTGCAATTTCTGGTTTAACTTTCAGCTCAACCGAACTGCTTTCAATATCAGCCTTTTGTTTATGGCAGTTGCACTTACAGTTGGGGTTAGGCTCAGTAGTCATTTTATCTCCTTTATTTTTATTAAAATAATATCACTGATGAGTGGGTTTCTACATCCTTAATAACCAAAAATGATTAATTAATCCCATCAGTGATATTTAATTATTTACTGTTTTTATGCAAAATTACCGAATAAGAGTTCCTTTCTAATCTAAGTTTCATATTCCCGTCGTAATCACGGCATATTATTACCAGAGATTTCTTAACTTTACAATGTTTTTTACAAGTCTTACATAAAGAAATTAGTCTATTTTTTCCCATTTGTTTCTCCTTGTCTCCCCGCTCTTTAGTAAGTTTGCCGCAAGGTCTCTCATTGTTTTTTCTGTTAATGTGCCGTCAAAGTCAAAACTAATTTTCTGGCTAACTAAAAATTCTACTTGACGGCTTGCAGCCGTCTTCGTAGATGCGGTTTCTGTTTTATTTAAGTTTTCTTCCAGCTCAATTTTCCTTTTTTAATACGCCAAGCTGCGGTACTATACTAACAACATTAATGTCGCTGACTTCAGCTCGATTTCAATATTTAGTTTTTCGTACATCATTCACCCGTTATTTTATCGCAAGCGGTTTAGCCGGAGCTACGCTAAGCGGACAAAAAATTTGCCCGCCGGCTCTACTATAATTCTAAACGCCTTTGCACATACTGCAAGCTTTCGGTAAAACTATTAACCCTGTCCTCAACATCTGTAATCTTAGATGCTAAGGGCACTTGCTCTGGCCTTTTTAATAGTCCTTTCCCTTCTTCGTTTGGTTCGCTTCTTAATACTACGTGTAATCCATTATTATTAACCTCAATCGCCTTTTCAAGTCTATCAAGTGCTTCGTCTAAACGTGCAAAAGCTCTTGGAATTTGTTTTTCTTCCACTACTGTTCCGTCCATACTATCTCCGCTTTTTTGCCGCCTAACTCGCAATTCTACTTCGAATTACTTATGTCGGCGGCGGTTATTGTTTTTTTACTTTTTAATTAAGTTTCTCATATCTCTAAACTCTATTGCAATGCCGTAATCGAGTAAATTGCAACGCTGTCAGCGGGAATTTGCCTTTCGTTGCTCACAATATTTGCAATTCCCTTTATGCGTTAATGCCATATCACCTGCGAAAGGTCTTCTGCTAATAAAAATATATTCGCAGTTATCAATCTCAATAATCTTGTATGTTTTTTCTGGCCGTATGTCGTTCTCACTTCCTGCGAGATTACGGCTAGCAAATCCCGCTAGCAAGCCAATCAAACCGACGGCTAATAATACGAGGACGATTTTTAATTTTAAGTTTTTCGTTGTAACTCCTATTAATGTTAATTTGTTTCTAATTTTCTGCTTGAGCATCTGGGCTAATGATATATTCAATAATTACACAGTCGCTTCAAAAACGCACTGAGTAATTCTATTACCGTTACTAAATAACTGCATTAAAAATACAAAATTGCATACTCGCTACTTACAAGCTGAAAATACAGCTCTATAATACCAATGCTTTCTTTCTGTAAATAAAACTAGTATCTTCATACGTCGCTAGCGGTAATTCTCCAAGAATAGCAACGACGCTTTTCTGTACAGCCGGTATAGAAAAATCATGCCCGCAAATAAAGCCATTAGGCTTTACTTTCGGCATCCACATCTGTAAATCTCTTGCAACCGCCCATTCGGAATGCTCTCCGTCTATGTAAATAGCATCTAAAGAGCAGTTATCAAAATTACTGGCTGCAATCTCGCTAGATTGCTTAATTGCATATACATTTTCATAAGGTTTCATCCGTAGAGCAAATGCTCTCTCTGCCGTCTGCATGAACTCTTCCTCGACATCAGCATAACTAATCCATCGATCGATTGCGTATACACGTTTGCAAAATAAGGCAAATAATTCTGTAGAAACACCTCTAAAACTTCCGATCTCCGCAATCGTAAACGAAAACGAAGGCTGAAAATATTCCTCTATTAAATGATACAACCCCGGAAGAGAATTAATAGCTGAGAAAGGTTGATAATTCATCCGCGGCTCTTGTAAAAGTCGTTGAAGGATACCTTCTCGCACTTCTGTACCGCGTTCAGGTGCAGCGAGACTGGATGACTCTGCGCATTCGCGATTTGTGAATAACTCATTTTTCGTCGGCAATTCGGTACTCATTTTTTATTTCTCCTGTGAAACTAAGACATATTTAGTATACTATCCGTATACGGATTTTCTATTCTCTTTAGCAATTCCCGCGACTGCTGCTCGCAACTGTAACTCGTTTTTTTTATCCGCGCGACATAATCGCAAAATTTATTTTGACATATAATATTCATAATTTATCTCTGTCACCAATTTATGCACTTTTTCGATCTCGCATCCGTCCGGCAAAGTCGATTTTTGAAAAGCTTCCTCCATCTGCTTCAATAATTTACTTGCTTCCTGTTCTACTTTATCAATAGTCCACTCTCCGGCTTTAATTTGCTTCAACTCTCCGGCATCCGGCCTCTCAACCAACAATTCTCCCGTTTGTAAAAATTCAATTCCTTGCCGCAATAGTCTAATTAAATGCTGCGCACTTTTGGTATCGTAACCAAATTTATCGACAAGGCCCTTCCGCTTTTGTCCCATGTAACCGTTATAAACCATACTTTTCAATTTACGAAGTTGCCCAAATGAGTATCCGCAAAATGTTTTATAAATTCCTTTATGCACAAACAAATAACGATTATCTTTTAATTTCTGATAAACTTCCGTTTGCTTCAAAATATATTTATCAGGCGTCCACAGAATTTGCAAAATATTCGGATTTGATTTTAGTAATAAGCGAACAGCTTTCCGAAAATCATAAATTAAAACGTCCCACTCTCCCTCAAATTTCTCAAACTGCTCAAAGCTCTCCAAACCGAAAAAATACTGCCGGGGCGGCATTACAATTCCTAAAATATCTTTATCATCGATAGATGCCGGATTATTATTAGGAACATAAGTCCCGTGCGCGATTGATCCACGGTACGCTAGTACTATGCTTTGCTGCTGTATATTAAAATTCGAATAATTACTTAATAACTTATTTAAATTTCTCATCTCTCTCCTTTACTACGCACCAAGCAGCTCAAGAAGACTAGTAGTACGGTTCTACCTCTTTTACTATTCACTATACCGCGTGGTAGCAGCGTTACTCTTTCTTTGCTTTGTCTGCATACTTTGCCTTCATTTTTTCTAACCAATCTCTAAACTGCTTTTCCGTACCTTCAGCATCCTGACTTATCGCTTCTAAAAATGCTTTTGCGCTTTCTCCGTCTTCGCCTTCCGGGTCTAGATAAAATTCTATTAAATTTTTCAAGCGATCTTCTGCTAATTTTCCCATTTTACTCTACCTTCAAATTCATTGTAGTTATTACGTATTGCCTTACATAAATTTACAAGCTGTCCGCTTGGAGCACTATAACCTTCTAAACGGTTCTCGAACGTTCGATAAAAAACCCGCCCTACCGTGCTGGCGTAAGAAATTATATTTCTTTCTATCTCTCTCATTACTTTTTTATTCTACTGATTTAATGACTTTACTGATGTCTCGCACTTGCTCTTGACTACTTCCAAAAGACTCAATTTTGGCTTTAATAAAATTTCTGCATTTTGTAATAAAAAGAATCCGCCTTGCTAAAATAACAGAACAAGTAATCATTTTTTATCTTCTTTAGATAATCGCTCAATATTTTCAGCATGTGCGCAAGCGTTTCCAAAAGGAAAAAAGCCCTGAGAAATATGATTCGCTGGAAATTCTGTAGCACGGTAATAATTTCCGTCTGTCTGACTGAGCTCTAACCAAACGATTGCAATAGAGCTAAGCTCTTTACTGCAACGTTCGCAAAATACTTTCTTTTCTTTTTCCATATTTATACCAAACACGAGATTAACATAAAAATAACAGACGCATGATTAGCAAATCTGTTATTAAAAAAACATAATCGAGTAAGGCTTTCAGAATCTTACAGATTATAATAATCGCAATATAGTATCAACCTTTCTCGCGCCGTGCCTACTAAAGATATCGAATTAAATACTTATACAATCTCTCCTTCAATCTTAATAGGCCAAGGCTGCGGAGGGAAAAACGTAGCGTCAAGCACTTGAAAATCGAATATATTCGAAAGATATAATCTTCGAATAGAATCATTCGAATTAATATCCCACATCCATAAACTATCCCCGCGAATCTCGTAAATCCCGCCCGTGTGAGTTACCGTGTCTCCCGTGGTTTTTTTCTCATACGTAAACGTAACCTGCTTGCGATTTTTAGTCGCCTCAATTAACGGAGTTATATCAGTTATCATTTCTAATCCTCAGAACTATTAGTTAATAAATCTTTTTTTCAACAATTTTAACATACGGTAATATAGCGGCCTCAAGATTTGCAGTTAATCTCGTACACGCATCCGTCAGTAGTACGAAACCAGAAAATTTACGAATTAGCAGATGATTCATCTCGCCTCTCTAACGATTTGATCAAAAAATTTACAGAATCTCGATCTTCTCGAAATTAAAATTTTAAGTCTTTCTCTACACAACCGGTTGAAGATTTTAAACACTTAGCAGGCGATTGCGCTACTGAGTCTCCAGAAGCAGCAGGCGGCGTCTTGGGAATAACAGGAGGCTTAATCAGCGGATAATTTCCATAATTCCGCACGTCGCGAAGAGCTTCGTTAGATCTTATTATAAATAAATAAATTACGATAAATACTGCAAACCAGGCCATTAACTTACATCCTCCCGCTGTTGACTTTCCTCAATACATAACTTTTCGTACTCAAAAAGAATAGCATCAGATTCATTTCTCCAATTATTTGCATTTCGCTTAGCTTCTTCTAGCAAACGAATTCCAGTCATTCTCAACTCTACAAACTTTGAATCCGCCGGAAATAGCCTTTCTATAGATTGAATCGCCGCTTCTCGCCTGCTTAATTTAGCCATTAAATTCTCCAATCAATCTTCTACTTAAATTATAATAATTAAATAATTTCATATCAATATGTAACACGATTGCTGTAATCTTTCCACATACGCAATTTAATCTCGTGCCAGCGGCCTAATACTGTACATCGTGTAATCCACATGTACTCACCGTTCGCATATTTTTTTCGAGATTCATATTTTAATTGTTCCCGCACGTCTCGAAAAGTAAGACCCGTCCGGAAATTTCTATAAGTTTCTTCCATTTTTTCCCGAAAACCCAAGAAATTACAATCCTTGATATAAATGCGCTTTTCCTTCCGTAACTAACGCTTTATTAAATTCTTCCTCCCATAAATCCGCCGCTGTAGAGTCTAGCCAATGAATTCCCCTTCTATGAACTTCTTGCAATTTCGAGTCTGAATAACCGAACTTTCTTGCGAAAGTTCTCTCCTGCGTCGCTACAGAGTATAATCCTTTCTCGAAAGGATAATCAGAGCCGAACGCCCATTTACTACTAGCATTTAACCGCTGAGATTTATACATATTCGTAATTACAATTGAGGAATCAACAAACACATTAGGCAACCGCTCCGCTACAAGTAAAGCTTCCGCAATACATACTTCGCTTCCAACAGCAGATGATAAAAATCCCATTGCCGCTCCTTTATATCGATCTTCAGGAATACGCAGCGCCGGATAAAACTCTTGCATAATATACGAGCCCGCATGCTCTATTAAAAATTTTATATCGGGCATTTTAATAGCCCACTTAGCTACTGCTAAGCCTCTGCTTTTATTCTCTACTCCGGCAGATCCTTGAGTGTGTACGCAAACTATAGAATCTTTTTTTAAAGTTTTTAAAAACTTCGTTACATAACCGGCTGAATAATCATTTCCGAAAATTCCGTCTGTTTTCTGCCCCCTATGAGAATGTATGCATATACCATCGAAGATATCCTCGATTATCGACCCTTGTAGATTTGTTATCCACTTAAGGAAATACAGCTTCACGTAAGGTAAACTCGCTCGTAAAGATACAGCTTCATCTTCCGTAATACATAAAATAACAGCGTGAGTCAAGTTCTGAGCTTTTACGTATTCTACTATCTGAGATACGGGCGTGAACATCTCTTTACCGTTAAGTGTTTGCTTATAACTTAATGGAATATTACCTACATTTAAATGTATATCTAATCTCATATTACTTCTTAATTACAGCATCGCCTAAATGCTTTGTGTTAATAAAATAAAATTTATTTAGTAAACAGCAGATCGTCATCTAAATTCATTCGCTTCTCTAAATAACTCAAACTTTCTCATTAATTACTAAAGGTTCGAATTCGTATTCTAATCCCTCCGCTTCCTTTAACGTAATAGAACGTACTACTACCGTATTCGTAGAGGGAGGAAAATTTACCTCTTCTTCAAGTATAAAATGCGCAAGCTCGCTGTATAACGCGTCCCATGAGGCCCATAAATACTGAGCATTCGCGGTAAAAAACGGCAGTAACGCGCTATCAAATAATATTTCGTAAGTAGTCAAAACTCTTGCTCGCTCTTTTCTCAATTTTACTTTGCGCGTAGTCGCTTTCTGAAAATCTGCAATCTGCCGCTTTGTAACTTCCGCGTGCGCATCAAACCCTTTTTGAAACACTTTCATTTTTATTTTCTCAACCAGTAAGTAAACTATTATAATTACGAGTACTATAGATATACTTAACAGTATAAAATTTTGTTTTTCCATATTAATTACTACACGACTTTCACTAAACTGCTAAGATAATATCTGCTGAAACTTTTTGCCGAATATATACTATCTCTTTATAATCTATGGGATTATGGCAAAGATATTCAGCCTCCTGCTTTTCGCAAAGGGTCCAAGTACCGCTAAATAATTTTACAATAAGTTCTAAAATACTAATAGTTGGAATCATAATTTTTTTACCTTTATTACTAATATATGTATACCGCACACGATAAGTTATTTCCTTCCTGTTAAGTTAGGACCTCCCGGATTTCTATGCAGCGGAGGACCTTTAACAGGCATTACAGATCTTCGAGTCTGTATTACCGGATATGCGCCTTGCTGACGACCTTTCGCAATACTTTGCGTAGTCGGATCAGATAATAGACATAATCTATGTACAAGATTCGCTGTAACATCAGCGAAATCGTCTGTTTGTACAGGGCCGGTCGACGGATGAGAATAAGAAACAGTATTTCCAGAAAAGAACTGCTGAAGAAATTTCATCTCTTGCTTCCATCTATAAATCCACCCCCCGTCGTCTATACCGTACATTTTTACGGATTCGTGCTGAAGCTGCTCGATATAATTTCCGTACATCAAAGCCTTATACTGATTTGTAAAAAAAGTTTCGAGCGCCGGTATTCCAAGGCCTTGCAACATTGCTATCGCTTGCTGAGAATTCCACTGATCGTAGGTAATTTCATGAATAAAATTTCTACCGCCCAAATCTTTTACCAGCGTAAGAATAAAGGATATAACAGTATTCGGATCAACTGGAACGGGCTCTACAAAACCGTTTCCAAGTTCTTTAAATTCTGCATCCCATCCTTCCAGTCCGTCTATATAATAAAGCGTCGACTCTCCTGTACGATGTTCTGTGTGCGCCCACCCGAGTGCATAGGTATCCGCTTTCTTTCTTTTTGCAGCTCCTCCGGCATCTATCGAAATTACAAAGTGAAAACCTCCAAAATTAATTCTTACCTTCGCTACGCCCTCTTGCGGCACTTTATTAATTAACGATTCGGGAATTGCAGCACCAGACGGATTACCGAAATGAGCTCCAAATTCCATCGCTGCTCCTATCGGATCTCTCCGATAATCAACAGCAAATACATCTTTAGGTAAAGAAGGTCTTGCCTGCCACGTACTTAATTGAATTACTTGATATCCAGCTTCTTTTTTCTCTTGCGCATCTTCGGGATTATCTTGTTCCCAACCTCCGCCAAAACAATACTCATCATAGAATTCGCCGCCTTTATCTAATGGAGAAGACTCATAAATAATCTTTCCATCAATTCCGAAATCCTTTACTGATGGAGTGAGAGCTTTCCGCATAGCGTAATCGCTCTGAGGATTCTCCGACATAGTCGTACCGTGCTTATCTTGCATTGCTCTCATAAAATGAGCAAATTCAGAAAACATAAGCATAAAAATAGCATCACCTCTAGAACTTCTAGCTGATGTTGTAATTGATTCTATCAATATCGACCCTATTTGAGTCTTTTCTCGCTGAGTTCCTCTTAGCCGAGTTTCATTGCGAGCTTTAATTCGATCGTTCAACCAAAGATCGTAAGGACTAAATAACCGTAATTCCGTAGAATTATCTTTATCAAAATCTATGTACTTCCGCATAAACGGTACTTTTTTAATATTATCAGAAGTGAGTATAAATACAGAAGCCGCTTGCTCTCCCGAAGAAGCAACGTGGCGAACGTGGATAGGATGCCTTTCTCTTATACCGTAATATTTTTGGGGATTTCCTCTGCAGATAAGTTTATACGCGGAGATTGATGCTAAAAACGAAGCAAGCGTCGATTTTGTAGATCTTCTACCGAGTGCCATAATCAACGTCGTAATAGGAATTTTACACTCTAAATCTACAGCAATATGCCACTCGTCCTGCATTAATTTTAGAAATGCCGCCTCTTCCTTGTCCGGAGGGTAAATCTGCCAAAGTCCATACAGCGTTTTTACAGTAACTCTCTGAAAAGGTGTCGGATCTTCATTTAAAAAATCCGATCCCGTTACAAAATCAAATTCAGTAACAGGAGGTATCGGAGAATAACTCTTCTTTACACTCTCTAATAAATTATCTGTGTAATCTCCTAGAATTGACATTTAAAAAAAAATCAGTAGTGTAAGGATTCCATTAAGCATCTACTACCTCTACTTCTGTGGAAGGTTTTAACAAATGCTCAAATTGTTTGTCTAAAGAGGTTTGAATTCTCTTAACAACCGCTTTTCCAGTCACCTCATCCTCAGAAAAAACAGAAATCATCAAATAAGGAATAATATCTGCTAGAAAACTCTGTAGAGGTAATTGAATTACCTGTAAATTATTAGTAATCGATGTGTTGTTAATTATCACACCATCATTCGCCGGAAGACCTTTGTCTATTCCGATATCTCTCAGTAAAATAGATTGAAGATCGCTTTGAATTTCATCAATGTCCTTGATTAATCCCCGTATTTCTTTTTGCAAAGTTTTCTTCTTTGCCTGCAACAATACATCTTTACTAAACTTAACTCCAAGATATTCTGTACGCTTATCGTTTAATAAGATTTGTAGGGTTGAAAGATTATTAATCCTCTCTCTGTATACTTCTTTAAGTACAAATAATCGATCTACCTCTTCTTTATACCGCTCTCCATACAGGCAAGACACCATCTCAGCTTCTGTCGTCGGCTCTCCAAGCTCATCCAGCGTTTTCTGAGCAAGTAAACTCGTATCGCTGTGTTTACGATGATTATTAATATTAACATCATTAATAACTGCAACTCCGGCAGGAAGCAGCGGAGTATAATAATCCCGTATTTCTTGATAAGTCCGACGATGAAGTAAGATATCGAGGGTAATTTGATTTAATAGATCTTCGTTGAAACAATTGCAGATTTTACAAAGCGCGTGACGCTTTTTAATTCCGAGCAGCTGGGTCATATAAATTTAATCAGTAGATTGTGATATACTTATATAACACGTTTAGAAGAAGTTTGCGATAAAGCGAGCTTCTTCGCTTTTAAATATCGAAGGGTAGTTTTGCTTACTTTAATCTCTTTGCCGCAAGAGCATTTTCTTAGCTTTCCAGAATCGGTAATTTTATGATCTTGTCCGCAAACGCACTGAATATAAAAATTTTTTAATGTTGCCATAATTATCCTCTATGTTAAACCATCTGTAACTGCCATTGCAAATGCCGTATTTGCAGATAAATATAATTTCGTTAAGGTATCGATTATTTTAAACTAATTTTTAAAATAAAACTTAAAAATTAGTGCTATTAGTTTTTAATAAGCAAAATCAGTATAACCTATCCTTCTTAAGAATTTACACTTACTAACTGTAATGAGCCACTACTCATAAATTGGACATGTATAGTATTGGTACTGAAATCTCTGAACCAAATTTTATTATAATTTGTATAAATATGTGTAGCTAATGCAAGACTTGGTATGTATAAGCTAAGAGCGTCATCTACGAGATTTACGACTGTATTCCCTATAAACCCATTTCCTATCGAGAGTCCAGCGTCAGTATTAAAGCCAGAGAAATAATCTCCAATGAAGTTGTTGCTGAAATTATTTCCAATGGTATTTTCTGCGAAACTACTTCCAATGGTATTATCTGCGAAATAATTTCCAATAGAGTTGGTATTGAAATTACTTCTAATGGTGTTATAGTAGAAACTACTTCCAGTGGTGTTGTAGGAGAAACCACTTCCAATGGTGTTGTGGTAGCAAGTACTTCCAATGGTGCTGTAGGAGAAACTATTTCCAATGGAGTTATATTGAAAACTATTTCCAATGGTGTTATGGACGAAATTACTTTCAATGGAGTTGTTGTTGAAACTACTTCCAATGGAGTTGGCGCTGAAATTAGTTCCAATGGCGTTGTAGTAGAAATTAGTTCCAATGGAGTTGTCAGAGAAATTATTTCCAATGGAGTTGTTGTTGAACTCGTCTCCAATGGTGTTGCCACTGAAATTATTTTCAATAGAATTGTTTTTGAAATTAATTCCAATGGAACTGTTAAAGAGATTAGCACCAATGGTATTGTTGTTGAAACCACTTCCAATGAAGCTGTTGTTGAAATCATTTCTAATGGTGTTGCGGTAGAAATTACTTCCAATATTGTTGTAGGAGAAACTACTTCCAATGGAGTTGGCGTTGAAACTACTTCCAATGGAGTTGTTGTTGAAACTACTTCCAATGGTATTGTTAGTGGAATTACTTCCAATAGCGTTGCTCATGGAATCACTTCCAATAGCGTTACTCATGAAACCACTTCCAATAGCGTTGTTAGTGAAACTATTTCCAATGGTGTTGTTAGAGAAACCACTTCCAATAGCGTTGCCAATAAAGGCACTTCCAATGGTATTGTCAAAGAAAAAATTTCCAATGGTGCTG
>Ga0172369_10007954_pt1 | contig 12156 bp, 16 predicted proteins | sample LakKiv25m_FD_114539 | JGI IMG/M metagenome (GOLD analysis project Ga0172369, IMG submission 114539) | Freshwater microbial communities from Kabuno Bay, South-Kivu, Congo - kab_022012_11.25m | ecosystem: Environmental > Aquatic > Freshwater > Lake | place: Democratic Republic of the Congo... | reverse complement strand
TTGGAGAAGAATAAGAAAAGGTTAGAGAGTTTTTATAACATTAAGGTAAACGAAGAGAGTGGAGAAGAGATAATTGAAATGATTGGAAAGGCTAGAGGTTTTATGAAGAAGGGCGGAATTGTTGATGAAAATAGAACAGTTATAGGTATTATTCATGACTGGCAGAAAGGGAAAATAAGGGTTTAACCAATCGCATTTAGTTTTAATCTATCAATTTCTTGTTTGAATAATGCGGTCTTTTCTTCCCCTAATAATGGGACGAAGTCTCGAGCATTTGAGTGTATTGCTTTTCCTAATCCTTCTGTTTTTTTTATTACTTTTGCTACGTCTGCTTCTTGAAGAGAGGTTTTGGACAAAAGGCGCCAGCCCTTAATTGGAACAGTTTTAGTATGTGTTTCATAAGCAAGAACATGGACTAGGTTTTCAGAGTCTAATATTTCGTCATAGGACAAGCTGTCTAAGAGAATTCTTGATTTCTAAATTTTTTAGGAATGGATAAAAATAGTACTATGAAGGAGATTGATATTTACTAAACCACCTCATAGGAAGATTGAGGATTAGTTTATTTGTTTTAAGATTGTATTTTCTATCTTTTTTTAGAACAATTCCTGCCTTAATTAAAATATTGAGGTTCTTTATTACACTTGGAAGAGAATAGTTTCTTTGGGAGGTGCTCAATGCCTTTCTTATTTCCTCTGCGCGTACTTCTTCGTTTTTGAGTATAAAGTTTAGCATTCTTTTTCGTAAGTTATTGTTCAATGCAAATATTATCAATCCAACTTCCTCCTTTGAGACGACGTGTTCTTTGATTCTCTCTTCAGAGTAGATATATTGTTTTATATCATTTAGACTAGAAATTATATCTTTTTTTTCGTTGTTTTCAGTTATTTCTCTAAATACATTTATAAAATCTTTATTTATAATTTTTACTTGTGTTTTATTTATCTTGTGCGTTGCATACATCCTTTCTAATTTGCTCAGATTCTCGCTAAACTTCCATGGAACATAAAACGATGGAAGAGAGATAATGAGCGGTAGTTTTTCCGGGCTAAAACCCGGTAATTTCTCGAAGAAATCTTCTTTATACTTAGTCGTAAGCATAAAATCTGGTTCTACATCTAAGTATTCGCTATGTGTGAGCAGATAATACTGTGCTGCAAAATGATTTAAGTTTAACAGGGAGAGATTTCTTGGTTCACGGCTATCTTTTAGTATATCATAAACAATCTTAAGTTTTATAGAATTGGTAAATTCTCTATATTTGGGATCTTGTTCTAATCTGTCTAGAATTTCTCCATAAGACACTATTCTTTTATTTTTTGGAATTAATCGTTCGATTGTATCTCTAAATTGTTTGTTTATTATTCTTTCAGAACCTCTATTTATAAGGATTATTATCTCAAATCCTGCTTTACTGAACTGTGCTAGTTTCAATATTCGGTATATATCAAAGAACCATAATCCTGGCGTCATAAAAGTAAGTATTACCGGTTTTCGATTCGTTTTCTTCTTCTTATCTAAAATGTTTGCGAAAGATGCTTCGTCTAATTTGAGAAATTTACCAAATCTATTTTCAATCATATAATTACATGATTATTCGATTTTTAAATGTTTTCTAAACTTAACTTATAAGTTAATAAATATTAATATATATTATATTTAAAGGTTAATTATATATCCTATTCATGACTGGAAGGGTTCTTTGGATGGGTGGAGTTCATGGAGTAGGCAAGTCTAGCGTTCTTGATTTTTTTTTGTCGAATTGTAACGAGTCCACGGAGAGAATTCATCTAGGACGTTTGGTTTGTAAGAAAGCCCAGGAATTAGGTTATACTTGGGAGGAATTATTCGATGGTCTGAAAATGCGAGAAGCAGAGGGCTTGGCAGTTGAGGAAATTTTTGAAACATTGAGACAAAAAGATGCAGTATTTGATGCACACTTTTGTATTTATTTTAAAGATGGGGTTTTTCCAGGATTTAGTGATAGTAATTTCGGAAGGATTTTGAGTGTTTCCAATGGTGGCTGCTTGGTTAATTTAGTTGCTGCGCCTTCTACGGTATTATATAGGCGAACAAGCAGTACAAAGAAGAAGAATCATTATCTTACAATGGCTGACGAGGGTAAAGTTAAACATGAGATTGAGTTTTCTAATCAGCATTTCTTAAGGTTAGGTTCTGCTGCTAGAGGAAAACTCGCACTTTTATCTATTGATACTTCTCATTTGGCTGCTCCGGCAGTAGCAGAGCAAGTAAGGCAGGTATATCGATATGGTTAATATAAACTTGGAATTAATAAACTCGAATTGCGATATCGATTCTATATTTGGAAGACTGATTGGCGATTTGGGAAGATATTCAGCAGAGGTTTCAGATATAGAGGGATTAGAAAACATGCTTACATATTATCTTCGTTTTGCAGGTAAACGACTTAGGTTATTAAAATTAATTCTTGTTGCAAGAATGACTGGAGGATTAAATGAGGATATATTCCGATTTATCAAAGCTCAAGAATATGCAAATTCAGCTATTTTCTTACACGATGATATTATTGACCATGATGAGGTTAGAAAAGGGCTGCCTACGTTGAATAAAGTAATTGGTTCCGAGAAGGCCTTGCTTATTGGTAATGTATTGCACTCGCTCGCGTTTAGAGAAGCAGTTAATATCAAGGCAAATTCAGAAGTGAAAGATATAATCATGAAAGATTTTATATCTTCTCTTGCAGTTGAGCACTTAGGTCAGTATAGAGACTTAGATTATAGATGGAATTTTATTAATGGATTTGAAGAATGGGAGCGAATGGTAATTAGACATTCGGGTTTATATGTAATTAGTGCACTAAAGGGCGTGGCATTGTTGAATGGAGCAGATAATGATTTGTTGAAGAGTATTTCTGAATATGAGAAAAATTGTACTCTTGCGGGCGCAGCAGAAGATGCCTTGGTCGGATTTCTTGGGAAGAAAGGTCGTGGCGATTTAAAGAATGGATCATTTACTATTCTTGTTAGTTATGCTACGCAGGGTGTCGGACCAAAAAGTATGCCCATGACTGCTGAAGATTTGGAAAGATTAATCAATAGTAGTAATGCAATTGAGCTAACCGTCAGATACATAAGAGATAAAATAAATTTGGCAGTTTCTGCCTTAGACAAGGTTTCTGATTCGTTCGAGAAGTCTGCTTTAATATATCTTGCTAGACAAATTGAGGAGAATGTCAAATGATTGATTTTGGTAAATCTGCGAGACTGAAGCTGGAATTATTAGTACAAGGGGTTGATGCTCAGTCTAAACTATCTACAGTTGGTGCTACTTCAAAAGAAGAGCATAGGGCGCTTTTCGATGCTCGTTTAAGTGGATGCAAGGATCATAATCTTCCTCCGGAAATTGTTTTGCCTGGAGACATAGTTGCAAAGACGGTTTTGCGTGATAATTCTCCTTATACACTTGTTGAGAAGTCTTCAGGGCAATATGTTCTTACTAAAAAGGATAGCGGAGCGGTTCTGAGTCCAGTTACTTTTCCACCAAGACCTAAATTTTATGATCTTAAAACTTCATCTGGAACGCCCATGAAAATTGTGGCTCAAATTATTGGTCTTGACACCTTGGGAATTATTTTAAATTCATATTGTAGTAATGCTAAAAATGACGAAATTTGTGCTGTTTGTAATATTAATAAGAATAATGGACGGGAGAGGGATACAGTTAGATCTTTAAAAGATATTTCTGAATCTGTTGCTACTGCATGGCAAGAGCGAGCTTACAATTTAATTAATTTGACCGGGGGTACATTTGAAGTACCTGAAACCGAGCTTGTGACTTATCTTCAGGCAGCTAAAGAAATTAGAAGAGTGATGGGAAATCCTTCATATCTTCCGGGAGTTACATCTTTTACTGCAATGCCAGTTGATCTTCTAGAAAGGCACCAGGATTTAATGAGGCAGGCGAGATTTGATTTGGTTACATACAATTTAGAAGGATGGGATGAAAGTGTTTTGAGAGAAGTATTTCCTGCCAAATCTCGACTTGGAGGTAGGCAATTTTATATTGATGCCGCAAAGAAAACTGCCGAGATTCTTGGCGATGGACATGCTGGAGTTATTTTGATGGCTGGACCTTGGGAGAGGATAGAAAGTACTATCGATGGATGCAAGACTATTGCAGATGAAGGTGTTTTGCCTATCCCAGTCGTATTTCACGCGGGTAGAGGCATGAGATTTGAGAACAAACCCCACTCTTCTGTTGATGATTTGCTTAAACTTTACAGAGTTGTTGATGAGATATATCAAAGTAATAATTTTATTCCTTCGAGTCGTAATCGAGCGGCAGGTTCTGAGAAATCTTTCAGGAATTCACTTATCAACGAAGCAGTTTTAGGATATTTTAGGTAGTTTTTATACTCATGACACAAGATAACAATGCGGATAATGAAATCACCAAGTTTTGCTTGGTGTCTTTTTGTTGTATTTTTAATAAGGATATGAGCAAGATTCTTCTCATAAAGAGAAATAAGATAAAAAGAGAGAAGTATGGTATTCATTGGTCTAATATCGGGGGTAAAGTCGAGCTTGACGAAGATGCTCTAACTGCATGTATACGCGAGCTGAAAGAAGAAGCTGATTTGAATCTTAAACCAGAAGATCTCACTCTTTTGTTTATTGAGGAAGATTTAAAGACATTTAAGCATACCCATGTAGTTTATTTTGCTTTTGCCACATTATTAGATGAAGATACTAAGATAAAGATTAATAGTGAAGCAGAAGAATACAGATGGTTTAATGTTTCGGATTTGCCCGAAAAAAGATCAAATGAAGATATGGATAGAATTATTAGTTTACTTAAGGATAAGATTAGCAAGTAACTCTCTTCTTTCTCTTTCAGTTTGCACTCTTTCCTTCCTTCCTCGATATTGATTGTATATTCTTTCAGTCTCTTGGTAGTTTGACTTTGAGAAGTTTAGTCTATATTTCACAGCAAATCTTAGAATATCCCAGAGTCTTACTCGCTGAATAGTTCTTTGTCTATTAAGAACACGATAAATACTTTTTAAGAGTGGGGTGTCCATCCAGATAAGTAAATCACATCTTTTTACAGTATCTTCTATCCAGCCAGTGTATGCTCCTTCGATTATCCATTTATTACTATGGGATAGTTCATCAAGCATTTTCTTCTTCTTTGCTGAATCTCTAGTCTGTCTATATCCTTTTTTCCACTGTATTTCATCTAGATCGTGAACTGGTAAGTTTAATCCTTTAGAGAGTGTTTCTGCAAGCGAACTTTTTCCACTTCCAGTTCCCCCAAATATATATATTCGGTTTGGTGCTGTTGGAGAGATACTTCGAGGAGATGGATCTCTGTTTTGTATTTCTTTCATTTATTTAGCGCAAATCGCGGGTTTATATACTTTTCAATTCCCTCAACAACTTCCAAAACACTTTTTCCAGAATTATTAACTTCAATTTCAGATTTAACTTTTGATATGAGGGTATAAACTTATCTTGCTGTGGGCTTTCTCGCTTGCGAGACAAGCTTAACCAATCGCATTTAGTTTTAATCTGTCTATTTCTTGTTTGAACAATGCCGTCTTTTCTTCCCCTAATAATGGGACGAAGTCTCGCGCATTTGAGTGTATTGCTTTTCCTAATCCTTGCGTTTCTTTTATTACCTTTGCTACATCTGCTTCTTGAAGAGAGGTTTTGGACAAAAGACGCCAACCTTTAATTGGAACAGTTTTAGTATGTGTTTCATAAGCAAGAACATGGACTAGGTTTTCAGAGTCTAATATTTCGTCATAGGACAAGCTGTCTAAGAGAATTCTTGATTTCTTTAAGTCTAAATTGGTGTAATCTTTTATTACTAAGTTTGTTTCTTTTTCTATTCCAAGCATTAATTCCTTAAGCCTTGTTTTTATTAATGTTCCTTCGTTTCCAAGCTCTATGACATATTTTTTCAAATCTTCTGCTATTTTCTGAATTAATCTTCCTTTTTGAATTACAATAAGGGATTGATGCAAGTTTGGATGGTTTCTCAACTCTACAAGGTTTAATCTATCTACATGCTTGTCAAATAGCTCTCTTTGTTTTTCTAATAGCTGAATGTGCTCATTTGCTTTTCTTAATACTTCTGTGGTGTTTTTAAGATTGTATTTTATGTTTTTGTAAAATAAGTTTATTTCGTTTTTTCTTTCTGAAATTGCTATAACTAAAGTTCCTGTTTGCTTTGCCGTTCTTTCTGCGGCTTTATGTCTTGTTCCAGTTTCAAGGCTTTTTATCTTATTTTCCGGAGTTAAAAGAACATTAGCATGGTTAATCCTCTTCAAATCTTCTGATAGAATTATTGCGCCATCCATTTTAGTTAGCTCTATTAGTCTTTGAGGTGTGAATCTGCAATTTACTCTAAATCCCCCATCTATTAATGGTAAAACTTCTGTGTTTTCCACAACGATTAAAGCACCCTTTCCTGCTTTTAATGTTCCGTCTAATGAAGCTCTAAGGTTTGTTCCTGGAGAAACCATCTTTAGTATTGAAAAGAATTCTTCTTCAGTTGCTTTTACATTATTATTCTGCTGATTTTCTCTTGGAATCTCGATTATCTTTTCTTGCACTTCTCTTTTTATAGACTTTTCTTGTTCCTCTTTTACTTTCTCCTCTTCCATAACTATTTAACTAATTATATAAGATATTTAAGCTTTTATTTGATGAATTTATCTTATAAACTCTGTCGAGATTAGAATAAAAAGCCTCTAAGAAGTTTTGAACTTCTTGTGGTCGTTCAAGTCTAGAAGACTTGAAGCCTCCGCCGAGGATTGAACTCGGGACCTATTCCTTACCAAGGAATCGCTCTACCACTGAGCCACGGAGGCAAATATAAGGAACCAAGGTTCCTTGATATGTCATCTTCCTTTAGGATACCTAACTGTTCTTATATATTATCCTCCATAGAAAAACTTCGTATAAAAATATAACTATTTGCTAATATTAGTGTTATTTATTACGTTTTTTTCGTTTGCAGGTATCCAATTAGAGTTAATTACGTATCCTACGACTGATTTTCCGTTGTCAAATAGTTCGGAAGCCCAATTGTAATACTCGTGCCAGAATTTATCTTGCTGATTTTTTTCGTTTAAATGCAGATTATTATTGTTTATTATAAAAAAAGCTCCAAAAAACAAAAACATAAGCAGAATCATAAGCCATCTCATTTTGTACTATTTCCGACGGGTTTGTCTGAAAATTCATTGATAACATTCCCAGTTATTCCTTTGGCTTTTATTGCGAATGTTCCTAACCAACTAAAGTATAGTTTGCCTGCGCTGATAATTCCATCGAAGGTAGTCAAGTCAAGCTTTTCATTTGATACTCCGCCGAAGAAAGGCAGAGTCAAAAGAATTATAACCAAGACTATGAAAAACGTTGAGACTTTGTGTTTAAGAACTCTCATCTTAAACATTAGAAATACGAGTACTAATAGAACTGCTATGATTATTACCACTGATTGCATTTACGCTAATATCTGCTTTAATATAAAAACCTTTCCCATTAGGTTTTTAAGGGTATAAAATCTTGTTTAAGTAAAGCCCTGTAGTACAGTGGTCAAGTATTGTGGACTCTGGCTCCGCAGACCTCGGTTCGAATCCGAGCAGGGCTATGACAAAAATGAAGAGATTATTCAAATTTAAATACCATAAATTGTTAGCTTTGGTAGTTTGCGTAGTTTTTGCGTATTTTATATTTTCTAATCCTTCTGTTCAGGGAGCAATAGGGGATTTGGGGGAGTTTAGTTATCTTGGTATATTTATCGCAGGTTTCTTTTTAGCTTTAGGTTTTACTGCGCCGTTTTCTGTTGGGTTTTTTGTTATGGTTAATCCTGCTAATTTCCCTCTTGCAGTTATTATGGGCGCGTTGGGTGCGCTTAGTGCAGATATGTTATTGTTTAAAATAATAAAGTTCTCTTTTATGGATGAATTTAAAAGATTGGAGAAGACTAAACCTATAAAAGAAATAATTTTGTTGGCTGAAAAGGACTTTTCTGTTAAAGTCAGACATTATTTGCTTTATATTCTTGCGGGGATAATAATTGCCTCTCCTTTACCTGACGAGATTGAAACTTTGATGCTTGCGGGGCTTACGACTATTAAACCGAGGGTTTTTGCTCTGATGTGTTTTCTTACCCATATAATTGGCATCACTTTGATGTTATTGATATAAAATGCAAACTAAAATAATAAAAATTAACACTAATCAACCTGAAGAACATAAGATAAAGATTGCTTCAGATATCATCAAGGATGGAAGGATAGTTGCTTTTCCTACTGAAACGGTGTATGGTTTGGGCGCAGATGCATTAAATGAAATTGCAGTTGGAAAAATATTCAAAGCTAAGCGAAGACCTGCGGACAATCCATTAATTGTTCATATTTCTCATATAAATCAAATTAATAATCTGGTTAGAGAGATTCCTAAAATTTTTTATAAGCTTGCAGATGAGTTTTGGCCAGGACCTTTGACACTTATTCTTAAAAAAAGTTTAATTGTTCCAAAAAATGTTAGTGCTGGGCTTGATAGTGTGGCTTTGAGAATGCCTAAGAATAAGATTGCTTTGGAATTGATTAAATCTTCTGGACCAATTGCCGCTCCTTCTGCTAATATATCAAGTAAACCCTCAGGAACAAGTGTTAAACATGTTATTCAAGACTTTAAAGGAAGGATTCCTCTAATTATTAATGGCGGGGAAACTAAAATAGGATTGGAATCAACCGTTGTTAATCTTACCAGTTCTCCCCCAATGCTATTGCGTCCCGGAAAGATAACTCTTGAACAATTAAAGAAATTTATTCCTAATATTAAATTATATGTTCCAAAGAAAGCTGTTAAAAAAGCACATTCTCCAGGAATGAAATATAAACATTATTCTCCGAGCGCAAAAGTTATTATCGCTAATAATAAAGATGACATATATAGGATTAAAGAGGAATTTAATGACAAGAGAATAAAGGTTATAGATATTGATAATGTTGAAAGGCTTGCTAAAAATATGTTTAAGTGGTTTAGAGAGGCAGATGAAGGGGGGTATGAGATTATTATTGTTAAACGTGTTAAACCTATTGGTTTGGGTTTAGCAGTCATGAATAGACTTGAGAGGGCATCTATTAGATAACTTTTTATAGTTCCTAGCTCTTTGTTTAGAATGACTGAGAAGATAATAGGTGAGATAATGGACTTCTTTTCGCAGGTTTCAGTTATTGCTTTAAAGCTTAGTTCTGGATTGAAGGTTGGAGATTTGATTAAAATAAAGACGGGAGATGACGAGGTTACCCATAGAATTGATAGTATGCAAATTGATAAGAAACCTGTTCAACAGGCTAAGAAAGGGGAGAGTGTGGGAATAAAGATAAACGGAAAGGCACATAAGGGTAATAAAGTGTATTTAGTTGAAGAATAATTGAGCTAACAAATAGATAATTAATGTCTTCTAAGGAAAATTCTCTTAGCAAAGTAAATTATAATTAATATCCCTGCAATAATTCATATTATTTCTGATAAGGGGTATGACGAAGCAGAAACATCTGAAGAACCGCTATCTGAGTTATAAGAAGAACCTCCACCACCTATACACTTAACAGGAAAAGGAGAGTATTGTCCGTCGCAGGTTTGATATGCTACCGTACTAGCTGTTAACGATGTTAAGCAATATAAAAACAAAGTAAACATCAGTATTTTTCTCATTTAGGGTATAATCGTTTATGGCTTAAATAATTTTCGTTTATTTTACAATTGAGATTATAGTAACTATTTTAAACCCCTTAAATGATTAATTAGTGAGCTCCTGTAGTCTAGTGGTCAAGGACTCGGCCCTCTCGAATTCCGAAAATTCGAAAGAATTTAGGACTTAGAAAATCGAAAGGTTTCGTAATATGCCGAAGAATACGTCGTTGAGATCATGTCTTCAGTCTCGCTTGAGACAGGCACTTTTATTTACTGAGGTCCAATCTTTGGACTTTGGAGAACGGCCGAAACCCGGGTTCAAATCCCGGCGGGAGCATTTAGAAAAGGTTTGATGCTCGTTTAGGGGACGTGGTTTATAGTCTAAAGGATAAACCAATGACAATGAACTTGTACAACCACGAGAAAATGCTGGATAGGCAGATTGAGATAGTGAGTGAATCGGATATTCTAGAAGAGAATAAAGAGATGATTGTTCAGTTTAAGGATTATTTATTGAGTGAGGGAATTGGAATCGCAAAAATAGCGAGATACCTTGTAGAGCTAAGGAAACTAGCTTCAATGCACAATAAATCTCTAAAAGAAGCGGATGAGAAAGCACTTAGAAAGGTTGTTGCAGTTATAGAACAGGGAAGTCTTGCCCCTCAGACTAAAAAACTCTTTAAGATTGCAATAAGAAAATTTTACAGATTTATAAGGGGAGTAACTGAAAAAGGAGTTTATCCCCCAGAAGTAAAATGGATAAGCATTGCAATCGCAGAGAAGAACAATAAGCTTCCAGAGGAATTACTTAATGAAGAGGAAATAAAGGCAGTCATTAGGGCTTGCAGGAGTGTAAGGGATAAGGCGTTAGTATCTGTCTTGGCAGAGTCAGGTTGCAGAATTTCTGAAATAGGATTAATGAAAATAAAGCAGATTAGCTTTGATGAGTATGGCGCGAGGTTATCAGTTACAGGAAAGACGGGAGCGAGAAGAATATTAGTTATTTCATCTGTTCCTTATTTGACTTCTTGGCTTAATGAACATCCAAACAATGATAATCCAGAATCTTATTTGTGGTATAATCCTCAAGATGGGAAATTTCTTTGCTATACTCGAATTGCAGACATTCTAAAGGCGGCTGCAAGGAGAGCAGGGATTAAGAAGAAGATTCATCCCCACTTGCTACGGCACAGCAGGGCGACAATATTAGCCCCAATAATGAGCGAGTCTGCAATGAAGCAGTATTTTGGATGGACTCAATCTTCTAAAATGGCATCTATATACATTCACTTGTCTGGAAAAGATACTGATGAAGCAATTTTAAGGGCAAATGGAATAATAGTCAAAAAGGAAAAAACGCAATATTTCCTTAAGCCTATGAAATGTGAAAGATGTAAGACAATAAATGAGCCGACAAATAAATTCTGTAAGACTTGCAGTTTTGTATTGGATGAAGAAGCGAGGAATGAAGCTTTGAAGAAAGAATCTCAGAGAATGGAAGTAAATAACCTCATGGATGAGATAGTAAAGGACAAAGAGATCCTCGAGCTTATGATGAAAAGGATAAAGGAGGTAAAGAAGGAAAATCTGAACAATGGAAAGGTTTAAATACAAGACGTGTCTTACTTATCTTGTAAGTGAGGAAATCATGGAAAAGAAAATAGTTGAGATAGGAACAATAAGTGCGAGAGGGCAAATAGCCATCCCAGCAGAAGTAAGAAGAAAGCTTCAGTTAGACGAAGGCGAGAGAGTCTTGTTTGTTGTCAATGATGACGCATTAATCATAAAAAGAATTAATGTAGAAAAGACTTGGGAAGAAGTAACTAAGCCCTTAAGAGATGCTATCAAAAAGGCTGGAATGAAAGAAGAGGAAGCTGTTGATATTGTTCATAGATTCAGGCAAAATAAGTAATGAGAGTTACTCTGGATACGAATGTCTTGCTTTCCGCTACTCTTTGGACTGGAAGTTCTGCAAGAATATTTAATTTAATTGAGCAGGGAGAGATAGAGCTTGTTCTTTCAGATGAAATAATAGATGAATATGCAAATGTAATGTATTACGATGAAATTCAAGATAAGATAAAAAAGCATAATCTCGAATTAATGATAGTTATTGAAGATTTGGTTGCTTTTTCAACAATAGTAACTCCAACAAGAAAAATAAATGTGGTTCTGGAAGATCCGACTGATGATAAATTCATAGAGTGTGCAGTTGAGGGAGAGTCAGATTATATCATAACCAACGATAAGCATTTGCTTAAGATTAAGGAATTTGAAGGAATTAAAATTATAACTCCAATGGCTTTTCTGAAGATATTTTATGTTTAGACGTTAAAGGACAGATTTAAATAAACTAACTAATTTTAAGTATCATGGCAAAGATGACTCTTCTGGGATGTAAGAAGTGTGGTACTGAGGAAAGAAGGTATATTTATACGGCAAAAAGGCAAGGATG
>Ga0172369_10007939_pt1 | contig 12174 bp, 7 predicted proteins | sample LakKiv25m_FD_114539 | JGI IMG/M metagenome (GOLD analysis project Ga0172369, IMG submission 114539) | Freshwater microbial communities from Kabuno Bay, South-Kivu, Congo - kab_022012_11.25m | ecosystem: Environmental > Aquatic > Freshwater > Lake | place: Democratic Republic of the Congo... | reverse complement strand
GCCTCGGCGCATCGACCACGGGCGGCGGCGGCTCGACCGGCTTGGGAGCCTCGACGGCCTTGGGCTCCGCAGGCTTCGGGGCTTCGATCGGCGGCGGCGGAGGCTCCACCGGCTTCGGGGCCTCGACGGCCTTGGGCGGCTCCGCGGGCCTCGGGGCCTCGATCACGGGCGGCGGCGGCTCCATCGGCACGGGCGGCTCGACGGGCTTGGGCGCCTCGACCGCCTTGGGCGGCTCGGCGGGCTTCGGGGCCTCGATCGCAGGCAGCGGCAGTTCCACGGGTTTCGGAGCCTCGACCGCCTTGGGCGGCTCGACGGGCTTGGGCGGCTCCGCAGGCTTGGGCGGGACCAGCGCCTCGATGGCCAGCGGCGCCTCGACCGGCTTGGGCGCCTCGGCGCGATCGATCTTGAACTCGATGCGGCGGTTGGCCTCGCGCCCGCGCGGGGTCAGATTCGGCGCGAGCGGGTTCTCGCTGCCCATGCCTGCGGCGACGAGACGGTCGGCGGCCACGCCCTTGGACTTGAGGAACGCGACGACCGCCTCGGCCTTCGCCGTCGACTGCTTCTTCAGAGTCTCGGGCTTGCCGGCGTTGTCGGTATAGGCCTCGACGCGCAGCCGCACGATGGTCGGATGGGAGGCCATCACCGCCGCGATCTGGACGAGCGTCGGGTGGCTCTTCGCGTCCAGCTTCGCGTCGGTCTTGAACTGGATCTTGTTCTCGGGCTCGAGGCGGTCGGGCTTGAGCGCGAGCAGCGGCTTCGCCGGGCAGCCCGAATTCGCGGCGGTTCCCGCATCTTTCGCGCACACGTCCTCGTCGTCGGCGATACCGTCGCTGTCGGCGTCGAAGTACGGGCAGCCGCCGTGTTCGCGCGTGCCGGGCTGGTCGGGACACTTGTCCTCGCTGTCGGGCACGCCGTCGCGGTCGCGGTCGGGCGCCGGGCAGCCCTTGTACCCGGGCAGGCCGGGCAGATCCGGGCAGGCATCCTCGTCGTCCAGCACGCCGTCGGCGTCGCGATCCGAGTCGACGGGCGGCGGGCAACCCTGGTACTCGGCCAGGCCGGGCACCTCGGGGCACTTGTCGTCCTTGTCGAAGATGCCGTCCTCGTCGCGATCGGGCGGCGGCGGCGGCGGGCAGCCCTGGAACTCGGCGACGCCCTTCACCGACGGGCAGCGATCCTCGGCATCGACGATCCCGTCGCCGTCCGTGTCCACGGCCACCGGCGCCGCGACGCGCGGGCAGCCCGAGTTCTCGGGCGGACCGGCCTTGTCGGGGCAGCGGTCGTCGGCGTCCATGACCCCGTCGTTGTCGCTGTCGCCCGGCGTGGCGCAGGCACGCGAGTCCCACGTCGCGTCGCCGAGCATGCGGAAGACGGGCGTGCCGTACGCGCCCGACAGGCCGCTGCCGACGCCCGCCGTCACGGCGAGCTTCCCCATGAGGCAGAAGCGCGCGCCCAGCCGCCATTCGGCCGGAGTCGTCGCGCCGGAGAACGGGCTCGACGCAAGCGTCGCCGCGTCGATCTCGCCGATGATCTGGCGCGGCATGTAGCCCGTGCCGCCCAGTTCGTAGACGCCCGCGAGGCGGATGGGAATCTCGCTGCCCACGTCCACCTTCACGATCTGCTTGCTGCCGCGAAGGCGCGCGCCCACCTGGCCCAGAACGCGCACGGGCCCCACCGAGCGGGCGGCGGTCACGAGCAGCAGACCGCCCACGCCGTCGTCGCCGGCGAACGCGGAGGTGCCGCCCGTGGGCAGCACCAGCATCGCGTCCAAGCCCAGATCCGCCCCGAATTCGGCCTGCCGCAGGATGTTCACGCGGGGTCCGAGCTTGAAATCGCTCAGCGCGGCGGCACCCAGGGTCGCCGCCGGCCTCGCCGACGAGGGAAGCGAGTCCACCGAGCCGGTCTGGAACAGCACGATGGGCGCCTGCAGAACCACGCCCAGCGGACCGTAGAGCCCCATGATGCCGTGCAGCGTGCCCCCGAGGCGGCTGCCGACGAGCGAGGTGCGCTGGCCGTTCTCGCGCTCGAGCATGAGCGGGTCGATCGCCTCGTTGAGCGTGAGTCCGAGGCTGAAACGCAGCGGCGCCGGCACCGCCGTGTCGCCCAGCGCGAATCCGGCCGACGCGTCGGAAGCCGGCTGGAAGCGCTCGATGTCCACCCTGGCAGGCTCGGCGGCGGAGGCCGGCGCGGCACTCAGGAGGGCGGCAAGACACACGACACCGGAGAGCGGGAGCAGCGGCCGATGTTCCATAGGCGGGACCTGTGACCGGTACGCCGGTCGGGTTTCGACTCCGGGCGCCATCCTACCCGGCCGCACGAAAAAAGCGAGGGGCCATCATGGCCTTCATGTCCTGCACAGGTGTTCCAAGGGATCGAGGCCTCGACAGGATGGGCAGACCCGCCGTGTGCCGCGCCTCGGACCTGGCCTGTCGGCACTGGCGCCTCGCGGCACACGGCGGGCTGCCCGTCCGACGCAGACGACCGGCCCGAGATCGCTCGGTCGACCGCTGCCGGCGGACGGGCAGCCGCCCCGCGCGGCCGGAACAGTGCTCGATTCGCGGCGCCCAGCCGCGCGGGACGGTCTGCCCGTCCTACCCGTTCCAGCAGGCCACACGGATTGCATGGCGCCTGTCGGCTCTCACGACCCGGTCCGCGTGCCGCCGGCCCGCAGGAGCGGCCCGTCGGCGATGCGGTCCAGGACCAGCGGCCGCGGCGCCGGCCGGGCGTCGCCGTACTGGAACGCGGCCGCCAGGCGCCCGCACGCCGCCTCCAGCGCCGTCTCGTCGTTCACGTGCAGCACCGCCACGGGCTCGCCCTCGCGCACCGCGTCGCCCGTTTTGCGCTGCAACACGATGCCGACGCCGGGATCGACGCGATCCTCCACCGTGCGCCGCCCCGCCCCCAGCAGCATCGCGGCGCGCCCCACCTCGTCCGTCTGGATGCGCGCCACGTATCCCGTGCGCGGCGCCGTCAAGTGTACCAGCCGGCGTGCACCCGGCAGACGGGAGGGATCGGTCAGCGCGCGCGGATCGCCTCCCTGCGCCTCCACGATGCGCTCGAAGCAGCGCAGCCCCGCCCCGGACCGCACCGCGTCCTCCAGGCGCCGGCGCGCCTCGGCGGGTCCCGACGCGACCCCGCCCAGCACCAGCATCTCCGCGCCCAGCGCCATCGTACACTCGACCAGGTCGGCAGGCCCCCGGCCGCACAGCACGTCCACCGATTCGATCACCTCCAGGCTGTTGCCCACGGCGAGCCCCAGCGGCTGATCCATGTCCGTGAGCAGCGCCACCACGTCCTTGCCGTAGTCCGCGCCGATGCCGACCATCGTGGACGCGAGCAGCCGGGCGCGCTCCGGCTCGCGCATGAAGGCGCCGGAGCCGAACTTCACGTCCAGTACCAGCGCGTCGATGCCCTCGGCGAGCTTCTTACTCATGATCGACGCTGCGATGAGCGGGATGCTCTCGACGGTCGCCGTGACGTCGCGCAGCGAGTAGAGCTTGCGATCGGCCGGACACAGGCGCTCGGTCTGCCCGACGAGGCACGCGCCGACCTCGCGCACGACGCGGCGGAACATGGCCGGATCCAGCCGGACGCTGAAGCCCGGAATGCTCTCCAGCTTGTCGAGCGTGCCGCCGGTGTGGCCCAGTCCCCGGCCCGAGATCATGGGCACTTTCACGCCGCAGGCCGCCACGAGCGGCGCCAGCGGCAGCGACACCTTGTCGCCCACGCCGCCCGTGGAGTGCTTGTCCACCTTGCGGCCGGGCACGTCCGACAGGTCCATCACGTCGCCGGAGTGCAGCATGCACCCGGCCCAGGTGGCGAGCTCGCGCGCCGAGAGGCCCTGGAAGTAGACCGCCATGGCGAGCGCCGACATCTGGTAGTCGGGGATGGCGCCGCGCGTGTAGCCGTCCAGGAACGCCGCGATGTCCGCGTCGGACAGTTCCTTTCCGTCGCGCTTGAGCCGGATGACGTCGGCGGGGATGGTTCGGCTTTCGGCGTTCGGCGTTCGGCTTTCGGGTGCTGCGCTCATGCGGCGGTTCTACCACTTCCGCGGGCCGGGCGAGGTGCGGCCCGCGGCCGCCCGCCCGCGTGCGGCCAGAGGCCGCCGATCCGACTTGCGGCCAGAGGCCGCCGCTCCGGCTGTCCGGACCTTTTCGGTGAAGGACGTGCTAGAAGCGTCCCGGAACGGCTCCGGAGGCGCGCGTGGCGCTGATTGCCTGGCTCAAGCGCGAGGGGTTCGGAACCTACGCCTCGGTCGACGAGTTCGTGGGCGAGCTGGCCCGCCGCTCGACCTCGGCGCTGGGCGCGCTGGGCGCCGCGCTCTACTCGTCCCCCGACGACCTCCAGGAAGCCGCCCGCGGCGCCGGCCAGGTCACGTGTACCGACGTCGTGCGCGACCTCCGCGTCGCCCGCGGAGCGCGCCTGGCGGCCCTGCGCGGGCTGCTCCTGTCGGGACCCGGCGCGCAGCTTCCGCGCCTGTACGCCGGCGTCTTCGACCTGCTCGCCGACGTGCGCCTGCCCGAGGCCGACCGGCTCTACCTCTGCCGGCAGCGGCTCAAAGGCTTCCTGGAGTCCGTGCCCCCCGGCGCCGTCACCATGGAGATCGCTCGCGCCTGCGCCGGCGCGGCCGAGGCGGCGAAGATCCTGCCCGAGGTCGTCCGGGAGGTCCTCGCCGGGTTCCCGCCGGATCACACCGCCGCCATCACCGCGCGCCACGCGGCGCTGGGCGAACCGCTACCCGCGGACCTGGAGACGCGCTGGATCGAGGCTCTTTCCAAGCAGTTCCGCGCCGCCCGCGCCGCGACGCCGGCCGCAAAACGCCTGGGCACCGCGCCCGAATGGCCCCCCGTCGTCCCGGACGCGCTGCGCCCGCTGCTGCCCCGCGCCGAGGCAGCCGCACCGCCGGCCGCACCGGCGAAGACGGCTCCGAAGACGACCGCGCCCGCAGTTCCGCCGACGCCGAAACCCTCGAATCGACCGGGACTTGCTGCCCCTCTCAAGCCGGGTGCGGCGCCCCCGCCCGCCCCGGCTCCGCGCGCCCCCGACCTGCGCCCGGAGGCCGCCGCCGGACTCGAGCCTCCCCCCGTCCCGAAGATGCAGCCCCCGCTGCGTTCGCGGGCTCGCGCGGTCGTGGAGGAGTCGTTCGCCGCCGACAGCCGCCCCGTTTCGCCTGCCGCCCTGTCGTCGCGCCCCGCGCCCAAGCCGGCGGCAGCGGAACCTGCGCCTGCAACCGGAGCGGCCTCCGCACCGGCACCGGCTCCCGCACCCGCCGCGCGCAAGGCGGCCCCGCTGCGCAGCATGCGTTTCGGCGAGCAGGTGGACCTCGTGGCGACGCGCGGCGTGCGCGCCCTGGAGCGGCTCATCGCCGCCTTCGACGTGCGCGCGGGCGTGGCGGGAACCGACGCGGCGCTCGCGGAGCTGTCGCGGGCCGCGGCGGCTCGCGGCAGCCGCGACGTGAACGAACCGATGATGGACGAACTCGCGGCGTTCGCAGGCGATCCGAAGACGCCTTCCCCCTGGCGCCGCGCCGTCAAGACGGTGCTGGCGCAGCTCTCCCCGGAACGCGCGCAGGCGCTGGGTTTCTCCGCCGCCGCGGAGTGACGCGGCGCGTCGAGCGCGTCGCGTTCCGGCTTGGCGGACCGACCGACGGTCCTCGAGTGCCGACGTGGTGATCCTCCCCTGCCGACGTGGTGGACCACGCGAGCCGACGTGGTGGACCGAGCTTGCCGACGTGGTGGACCACGCAAGCCGACGTGGTGGACCACCCGTGCCGACGTGGTGATCCTCCCGTGCCGACGTGGTGATCCTTCCCTGCCGACGTGGTGATCCTCCCGTGCCGACGCGGTGATCCTTCCCTGCCCACGTGGTGGTGCGCCCGTGCCGCCGTGGTGATCCACCCGTGCCGAGGTACAGCCCGGCTACATCGGGAAGTGACCCGCCATCGCCGACCGAACGACCGGGCCGTCCGCTCCGTCCGGTGCCGGACGGTCGCGTCACCCGTGGCTTGCAAGGGTGCTTTCGGCCCGCTACCTACGTCGAGCCAGAAGTCGCCCGCTCCCGGCCGTGCGCCGGCATGGAGGCACGATGCGCGACAGGACTGGCGCCTGCGCGGTGGCGCTGCTCGCGGCGGCGCAGACGTTTCCCGCCCGCGCGGACGCACCCGAAGAGCAGGGCCGTGCCTTCGACGTCCACGGCTTCGCCAGCCAGGGCTTCCTCTGGTCGACGGACAACAACTACCTCGCGCACTCGGCCCGCGGCAGCTTCGAGTTCTCGGAGCTCGCGCTCAACCTGACGAAGCCGCTCGTCAGCGACGTGCGCGTGGGCGGCCAGCTCTTCGCGCACCGGCTGGGCCCCATCGGCGACCTGAAGGCGATTGCCGACTGGTACTACGTGGACTGGCACCGCTTCGACGCGTTCGCCGTGCGCGCCGGCCGGGTCAAGCTGCCGTTCGGCCTGTACAACGAAAGCTCCGACTACGACGCGGGGCGCACCATCGTGCTGCTGCCGCAGTCGCTCTACTCGATCACCTCGCGCGACTTCCTGCTGGCCGCCACGGGCGTCGCCGTGTACGGCAATGTCGCCATGGGCGGCGCAGGTGGCCTTTCCTACGCCGCGGTCGGCGGCACGCTCTTCCTGGACACGAGCCAGACCATCAGCGCGCCGGGCACCGTGGTCGACGTGCCCTACGTCGCGGTCGCCCGGCTCGCCTGGGACCTGCCCGTGCCCGGGCTGCGCCTGGCGGCGAGCGGCCTGTACGTGCGGCTGGACTTCGACACGACCGTCGCCGGCCAGCCCGTGTCCGGACGGCTGCCGGCGGTGCTCGACGCCGTCTCGCTCTCCTTCGCCCGGGGGCCGTTCGGTTTCGCCGCGGAATACGGGCGCTGGTGGGTGGCCGTCGAGGGCAGCACCAACCCGGCCGTGTTCCCCAACCTCGAGCGCTGGACCGACCGCGGCTACGTGGCCGGCGTGTACAACCTGACGGAACGTTTCTCCTGCGCGCTCTACGGGTCGGTCTTCTTCGCGGACGTCGACCACCGCGAAGGGCGGCAGAACTACCAGCACGACGGGGCCCTGGCGCTGCGCTACGACCTGACGGACAACTGGCTGTTCAAGGTCGAGGCACACGCCATCCAAGGCACGGCGTCGCTCAACCCGGCGCTGAACGGGAACCGTCCCAGAACCCAGCTCGTGCCGGACTGGGGGCTGCTCGTGCTCAAGACGACGGCGTATTTCTAGTTTTCCGGTCGGAGGTCGGCAGTGGACATCGAGCCCGGCGAGAGACGGCGGACGAGGCGCGCGGCGCTCGCGCTGGCGTTCGCCCTGGCGTTCGGCTGGCGGCACGGCTCCGGCGAGGAAATGCCCGCGTACCACGTCGTCGTCCACCCGGAGAACCCGGTGGCGAGCCTCGACCGCAGGGCGCTCGCCCGCATCTTCCTCAAGAACACCACGCGCTGGGAGCACGACGGCGAAATCCACCCGGTCGACCAGAGCCCGCAGAGCGAGGTGCGGCGGCGTTTCGACGAGGAGGTGCTGGGACGCTCGGTCGCCGCGGTGCGCAACGCCTGGCAGCAGGCCATCTTCTCCGGCCGCGACGTGCCGCCGCCCGAGCTCGGCTCCGACGCGATGGTGCTCGACTACGTGCGGCGCGACCCGCAGGCCATCGGCTACGTGTCGGGCAAGGCCGAACTCCGCGGAGCGCGCGCCATTCCGGTCCGATGAGGCAGCCCACGCTCCGCCGCCGCCTGCAGCTCATCATCGCGCTCGCCGCCGCGATGCTCCTCGCGATGCCGGTCGTCGACGTGCTGAGCGTGCGCGAAGTCAACGGCGGCGTGGAAGCGCTGGAGCACGAATACGTGCCGCTGCTGCGCGTCGGCGCCGATGCGCAGGCGCGCCTCGTGGCGCTCACCCGCGCGTTCCAGGAGGCCGTGGCGGCGCAGGACCCGGAGGCGCTGGAGGCGACGGCGGCGCAGAAGGCGGAACTGGAGGCGCTCCTTTCCGAGGCACCGGCGCTCGTGGACCGCGCCGACCTGGCGCTGCTGCGCCGGCACCTCGACGAGTGGTACGCCTCGGCATTCGGGGTCTCGCAGGAGCTGTTCTCGGGCGTGGTCGGCGAGGAGCTCACCGTCCGGATTGCGGACATGCAGGAGAAACACCGGGTCGTCGAACGCGACCTCGAACGGTCCCTGACCCTGGACCCGGCGCGGCTGGCCGCGGGGTTCGAGCGCGCGCGCCGCGTCGGGCTCTACGGGCTGTGGGCGCGCATGTCCATCCGCGTGCCCCTGACGATTCTCGTCGTCGCGCTCGCGATCGCCACGGCGCGCCGGCTCGTGCGCTCGCTGGACACCCTGCGCGACGGCTTCGAACGCATCGGCCGGGGCGAGTTCGACCGTCCGGTGCCCGCCGAGGGACGCGACGAGCTGGCGGACGCCGCGCGGCACGCCAACCGGATGGCCGGCAACCTCAAGGCTCTCGACGCGGAGCTGCGCCGGGGCAACGCGGAGCTGGAGCGCACGAACCGGGAGCTGGAGTCGTTCAGCTACTCGGTGAGCCACGACCTGCGGGCGCCCCTGCGCAGCGTCGACGGCTTCAGCCAGGCGGTGCTCGAGGACTACGGCGACCGGCTGCCGGAGCAGGGACAGGACTACCTGCGGCGGGTGCGGGCCGGCGCGCAGCGCATGGCGGCGCTCGTCGACGACCTGCTGCGCCTGTCGCGCGTGGGCCGCGCCGAGCTGCACCGCGCACAGGTGGACGTGAGCGCGCTCGCGCGCGCGGTCGCCGAGGAGCTCGCAAGGGGGTCGCCGGAGCGCCCGGTCGAGGTCGAGGTGGAAGACGGGCTCGTCGCGGAGGGCGATGCCCCGCTCTTGCGTGTCGTGCTGGACAACCTTATCGGCAACGCCTGGAAATTCGCGGGTCGCGGGGCCCGGCCCCGCGTCGAAGTCGCCGGGCTGCACGAGCCGGGATTCGCGGGTTTCCGCGTGCGCGACAACGGGGTGGGTTTCGACATGGCCCACGCCGGCCGGCTGTTCGCGCCGTTCCAGCGGCTGGACAGCGCGCGCGACTTCCCGGGGACCGGCATCGGGCTGGCGACGGTGCAGCGGGTCGTCCACAGGCACGGCGGGCGCGTGTGGGCGCAGGGCGAGGCGGGACGCGGCGCGGAGTTCTCCGTGCTGCTGCCCAAGACGAAGGATGAAGGATGAAGGAGGCTGTCCGCCAGAATCCGTGGGTGCCCCGGACAGCCCGCCGCGCAGGGCCCGAGCCGGTAGGGTGGGCAGACCGGCCGCGCCGAGAACGCCCAGGAAGTGCAACCAAGATCGGCGCGGCCGGCTGCCCGCCCGCCGTCGGCGACGACTTGGACGCAGCCGCGGGCGGGCAGCCGACCCGCGCCGGATCGAACAGGCATGGTCGGACGCTGGAGGCGCGGGTCGGTCTGCCCACCCTACCGATTCCTGTTGCACCGCCCGCAGATCTTGTCTTGTCGGCGAGCCGTGAAGGATGAAGGAGGCGCTTCATGACGAGGCACAGGGCGATTCTGCTCGTGGAGGACCGCCAGGACGACGTGGATCTGACCCTCCGGGCGCTGCGCCGCAACCACATCGCGAATGAGGTCGTGGTCGCGCGCGACGGGCAGGAGGCTCTCGACCTGCTCTTCGGCACGGACGGACGCACCGACGAGCCGATCCTGTGGCCCCAGGTCGTGCTTCTGGACCTGAAGCTGCCGCGCGTGGACGGGCTCGAAGTGCTGGCCCGCATCCGCGCCGACGAGCGCACCCGGGTGCTGCCCGTGGTGGTCCTCACCTCGTCGCGCGAGGACCGGGACCTGGCGCAGAGCTACGCCCGCGGCGCCAACAGCTACGTGCAGAAGCCGGTCGACTTCACGCAGTTCTTCGACGCGGCCCGCCAGCTCAGCCTCTACTGGCTGGTCCTGAACCAGCCGCCGCCCATGGAAGGATGAAGGATGAAGGATGAAGGATGAAAAACGAAGGATGACGGAGGACGTGCCGTGGGTGAAGCACTGCGAGTGCTGATCGTGGAGGACTCCCGGGACGATGCCCTGCTCATCGAACGGGAGCTGCGGCGCGCGGGCTACGAGCCGCACACCGCCTTGGTGGAGGCCCCCCCGGCGCTGCAGGAAGCGCTGGAGCGCCCGTGGGACCTCGTCCTGTCCGACTTCTCCCTTCCGGGCTTCGACGCAATGGGGGCCCTGCGCCTCGTGCGGGCGCGCGCCCCGGACGTGCCCTTCGTCATCGTCAGCGGCACCATCACAGACGCAATGGCGGGCGAAGCCATGCGCGCGGGCGCCAGCGACTACGTCCTCAAGGACAACCTGGGCCGCCTGGCGCCGGTGGTGCGCCGCGTGCTGATCGAGGCCGCGGCGCGGCGCGAGCAGCGCCACGTGCGCGAGGAGCTGGAGGCCCTGCGGGAACGCACGGCGACCGAGGTGCGCCGCTCGCGCGACGAGCTGGAGGTCGTGCTGCGGGGCGTCGCCGAGGGCGTCCTGGCGGAGGACGAGCACGGCGGGGTCGTCTACGCGAACGACGCGGCGCTCGCCGCGTTCGGGCTGCGCGAGCGCCCGGCGCGCTCGCCCGCGGAGCGCGCGCTGGAGCGCTTCGAGTTCAGCGACGATGCCGGCCGCGTGCTCGCGGCCGGCGAGCTGCCCACGGCGGTGGCGCTGCGCACGCGCGCCGCGCTCGAGACCCTGCTGTGCCGCCGCGAGCGCCGCTCGCGCGAGGAACGCTGGTTCCGGGTGTCGGCGACGCCGCGCTACGACGGAGCGCGCGACGCCTGGATCGCGATCACCATCCTGCGCGACGTGACGGAGCGCCGGCGCACCGAGGCGGGGCTGCGCTGCCTGTCGGAGGCATCCCGGGCGCTGGCCGCCTCGCTCGACCACGCCTCGACGCTCGCCGCCTTCGCGTGGGCCCCCGTGCCGCACGTCGCGGACTGGTGCGTCGTCGACCTGTGCGACGACGACCAGCGGGAACATCTTCGTCGCGCGGCGGGCACCCTCTCGACCGCGAGCGTCGTGCGCGACCTGCAGGCGCTGGACGACGTGCCCGGCGCGCAGATCTTCGGCACGCCGGCGCCGCCGCGGGGCCGGCCGGCGATGTTCCCGGAGCTGGACGGCGCCGCCCCGCGGCCGGCGTCCGAGGCGCACCGGCGCGTGCTGGACGCGATCGGGCCGGCGTCGGTGGTGGTCGTGCCGATTTTCGAGCACCGGGAGCAGGTCGGCACCATGTCGCTGGCGTTCGCGGAGTCGGGCCGCCGCTACACCGACGACGACCTGCCGCTCGTCGAGGAGCTGGCGCGCCGGGGCGGCCTGGCGCTGGAGAACGCACGGCTCTTCCGGATGACGCGCGAGGCGGTCGCGGCCCGCGACGAGTTCCTGTCCGTCGCCGCGCACGAGCTGCGCACGCCGCTCACCACGCTCGTGCTCCAGAGCGACCGGATGCAGCTCATGCGGCGCTCGATGGCCCCCGGCGACCCGTGCGCCGCCCTGCTCGACGGCTTCGAGAGCTTGCCCCGGCAGGTGCGCCGCATGGCCGGGCTCGTCGAGAACCTGCTGGACGTGTCGCGCATCGCGGTGGGCCGCTTCGCCCTCCAGCGCGAGCCGCTGGACCTGGCCGCGTTCGTGCTGGACGAGGTCGGGCGCACCGGCGAAGAGGCGCACATGGCCGGATGCGCGGTGACGCTGGACGCCCCCGGGCCCGTGCGCGGAGAGTGGGACCGGCTGCGCCTGGGCCAGATCGTCGCGAACCTGCTGTCCAACGCCTTCAAGTACGGCACGGGCAAACCCGTGGAGGTGCGGGTCGACGAGCAGGCGGGCTCGGCCCGGCTGACCGTGCGCGACCACGGCATCGGCATCGCGGCGGCGGACGTCGAGCGCATCTTCGACCGGTTCGAGCGCGCCGTGTCCGCGCGCAACTTCGGCGGGCTGGGCCTGGGCCTGTTCGTCGTGCGCCAGCTCGTCCAGGCCCACGGCGGCAGCATCCGCGTCGAGAGCGAACCGGAAGAGGGTTCGACGTTCACCGTCCTGCTGCCGCGGGGCGCGGGTGCGGAGGCGGGTGCGGGCGACGAGGCGCCGAGCGCGCCCGGGCCGTAGGCCGAGGCTCTCCCCCCCCCGGCCCCGGGTCGGCTCTCCCCCCCGGCCCCCTCTCGTTTCGCTCCGCTCGTTCCTCG
>Ga0172369_10007937_pt1 | contig 12178 bp, 8 predicted proteins | sample LakKiv25m_FD_114539 | JGI IMG/M metagenome (GOLD analysis project Ga0172369, IMG submission 114539) | Freshwater microbial communities from Kabuno Bay, South-Kivu, Congo - kab_022012_11.25m | ecosystem: Environmental > Aquatic > Freshwater > Lake | place: Democratic Republic of the Congo... | reverse complement strand
CCGGAAATGCCACTACTGGTATCATCGTTCACCTCCAGTTGTCTATTCTGGATTGTACGACTTTTCCTGACCTTCTTTCACTGCTTATTTATTCGCTTGTTAAAGAACTGCAAAAGTCGAGTAGTTAATCGCTTTTTGCGCCTACGAAGATGATGGGGGCTTTTAGACTGCCTTGCGGCGCTGGTCAATCGCTTTGAGCAGCACGTAGAACGAGTCGACGAAAGACTTGACGCCTTCATCTTCGAGCTGGCTGGTGACTTCGTCCATCTTGATCCCCAGCGCTTCCAGGCTGGCCAGGGCCTGCTTGCCCTCAGCCAGCTGTTCTTCCAGGCTGGCGCGCACCGCGCCATGGTCGAGGAAGGCTGCCAGGGTGGCGGGCGGGATGGTATTGACGGTTTCTGGCCCGATCAGTTCTTCGACATAGATTACATCGCGGTAGGCCGGGTTCTTGGTGCTGGTCGAAGCCCACAGCGGGCGCTGGACGTTCGCGCCCTGCGCTTTGAGGGCCTGGAAGCGCGCCGAGCCAAAGACCTGCTTGTAATCGGCGTAAGCCAGGCGCGCGTTGGCGATGGCGGCCTTGCCCGCCAGGGCCGCCGCGGCCGGGTCGCTCTTAGCCAGCTCAGCCAGGCGCGCGTCGATCTTGGTATCCACCCGCGAAACGAAGAACGAAGCCACCGAGTGAATCGAACCCAGCGCACCGCCCGCCTGGGCGCGCTTTTCCAAGCCGGCCAGGTAGGCTTCCATCACTTCGGCGTAGCGCTCGAGCGAGAAGATCAGGGTCACGTTGACATTGATGCCCGCCGCGATCACCTCGCTGATGGCCGGGATGCCCGCCTTGGTGGCCGGGATCTTGATCATCAGATTGGGGCGGTTGACGCGCTGCCAGAGCTGCTTGGCTTGCGCCACGGTCGCGGCAGTGTCATGCGCCAGCAGCGGGCTGACCTCCAGGCTGACATAGCCGTCCCCGCCGCTGGTCTCGGTATACAAAGACTGGAACAGGTCGGCCGCGGCCTGGATGTCCTGGATCGCCAGGGCGAAGAAGATTTCTTCGTCGCTCAGCGCCGACTTGGCCATCGGCAGCAGGCTGTCGTCATAATCGGCCGACTTGGTGATCGCGTTCATAAAAATCGTCGGGTTGGAGGTCACCCCGCGGATTTCGCCGCGCTGGATCATACCCGCCAGCTCGCCGTTTTTCAGCAGGCGGCGTTCGATGTTGTCGTACCAGACCGACTGCCCGGCCTGATGAAGTTTCTGAGCAGCATTCATGAAATAAACCTTTCACGGCTTGCGCCGTTGCCTAAACCGGATGATACGCGCGCTTCCATTGAGGAAAGCGCGCGTAAAATTTACTTTTCTTCCAGGCCGCGGATCTTGCCAACCCGCCGCCGGTGGCGTTCTTCGCTGGAGAACTCGGCGCTCAAAAAGGCGCGCACCAGCAGCGGGACCACGGCAGGGCCGATGATGCGCGCGCCCAGGCAGAGCACGTTCATGTTGTCATGTTCCACGCCCTGCCCGGCCGAGTACACATCATGGCACAGACCGGCGTAAATGCCCTTGATCTTGTTGGCGGCGATGCTGGCGCCAACCCCCGAACCGCACAGCAGCACACCGCGCTCGGCCGCGCCGGACAGAATCGCCTGGCCCAGCCTGGCCGCCATGTCGGGGTAATCGACCGGATCGGTGCTGGAGGTGCCCAGGTCTAACGGCTGATGGCCGCTTTCGGCAATCACGCGCAGCACTTCATCTTTCAAAGGAAAACCGGCATGGTCACAGGCGACGGCGACGCGCATCACAGGCTGCTCCTCCGGTTATTTCAGCAAATCGAGGGCAATCTGTTCGATGTTGGCGGGGCTAAAGCCAAACGCCTCAAAGACCTGGTTGGCCGGGGCCGAAGCGCCGTAACGATCGACGCCCTGGATGCGGCCCTTGGCGCCAACCCAGCGGTGCCAGCCCAGGGAAATCCCGGCCTCCACGGCTACGCGCAGCTCAATCGAAGGCGGCAGGACCGAGTCGCGGTACTCCTGGCTCTGGTCGGCGAACAGCTCCCAGCTGGGGAAAGAGACCAGGCGCACGCCGACGCCCCTGGCAGCCAGGCGCTTGCCGGCTTCCACGATCAGCGCGACTTCCGAGCCGCTGGCCATCAGGATGATCTGCGGGGCTTTGTCGCCCAGGTCGGCCAGGACATAAGCGCCCTTGCGCAAGCCCTCGGCCGGGCCGTACACCGTGCGGTCGAGGGTGGGCAGGTTTTGGCGGGTCAGGATCAGGGTGCTCGGGCGATGGCGGTTTTCCACCGCGACCTTCCAGGCCTCGCGGGCCTCATTGGCATCCGCCGGGCGCAGATTGATCAGGTTGGGGATGGCGCGCAGCGCGGCCAGCTGTTCGACCGGCTGGTGGGTGGGGCCGTCTTCGCCAACCCCGATGCTGTCGTGGGTGAAAACCCAGACCGAGCCAAGGTGCGAGAGGGCTGAGAGGCGCACGGGCGGGCGCATGTAGTCCGAAAAGACCATGAAGGTCGCGCCGAAGGGGATCACCCCGCCGTGGTACGCCATGCCGTTGACGATCGAGCCCATGGCGTGTTCGCGCACGCCGAAGTGAACGTTGCGGCCTTCGGGGCAGGCGCTGTCGAAAGCCTCAGTGTTGTTCATCCAGGTATTGGTCGAGGGCGCCAGGTCGGCCGAGCCGCCAAACAGCTCGGGCAGCACAGTCGAAAGCGCGTTGAGCACCTTGCCAGCCGAGGCGCGCGTGGCGATGCCCTTCTCATCGGCGGGGAACTGCGGCAGGTTGGCCGCCCAGTTTTCGGGCAGCTGCCCGGCCAGGCGGCGCTTCAGCTCGGCCGCCAGCTCGGGATATTCGGCCGCGTAAGCAGCCAGCTTCTGCTCCCATTCAGCTTCCTGCTGCGCCCCGCGCGCCTGCGCGCCGCGGAAGAAGGACAGGGCATCCTCGGGAACGTAAAAACGCGGTTCCTTAGGCCAGCCCAGCTTTTCCTTGGCGCCGTCCAGCTCGGCGTCGCCCGGCGGCTCGCCGTGGGCTTTGGCCGTGCCCTGGCGGGTCGGCAGGCCGTAGCCGATGATGTTGCGCACCATGATCAGCGACGGGCGCGGGTCGCGCTTGGCGGCGATGATCGCGCGATCGATGGCGTCCACGTCCAGGCCGTCAGCCACGGTCTGGACGTGCCAGCCGTAGGCCTCGAAGCGCCGGCCGCGGTCTTCGGTGAAGGCCACGTCGGTCGAGCCTTCGATCGAGATGCGGTTATCGTCATACAGGTAGATCAGCTTGCCCAGGCGCAGGTGGCCAGCCAGCGAGGCCGCTTCGGCCGCCACGCCTTCCATCAGGTCGCCGTCGGTGACGATGGCGTAGGTGTAATGGTCGATGATCTCATGCCCGGGGCGGTTGAAGACCTTGGCCAGGTGCGCCTCGGCCATCGCCATGCCCACCCCGTTAGACAGGCCCTGCCCCAGCGGGCCGGTCGTGGTCTCCACGCCGGGGGTCATGCCAAATTCGGGGTGTCCGGGGGTGATGCTGCCCCACTGGCGAAAGCGTTTGAGCTCGTCCAGCGACACGGCGTAACCGGTCAGGTGCAGCAGGGTGTAAAGCAGCATCGAGCCGTGCCCGCCGGAAAGGATGAAGCGGTCGCGGTTGGCCCAGGCCGGGTTGGCCGGGTTGTGGCGCAGGTGGCGCGTCCAAACCGCGTAGGACATGGGGGCCGTGCCCATCGGCAGGCCGGGGTGGCCAGATTTCGCCTGCTGCACGCCATCGGCGGAGAGGAAGCGGATTGCATTAATCGCCAGGTTCTGGAGTTCGGGAGTTTCGTTCATCTGGTATCCTTCAATTGGCTAAGTAGGTGTGTGAATTATAGTACATGAAAACTTGCGCTGACCGAAAAACCTCGGGTTATCTTGCGGGAATTGTTTTGGCAGTTCAAAATTTGCGGCTGCGCTGCAAATTTTGAACTGCCCAATGGATTGGCCAGAGACGTTCTAGGCCTTTTGCGGGCGCGCATCCTGGACGCGCAGGTAAAGCTTGGTCAGTTCTTCGGCAATCGCGGGGATAATTGCCAGGCCGAGCACCACCAGCCATTCTTCCAGCTTGAGGTACTGTGTATTGAACAATTCCTGCAGCGGACCAACGTTGACCACCAGCAGCAGCAGTGCGATCGAAGCGCCAACCGCGTACTGCATGTATTTGTTGGAGAAGAAGCCCAGGCGGAAGATCGAAGCGCGCTCCGAACGCACCGTGTAGGCGCGGAACAGTTCGCACAGCGAAAGGGTCACAAAGGCCATTGTTTCGGCGGCCCGCACATCCACACCGGTCCAATCATGTTGGAGCACGTACAGGAGCGGGTTGATTCCGGCCGGGACAGCGGCGCCCTGTTCCAGGTGCCACAGCAGGCCCAGCACGAACGCGCCCAGCACCGCGCCGGTTTGGGCAATGGTCTGCACGACCATGCCCAGGCGCATCGAAGCGTTGATGATCGATTCGCTCTTGGGACGCGGCTTGCGCTCCATGATATCCGGATCGCCCTTTTCCATGGCCAGCGCCAGGGCGGGCGCGCCATCGGTCAGCAGGTTGAGCCAGAGCAGCTGGATGACGGTCAAGGGCATGGGCAGCCCGGCCAGCGTGGCCAGGAAAATGATCATGATCTCGGCCACATTGGAGGAAAGCAGGAAGAAGACGAACTTGCGGATGTTGGCGTAGATCACGCGGCCCTGCTCGACCGCGGCGACAATGCTGACGTAGTTATCGTCGGTCAGGACCATATCCGCGGCGCCCTTGGCCACGTCGGTGCCGGTGATGCCCATCGCCACCCCGATGTCGGAGGCCTTAATCGCCGGGGCGTCGTTGACCCCATCGCCGGTCATCGCGACCACATCGCCGTTGGAGCGCAGCGCATCGACGATGCGCATCTTGTGCTCGGGCGATACGCGGGCGAACACGGCCGTGTGCTTGACCTCTTGGGCCAGGGTGCGGTCATGCATCTCGTTCAGCTCAGCCCCGGTATGGACTTTGTCGCCCTTTTGCAGCACGCCAATGCTCTCAGCCACGGCGCGCCCGGTGTTGGGGTAATCGCCAGTGATCATGATCGTGCGGATGCCCGCCCCGCGCGCGCGCTCCAGAGCCGGCTTGACCTCGGTGCGAGCCGGGTCGATCATGCCCATCAGACCGGCAAAGACCAGGCCCTGTTCGGCATACTCGCGGGTGAGTTCATCCGGGATGTCCGCTTCAACGCGGTAGGCGAAGCCCATCACGCGCAGCGCGTCGTTGGTCATGCTGTCGTTGGCGGCACGGATCTTGGCGCGCATCGCCTCGGTCAGCGGTTCGACCTTGTCCGCGAGCGTTTGGTAGTGCGTGCACAGTTCCAGCACCAGGTCGGGCGCGCCCTTGACCGTGATGGCGTGGTGGCCCAGTTTGCTCTGGTCGTGGAACGGCGAAGGGCCGTCCTCGTCGATCCAGGTGATCTCGTGCACGGTGGTCATGCGCTTGAGCGCCGAATCAAAGGGAATCTCTTTACGGCGCGGATAGGCCTGAACGAGTTCGGCCACCTTGCCCCAGGCCTTGGCCGCAGCGACCAACATCGCGCCCTCGGTCGGGTCGCCAATAATGCGGTAAGCGCCGGGCGCGCCGTCAAGCACCGGCTCAACCACCGCGTCATTGTTCAGATAACCCACCCACAAAACCGTGGTCAGGCCGGGCTTGGCGTTCAGGTCGGCCTTCGTGCCATTGATTTGAAATTCGCCTTTGGGGGTGTAGCCGGTCCCGGTCACTTCCACGGTCTGGCCATCGACCCACAGGCGCGTGACGGTCATCACATTCTGGGTCAGCGTGCCGGTCTTATCCGAGCAGATCACGGTGGCCGAACCCAGGGTTTCGACCGAGGCCAGCTTGCGGATCAGGGCGTGGCGCTTGACCATCTCGCGCATCCCCAGCGCCAGGCTGATCGTGACCACCGCCGCCAGACCCTCCGGCACCGCAGCAATCGCCAGGCCGACCGCGATCATAAAGCTCTCGGTCACTTCCATCATCGTATCCGGACCGAAACCGTGGGTGAATACATCAATCCGCCACAGCTGGACCAGGAAAACCACGCCGCAGATGATCAGCGCGCCAATCGCCAGGGACTTGCCCAGCTGGTCCAGGCGCCCTTGCAGCGGCGTGCCTTCCTCCTCCACGGTCTGGAGCATATCGGCGATCAAGCCCAGCTGGGTGGTCATGCCGGTCGAAACCACCACCCCGCGCCCGCGGCCGTAGTTGACCACGGTGCCCATGAAGACGGCGTTTTTGCGGTCGCCCAGGGTGGCATCCGGTTTCAAGAGCAGGTCGGCGTTCTTCTGCACCGGCACCGATTCGCCGGTCAGGGCCGCCTCTTCAACGCGCAGGTTGACGGCTTCGATCAGGCGCATGTCGGCCGGGATAAAGTTGCCCGCTTCCAGGTAGACAATGTCACCCGGCACCAGCCCGCTAGCCGACACCGAAACCCGCTGCCCGTCACGCAGCACCTGGCATTCCGGAGCCGCCATCTTTTTCAGCGCCGCCAGCGCCTCTTCAGCCCGGCTTTCCTGGACCACGCCCAGCACCGCGTTCAAAACCACAATCAGCATGATCACCCCCGCCTCCACCCAGGCGCCTTCCAGCGCCGAGATCAGCGAGGCGACGATCAGCAGGATGACGATGAAGTTGTTCAGCTGGGCGATCACCAGTTGGAAGAACGTGGGACGCGGCTTTTCTTTGAGTTCGTTCGGGCCATAATGGTCCAGCCGCCTGGCAATCTCTTCTTTCGAAAGACCCTGCGCGGATGTGTCCAGTTTCTTGAAAACATCCTCCAGCGCCATGGCATGCCAGGAAGTCGTGTCACCGGTTGAGGATGGGCCGGTTTTGGTGGTTGTTTTTTGCGCCATTCGCGCTGCTCCTATGCGAAAAAAGATTGATGATCGTGCTGAATAACGGCACGCGTGCCGTTATTCAGCACAGCCATTCATAAGGTGTGGGGGCTTGACAATGCGGACAACGGATACCGGATCCCGTCCCCGCTCATTCCCACTGGGTGTGGAAAACACCCTCGCGGTCGACGCGGCGGTAAGTGTGCGCGCCGAAAAAGTCGCGCTGAGCCTGGGTCAGGTTGGCGGGCAGCACGGCCGAACGGTAGGCGTCGAAATAGGCCAGCGAGGCGCAGGTGGCCAACATGGGGATGCCCAGCCCGACCGCGGTCTGCACCACATGGCGCCAGGCCGCCTGGCGGCTGAGCACGGCCTGCGAGAAGACGTCATCCAGCAGCAAGTTGGGCAGGTCGGGGCTGCGCCGGTAGGCGTTGGTGATATCGCTGAGCAGCGAGGCGCGGATGATGCAGCCTGCGCGCCAGACCGGCACGATTTGGGCCAGGTCGATGTTCCACTGGTATTCCTTCGAGGCCATCTTCAGCAGGCTGAGGCCCTGGGCATACGAGGTGATTTTGCTGGCATACAGGGCCTGTTCGGCGGCGGCGACCAGCGCGGCCACATCGCCGCTGAACTTCTGGGAGCTGCCCAGCACTTTCGCGGCGGCCTGGCGCTCGTTCTTGAGGGCCGAGATCAGGCGGCTCTCCACCGCGGCGTTGATCGTCGGGATGGCGGCGCCCGTGTCGAGCGCGGTCTGGCTGGTCCATTTGCCTGTGCCCTTCTGGGCCGCTTCATCGAGGATCACATCCACCAGGGCCTGGCCGGTTTCCTCATCCTGGCGGGCCAGGATCTTGGCCGTGATTTCGACCAGGTAAGAGCGCAGCTCGCGCTGGTTCCACTGCGCGAAGATCTCGGCCAGCTCGGCGTTGGAAAGCCCGGCGCCGCGGTGCAGCAGATCGTAGATCTCGGCGATCAGCTGCATATCGCCGTACTCGATCCCGTTATGGACCATCTTGACATAATGGCCCGCGCCGCCCGCGCCCATCCAGGAGACGCACGGCTCGCCATCCTCGGCCTTGGCCGCGATCGCCTCGAACATGGTCTTGACGCGCGGCCAATTGGAGATCGACCCGCCCGGCATCATGCTCGGGCCCCACAGCGCCCCGCTCTCGCCGCCCGAAACGCCCATGCCGATGTACTGGTAACCCTCGGCCTCGAGCTGCTTGACGCGCCGCTCGGTGTCGGCGAAATAGGAATTGCCGCCATCGATGATCAGGTCGCCCTTCTGCATGAAAGGCTTAAGCGAGGCAATCGCCGCGTCGACCGGGTCGCCGGCCGGGACCATCAGGAAGAAAGTGCGCGGGGCGGGCAGCGCCGCCGCCAGCTCTTCCAGCGAGCTGACCGCTTTGACGTGAAAATCGGCCGGCAGCTTTGGGGCCGGGTCGTAACCGATCGGCTCAAAGCCGTTGCGCGAAAAATTCAATGCCAGACTGCGTCCCATGACGCCCAAACCGAGAATACCGAGCGAATATTGTGTCATCTCATTTGCCTTTTGTTGAACTTTCAAGCCTTTACTTGCGCCGGTAGAGGATCTCGCCGGCGCGCGGGACGTAGAGGATGCCCTCGTCCTCGCGGTTTTTCCAGGATTCGAGATCGATGCTGGCCGGGTCGAGGTAACCCAGGTTGAGACGCGCGCAGTCTTCGGCCGAGATTTTGCTGGCCAGGGTCACGCGCACGTTGGCCTTCTCGACCCCGTTGAGCATCACGCCCGAGCCGCGCACGTGCGTGCTGTGCGCCAGCACCCCCAGCGGGATGTTCTTGAATCGCTCCCAGTCGTTGAGGAAATAGGGCAGGGTATGGTAGCCGACTTCATAGATGAAGCGTCCGTGCACGTGGCTGACCACGTCGAGGTGCGGGGCGTAGATGATCACCTCCCCGCCTTCGGCCACGGCCGGTTCCATCTTATACATCGCCTTGGCCGCGGTCCACAGCTCGTCATACATGGCTGGGGCGCAGGACAGCACGCGCTGGAAGGGCTTCTCGCACCAGACGATGTTGCGCTGGGCCGAGAAATCAGCCGCCTTGCCCCAGGCGTCGTACAGGTCGCCGACGCAGATCCCGGCCAGGTCGTGCCCGGCCACCACCAGCGAAACCAGAGTCACGGGCGTGGGCAGGCGGCGCGCGGCGGCGTGGATCATGGCGCGCACCGGGGTGTCCTTGATCCCGATCGTGCCGCCCACGCCCGCCAGGGCGCCCAGCCAGTGGGTGGCATTGATCATATCCGGGCCGGAGATGCCCGGGAAGAGGTACTTGGCCCCGCCCGACATCCCGACTACCTCGTGCGGGAAAGTTGGCCCGACAATCAGGATCTGATCATATTCAAGCGCCAGCTTGTTGATGCGCACATCGACGCGCTCGGGCAGCGAGGCGTGCCAGTTAGCGCCGGAAATCTGGCGCACCTCGTCCTGCTCGATCACCCCCAGCGAGGTCAGGGCTGAGTCCAGGTCCCAGGCGTGGTTGAGCAGCCCGACATGTTTATAAATGGTGGCGCGCTCTTCGGCGCTGATCCCCACCAGGCGATTCATGCTCTCTTCGGGCAGGGCCGGGTGCGTGCCCAGCGCCACCATGAAGTCGAGCTGGCGCGCGTCGCGCAGCAGTTCGACCGTCATGCGGAACAGTTCAGGCAGGGGCAGCGAGCGGGTGTGGTCGGGGATCAGGACCAGCACGCGCTGGCCCGCGAAGCGCCCGGCCAGGCCCTTGGTCAGCACCGCCGAGATTTCGGCATGGCTCAACAACCCGTCGGGCGAGTAGCTCTCTGAATAGATCATCACGGACCTCCTATCGAAACGCGCCGCGCAAACTTAGACGCCGCTGTAAGCGGAGAAACCGCCGTCGACCGGGACGACAATGCCGGTCACGAACGCGGAGGCCGGCGAAAGCAGCCAGAGGGTCGTGCCGATCAAATCTTCGGGCGTGCCGTAGCGCGCCATCGGGGTATGGTCGAGAACTTTCTTGCCGCGCGCGGTCGGCTGGCCAGTCTCTTTGTCGGTCATCAGGAAGCGGTTCTGTTCGGTCAGGAAGAAACCGGGGGCGATGGCATTGACGCGGATGGCGGGCGAGTATTCCTGGGCCATGTGCACCGCCAGCCACTGGGTGAAGTTGCTCACCCCGGCTTTGGCCGCTGAGTAAGCCGCGATGCGCGTCAGCGGGCGGAAGGAGTTCATCGAGGAGATGTTCAGGATCACGCCCTGCTTGTTTTCGACCATGTGGCGGCCGATCACCTGCGAGGGGATGACAGTGCCGATGATATTGAGGTCGAAGACGCGCCGGAAGGCATCCATGGGCAGGTCAAAGAAGCGCTTCTCGTCGCTGGTGGTCGCCTCGGGGCGGTTGCCGCCCGCGCCGTTGATCAGGCCGTCGATCTTGCCGAACTCGGCGATGGTCTGGTCGGCCGCAGCCTGGACCGATTCGGGCTCCAAAACGCTGCCCTGGACCGCGATGGCCTTGCCCGCGCCAGGCCCGGCCTGCAGCATCTCGACCACTTTCTGGGCGTTGGGCAGCGAATAATCCAAAATCGCCACGTTCGCGCCGCATTCATACAAAGCGCGGGCCATTTCGCTGCACAAAACGCCGCCGCCGCCGGTGATGACGAAGGTCTGGCCGCTGAAGTCATAGGCTTTCAAGAAGGAAGGGGTGCTCATGAAAAAATTTCTCTCTTTCTGTCAAACGGTTGCGAGTGAATTACGAATAAACGCGGGCCTCAAAGCGCGAGGTCACAGGCGGTATGCTTTTTTGGCCAGACCGGTCGCCAGGTCCACGGCCATGCTCTCGGCGTCCTGGCGGTCGATGACGTGGCGCACCTGCAGGCCAGCCAGCCAGTTGGCCGCGGCGCGCCGCCAGACGTCGTGGCGGGCGGGGATGGACAGGAATGCGCGCGTGTCGTCGTTGAAACCGGCCGTGTTGTACATACCGGCCGTTTCCATCACCTGGTCGAAGTAGCGGCGCATGCCGTTCCACGAGTCGTGGAACCACCAGGGCGGGCCGAGTTTGACCGCCGGATAGGCGCCGGCCAGCGGGGCCAGCTCGCGCGCGTAGGTCGTTTCGTCGAGGGTGAAAAGCAGCAGGCTGAAGTTGGGGTGGTTGCCAAACTGCTCGAGCAGCGGCACCAGGTTGCGGGTGAACTCGGCCGAAACCGGGATGTCGAAACCGCGGTCCGCGCCGTAGCGCGCGTAAATCTGCGGGTTGTGGTTGCGATACGAACCGGGGTGCAGCTGCATGACCAGCCCGTCGTCCACGCTCATGCGCGCCATCTCAAACAGCATGTGAGCGCTGAAGCGCTCGGCGTCGCCGGAGTTGGACTGGCCGCGCAGGGCGCGCTGGAAGATGCTCTCGGCCTGGGCGGGGGCCAGCGGGGTGCTGTCGGGGATCAGCGTGGCAGTGTCGGTGGCAGTCGCCCCCAGCGAGCGGAAGAAAGCGCGGCGCTGCTCAAGGGCGGCGATATACGAAGCATAGCCAGTGATATTCACGCCGCTGGCCGCGCTCAAAGCCTCGATGTTCTGGCGCCAGCCCGGGGCGCTCAGGTTGGTGACCGCATCGGGGCGGAAGGTTGGGATGATCCGCCCGTCCCAGCCCGAAGCGCGCATGGCCTGGTGATGGGTCAGCGGGTCGGCGGCGGCATCAGTCGTGGCCAGCACCTCAATCCGCAGCTGCTTGAACAGGGCTCGCGGGGTGAATTCGGGCGCTTTGAGGGCCGCATCGATCTGATCGTACAAGCGGCCGGCTGACTCGCCGGTCAATTTCTCGCTGACGCCAAAAACCGATTCGAGCGAGTGCTCCAGCCACATCCCCGAAGGGGTGGCGCGGTATAGATAAAAGTTGTCAGCGAAAATCTGCCAGACCTGGCGCGGATCCTCTTTGGTGAGCAGGCTTTCATACGAAATGTGCTGCGAATACAACATCCGCAGCACATAATGGTCCGGCTGGATCAACAGCTCGACCGGGTTGCCAAAAGTCCGCGCCGAGTCGCTGAATAAGGAAGGATCCACGTGCCCGTGGGGGGAGACGATCGGCAGGTCGCGCACCAGGGCATACAACTCAAGCGCGGCAGCCTTCTGGACTGGTTCAGGGTCAAACAGACGATCTGGAGCAAGCATCATGCGGTCACCTCTTGAAGAAAAACGGATAACGCTGGCTAACGAGTTTTGCGCCGCGCCGTCGTTGCGAGCGAAAGTTAGCGCTAACTTGTTTTATTATACTAGGAATTTTCATGGATGCAACATGACAAACATCATAACGCACAAAAGTCCCTG
>Ga0172369_10007935_pt1 | contig 12179 bp, 15 predicted proteins | sample LakKiv25m_FD_114539 | JGI IMG/M metagenome (GOLD analysis project Ga0172369, IMG submission 114539) | Freshwater microbial communities from Kabuno Bay, South-Kivu, Congo - kab_022012_11.25m | ecosystem: Environmental > Aquatic > Freshwater > Lake | place: Democratic Republic of the Congo... | reverse complement strand
CAGATTGAGAAGAAGCTTCATAATCTTTATGTCTTTTTCTGCTTTTATCTTTAAGGATGTAATCCGGAAAGGCTATTCCTGTTTTAACCATAAACTAAATTTTTTTAAAATATGCTTTTATGTTGTATTTTTTCTTTGCATAATTTGATGAGCTTTTACGGTTTATTAACAAACTAAAAAATAAAAAAATTATTCCTCCTAAAAATCCGCTCAATAAAGACTGCATTATAGAAAACCTATAAAAAATTTCTGAATAAATTGCGCTGGAAACAAAAGACATCGTAAGAATAAAATAAATATTGGAGGTTTCAAATTTTCTTTCGTAAAGACTAACTAAAAAAAGTAAAGTAATTAAAAATATACTTGTTATTCCAATCGTTCTTAAACTTAAAACATCAAAAATGATTCCCGAAAAGAATGCAACAAAAAAAATCCAATCTTTTTTTTCTAAAACAAAAAGATTTAAAAGCATTAATAAAACAAGCGGGATGGAAGTTAAAGTAATTTCGATTAAAAATGCCGTTATAAAAACAGGCCAAAAAAATTTTATTTTCATTTATTTTTGGATTTGTACAAAAAGATTAGAGAGTTTGGAAAAATCTACAAAACTGACAACATCTGCTTTTTGAAACAATGCGCTTGGATTTTTATCCACAGAAGTAATTTTACCAACAACTAGATCGGGAGGAAGCCCTTTCCCGTTTTGATCAATATCGCCATTTGTTAAAACAACGTCTCCAACTTTTAAAGTTTCGGAGAGTAAAACGTTATCAAGAATCATTTCTCCTCCACCCTGACCTCTGATTACCCCAACTGCTTTTTTATCTTCGCCTACTTTTGCAGCAAAGGATAAATAGTTATTGCTCGCCAGATAAACTAGTGCTGTGCCCTGAGAAGTTTTAATAACTTTTCCGATTAGATTATTTTTCAAAACAACTGCATTCCCTTCCCTAACGCCATCTGAAAAACCCTTATTAAGGATTAGAAGTTCCGGAACGGAAACTCCAGGCACAAAACCGGGAGAACCAATTACGTCTGCAGGGAGAAGATTTAAGCTTTTCGGGCTAACTTGCTGAAACTGATCTAAAAGCGCTTTATTCTGTTCTGTTAATTTCCGCTGATCAATAATTTTTTTCGTCAGCATCCTATTTTCTTCTTTTAACGATTCTGTTTCCGAATTTGATCCTAATTTTGAGAGCTGGATAAAACTATTATGTATTTCTTTTTGAATCGGAGCAAAAATCCCGGACATAAAATTTAACTTTAAAATTCCTACCTTAGATAGACTAAAAAGAAGCAAAGAAATTAAAAAAAGAACCACAAAAACTAAGAGATATTTACCCCTATTTTGCATAAAGCTATTGTAGTCGTTTTGCCAATCTCTGACAAGTTTTTAATATCTTCTTAAGAGAATTAGAATAAAGAGGAGAGGTGATTTTTGTCTAAGACAGGATCTATTCCTGCGTTTTTTACCGACTCTGCCATATGTGCAAATTCCTTCGCCGAAACCGGCTTACCAAAAAAATAAATCTTGGCAGTCATTGATTCCGGCATTAATCTTAAGCGGTGATCTAAAACCGCAACGCATTTTTGGTTAAAAAAATCTCTTTTTTCAATATTCGCATACTCTTTTGAAGTCAAATAGCCAATTGGCATATTGAACTTTGCTATAATTTCTTCGTCTTTGGATTCCTGGTTTACTGCCTGAAATTCTATCTCGTACTGTACTCCAATGTCTCCGGCTACTTTATTTACCCTTCCATAATCGGGGAGTGTTTTTTTCTCGGAAATTTTAGCAATAATATCTGTTACCCCTTTTTCTGCAGCAAAATCAAAAAATTCATTAGGAGAAGAATATTCCGGTTTTAAGTTTTTAGTGATCTTTTCCTTTATACCTTTAACTCTCTCTAAAATTCCACCTTCCATAATTACTTTAATCCCCCTATTACTTTAACACGCTGTAAAAGATCCTCATTTTCTAAAACTTTTCCGGTTCCTCTAACAACCGATGTAAGAGAATCTTCTGAACGCAAGACCGGAATGTGGGTTCTTTCTACGATAAGCTGGTCTAGCCCGGGAAGCAATGACCCTCCGCCCGTTAATAAAATTCCGTGCTCTAGTATGTCGCCAACTAGCTCCGGCGGCGCCTCTTCGAGCACATCTCCTATTCCATCTATTATCTGGGAAACTATTGGAGACAATGCCTCCCTAACTTCTACCTCCGTTATTCTAAGGCTTTTTGGCAAGCCTGTCTCAATATCTCTTCCTCTTATTACTGCCATCTTTTCCTGATGCTTCACTTGGCTGTCATTTTTTTGTTCTTTTGAATCATCCTCTTTTGAGTTTTGCTTGTCCGCCGAAGTTTTAACGTAGGAGGAAGTTTTTAGTTTAGTTTGATAGGCACTGCCAATTCTTACCTTAAGCTCTTCTGCTGTTTTTTCTCCAATCAAAAGTCCATGTCTTAACCTAATATAATGCGCAATTGCCTGATCCATTTCGTCTCCTGCAATTCTTAAGGATCTACTTACCACAATTCCGCCCAAAGAAATAATTGCAATTTCTGTTGTGCCGCCACCAATATCCACAACCATTGCTCCGGTTGGCATAAAAACCGAAATCTCTTCACCAATTGCTGCTGCCATTGGTTCTTCTATTAAAAATGCTTCCCGAGCGCCTGCGGAAAGAGCTGACTCCCAAACGGCTCTTCTTTCTACCTCGGTTACAGCGGATGGAATCCCTATAACAACGCGGGGACGAGACCAGGCAACCGGAAGAATGTTGCCGACTTCGTGGACATGTTGAATGTAGTAAGAAATCATTGCCGTGGTAGCATCAAAATCCGCTATAACCCCTCCCCTAAGAGGTCTTACCGTAATAATTGAGGCGGGAGTTTTACCAACCATTTTTTTTGCTTCCGTTCCTATTGCTACCATTTTTTTACTTTTCTTATGAAGTGCCACGACAGAAGGTTCTCTTATTACAATTCCCTTTCCTTTTACCCAAATTAGGGTGTTTGCAGTTCCTAAATCTATCCCTATGTCATGGGAAAAGAGCGAAAAAAATTTGTTAAGCATACTAATTAATAAACAAATACTACCAATAATCCAATCTCAAATCAATCATTCCAATAATTTAATCTCAAATCGACCCAAGATTTACTTTAATTTATTATTTATTGAGGGATTGATTTGTTTATTTGTTTATTTGAAATTGGTAGTATTAATTAAAATGATAGCATTATGCGGAGCCTTTGCCAAGAGAATCTAGGAGATATTTATGCACTTCCAATTAGAGGAGTTGGCTGATCTTTTATTTCCTGATATACTCTTTCCAATTTTTGACACTCACGCTTTCTTTTACCATTGTTAATATTTTTCATGATTTGGTCAAATACTTCTTCTCTAACAGCGCCGTTTAATAAAGCAATTGCAAAAAGCTCGGTTGCGGTTATAGCTGTTACTATTTTCCTTCCTTCTTTTTGCATTTCATCTGTCCCACCCTCTTCTCTGTCCATAACTACCGCGTGTTCTGCAACTTCATGTTCCGGCTCGCCAGCTATTATTAGCATTGGAAATCTTCCTTTTTCTGCAGCATATTCAAAACTTCCAGAATTTCCTGATCTTCTTGTAAGTTTTCCGTCCACCTCTGCGGAAAGAATCATTTCTGCAACCGCGATTCCAATGGGAGACATTTTTCAATCGTTAATCGGACATCTGGTCTAGTTAAAGCTCCTGAGTTTTCTTTTTGACCTGGCATATTTTTTGGGGCAGATTGTTGATTTAAAATACAATTTATGTTATGGATTTTACTGTCAAGATGTCAAAACAGATCAAAAAAAATGCTTGATCCTAAAAAATCATTGTGTTAGGATTATAAAATAGTTTAAAGTTAATGAAATTAATTAATTATTGCAACCGGATAATAGAATACTTTTTTTATCTTATCTTTTTCCTCGTCCCTCTTATTTTAGTAAGTGATACTTCCGAACTTTTTGAATTTAATAAATTATGGGTAACTTTTGGCTTTACTATTATTATAGGCATGGCCTGGTTTACAAAAATGATTACCAGAAGGCAAATTAAAATCCAAAAAACTCCTCTGGATATTCCAATCCTAATATTTTTACTTTCACAAATAATTTCAACAATTCTTTCTCTTGATCCGCATGTTTCGATATGGGGATATTACACAAGATTTAATGGAGGATTATTATCTATAATTTCCTATATTTTTCTTTACTATGCATTTATGTCTAACTTAGCAAGCGCTATTACCGTGAAAAGAATTATAAAAATAAGTCTTGCTTCGGCGGCAATAACTGCACTTTGGGGATTTCCTTCTCATTTTGGCTACGATCCAACATGTTTAATTTTTAGAGGATCCCTTGATGTTTCCTGCTGGACTGCGGATTTTATGCCAAAAGTTAGAATCTTTTCTACGTTAGGACAACCCGACTGGTTTGCCGCTTATCTTTCAATTATTATTCCGCTCTCTATAATTTTTTTTATAAATAGCTTTAAGCAAAAAACTATTTCTTTTAAGAATTTTCTTTCTAATTTTTCTTTAACTTCTTTTCTTTATTTGGGACTAACTATTTTATTTTATTTAGACATTACCTACACTCTGTCCAGATCCTCAACATTAGCGCTTTGGCTTTCTTTAGTTGCTTTTATCGTAATTTATTTATTAATTCAAAGAAGCGAATTAAAGTTTTTACCTAAGAAGCTTCTTGGTAAATATTGGCATGGAGGACTAATTACTTTAATTATTCTTTTAATAATTTTCTTTGTCGGACAGCCTTTTCCCCAATTAAACAAATTCACCTTTGCAGGTATTGTAAGCAGAATTTCAAGCATAAAAGAAACCGCACAACAAGCAAAAACTCCCTCCGTGACCGAAAAATCCCAACCCCAAGAGCAAGTTAGCTACGGCGAGTTGGGCGGAACAGACTCGGTTAAAATTAGATATATTGTTTGGGAAGGTGCCTTTGATATTTGGAAAAATTACCCAATCTTTGGAACAGGAGTGGAAACTTATGCTTTTGCCTATTATAAATTTAGACCGCCTCAGCACAATCTTACTTCCGAGTGGAACTTTCTCTACAACAAAGCCCATAACGAATATTTAAATTTCTTGGCAACAACCGGAACTTTTGGAATTCTTAGCTATCTTTTAATGATCTTTTATTTTATTTATGTGTTTTTTGTAAAAGTGTTAAAAAAACTTTCGATTAAGAAAATCGATGTAAATTTATCTCTTTCGATTGCACTTTTAGCTAGTTACTTTACTATTTTAATTTCTAATTTTTTCGGCTTTTCCGTTGTAATGGTAAACGTCTATTTTTATCTAATCCCCGCTTTCGTTTTAGCTCTACAGGAATTAACTACCGAAGAAAAATCATTAGTTTTAAATCTTCCTTTTAAAGGAACTGACAAAAATAGCAAAAACTTTGCAGATGCAGCTTTTAAAAATTCCGGACTTCAATGGGTACTAATTACAATTATTTCTGTAATTGGTTTATATATGGTTTACACTCTATATCTGTATTGGGACGCAGACAAATCCTATGCTTATGGGCAAAATTCAAATCGCCTTGGACAATATCAACAGGCATATCCATACTTACGCAAGGCAGTTGAAGAAAGACCGGATGAACCTGTTTTTAAAGATGAAGCGGCAATAAACAGCGCTGTTTTGGCAACAATTATGTTAAATCCCAATAACAAGCAAGATGCCAATTCAAAGACCATCGCAGAAAAATTAAGCCAAGAAGCAATTAATTATTCAAATGAAGTTACCATGGAACATCCAAACAATGTCGTGTTTAAAAAAACCCAAACCAGAGTTTTCTACACACTGGCACAAATTGATCCGAGATATTATTCTCTTGCCTTAGAGGCAATAAAAAGAGCTCAAGTTCTAGCGCCAACCGATGCTAATATTTCCTATAATTTAGCCGTGCTTTATGGACAAAACGGTCAAATAGACGAAGCGATAAAAACCTTGGAAATAACCACTAAATTAAAACCAAATTATGCGGACGCATTTTACGCTTTAGGTCTTTTTTATCATCAAAAATCCTTAAAAGCAGGCACTCAAAGCGCTGAACTAAACCAAAAAGCAATAGATTCCGTACAATATATCCTTGATAAAATTGCTCCGAAAGATAAACGCGCAGCCGATGCGATAACCGCCTGGAAAAAATAATTTTTTACCCACAAATAGCTTTGTGTTATAATCGTCTAAATGTCTACAATCGTAACTGCCCCAAATTCAGTTTTAGCTAAAAAAGCAAAACCCGTCTTAAAGATTGACGGCACAATATTAAAAATCATCGGCGAAATGAAAACTGCACTGGTCTCGGCTACCGATCCTATTGGAGTAGGGCTTGCTGCTCCGCAAATTGGTAAATCCCTGCAAATTTTTATTACCAAGCCGACAACCGAATCTAAAATTTCTGTTTTTATAAATCCAAAAATAAAATATTTAAATTCTGCAAATCTGTTCCGCAAAAATTCAAAGAAAAAATATACTAAATTGGAAGGCTGTTTATCTTTACCAAAAATCTGGGGTGAAGTTAGAAGAAAACCGGCATTATCTATTGAGTTTTTAGATGAAAAAAACATAAAACACAAAAAAATATATCGGGGATTTATGTCTACAATTATCCAACATGAAGTGGACCATTTAGATGGAGTGCTATTCCCAAAACGAGTTTTAGAGCAAAAGAGTGCTCTTTTTAAATCCGAAAAAAATGAAAAAGGACATGATATTTTTGAAGAAATAAAGATCTAATTTCTAATTCAAAATTTCTAATTTCTAATCAAATCCTAATTTCAAATTTTTAAAAAATTAAATAATTGAAAATTGAATGAAAATTAAAAATTGCAAATTGAAAATTACGTTTTTTGGTGGATCCAAATATGTTATCCCAATTCTTGAAAAACTAAAAAAAAATTTTGATATTGAACTGGTCGTAACAACAGAAAAAGAAAAAGGAGCAGTGCTAAATTTTTGCGTGAGTCAAGACATCCCCTGTCTTTCAGTCTCTTCTCTATCTGACAAAAAAATTAAAGACAAAATACTAAATACTAAATCCGAATTAGCAATTGTCGCAGACTTTAGATGTATTATTCCCAAAGAAATATTAAATCATTTCAAACTGGGAATCCTAAATATTCATCCTTCTCTTTTGCCAAAATACCGTGGCTCAACTCCTGTGCAAACGGCGATTCTAAGTGGAGATAAATCAACAGGGGTTAGTTTGATTAAGCTAGACGATCAATTGGATCACGGAGACATTCTTAGCCAAGTTGAAGAAACAATTAAAGATAATGACACATCACAATCTTTGTATGAACGACTGTTTGAAATGGGCAGTGTCTTACTGGATCAAAACATAAAGCAATATATCAAAGGAGAGCTAAAATTAAGTAAGCAAGACCATAAAAAAGCATCTTTTACCAAAATTTCAAGAAAGAATGACGGTTATTTTGACCCAAATAATCCTCCTTCTTATAAAAAACTGAGCTTAATGATAAGAGCTTATTATCCTTGGCCGGGAACCTGGACTCACTTTTGCTTAAGTTCCAATGGGCAAGCAAAAGTCGTAAAGTTTTTGCCGGAAAAAAAAGTACAAGTAGAAGGAAAAAAGCCGGTTAGCTATATCGATTTTATAAACGGATACCCCAAAGAAGGAGAAAACCTCTTAAAAAAGTTAAATTTAATCTAACTTATATGTTTAAAATGGTTGAGTGGAAATTAGTTTGGTCCTTTTATATAACTTTTGCAATTCCCCTTTTATACCTAATAAACATCTATCTTGCTTATTCGTATCCGAAAACAATACCCGGTTCAATCTTTACGCTAATTGCAGGCATAGTCATTGCTATCTTAGGGCTTTCTATTTGGATTATGAGTTACCTATATCTGGGAAAATCTTTTGGAGTCTTGCCACAAAAACAAAAAAGAATTGCAACGGGAATCTATAGATACATAAACCATCCAATGTACTTAGGAATTTGGCTCACATTTCTAGGATTAAGTCTGGCAAATACTTCACGCGTGGGAATTATTTTTCTTTGCTTGGTAATTACGCCGCTTCTTGCGTTAAGAGTAAAACTTGAGGAGAAAAAATTAACTAATTAAGCTTGAGGAGCTTCCACAACCACTTCTTCCGGTTTTGCTAATTGAGCTTTCATTGCAGTCTTAACCATTCTAAGGCATTTTGTGCAAAGCTTCATACTTTTAGACATACCTCCTATGACCACTTTTGCCCTGTGCAAATTTGGCTTGAATATTTTTTGGGTTCTTCTCTTGGAATGGGACACATTATGTCCGTACATTATTCCTTTTCCGCAATTATCGCATTTTAGTGCCATAGACAAAATCTCCAAGATTGATTATACTGGAAATCACATTAAATCTCAATAGAATAAATTCGAAGCACGAATAACGAAACTCGAAACAATATCAAAATTCAAATAAATAAACCGAGGTTTTAAATATTTGCATTTAGAAGATTAGAATTTGTTTCGGATTTTGGATTTAGAGTTTTGGATTTGCGAGCAAAGCAAGAATTATGTTTCTTTCCGGTTTATTAATGGTAGGCGTTTTAATATTTTCGGCGATTTTGCATGAGATTTCTCATGGCTATGTTGCCGACCGTCTCGGCGATCCAACCGCAAGGCTTTTGGGAAGACTTACTCTTAATCTTAAAAACCATATTGATCCTGTAATGAGCATTCTTTTACCTCTTCTTTTAATCCTTTCCGGTTCTCCTGTCATTTTTGGAGCAGCTAAACCCGTTCCTGTTGATCCTTTTAATTTAAAGGATGGCCGAAAAGACCTGGCAATTGTGTCTCTGGCGGGACCTTTAACCAATATTATTATTGCTATTCTTGCTGCTTTTATTGTTAAATTCAGTTTTGTTTTTGGAAACTTTGCTCCGATAATTCAACCTTTTTTTTTAATTGTGGTTCAAATAAATCTTTTACTTGCAATTTTTAACCTCCTCCCTATTCCCCCATTGGACGGCTCCAAGATCTTTTCACTCCTTTTGCCGGAAAGAGAAGCCAATACTTATATGTCTCTTGGATCAGTCGGATTTTTAATTTTGTTTTTTCTTTTAATGTTTCCCGTTGCCGGGTTTTCTTTGGGAGAAGTTATTTTTAGTTTGCTAACTTTCTCTGAAAAACTGCTAGGGATATAGCTTATGAAAAAGATAAGAGTTGGAATTATTTTTGGCGGAAAATCATCCGAACATGAAGTATCTTTACAGTCTGCAAAAAGTGTTTATGAGGCAATTGATAAAAACAAGTTTGAGGTAGTATTAATTGGAATCGATAAAAAAGGAAAATGGGACTACTATGATACTAGAAATTATCTTCTTAATCCTAATAATCCAAAGATGATAGGATTAAATCGACCCGTTAACTCATTACAGCTGAACTCTACATTACAACAAGCTCAGATACCGGTTGACGTTATTTTTCCGGTTTTACATGGAACGAATGGTGAGGATGGAACAATTCAGGGCTTTTTAAAACTGCTTAATATTCCCTTTGTCGGTGCCGGAGTTTTAGGATCGGCAATAGGAATGGATAAGGATGTTTCCAAAAGACTTTTACGTGACGCCAAAATTTCGATTGCAGATTTTATGACTTTTAGAAAAAACGAGAAGATAAGTTTTTCGAAGATTCAAAAAAAATTAAACCTTCCGTTTTTTGTTAAACCGGCAAACAACGGATCTTCTGTTGGAATTTCGAAAGTAAAAAATGAAGGAGATTTTGACATAGCGATTAAAGAAGCTTTTAAGCTTGACAAAAAAATTATTATTGAAGAGTATATAAAAGGCCGCGAAATTGAATGTTCGGTTCTTGGAAACGAAATACCAACTGCTTCTCTTCCGGGAGAAGTTATTCCAACTCACGAGTTTTATGACTATGACGCAAAATACTTAGATGCAAATGGTGCAAAGCTTGTATACCCGGCTAAACTATCCAAAAAGATTATAGAAAGAGTTCAGGAAATTGCAATTAAAACTTACAAGGTTTTGGAAATTAAAGGCATGGCAAGAATAGATTTTTTCTTAAATGAGGGGGGAAAATTATATCTAAACGAGGTAAATACAATTCCCGGATTTACAAAAATAAGCATGTATCCGAAGCTTTGGGAGGTTTCCGGACTCTCTTATCCTGAATTAATTGAAAAACTAATCTTCCTCGCCTTAGAAAAATAAAAAAGTATTATATACCTTCTTGTCAAGTTGACAATAATTTTCACAGAACATATACTTTACTTGTTCTTTGATATTTGAGGGAGTTTGAGTATTTTCCTCCACAAATTCACTGGATCTGAGGTACTCCGATAGTCCGCCAGCTGGCGGATCGGAGGACAGGGCTTTATGCGCGTAGCCGTGGCAAAACGCTGAGCCTACCTGATTTAAAAGACCGGGGAAATTTCAGCTCTGCTCGATATCAAAGGCGAATTTATTTTTTATTATCTCTTCTCTCCCTAAAAATTTGTGGGTACTGTTGTTATTACTCCTTTTTTGGTAAAATTACATTTACGCCGACTTAGCTCAGTGGTAGAGCAACACTTTTGTAAAGTGAAGGTCCTCGGTTCAAATCCGAGAGTCGGCTCCAAAAGACTCAATGCTATAATAGCTTTAAGCTAGGTTCGCATAGTGGCAATTGCTCGTGGCTGTAGACCACGCGGCCGCAAGGCCTACGGGGGTTCGAGTCCCTCACCTAGCACATTATCTATATGCCTGGATGGCTCAGTGGAAGAGCGAATTCTTGGTAAGAATTAGGCCGCGGGTTCGATTCCCGCTCCGGGCTCAGAAGAGTGAGTCCTTCCGACTTTACTTCTCGCCTTACCTACTATTCGTAGCACGGCTCGAAGAGCAGTCTTTGAAGGAAATAAGAAAGGAGGAGTATGGCAAAAAAAGGAGAACACAGAATAAAAGTTGGGTTAGTTTGCACTGTTTGCAAAAACAGAAATTATATTACAACCAGAAATAAAATTAACACGTTGGAAAAGTTAGCATTTGATAAGTTTTGCAAACATTGTAAAAAAGTAACCCAGCACAAAGAAAACGACAAGCTTAAATAGATATTAAGTAGAAAGTATTAGACATCAGGTATAAGAGCTAAATACATAATACTATACTTAATACTTATTTTAGGGACGTAGTGAAATGGTTATCACAGCAGTCTCCAAAACTGCTTTTCTCAGTTCGAATCTGAGCGTCCCTGCCACCTTCAATTCCATTTAAAAGATCGAGCTATTTTTTTTCTATAGGATAGTTGTGGTATAATACTGTCCTATGAAAGAGGCATTATGTCCAATTTGTGCAGCAGAAAACGAAGGTGGATGCTATCTTAGGAGAATGATTAAAGTTGTAGGCGAACATTCTGATAGCTATGGCGAAAAAGCCAGAAATGAAATTATAGAAGGGGCAAAGCAACACGCGCTGGAAAGAGATTGCCCCAATGTTAATCTATTAATGAATGCCTTAAGTAAGAATCAAGGACAAAATAGCTAACGAAACTCCTAAAAACATCCCTCCTATTACGTCTGACAGCCAATGCTCCCCTAGGTAAATTCTACTTGAAAACATAATTACGTCGTAAAGTCCAATTACGACATATGCAGTTAACTTTTGGTTTTTAGAAAGTTTTCTTGACTTCGCAAAGAGTATTACTAAAATTGCCGAAATAAAAGCAGCTCTTGCGGCATGACCCGAGGGATATGAATTCTCTAAACTAACATAAAATTGAGGAAAATCTACCAGCTTTTCTGTCCTTAAAAGAAAATGTGGAGGTGGTAAATGATCTACGAAAGTCTTCCCGAACAACTCAAAGACATGTAAAATAACAAACCCAAAAAGGGTAAGAATTAAACTCAATTTTCTCTTTATGGCAAGTATCAGTAGCAGAAATATTCCTGCAACTTCTGCTGTTCCAATTAAACTAAAGAAGGAGAAAAAATCATCTACTTTCCTTGGAAGTTTGTCTTGAAGCTTAACCGTAGTATTAAAATCTATATTGGTAAAAAAATCTATGTGAACAAGATAAGAAAAGATAATAAAAAGAACAAAAAAAGTAAACCCGATCGCAAGTTTTGGCAGTTTTTTTTTCATTTTTTCTTGAAAATCAGGCCAGATCTCTTAATTT
>Ga0172369_10007931_pt1 | contig 12184 bp, 6 predicted proteins | sample LakKiv25m_FD_114539 | JGI IMG/M metagenome (GOLD analysis project Ga0172369, IMG submission 114539) | Freshwater microbial communities from Kabuno Bay, South-Kivu, Congo - kab_022012_11.25m | ecosystem: Environmental > Aquatic > Freshwater > Lake | place: Democratic Republic of the Congo... | reverse complement strand
GGTCGCCGACATAGGTCGCAGCATCATCACCGTCATGGCACGATAGGAAGAAACGCTCTGCATGAATCAAACGATCTTGCAGGTGCATGCTAAGGCGATTGAACAGCTTGAAGCCGAACTCGGCCTGGATACTGGCGCGAGCATCCAGCAGTTCATCAACTTGCGTATCCTTATCCGAGATGAAAGTTGGCGTGTCGGAAAACACAATGTCCGGGACGAGTGTGTGAACGACTGTGCGCATGAACGGATCGTCGGTCCTTTCATGCTGCGGCGCATCCGCCCCTCCTTGGCCATGTACCTTTGGGTTGCGCTTGTCGCTGATGGCGATAAGACGGTTGATCAGATATGGGTGCGCAGCGGCAAGGCGCCGCAAAGGGTGCCCTGCGTCATAGCGCGCTTGAAGGATGGCAATCGCGAGAACCGTTTCTTGGTATGCGCCACCATTTTCAAAGTCCCGCAGCTTTCCTTCACGAATCGGCCTAAAACCTTGCGATGGCCGCTCAAGCCCGATAGCCTGCGCCGATTGTTCCAGCAATGCGGCGTGTTGGCTCTGTTCGGTGTATTTGAGTGTTGCGATAACGTCCTTGAATGGGCGAACGCAACAGGCGTAGAACAGCGCCCATTCTATGGACGCACGGATATTGGCAAGGGTTCGAAATTGTACGCTTCTTGCAGGTTTTAAATTGGAAATAAGCTTCGGGTAGCGTTGCCAGTTGGCATTCGTCTCGAAAGGTTCTTTGGGTCTTGCGTCCTGTTTCCCGGGGCCGGGAGTACTCAGTCGTTGTTTCCAATCGAGCAGCCAGCCAGCCAGCTTATCCTCTTGCTCCAGTAATTGCTCGAAGGCTTTTTCAAGGATCAGAGAAAATCCGTTTCCAAACGGATCCGCGATACGGAACTCGCTGTCGCTTTTCTGAATGGCAATGGGACAATCGAGGTGATAAAACTCGGGTTCGGCGATTATCGTGATCTGCTGGACAGGGGGCATTTTGTATTCCATGCCCAATACTGCCGCGCGTTTCTTCATGGCCCGCAATGTATTGATGACATCACGTTGTGTTGGGGCATTTCTTTTGTGAGAAGCATCCCAACGGATCGTCCGAAAATCTTTCTCCTCGCCCTCCTTTTTCTGCAAGGGATTTGCATCGTCCAGTTGATGCAGAAATGGCAAAATTTTCCCAGTAACAAGTTCACGGAACAAAAGTGCGGTCACGAACACCGGGGAATTGCCTTCCTCGTATAAGCCCTCATTTCGCTCTTGTTTGATGATGGCCTTGTATTCGTCAATAAACCCTTTGTCCTGCAAGCGCAAAAGAACGCCCTTGACCAAATCGAGTGGAATACGGGTTTCATCCGCCAGCGCATCCGCATCCATCACACCGACGACTTCAAGCAGTTTCAGAACAACGCGCTCAAATGCGTTCAAGCCATCGCCATCGTCAAGAACTCTGGGTAAGGTCACACGAAAGGCGTTCACCGGCCAGGCAAGATGACGCGATACGCCGATGATTCCACCGAAGGGAGCAGGTTTGCCGTAGTCAAGGAGCCTCAGCATGACAGCATTACCCCTTGCCCCCGGCAGAGTTCGAGAAAATCTACCAGCCCAGGTACAAACTCTTTTGCAAGTGAGTTTTGAAGCAAGCCAGCATCGCCAGCGACCACCAGCAGTTTCTTCTGACGGCTCATAGAGACATTCAGTCGGTTGTAGAGGCAAAGGTGGCCAAACAGCCCCCTAGCCTGCTTTTCGCGATCATCGCTCTTGGGCTTCCAGTTCTGTGGCAAGGTTCGCACCACCGAAAGGAATACGACATCAAACTCCATTCCCTGGAAAGAGTCCACCGTTCCGACGCGCAATTTTTTTTCATCGTCGGCGATGCCGCCAAGCTCTCTTTTGAGTTGTTCCCTGATGCTGTCGGCCTGTGCCTTGTAGAACGAAATCACACCAAACGAGAGGTCTTTGCCTGCATCTGAATGTATCCACGCTTGCAACTGGTGAGCAATGGCCGTTGCTTCCGCCGGGCGCGTCCAACTGGTTCCGCTGCGTTGGTGCTTGCCTTTGGCTGCAGGTACATCCAACCATGCAGCAGGTTTTCCGCCCGTTTCGGACAGGTTGTGAGCGAAGTCGCTAGCAGGCCGTCCAGAGCCGAATTGTTCCGTTGGGTCGAAGCGTTCGTAGAAGTTGCGGCTGATGAAACTACCCAGAAGCGGGTGCATCCGATACTGCCTATCGAGCGTCACGCGACGGGTGATACCGTCGTTTTCTTCCAGCGTTTTCAGGCGGGTGGCGAACAAATACTGGAACATGGATTCTTTGAGCCAGTCATTTTCGTCCGAACCTGCCTCGCCTGCCTCGCCTGCCTCCATCTGACGCGCCACCGCTTCGTCAATGATGTGGGGCAATTGCCGATGATCACCCACCAAAATGATGCGCTTGCCCTGCGCCATCGGAATCATCAAGTCGCGGGGTGAGACGCGGGCGGCTTCGTCCACGATGACATATTCGTATTCCATAATACCTTTCTGGCCCTCGTCGACATCGCGCCCGGTAAGTCCCTTGCGTTTTCGCATTTCACGATTAACGCTTTGCTGACTGGTCGCAGCAAAGGCAAAGCTGTATTCGGAAAAGGCATCCACCATCCCGTAGGGGTTGCTCTCAAGTTCGGCCAGAAACTCGGCCAGCGCTGCGGACTTTTTGTTGGTCGCAGAATGGCCCACGGTCTTGATACGCTGGATGGCAAAGTCCACCAGCGCAATCACCGCGTCGTTCTGCTTTTCCACACGGAATACCGGCGGAGCGGTGAACCGGAAGAGAAGCCTCTTTTTCAGCGCGGCCAATTCACCCAAAAACGGCGCAGGGCCATCTTCACTGCGCCAAAGGCTGGCTTGGTCCAACAACTTGAATTCGCTTTCTTCAAGCGCGTCCCTCAGGTCTTCCAGCGCGTCCACCGCCCTTTCCGGTCCATCGTCGGCAAAACTTTCATAACTAACGCGCAGACGGCGCGCTGCATCAATCCATCGGGTGGAGTCGTCGTTAAGCATTTCCTCGTGTGCAAGGGTCGCCGCCAGATTCGTGGCACGCCGTGCGCCGTCTTCACCAAGAATGGCAATGCCGAGCGATGCGATCTTTACGGCAAGGCTGGCCGCCAGAGTGCGTGACGGTGCTTGGATATATTGCAAGCACAGGTTTTTGATTTGCCTTTCCTGTTCTATGTCCGCAATCTGTGGGTTGCGCTCACGCAGTTCAGTGGCAAGTTTGCGGCACCAGTCCTCAAGGTTGCGCTCGAAGCTGCTGAAATCATCAGCCGCCGCTCCAGACCGCTTGCCGAATTTCGGCACAGGCAGACTATTGAGTGAGATCCGCTCGATCATGTTTTCCACGGCATCGTGCTGAAATCCGGTCAGCAGCACCTGGCCTTTGATGCGCGCGCCACGCTTGTCGGCCATTTCGTTTAAGCGTTCAAGAATGGCTGCGATGACCGTAGTTTTGCCGGTTCCAGGCGGCCCCTGAATGAGCGCGATGTCTGGTGTGTTCAGCGCGACCTCAATGGCCTTTTCCTGCTTGAGGGTTGGCGGACTTGGTTCTTTTTTCCCATTTTTTTCTCTCACAAATATTTTTTTCTGAACAAACGCTGTGAGCGGCGGGATTTTTTGCGGCAAGCGGACAGGCGCAATTTTCCCTTGTTCCTCAATCAACAGACCAAGCTGGGGATTGGCGGACCGGCCTTCCAAAATGGCTTTGCGAGCAGCTATCCGACGCTTGATCTGGGTGGTTTCACCCGCCAGTGATAGGATGAGCGTGCCCGATTCCTCAGGCAGAGTCTCGGTTTTGAGCGTGAGCATGCAGGCGTCATCGTCAAACCCAGCAACGCTGAAGTATTTTTTTTCCTCGCGCAGCTCGTGTTTTTTGCCAAATTCAACCGCTTTCTCAGCCTGCTCAATTTCGCTTGAAAAGTCCTTGAAGCTGAAAGTGTCGCTCCGCAAGTATTCCGGCCGTTCAGTCACCAGCTCAACTTCAGGTACTTCACCTTTTCTCAGTAAGCTCAATGCCGAATCAGATACCTGTACGAGGCGAACCGTGACAGTTCCGTCCCGTTTCCGGGTCAGCTCGGTGAATTCCAAAGCGCCCACATCACGCGCTTGTTGGAGCAGCAGCGCACCTTCCGAGTCGCCAAATTCATCCCACTTTTTCAGGTAGCTACCATCGTCCTGGGTGAGCGCGGTCATTTGCGCTTTGGCGAGTATTTGGATTTGCCCCGCCTGCGTCCAATCCACAAAATGTAGCCTGCCTTTGGCCAAGCGTAGGGCTCGGTCGGGTGCCTTCCTTCGTCCAGTCAGACGAGTGGCAATGAAGATGGAGTTGCCACCCGTCACAGTTTTTTCAGTAGCAACGAAGTGGATGCCGTCGCCGGTGATGCAAAAGGAACTTCCTCGAGTCGGCTCAGCTCCTGCGGTCTGGTGCGTTTCTTCCGCCTCTGACATCAGATCTTTATCAATGGCGGGGCCTGCAGTCAAAAAGAAAAATGCGTTTTCTCCTTGGCGGAAGCAGCAGAGATCATCCAGTCCCACGTAAAGGCGCTGCCCCTTGAAGTCATCCCCCATCTTTCTAAGCCCGTCTTCTACATATTCGTCTACCCCGATATCGACATCGCCCATTTCTAGACAATCACCTGTGAAAAAAGCGATTTGCAATTCGACACTGCCATCAGCGGCGCTATTGGCTAGCTGTGCGAGCAGGGCTCGACCGCTGGCAAGTTCGACGTTGAGGCGGCGGATGTCTGTGGCCACGACGGGGTGGACGAAGGCCACAGCATCCTTCAAGCGGATTTCAAATTCATCCATGCGGGATGGATTGGCATCCACCGAGAATACAGGCTGCTCTTTCAGGGCTTCGCCTTTGTCAGTCCGCTTGATTCGAACAGTCAGAATGTTTGCGGGAATGTCCTGAAATTTCATTTACCTTCCGCCACGAACTCGAAGGTGAGCTTATCCGGGAAAGCCTGCGTGCCCCGCACGGGCGCTGCGGTTTGGGCCGGGAAATTCAGCACGGCTTCGTATGCTACGTCATCGTGATGCTGGAATGAAAACGGGTGAAACAGGCGATGCGGCAATGCGAACTCCGTTTCGTTGGAGGGAATCAACATCGCCCAGCGCGGGGTTTTGACGCGGATGAAGGCTGGACGTACCGTGCCGCAATACGGGCATTGCGCGTGTTCATCGGCAAAATGACTCATGCCGCATTCGGAGCAGTCAAGCGACTGATCCGCAGCTCTCGCAAGTTCCAGCGCCCAAAACGCCATTACCGGGCGGCGGTGCGGGATTCGCCGCCCTGCGCCGAAAGTTTCCTGAAACAGACGGCGCAACCCTTCTGTGGCGACCAATACGCGGGGCAGGCCACCAACGCCCTTGTTGGAGTCATCATCTTTGTCATCCACAAAAGGTAGATACCCGGCGTATGCTTGATCTTCTATGCTGGCAGGAGCACCGTCGCCTCTCGCCTTCGGCGCGGCATCCCAGCCGCCATCGTCGTCCTCAGCTTGCAGCACTTTGTTGCCGATGAAGGGATGGCACAGCGCCAGTAGCTTGAAGGCCATCACTGCGAAAGCCCAGCAGTCGGTGCGCGGACGGGACTGATCGTGGCCTTGCATCACCTCCGGCGCACCATAACCCCGCGTATAGACGGACACGCCCCCGCTAAGCAATTCCAAGCGCATGTTGTCGGCATCTATCAGCCATACATCCTTGGTCATACTCTCGCCAATGAAGGCGTTGTTGGTGGAAATGTCGCCATACACCAGCCCCGCGCTGTGAAGGCGTGCGAGGATGGCAGCGCACTTCGCAAGCACACGCAGACGAATGCGGGTGGAGCCAGTTTGCGCGTAATACAGCAGCCGAAGCGCCAACTCTTTGTCGGGGATATTCGCCAGCCAGTGGGGTAAAACTGATTTCTCATCTTCTAGCTTCTTCTTGCTTTTGCCGTCCAAATCGAAAACCGCGAACGGCTTCATGCCGTTCAATAGACGCATCACGTAGCCCGGCTCGTCTCGCAAGATAGCGAGTGGCAGGGAAACAGGAATCCGTGGTGGGATGGGCAGCAAACGGATATGTTGGAAACGCTCACGCAAATTGGCCGATTTGTCTGGCTGACCAGAATCGTTCAGCGGTTGCTTGATAGCCAAATCCGCATCCTTGGTACGATAAACCACGCCTTGACCACCACGCGCAAGCTCATCGGTAATCTGATGGACGTTTCCATATTCATCCACAAGCGGCTTCGGAGTTTGCGGTTTAAATTCACTCATCAGCGACCTCGTCATGGCACAGGCAGGCGAGAGTTTTGTCGTCGCTGTGCCTGGGCGTTGGCCAGTTTTCGAGCATCTCCTGGATACGCCGGTTAGTGCTTATGGCTGCAAGGTCTCGATGCGTTTCGACGAAACCAGTCACAAACCCGTCAGCATTATCCAAATCGTCCGCCACGCCGTCGGTGCAGAGAAGGACTGCGATGCACTGCGCCTCCGGCAACAACAAATATCGCCAGTCATTCACAGAGACATTGGACGAAAGCGCTGTGGTGATGTTGGAGAAACCTTGCGTCTTGTTTTCCGATAGCGAAACAACTAATCCATCACGCTTAACAACAGCAGCAAGGCCGTCGCCGAGCATCCCTAGGTGAATTGCACCATCCATGCGCAACCCGAAGAGGCAGGTGGTCGCGCAATCGCGGGGCGCCAGAGGAGCGACAAGCCTCAGCCAGTTGGCTTGGATGCTGCTAAATAGCGAGTTGCGTTCAATTTCACCACCAGCGCAGCAGGCATGAGCCGCTAACTCCACAGCAAGACATGCGGCATGGCTGCCAAAGTTCGAGAAGGGCTTGGAGCCAACCCCGTCGGAAACGACGATGCCATCACCCCAGGCATGGTGGAAAGCCGCCCACGCATCCTGATTCGGTAAACCTCCGGTGATGTGGCCGGGGCCGCGAACGCTTGCACCAAAACTTTTCCAAAGCGTCATGCCCATTGCTCATTCTCTTGAAGCCAACCGTCGAGCACGGCAAGCACTTCTTCTGCGGCAAACACCTTTGCGCCTTTGAGTTCCTTGGATAGATGCGGGTTGGCATCCGCACCGATTTGGATGATGCGCAGCGTGTTCGTTGGCAAGCCCTCTTGCCAGCGGTTCATTGCCTTTGTGTCGTCTCTTGTCCAAAATCCATCTGTGAGAATCAGAACCTTGTCGTGCGACTCATTACCCACCAGTTGAATCAGCGCCATGACGTTGGCAGCACCTTTGCAGACAAGCATCTCTGCAGGGAACTCATCTGTAATGCTCCAGTCAACCCAAGGCCTCGCTTCGTCAGCCCAAGCGCATAGCTTGATTTCAGCGTGACCATATTCAAGCCGCACCCATTGCGCCACGGTCGTAGCCAGGGTTCGCAGGACGAAAGGCTTGCCGCCTTCACCCATGCCACCGGAGATGTCGCACACCAGATGGAGCGTCATACAGCCATCCCAGTGGATTGAGAATGAGCAGCAATTTCGTCCATCAGGGCCCTAATCTGCTCGGGGATTGGCCAGTTTTTCGATCCTTGCCAGAGCGTCAGCCGTGCGTCCTTGATTTTTTTCTTAACAGATTCCGTATTGGGTGGGAAACAGCAGGCTAAGACGCCTCGGCCCTCTACCCCGCCATAGATGCGGACGAGGTTTTGCAACTTCATCACTTGTTCTTGTGTCACATTGCCTGCCTTGCACTCCACGATGTAGAGCGAGTAGCCGTCGGTGAAGGCAATGTCAATCTCGTTGTATGCCGCATTCATGCTCTGCTGACCTGTGATGTTCAGGTCCAACTTAACATTGATTCGTAAATCATGAATGACGCCAGCATCCTCGTAGGGCTTGCACAGCAGATACACATATTCTTCAAACCAGCCACCACACAGAAAACTAGCGAAACCAGGCCAGTTCTCAAATGCCATGTCTAAGCCGTACCCTTGGACTTTCGCCGTTTCATTTTTTTCCAGTTTGAAGTCAAAGCCACCTTCATGCAAATGAAAGGGCGTGAAGGTATCGCAAAACTTATTCAGATTTCTGTACAACTTGCCCATTTTGTAGCGCTGTTCCCAGAGCGTTTCGGTCAACCGCTGGCTATCTGGCGACATGCCTTCCATCTCGCTCTTTTCCGCCAAATTCAACCCATCGCTGTTGAGTCGTAGAAAAGGCTCCACCGAATCAATCGGCTTGATACCCTCGCGGTGCAGACTGTCAATGAAAGTCACGCTGCGATGAGGGCTATCGAAGTAAAAAGGCACTGCCCCTAAAGCGCGAGCAGCTGAGAGCGCACCCGCGAACATCAGCTTTGTACCACCGGTTAGATTGATCCCGATACGCGCCTTGGTCGGCAGGCGACGGACATCGCGGACGATGGTTTCGTGGGTGTCACGAGCATTCCAAGGATCAACCGTGAGTTCTCCGAATCCGCCTTCTTGGATGAACGGCTTCATGCAGGCGGCCGGGTAGCGCGGCGAGTTCAAGAAAACATGACGCTTGGAATTGAACTGCCGAATGCCCAGGAGCGAGGGCATTCTTTGCTCGCCAAACAGGTGGTAGACCACATCGAAATCGTCGCCTTCATCCACTGTGGCGTGCAGCGTCTCCTGCTGTGCAGCATGTCGTTCAAGCCACTCGACTGGCAACGGAACAACTTCTGGCCCCTTGCCGATGACAGACGAAGCGATGAGTCTTTTTTTTAAATCAGGGTGGTTCAGCGCAGCTAAAGCCCAGACAAACGCCATGACCGGCGTGCCAGGACTGAGGTAGAGCGTGACTTGTTTATCGTCAGGTTCATGTGCCACCAAGTCCAAAGCGCGCATGGCGACAGCATAAATACCTTCGGTGTCATTGAGTTCGCGCAATTTTTCGCTTTGGAAGCGGATGCGTGAACCGCTTTTCGCGGCCTTTTCTTTCAGCCATGCGGTGAAATGTGCGTGTGCGGCGTTGGTGTTGGCGAATTTGGTGATGAATGCGCGGGTGGCTTCCCTGTCTTTTTCATACCCAACAGCGCGGATTGCATTCCATTCAGCCGCAAAGCCTCGCTGGGCCTGAGCACAGGCAGCTGAGTCGTTGTCCATTCGTGTGTAGCCCAGGATGACGACATCTGAATACGGCTCCGCCGCCAGCGCGCCTGCGATGGGTCCATCTGTATTCTCGAATCCCAGAGAAGCACGAAAATCTGTGATTCCGTACCATGTGAGCAGAAATCGTTTCATCGAGAGCTTTCCTGAATATATGGGCGGAACCATGCGATGTCATTCGTCATTTTGTTTACGAATACAGCGCGGTTAGGTTTTTCAATGCCTTTGAACTTGCCAATTCCTCCACTCACAAGTGATCCGGCATCGTCCTCATTCATGCAATACGCCACGCGTAATTCGAAAAAGGAGAAAAGGTCTTTGCATGCGGTGGCACAGCGCTGCCAACGGTCGACAAAGGCAAATACAAATGTGCCTTTCCTCGGGCCGTCTTCTGCGAGATGTTTTAAGAGGTCAGCCGGGCTTGGCGGGTCGCCGGGCTTGGGAGATTTAAACGCAGGAGCTGGATGTAGTATTTTCTCGGAATCGAGACCGTCGACGATTAGCGCGATGCGGCGAACCCCAAGATTGTCTGATATCGCTTGTAACGGTAGCGCAGAAATATCGTCGAACATTTTGAAGCGCGCACCGAGAACTTGCGCGGCGGCTGAGAATGCTCCTCCGGGAGCGACCCCTCGAGCGTTGAAGTAAATGACTTCATCAAAGCCGTCGGCGAAAGACAGGCTGTAAAGCATAGCGGACAGCAGTCCGTCGTGAATCTGATCGTTGTAGCCGCTGAATAGAACATTAAACGCAGATCGACGAGTAAGCGGCAAAGTCAAAGGGGCGGCTTCGAATGTGAGCCGTTCACCCAAAACAAGCGTTTCTTCTTGTTCGCAGACTGCCTGGTATTCAGAAAGTGACGGAATCTCTGGAAGGGATGCTCCGCTAAAGATTTTCGTTTTGGTGGCAGCTCCGGAAAGAGACGTGCGCTCTATCAGTTTCGTGAGCAACGCACGCCGATGTTCACTTTCTCCGGCGAATGGGATCATGAATCTCACATTGCCGGACTTTGCCCCGTTAGCGTTGTTGATAATCCCTTCAGGTGGGCTACGCAACTCTGCTGCTGCCCAGTTCCCGCCCCCGAGGATCATTGCGGAATCCTCCAGCCCACAAGCCAGTGCAATACGACATCCCAACTGGGTGATGATGCTTCCGATTGACTGGGCGTTGATACCTTTCAGAGTCTGAGTAGCCAGAAGGATGTGAATGCCGAACGAGCGCCCCTGCTTCAAGAGCTGCGAGAGCAGTTGCTCAGCCGCTTCTGCCACCTGGCGGCCTTCTGAAAACAGAACCTGGAACTCATCGATGATCAACAGAACGCGAGGTAACCGCACCCTGCTTAACTTGCGATATTCAGCAAAATCTCGGGCGTTTGCAGATTTGAATATCCGTGCGCGAGTTTCCAGTTCACCAACGAGATGCCGTAGAACGGTGACGCCATATTCAGGATCGCTTTCCGTGGCAACAAGGCGGGCATGTGGAAGTGGCGGCGCTGCATAGACATTGAACTCCGTCGACTCCTTGTAATCCAGTAGATAAAGATCAATCTCTTCGGGTGAGTATTTCTCGCATAGCGTGTGAATCAGGACATGGAGCAGATTGGATTTACCAGAGCCCGTCTTCCCTGCAAGCAATACATGATGCTCGGAGTCCGTCGCGCCCACTCTTAGCGTTGCAAAGTCGCCAGCGGGCGTCCATCCAATGGGAATATCAAAGCCGCCAATGGTCGACTCGTCGTTGATGAGGTTCGGCCAGAGATCAGGCATCGTTTTCCTGAAGCGCGTCTTTGCTGCGCAATTTTCAGCGAGCCTTGCCATGAAGCGATCAAGCACGTCCCGACGTGGCCATTGCTCAGGCATGTATGTGAATGACAGTTCCGCGGCCCCAGCGCACTGCAATAGATGATCAAGCTGCGTAGAGGAGGCTTCCAGCGTGGCCATGAATTTTTCATATCGCCTGTCTTCCACGCGCTTGCTATCAATTGCAATGATGGGCAGCACACCGCAGCGCGGACCGTTCTCACAAATGCGGCCAAGGAACCAGAGAGATTTTTCCGATATTTGCTCCGGCACATCAAAAAGCACCACCGTCTTGCAAGGTAACGGGGTGTCGGGGTTGATCGCGTTGTATTCCGACCAGTTGAACGCCTTGTCATTGAATCGCTGCTGGATCATCTCCTCAATCTCGTCCGTCAGTATGCCGAGTGCGGCCTCGATTTCGTCCGACCGAGTGAGAACATGGCCTTGCGGTACCAATTGCTCTACCTTCAGTAGTGGCAGGAACGGCTCGACAGACTGCCCCTGCTGCAGTGGATCAATAAGTGTCAGTTCTATTTGTCCTGGGGGCAAAGCGGATAGCAAACGCAACAAGAGGCAATGAGCGAGTCGTTTTTTCTCTAAACTGTCCTGCGGCAAAACAAGAGCGCTGGCGAAAGGAAATGAGATTACCCGTGGGACATGACAAGAAAACTGCTCAAAAGAAACCTGCAGCGAGCCCATTACAAGACCGGCTGGAATTTCCGATGCCATCGGTGGCTGTTCTTCACCAAAATCTACGAACGCGGGCTGATGCCGTCTAATCTGCGAGCTTACAGACGCTATTTCAGTCGCGTTCCTTTCCCATTCTTTGGAAAAGCCCAGCTTCCAATTCGACTTCCTGATTTCCCGGTTACGCTCTTGATCCGCGTTTAACGCTTTTTTGGGTGCATGGAATTCGCGGTCGATGCGCACAAGTCCTTCGTGATAGTTCGCGATTACCTTGTTTAATTAAAACAGGTAAACCCCCGGCTTTGCCGGGGTGACAGCAGGAGTTTAACTTTTACGTAGGTATGGATGTCCATCACAGAAACTCGCGATCGTGAGCCGCCAAGCAAACGAAAGGAGAAACTGGATGGACAAAATGGAAAGCCTGAACCACACGAAATGGGACTGCAAGTACCACGTCGTGTTTATACCGAAGAATAGACGAAAGGCGTTGTACGCGGAATTGCGCAAATATCTGGGAGAAGTGTTTCGAAGTCTGGCGGTGCAGAAAGACAGCCGGATAGAGGAGGGGCACCTGATGGTG
>Ga0172369_10007928_pt1 | contig 12187 bp, 13 predicted proteins | sample LakKiv25m_FD_114539 | JGI IMG/M metagenome (GOLD analysis project Ga0172369, IMG submission 114539) | Freshwater microbial communities from Kabuno Bay, South-Kivu, Congo - kab_022012_11.25m | ecosystem: Environmental > Aquatic > Freshwater > Lake | place: Democratic Republic of the Congo... | reverse complement strand
TCATCTCCACAAAGTTTAAAATTAATACAGAGTTATTTTTTTAGAAAAAGATGGTAAGGGGTTTCCGCCCGAGGCGGACCAGCCTTGGGCTGGCAATTCCCGTCATCTCCACCATCGCATCAATACAATAATTTAATGGCAATAAAAACAAAAATTTAGTAATAATTTTTATAATTTCCGCTAAATTTCTGTTTAATTATTATTCAATTACTGTTAAACTAACATTGATTTACGGGACTAATTTTAAACACTCGCTAGATACTTTATTTTATTAATCCATCTAAACTATGCGCCGAACTTTCCGCCGGCCAAAACCAAAGCCAGTAACTGAATTTTACCGCACCAACGCGCAAATTAAAGCACCGGCAGTGCAGGTAATTGATGGTCAAGGAACCGCGTTAGGCATTATGCAAACAACGCGTGCTTTAATGCTGGCGCAAGAGCAAGACTTGGATTTAGTGGAAGTTTCTCCCAAAGCCGAACCGCCGGTTGTAAAAATCACTGATTACGGCCGCATGCGCTACCAAAAAGAAAAACAGCTGCAAAAGCAAAAAGCAAAACAAAAAAAAATTGAGGTTAAAGATATCCGCCTGTCCTTGCGCATTAGCCAGCATGATTTGGAGCTGCGGGCCGAGCAGGCGATTAAATTTTTGGAAAAAGGCAATAAATTAAAAATTGATATTGTCTTAAAAGGGCGGGAAAGGCAGCTGGCCGGCAAAGCGATAGAAATAATGAAAAATTTTGTTGAAAATTTAAAACAAAAAAGCGGTCTGGTTTTAATGGAAGAGCAAAGATTGACAAGACAAATGAATGGTTTTAATATGATAATCACTAATAAAAAATAATCTATGCCTAAAATCAAGACTCATAAAACAACCGTTAAACGTTTTAAAAAAACCGGCCGGAATAAAATTATGAAACGCAAATGCGGTCAAGACCATTTTAACAGCCGCGACCGGGGCAAGATAACACGCTCCAAGCGCCGTGATATAACTATGGCCGCAACGGAAATTAAAATAATTAAAACACTAACTCCGTATTCTTAAAGTTAAAATATAATTTATTACACCACAAGATCTTATTGTTTTATTGTTAAATTGTCACATTGTTACGCAACGGAAACCGTAGTACGAGTAGGTCATTGCGCAATTTAACAATTTAGCAATGTAACAATACAAACTATTTTGCATCATAATACTATAATGTTTTGATAACGACATAAACTTACAAAAACTATTAAAATTAACTTATTGAACATATGCCTAGGGTAAAAAGAGGAATAACACATCTTAAACGCCGGCGCAATCTGCTGAAACAGGTTAAAGGTTATAAATGGGGCAGAAAAAAATTAGTTAAAGCGGCCCGTACCGCGGTTTTAAAAGCCGGCCAACATGCTTTTGCCGACCGCCGCAAAAAAAAGAGTGATTTCCGCGCTTTATGGCAGATTAAAATTGGGGCTTTTGCGCGCGAACAAGGGTTAAGTTATTCTCGCTTGATTAATTTATTTAAAAAACAAAACATCCAGCTGGATAGAAAAATTTTGGCTGACTTGGCCGTTAATAATAAAGAAATTTTAGCGCGACTCATTAAAAAAATATCTAATTAATACTCATGAAACTTTTTAATATCGTTCAGACTGCCATTGCCATCGCCCTAATGGCTGTTATTTTGCTTCAAAATCGCGGCGCCGGATTAGGAGGCGTATTTGGCGGAAATTCCGGAACCGTATTCAGCGCCAAACGCGGATTAGAAAAAATTTTATTTAAAGCAACTATTGTCTTAGCTATCGCCTTTGTCGGATTGGCTTTTATTAATATTATTTGGTAACTTCCGGGCGAAACCGCCCCTATAGACATCGCCTGCCAAGAGTGGACTAAGGACGCAGAAAAAATTGCGCTCTGGCGCCAGGCTTGGAGCGTGAAAATGTTTGAGCCGCAGCCGTAGCTGCGGTGAAAAAATTTTCCATGAAAGCCAAGCCAGACGCAATTTTAACCAGTCATAGAGTCCAGTGTTGGAATGTGATGTCTATAGCTTTTTTGATTTTTGTGCCTGAAGGAAACTCTCAAAATCCACTGCGGAGGAAAAACCTTATAAACTTTTTCCTTTCTCAACGTAAGAACTTATCTTCTTGGGTTGTTGTTATCCGCAAAAAAATTGCCACGATCTCTAAAAAATTTCTGGCTGCCGCCGACAAATCAACCGCTGATAAAAAACTTATTTTTTCCCTGCGCCAGTCTAATTTGCCGAGTGTTAACCAGCTAAAATACATTGGTAAATTTTTGTCTAAAAAAGAAACCAGGATTATTCAGGCATGCGTGGCGCTGATATCTTTAAGTCTGATATTTTTAATGGTTAATATTTATAAAAATAAAATTCAGTTAGTGCCGGCAAACGGGGGAAATTATACGGAAGCTTTAATAGGTACTCCAAAATTTATCAACCCCTTATATTCATCTATTAACACCGTAGACAACGATTTAACTGCTTTAATTTATGCGAGTTTATTAAAAAAGGATCGGGAGGGGAATTTAGTACCTGATTTAGCGGACACCTTTGAAGTAAGTGAGGACGGCAAAATATACACTTTTTATTTAAAAAAAAATGTTTTATGGCAGGATAAAACCGCTGTCAGCGCTGATGATGTTGTTTTTACTTTTCAGGCCATAGCCAATTCTGAATATAAAAGCCCGTGGCGCATCAGCTTTACCGGCGTAGACGTTAAAAAGATTGATGATGCCACCGTTAGTTTTACTTTAGCCGAGCCTTATGCCGCTTTTTTGGAACTTTTAACTATTGGCATCCTGCCGTCCCACATCTGGCTAAATATATCGCCGGCCGCCGCTAATTTAGCTGATTTTAACCTCAAGCCCATGGGCAGCGGTCCGTATCAGTTTAAATCTTTAACCAAAGACAAAACCGGACACATTAAATCTTATGAATTGGAAGTAAATAAAAATTATTACGGCCGCAAACCGCATGTCAGCATTTTAAACTTTAAATTTTTTTCCACTATTGATGAAGCTATCGCCGCTTTAAATGAAAATAAAGTTGAAGGCATAGACTATCTGCCGAAAGAATATGAAAATAAAGTGGCGGGAAAAAATAACTTCAACTTTTATTATTTAACCCAGCCGCAATTTACTGCCTTATTTTTTAACCAAAATAATTTATCAGTTTTAAAAGATATTCGCGTGCGCCAGGCGCTGGCTTATGGTTTGGATAAAAAATTATTAGCCGCTTCTTTCTCCCATGCCTTGCCAATTGACGGCCCGATTTTGCCGATGTTTTCCGACTTTTATAACGACCAAATTAAAAAATATAATTTCGATGCGGTCCGGGCGCGAGAACTGCTGGCAGCTGCGGGCTGGAACAAAACTTCTGTTTCCGCTGAAGACGCGAACAACGCCTCTTCTACGGACAGTCTGGTAGGAGCAGGGGAATGGCAGAAAAAAAATGATGAATTTTTAATCGTCAATTTAACAACTGTTGACCAGCCGGAAACGGCAGCCATGGCTGATGTCATTAAGCAGTCATGGCAAAGTATAGGCATTAAAGTAAATTTAGCTATTGTCCCCGCTCAAACTATACAAACGGATATTATCAGGCCCAGGGATTACCAAATTTTATTATACGGGGCCATGTCCGGTTCTGATCCGGACCAATATCCTTTTTGGCATTCTTCCCAAATCGGGCCTAACGGGCTTAACTTGGCAAATTATAGTAATAAAAATGTTGATATTTTATTAGAAGACGGACGCATTACCAACAGCAAGGAAACAAGGATAAAAAAATATAAAGAATTTCAAACTATTATTGCTGATGACTTACCCGCTATCTTTTTATCTAGCCTAAGTTATGCTTATTTGCAAAGCGCTAAAATCAAAGGGTTTGACACATCCGTTGTTGCTGCGCCTAGCGACCGCTTCGCCAATATAGCTAACTGGTACATCAATACGCGTAAAAAAATAAAATGGTAAGAGTCACTAGAGCATAAAAACATAAAAACATTAAAACATAAAAGCAAAAAAATTTTTGCATTTATGATTTCTTGTCCTCATGTTCTAGTGTTTTTATGTTTTAATGTTTAATGCTGATGCCGGAATGGCGGAATTTGGTAGACGCGCATGCTTCAGGAGCATGTAAGCGAAAGCTTGTGAGGGTTCGAGTCCCTCTTCCGGCACAACTTTAGTTATAACTCTTAACTTATGTTTATTCGCAAACCGCAGGCAAAACTAACAGCTGATAAAGCTAGCGAGCCTGCTCATTTTTCCACCGTAGGCGGGCAAAAAATTTACAATGCTAAAAGAATGGCCGCCGCCAAGCCGGTTAGTTTTGTGCGACCAAGCAGACGAGCACCGTCAACTTTGATGGCGCCAGCGCGCCCTTTTATGTCCGGTTCGTTGCAGCCGACTAGCGGCAAAAAAATATCCATGAAACCGCGCGCGCCTAAAGAGCAAAACGATTCCTTAAAAATATATTGCTTAGGGGGGCAGGAAGAGGTCGGCAGAAATTGCACGGTTTTTGAATATGGCAATGATATTATAATCTTAGATACCGGGATCCAATTCCCCGATGAAGATATGCCGGGGATTGATTACATTATCCCTAATGTAAGCTCATTGGAAAATAAGAAAAAAAATATCCGCGCCGTTATTTTCAGCCATGGGCATCTGGACCATATTGGAGCCGCGCCGATGATCTTGGAACAATTAGGCAACCCGCCCATTGTCGGCCGCAAATTAACGCTCGCGCTGATAAAAAACCGGCAGGAAGATTATAAGCGCAATACCGCTAAAAAATTAAAAACCATCGCCGTTAACGATTTAAACAAACCTTTGTCTTTAGGAAAATTTAAAGTGAGCTTTTTTAAGGTAGACCATTCCATTATGGACGCGATGGGCGTTGTCATCCAAACGCCTCATGGTTCGGTTATCCATCCCGGCGACTGGACATTGGAAAACGAACCGGCTGAAGGCGAAGTTATTAATTATTCTTGGCTTTCCCAATTGCCTTCTCCCCGCATTCTGATGCTGGAAAGTTTGGGCGTCAGCTATGACAAGCCGCGCGTGCCGACTAAAGTGATGTTTGCTAATCTGAAAAAATTAATTGATGAGGCGCCGGGCAGAATTATTATCGGCACTTTTTCTTCGCAGATTGAACGCATTAAATTTATTTTGGAATACGCGGAAAAAATAGGCAAAAAAGTGGCGGTGGACGGCTACAGTATGAAAATGAACGTGGAAACGGCTAAAGAACTGGGCTATATCCAGGCCCACAAAAACACTTTGATCGGCATTGATAAAATCCATGAGCATCCAGACCGGCAAATTATTATTATCTGCACCGGCGCGCAAGGGGAAAGTAATGCCTCTTTCGCCCGCATCGTTAACAACAGCCACCGTTTTGTAACTATCCAAAAAAATGACACGATTATTTTTTCTTCCTCCATTATTCCCGGCAATGAGGCCAGTGTGCAAAAATTAAAAGACCAGGTCTACCATTTAACGGAAAGCGTAATCCATAATGAAATTATGGATGTCCATTCCGGCGGGCACGCGACCGCCGCCGACATCAAAACCGTTTTAGAGCAGATAAAGCCGGATTATTTTCTCCCCGTTTATGCCAACTATTATATGCTGATAGAGGCGAAGAAACTGGCAATTAGGGAAGGCTTTCGGCCGGAAAAAATTTTTGTTTTAGAGAACGGCGATATGTTGGAGTTTAAAAAAAACCGCCAACCTAATTTGCTCCGGGAAGCGGTCAATACCGATTATGTCATGGTGGATGGTCTGGGAGTGGGCGATATTTCTGATATTGTGCTACGTGACCGACAGGTAATGTCTGAGGACGGAATGATTGTCGTCATCGCGACTATTTATAGCAAAACTGGAAAATTAGTCGGGAATCCGGATATTATCTCCCGCGGCTTTATCCATATGAAGGAAAACAAAAAGCTGGTGGAAGATACGCGCCTTAAAGTGCGCGAAATCGTTACCGCGAGCGAAACTTCCACTAAAGCCGATGAAAATTTTATTAAAAATAAATTGCGTAATAATTTAGGCGAATTTCTTTTTCGTAAAACCAAGCGCCGGCCCATGGTTTTGCCGGTGATAATTAAGGTGTAATTAAATTGACCCCTTGCCTTAATTTTGGTACAATAAAAAAGACCACGGCATGGTCTTTTTTGTTAGCAAAATGTCTAATAATTTTAAAAAGATAAGCCTGAACATCCTGATTTTGCTTTGTCAGGGAATTTATTTTGGCGCTAAATTATTGCTGGCTTGGCTGGAAAAATTTATTTTCCGCCCCGTTTATGGCATCGGCCGCAAAACTTTCGGAAAAATTATTATAAAACTATACGGCCAGATTCTCACGATTAAAACTAAACTGAATCTAAACAGCCACGAGCGTTTTGGCAATATTTTATTAAGCCGTTATGCCGCGCGCATAACTGTGGTCGGATTGGCTTTTTTTATCACTGGCATTAATTTATTTTTTGATATCAAACAGACGTCATCCATTAACGAAGAAAATGCGCCTAAACCAATTTTATTTTATTTAATTAAAAATGAGTTTGACAGCGGCAATGAATTAGTGGTAGAAACATCCGATCAATTAACTCCTGTTTTTTCCGGCCAAAATTATTTAAACTCCGCGGCTAACCTTAAAGTCCAGCCGCAAGCGGAGATGAAGGCGGTCGGAGAATCAGCTGCCGAATCTGAAGACTTTTTAGTTTATGGCGGCAGTGCGGTAGTAAAGCCGAATTTAGCCCAAACCAAAAAAATACAGCGGCCGCGCACCGCCATAGTTTATCACCGCGTCCAGCCGGGTGAAACCGTCAGCACCATCGCGCAAAAATATGATATTACCGTTAGCACGATTTTGTGGGAAAATAATTTAACCGCTTATTCTTTAATCAGGCCGGGCGACACTTTAGCCATTTTGCCGGCCAGCGGCATTTCCTATACAGTGCAAAAGGGTGATACTTTGCAAGGCATAGCCAAAAGGTATAATGTTGAAGTCGCGGAAATTTCCAATTTTAACAAAATAGCCGATTCCAGTTATTTAAAGTCTGGGCAAAAAATCATTATTCCGGGCGGCAGCAAAAAATATACCGCGCCGACTGTAGCCAGTTATTCCGGATTGGATGCTTTGCGGCAGCTGGTTGTTCCGCCGTCAGCTGCGGCCGTGCACGGAAATAAGATGAATTGGCCGACTGTCGGGCGCCGGATTACGCAATATTATAGCTGGCGCCATACCGGAGTTGATATCGCGAATAAAATCGGTACGGCTATTTATGCCGCGGATGCGGGAACGGTCGTCTATGCCGGCTGGAGCAACGGTTATGGCAATAATATTATCATTGACCATGGCGGCGGCAAAAAAACTCGTTATGCGCATGCCTCCAAATTGTATGTCAAAGTTGGCCAATGGGCGGAAAAAGGCCAAACTATAGCGGCTATGGGCTCCACCGGAAATTCTACCGGTCCGCACCTGCACTTTGAAGTTATTATCAATAACGTTCGCTATAATCCGTTAGATTATATTAAGTGATGCTAACCTATTAATCCAATGCTAATCCGCTAATTACTAATTCCGTAAATAATTATTCGCGATTTGCAGATTAGCATAACACCAATTTGTATGCATATTATTCTCGGTCTAATCGGCATGTCTGTCGGCGTGCTGATGGTCATTTACTCGGAAAAGGTTTATAACGCTTTCGGGCCAGTTCCTTGGTTTGAAAAATATTTAGGTCTTGAAGGCGGATCGCGCCTGGGTTATAAGCTGATCGGCTTATTGATATTTTTTATTTTTATGCTGGTCTTGCTAAATTTATTCCAGGGGTTTATGCTGTGGGTGCTAAGCCCCATCATCAGGCCAATGCAAAAATTATGATTTTAAATTTAAAATTTTAGATTTAAGCTACAACATTAAACTTTCCACATTCTAAAATCTGCATTCTAAAATCTAAAATTAATTGGGCTGTTAGCTTAGCTGGTAGAGCGCCGCGTTTGCAACGCGGAGGTCGGGAGTTCGAATCTCCCACAGTCCACCAAAAATAAAATCCCCCAGTTTTTGGCTAAGGGATTTTTTTAAAACGTCGTATAAAAAACATTATTCTTCTTTAATTATAATGTTTCTAAATAATGCTCCTTTCATATTCTCATCGCGCTGGAAAGCAATTCTGCCTTTCCCCCGTGATTGAACTGGAGTACCATTTTGAAGAAGCGTTCCATTAATCATAACCCATACTTTGGAATCAGCACATTTAATCTTGGCTTGATTCCACTCTTTTAATTCTACTGGTTTTAAAGGAGGCACTTTGCCAAATATAGCTCCAGTGAATTCCGTTCGGGGCTTATTTCTCGCCTGCTGAAATTCGTCATCAATTAACTGAATTTCGACCAGAAATTTTTTGTCTTTATAAATTTCTTTTTTTGGCGCATGAATAATGAGGCCCGAGTTGCCTTTTTTTTCCAATTTGAATTCGAAGTTGAGAACAAAGTTGCTAAATTCTTTTTGTGAAATGACCGCCCAGTAATCCCATCCCGTGACTTCCATAATTCCTTCCCTAATCTTGGGCTGGGCTTTTTCAAAACCTTGAATAATCCATCCTTCAAGATTTTTTCCGTTAAACAGCGAAGTAAAACCATCTTCTACCGGATCAACATTAATACAAATCAATAAATAAAACATCAGTGCCATGCATTGTTTAATCATAGTTACCGCTCCTTTTTGTTGATTTAAAATGAACTAAATAAATATTACTTGATTTTATAATAAAAGTCAAGATAATTCAATAAATTAAATTATTTTATCCCAAATCGTCAAGCCGCTAAAGAATAATAAAAATAAAAAGATCAAAACTATAATTAATTTGCGCCAAAGTTTCGCTTGAAAATGCCGCGGTAAAACTTTGTGGTTCATCCAATTTACCATCGCTACATGCACGACCATGGCAAAAGCGTTAATCACTGCGCCCAATACAATTAAAACTTGCGGCTCATAAATATTAAGAGCAAACAAAACAATGCCGAAAACTATCTGCGCCCAGACAAAATAAAAATAAATCCGGGACAGGTTGATTTTTCCGCTCGGCCGGCCGCCCAATATTTTCAGCGCCAAATTTTCCGCCATAATGCGCGAGGTGGAATCCATAATGCCAAGCTGGGTCTGAAAAAGCATCAGGGAAACTACAAACAAAAACAAAGAGCCGAGCCAAGGCGCGAGCCGGCCGCCGATAGCAAGCCCTTCGTTAATGACAAACCGGATTCCCTCTGTATTCGTTGGATTGCCAAAAACCGACGCGTAAGCTAAAAGCATCAACAAACACATGGCTAATCCGCCCAAAAACCAAAATATCAATAAATGCTCCAGGCTGATTTTGCGCCACCATTCTTGAAACCGCCTGACGCTTATTTCATCAACATTAAATTCCTCGCCGGTTAATTTTACCGTCTGGTGCTCGCGGGTGTCGCGGAATAAACCGGCTATTTTTTGCGCATGTATGCCCATGCCATACCCTTTTTCCCGGATATAAATTGATTGAGTTAAATTCAAATTGCCGCCGGCGCCGGCATAAGCAAAAGCGCCTAAAAATATAGCCCAGTTAATTCCGTCCGGAAAAAATATCCAGCCATCGCCGATGCCGATTATCCCTTGACCCAATACTGCCCAATCCAGGCCGCGCGCGATAATAAATGTCAGCGCTAAAATAAACGGGATGCCCAAAAAAATAATAGTTTTAGTAATGTGTTCCATCATGGTATAGACGGTTTTGCCGATGCTTAAAATAGATCCGATTAAAAGTAAAAAAATAATTGCCGTCCATTTGAAATCCGTAATGTTAAAAATAAAAGAAAAAACCTGCGCGCTGGCCGCAATAATCCCGGGCAACCCAAAACCAAGAAAAGTCGAGATAATAAACCACCAGATACTCGCGGGCCAGCGCCGGTGCAGACCGACAAAAACCGACTCGCCCTTAATTAGGGCGTAGCGCTCTATTTCCATGTTGATAAAATATTGGAAAGTAATCCCTAAAACAGCTCCCCAGGCAATGCCTAAGCCATAATTAGAGCTTAAGTAAGGCCAAAGAATTATTTCACCTGAACCAAGCCCGAGCGCTAAAATTATAAAGCTTGGCCCTAATAATTTAGTAAATTTAATTGCTTTAGGAAATTCTTTCATAAGAAAAGTAACTAGTAAACAGTAATTCGTAAATTGTATCTAATTACTGGCTACTGATTACTAATTATTAGTTACTAATTACTTAGTATTGTACCAAACTTTTTATATTCTGGCTAAACAAAAAACACCTTCTTGACAAAGGTGTTTTTCAAAATTTTATTTTTAATTTTGGTTTTGCCGGGCGGCGTCAGTCCGGCGGAATCTCCCCATCATCTTTCCGCCCGGACCGGCATTCAACCCCAATTCTTCCCTGATTTGTTTAGCTTCATCCATTAAATTATACATTTTCACTAACTTAGAAAAATTATCCGCTGTAATTTTTTCCGTAATCGGGTTGTCTCCCATAGCGATTTTCCAGGCGGCATAATCATTGTTAGTTATCGCCTGCTCAACTGCCGCCCGATTGGCGAAATTACATTCGCCGCGACTGTGCTGCCGCCCTGTCTGGATTTGGTCAGCATAAACGGTGCCGGCGAATAGGGCAGTAGCAGTAACCGCTCCTATCGCCGGAATTAAATATTTTTTTGTATATTTCATAAAAATTTTTAGTTAATTAGCCTGGCTTACGGCCGTTATATTTTAATACGTCCGAGCTAATTTTTTATTTCATTGTTAAATCTGGGAAAGCGCGGGGGAGCGGGTAAACGGAAAAATGGCCTGATTTCTTCCGCGGTAAATTCATCGGCGCCAATTTCCTGCCCGATGACTTTAACTTTTTCATGTGACGATAATGTTACCCCCTGTTTGATTGAGCATCCATCACAAATAACCATCCAATTTTTTCTATTAATGTCAGCTAACTGAAAGGTGTTATTAAATAATGGAATAATGACCTCTCCCGCCAATAATCCTTGTTCCGGCTGCTGCCACATAGCCTGGCGCGGCCTGTCCATAGCGGCATAATAAGGAAAATATTGTCTCGCTCCTTGCTCTAAAAAACGGCCGCTCATGAAAGCGTGGTGTGTAAGCCAGCCAGCAGCTAAACTAAGCAGCAGAATAATCGCTCCCGCTGCGGACAGGGCATAACGGTAGCCTTTGTTTGTATGCTTAAAAGCTAAATAAGTTAAACTAATAAATAACACTAGCCCGATAATCCAAAAATAAGGGGCGTTGATAAAAATAAATCTGCCCGCTCCCCAATGCAACCGGGGCCGCAAAGTCCAATCAATGTCCTGCACGTTAAAAATAACGGCGGAGCACACCAAAGCGGCAATAGCTAAAAATAAAATCGCGCCAGACCAGGTTAAAAATTCTTTGGTTAAAAATTGCCAGCGCGGCTTTTGCATGATTTCGCCTGATTTTATTTTGTTTAAAATTTTATCTTTTAAGCTTTCCATAATAACAAATTAAAATTTAATTTTCATTTTTTCCGCTTCTTTTTTAAACTGTTTTTTGGCGCGGTTCACTAAAGTTGCCACCGTCCCCAAGGGCTTGCGCAAAATATCGGAAATTTCCTCGTACTTTTTTTCTTCCAAAAACCTCAACATTAAAACTTCGCGGTATTTTAAATCAATTTTTTCCAAGACCGTTTCAATATCCGCCTGCAATCCTTTATTTTCCATCTCTTTGGCTATATCCAGCTCGGAAGCGATATTATGTAAAAACTGGTTTGCTTCTTCTCCGCCAACCAGTTGCGGGCGGACCTGGCTTTTGCGCCAATGGCTGATAATTTCGTTATGGGCAATGCGGTACGCCCAGGAAGAAAATTTTAACATCTGGTCAAACCCCTGTAAATTTTGATAAATTTTTATAAAGATATTCTGCAAAATATCTTCAACATCCTCTTTGCCCAAGCCGGAAATTCTACGAATATAACCGGCTAACTTATTTTCATAACGTTCCATTAACACAGCATAATAATCCTGATTTTTCAAAGTCAGGGCGACAATCTCCTCGTCGCTTTTGTTGGCGCAATCAATACAATTTTCCATGTTGGTATTATTAATTATTACGCTATTTTTGGCAAATTTTTTCCTAAATTTAATTATTGCCGCTG
>Ga0172369_10007925_pt1 | contig 12193 bp, 8 predicted proteins | sample LakKiv25m_FD_114539 | JGI IMG/M metagenome (GOLD analysis project Ga0172369, IMG submission 114539) | Freshwater microbial communities from Kabuno Bay, South-Kivu, Congo - kab_022012_11.25m | ecosystem: Environmental > Aquatic > Freshwater > Lake | place: Democratic Republic of the Congo... | reverse complement strand
CACTACACCGAGAGTATTGGTGGATGGAGGGGGCTTGATTGTCCACTTACTCCTGAAATGGGGTATGAAATAACGGAACTGTTATGCGTCAAAGAAAACGCTATCCCTATATGGGGGCATAGCTGTCAGAATTACTTCGTTAGCTCTGAAGAAAAAAGTGGGAAGAAAATTATCTCCTATGATCCGACAAGTCGGATCATCCATGTAAATCTTGACGAAACCTACACCATTAACATTACAAACATTACTGGAAAAACTATATACAACAACACTGAGACAGACAGAATCATAAGTGTTGAAATTTTACCAGCGGGAATATATTTCATAAGAATATCTTGTGTGTCAAATGTTTTTACAGTAAAAATCTTTTTACTTTGACCTTGGTCAAGGTAAAAAAAGGGAGGTGTGTATTAACATCCCCCTTTTTTATTTATCCATTTTTTCTTTTAGCACGATAATTTCATCCCGAATAATCGCTGCTGTTTCGAAATCTAGCTCTTTTACAACTTTATTCATTTCTTTTTCTTTCATTTTAATTATTTTTTCATAAATCAAATTGTTCCATTCAGCATCAGACAATTTGCTTTTCTCTTTACTATATTTCTTTTCTCTGTTCATGGTTTTCTTGAAAAGCTCCACATCAAAACCTAGCTCAGCATTTACTGTTTTATCATGTTTATTTTCAAGTTCTTCAGTGATGTCTTTTATTTTTTTCATAATCGTCTTTGGAGTAATTTTATGTTTTTTGTTGTAAGCAATCTGAATTTCACGTCGGCGATTTGTTTCACTTATAGCACGTTCCATTGAACCAGTTATAACATCAGCATAGAGAATCACTCTACCTTCTACATTTCGCGCAGCGCGGCCGATAGTTTGAATAAGGGCGGTATCACTTCGCAAAAATCCTTCTTTGTCCGCATCAAGTATTCCGATAAGTGCAACTTCGGGTAAATCAAGTCCTTCGCGAAGTAAATTTACTCCGACTAAAATATCTATCTTCCCTTTCCGAAATTCGGTCAATATTTGAATTCGTTCAATTGTTTTTATTTCACTATGCAAGTATTCTGCTTTTACTCCCCTTTCTTTTAAATAGAGCGACAAATCTTCCGCCATCTTTTTTGTAAGAGTAGTTGCAAGAACACGGAAACCTTTTTTAATGGTTGCTTCCGCTTCGGCAATAAAATCTTGTACTTGGCCGGGGTATTTTTCGAGCGGGCGAGTATTCTTATGCGACGGTCTGGCCGGGATAGGGACCCGGGGATCCGAGGACCTCGCAGAAGGATACTCGCCCGCTGAAACAGGTCTCACAATAACCTTTGGGTCAATTAAGCCAGTGGGACGAATTATTTGTTCTACAACCCCGCAGGAAAGCCTACGGCTTCCAACGGGGCAAGTTTGCCCACAAGCTTTTTTGCTTTCTTCTATCTCATATTGACCTGGTGTGGCAGAAGTAAAAATCACTTGCCCAATCCTTTCTTCAAATTCATTTATTTTCAAAGGACGATTATCTTTTGCAGAGGGAAGCCGAAAGCCATATTCTACTAGTGTATTTTTGCGCGAAGCATCGCCAGCATACATTCCGCGCAGTTGTGGAAACGCTACGTGGGATTCATCGATGATAGTTAAAAAATCTTCTGGGAAATACGACAGTAAAGTTTCCGGTGGATCACCGGCTTTTTTGCCGGAGAGATGTCTAGAATAGTTTTCTATACCCGAACAATAACCAATCTCCCGAATCATCGCCAAGTCATAATTGGTACGTCTCTTAATTCTTTCTGCTTCAAGCAACTTCCCTTCCTTTTCAAATTTTTTTAATTGAGTAGCCAATTCTGCCTTAATTGCTTTTACCGCGTGTTCTTTTTGCCCTTCTTCAGTGATAAAATGTTTCGCCGGAAAAAGAAAAATATTTCGTTCTTCGTTTAATACTTGAGAAGAGATGGGATCTACTTTTTTAATAGCCGAAATTTTTCCACCTGAAAATTCTATTTGATACACAAATGTCTCGGACACTGGCATCACTTCAACTTTCGCTCCAATAGAACGAAAAGTGCCCGGAGTAATGTCGGCATTGGTTCGAGAAAAATGAATCTCAATTAATTTTTTCATTAGTGTAGTTCGCTCTATTTTTTGTCCAGCTTCTAATTTTAGATTTACTCTTTGATATTCTTCAGGAGAACCCAACCCATAAATACAAGACACCGAGGCAACAATAATCACATCCTTCCGAGTCAAAAGCGCCTGAGTGGAAGCGTGACGAAGCCTGTCTATCTCTTTGTTTATCTGCGCGTCTTTTTCAATATAGGTATCAGTGATAGGCATATAAGCTTCCGGTTGATAATAATCGTAATAAGAAACAAAATAATGCACCGCTGCATCTGGAAAGAATTCTCGAAACTCTTGCGCAAGTTGGGCAGCAAGAGTTTTATTGTGAGCAATCACAAGAGTTGGTTTATTATGCTGTGCAATCACATTAGCAATAGTAAATGTCTTACCAGTGCCGGTCGCCCCAAGCAGGGTTTGTTTTCGCATGCCATTTTTTAACCCAGTCAACAACTCCAAAATAGCCTTGGGTTGATCACCTGCCGGCTTGAAGTCACTTTTTAATTTGAAAACTTTATTTTTTATCACTAAATTATTTTACCATTATCCATTTTTACTTTGATATTACAATCAAGCATTTCCACAAACTTTTCATCATGACTAATCACAATAAAAGTTGTTCCCGGTCTTTTTAATTTTTCATCGTTAATAATCTTAGCAATATCTTTTTTTGTAGCCTTGTCTACCGAAGCTGTTGGCTCATCTAAAAAAACTACTTTCGAATCAGCATTTCTTATTTTTAATAAAACACGAGCTAGACCAAGCCTAGAAGTTTCACCACCTGAAGTATTGCCGGCATTACCAGACCCACCCAATAATTTTTCATCCAGACTGGAAAATCTCTTATTTAAACCCACTTCTTTTAAGACTTCTTTGATCTGTTCATCTCTTAACTCTGTTTTTAATCCAAATTTCAAATTGTCTTTTAAACTACCCTCAAATAAATAAGGAAATTGCGATAAATAAGCAATTTTGTTATAAATTGAGTCTTCACCATTTTTCTTAATATTACTTACATCAATATCCCCAAACTTAATTTCACCAGAAGTTGGACGAAAATAACCAGAAATTACTTTCATTAAAGTAGTTTTGCCTGCTCCACTTGCTCCTTCTATGTAAGTCATTGATCCGGAAGGTATGTTTAGGTTAATATCATCTAGTATTTTTTTATTATTTAGTTCAACATTTACATTTTTTAGATTGATATCATTATTTATTGTTTGGCTAATACCTATTCTGTTTTTTTCTTTTTCTTCCTCCTCTTGTGCATAACCATTAAACATCAATTCCATTTGCATTACATCCCGCAGGGATTTCAATAAGTTTCTTTTTGTGCTTAATAGATCTTGGATACCTTGATTAAAATTATTAGAGTACACTATTGCAGCAATTGTTTTGTCGGCCGAACCACCTGCCAGTAAACTGGCAACACCCAAAAGGGTCATGTTAATCGCCCCACTAAATCTATGAAAGCCATTCTCAAATGCCCTGAAAAAACTTTTTTCACTTTGCGCTATTTTATTCTTCTCTATGAACTCTTTTGTTTCATTGAAAAACTTTTCTTTTTCTCCCGCAAGAATTATTTCCATGTGTGCCAATAGTTGTTGGTTTATTTTTTTAGACATTTGTTCTTGTGTTCTCTCTGCAGTTCTTTGTTTTTCCCAAAATTTTCCATACTTTTGTAAGTATTTATCTAAAGTAATTGTTATTCCAGAAGCCAATACAGTACCTCCTGCTAATATTGGACTCTTTTCATAAAGCATCACAGCACTCGTAACTAAGGTGGTAATAGTTGGCAAAATATCAAAACTAAAGGTTTTTAAAACTTCTTCGTAGCTACCGAGCCCTAGTTTTGTTCTGCTTTTTACTGTCTCTACACTAAACTTGTTGGTTTGATCTGGTGGCATCTCCGTCAAATTTTTTGCCGCAAACTCACTAACTCCTCCTTCTTTTTGATAATTGCTATTTATAAAATCTTTATATTGTTTTTGGATAGCCACCGATAGTCCTGCGCCTCCAACAGAAGCTAAGGCAAATAATATTATCTGCTTTATATCTGTAGTATTATTTTTGAAAGCATCAGCAAACAACATTGGTGCATACCCCTGAATAAAAGCCGGAACCATCAAGGCGGCAGATATTCCAACGTATTTTGTTTTATCACCTTTCATAAAGCGAGAAAATATATCTTGTATTTTACTCATTACTTCTATTTTATGAATAGGTAAACTATTTAAATCTTTTAGATCACAAATTTTAATTAGTTCATTAATTTCTTTTTCTGAGAATCCTGCCTGCTCATATTTTTCTTTTAGGCCAGAAATTAATTCTTCATTTTTATCTTCTTCGGAATAAAAATTTGTTGTTCCACCTCGGCTATTGCTAATAATTTCTGTTTTTATTTCATCTATGTTAGTTCTAAACTTATTAGCATTATGAGCCAAGCGATATGAATCAAAATATAATCTTAGAGACAATAAAAGCTCCTTTTCTTCCGTGCTCAAGATGTCTTTTTTCCCATCCCTAAGGAGAATCTCAATATTATTGTTCTCATCTTCAATAATTTCTTTAATCTCTTCGCTTCTATATTCAGGATTATAAATTTCTGCCATCAATAATTTAATACGGTAATCTGTCAATTCATCTAATTTATCTACAAAATTTTCTTTTTCTATCGCATTTTTTATATCATTTCTGATACTAACCATGTCTAAAACTAAGTTTTTTGGTAAATTTTCTTTACCAAACCTTTCTTGTAGTATCTCTTTAACCAAATCCAATGTTTCTTTCTTTTCTTTAAAAGACTCCTTTTGGAATTTGCCTAGATTTTTAATTGTTTGTTTCTCAAAATTCATGTATTCATATAATATCACAAAGAATAGAACAAAAAACGCCCGAAGGCGTTTTTTGCGGCACTTATGTTGTTCACGATTTATGTAAGGCAACCCTTACACTCACAGAGAGAGTATAGCATACTTGAAATAAAAAAGCAAGTGGTATAAGATATCAGGGCAGGTATTGGGTAGCTACCCTTTAAAATCAAGGTTTTATTGGGAGGAAAGTCCGAACACATATCCCACCATCGGTGGGAAAACGTAGCGGGTAACGCCCGTCGCCCGTAAGGGTAGAGTTGCGAACAGTGACGAACCGTAATACTAATGAAAATTAGTGTTCGGGTGAAACGGCAAAATACTTACGCGTGTGCAAGATCGTGTCCACCCTAGGTGGAAGAATTGCTTGACTCCAAGAGCAATCAAGGAGCTAGATAAATGGCTACCACCCTTTTAGGGAACAGAATTCGGCTTATAGATACCTGCGCTAAATATGAAAACCCCCGCCGTGAGGCGGGGGTTTTCTCTTTTAGAAAATTTAATTTTCTTCAGAATCTTTAACGTTTTCTTTTTGTGCTTCTTCCGCTAAAACATCATCAATTGAACAAACGCCGGAAACACAGGCAAATTCTTTCGCTCCAATAGTATTATCTTCCTGTTCGTAATACATTAGTTTGGAAAAATCAATGTGCTTTATTTCTTTAACTCTTCTTTCATATTCTTCTTTGGAAATTTCTTCATAAGGAGCTAACTGATAAACATGTTCCGAACGAGGTAAGAAAGAAAGCCCACCAACAATATCCCAGTTCTCATAAACAAAGTTTGCTACTTTTATCCATTCATCGCTCCCTACATAAATAGTAACTGAAGGATTATGCTCAATGTAATTTACTTTCAATTTTTTCCACTCTTCCAATAAATCGATCGCGGAAACTTCATTACGAGTAATCGCACCTTCTGGAGCCTTAATCGGAAATTCCAACACGGCTACACTTGAGTTGGCAGTAGAATATCCCACTTCTGCCTTAGAAGGAACTCCTTGATCTTTAATCAATTCAAAAAGCGGATCATTGGTGGCAATGCGAACCCGACGAATAAAATATTTGGCATACCAAGGATGCATACCAGAACCAACATATAAAAGTTGCCCAGAGTTTCCGTGTGGTTTTACGGTAGTAATACAAGTAGAATGATTAATTCCGAATTTTTTGGCATATTCTTTATTTGTCTTAATTGCCTCTTCTCGAAGCTCATTCAATACTTTTGCTTCTCGGACCACTTTATTGTCATAGTAACCAGTAATTGATACACCGAGAAGCGCCTCCGCTTCACAATTTTCTTGCCATTCTTTCGACAGATAGCCAAAGTGAGTTAATGTAGCTTGATAAGTTCCTAAAATAGTAGAGAGTCTTACTTTCCTTTTCAGATCAGCCACTGTGTCATGTGGACGAACAACAATCGAAGTTAGATTACAAAATTGTTTAGAACGTAAAGTTATTTCTCCGCATGGGTTACTCCCTGGAAGACCAACAATCACATTTTGATCGTCAATAATCCCAGCCTTTTTCCAGTTATCAATTCTACGTTTCGGCAATTGGGTCATTAAACCCCCGCGATTAAAGATTCCTCTTTCTCCAGTACCTGATTTTATTAACTCAATCCACTCATTTAAAAATTCTGAAGCGGAAGGTTTCCCAGCATAAACAGCCGAGTTATTGGCCATTGACCTCTGCCCATTATCAATCCAAAATTGTCCTTGTTTCGATTTACGCATTGATTCATCGTCGATATCCGACAAAGAAATCAAAGCACTCCTACGTACTCCACCGGCTACTACAATCAAACCAATCTGACAAATAATATCGTGCAAATCTATATTGGTTAAACGTTTTGCTTGGCGAGCCAATATTTTGATTTTAGTAAAATTAATTAAGTCTATCAGTGGTTGCGGACCAGAAGCTCTTCCCCCAGCAGTTTTTAATCTTGCTCCCGCTGGACGAATTTTAGAATAATCAAAATCTATATCATAACCATCTGCCCAAGTCTTGCAAGCAAGAACAAAAGCGTCGGCCCATCCTTCTTTGCTGTCTTCTACTGTGTGCGTCGCTAATTTTTTTCCATTTTGTCTGCGAATCTGCGGAAATTTTTGAACCGTTTCTGATTCAACCGAAAATCCAAGTCCTGCTCCACACATTAGGATATACATAATCTCACCTAAATCTTGCCAAGTAGCTGGAGCAACGAAAGAACAGTTATATGCCCAAACATTTGATTTGTCACAAGCTTCTCCTGCAGACCAAAGCAAACGCATCGAAGGACAAACTTCTTGTTTCAAAATTCCTTCTCGAACTTCTTTAAAATCTTTTTCCGAAAACTTTTTGCCAAGATTTTCTTTCATGTAAGCCATAAAACGATCCGTAGTTTCGATCCAAGTCTCTCTTCTACCTAATTCGTCTTGCCACTTGGAATAGGTTCGATAGAAAATAAATTCTTCATAAGAAGAAACGAAATAAGAGCTCGATTCTTCAAAAACTTTTTTGTTTTCGACTGGCACAATCCCGACCTCCTTTCGGAGTTCAGCCCTCTTAGAACGATATAGAATATATGATTTAGCAGTAGTATGAAAACCAAGAGCCATCAGTTCTGCTTCCACTAAGTCCTGGATTATTTCAACACTTGGAATGAATTTTTTATCATTTTTTTCCGTTTTAATATGTAATAACTTATGAAAAACTTTTAGAGCAACACTTTTGGCTTCTTTTTCTCCACCTTCTTTGGTTACTAAAAATGCTTTATTAACTGCATCCACTATTTTCCCTAAATCAAAAGGGATGGCGACTCCTTCACGATTCCTAACTTCTTTAATTTTACTCAACTCCTTCTTGTTTAAAATATTGCTCTTATTCATAACAATTATTTTACTCCTTTTCCATGCTTAGACAAGAAAAACAACTAAAGAAAACAACTTGAAAGTCTTGTAAAATGACCCCTCAAAATCATCTTAATTTTAAACGATTTTTAACGCAAAAATTCTACTCTATCTCCAATTTTTAAATTATTCTTTTCTGAAAAACCGGCTAAAACCTCTAAAACATACCGGTTATCCACAGAGGGTCCAAAAGAATTAGGATAAGAAGATGGCTCTGCATTTTTTTTAATAAAAATAATTTTAAAATCTTTATCAATCCAAATAATATCTATCGGGAAATTCATATCTTTCATCCAAAAATAATTCCTTTGAGATTTTGGAAAGATAAAAAGCATTCCCTCATTCTCTCTCAGTGCTTCTCTACCCGAAAGACCTTTTTCTTGTTCCGCCTGCGTCCTCGCAAGGTCAATTTTTATCATTTCCTCTCCAATTTTTACGTACCTAAATGGAATATTATCAGTTTGATCTATTCTTTTGAAAATAAAACCTCCTTTTAGTAAAAAAAATCCTAATATTATAAAAAATAAAGGAATTATTATAAAACTATATTTATTTTTACAAATCATATAAAAAATTATTTATGTTCCCCGTTCCAACCAAAAATCTTACCTAACTCATCCGGAGTCTGTCTCTTGCGAGAAAGTTTTGTCTCACCATTCTGACACACCACAAGAGCAGGTTTTGAAATAAGACAATGATTATTACCTAAAGTATATTGGTATGATCCCGTGTCAAAAACTACTAAATATAAATCCGGGACATCTTCTGTTAATTTTGGCAAAAGTACATAATTTCCTGAAGCAGTGTAACGATCGTCAGCATCACAAGTACTTCCCGCAAGCCATACTTTCTGTAAACGACGAGCATTTAAATGATTAGCCGGAGCAAAATGCCATTTATGACGTACTACTGACCAAGTGTCTGTCAGATTAGTAATAAAACTACCATCAATGAAATACCATTTGGTGTCGGATTTATTCCCAATATTTTTTTCTTGTAATACTTTAAAAATTGAGATTTGAGATGGAGCAGTAAAATAACTCCCCCATTCGCAAACCAGATTAGGATGTTTTACCCCCAACTTATCACTTTCCTTTCTGGCAGTTTTAATCATCTGATTTACTAAATTTTTTACTGAAATCAACTTCTTCTTTTTTTCATACGGTACTGGCATTCCTCCGCCAAAATTTATAGTATCTAAAGCTGGATTTGTTTCTCTTAATTTTGAATACAAAGCAATAGCACGCTTCAATGGCTTAATAAAACCTTCAATTTTCTCATTCTGAGTAGAAATATGGTAATGCAACATTGAAAGATTGCGAATCTTACCTATTTTTAATAATTCCTCTTCCTCAAAACCAAAGTGGTTATACTTCTTATCCCAATGAGCATCTACTTTTACATCTAAATTTACACGAACGCCCACTTCCCCTTTAAATTTTTTTAAATGATTCAATTCGTTCATGTTCTCGATAATTGGAATCACTATCAACCCTTTTTCATGCAACTCTTCTATCAAACGTATATACTCTTCGGTTTTTGGCCCATTACAAGTCACTCTTATTTTCCCATTAAATTTCCCATGCTCAAGCATTCTCTTTACCAAAAAAAGCTCGTTGGATGAAGAAACTTCAATATGTGAACCTTCAGCAATAGCCGGCAAAACAAAATCACGATTCTGATTTGACTTCATCACATAGTGATAATAAAATTTCCCTTTATAATTTAAAATTTTTATGTAAGCATTAAAAAGTTCGATCAAGTCACGTACTCTATGCTCTAAAATAGACGGAAAAAAAACCTCAGTAGAGGTACCATATTTTTTAATGATATCCATGATGTTGTACTGGTAATATCCTTCTTTTACAACCATGTCACCACTGGCGTTTACGTCAAAATGTTGAGTGTTAAATTCTTCTACTCCAAGCTTCCACATTTTTTTCCAATTTTTTCGCTGTTTTTTTATTTTTTTCTTGTCCATTTTATTAGAATTGTATTATATCAATTTGACTTTAAATGTAAAGAAGGGTGAGTTAAATTTTATGATTGATAACTTCTCAAAAATGCTTCTTTCAACTCAAAAAAGGTGTCTTCTTTAATTGCCTGACTAATTTTTTTTAACAAATTTACAATGAAGGTACGGATGTGAATTGAAGCTAGGGTTCCAGCTAACATTTCTTTTCCGTGAAAAAGGTGCGCCACATAAGCACGGGTGTAGTGCTGACAAGTGTAACATTCGCAACCTAATTCAATTGGAGAATGGTCGTCTCGATATTTTTTATTAGTCATAATTATTTTTCCGTATTTTGTATATACCGTTCCGTTCCTACCAAGACGAGTCGGCAAAACACAATCAAATAGATCCACGCCATTTTCTATCCCCATAAAAAGATCTTCCGGTTCTCCTATCCCGAGTAAGTGCCGTGGTTTCTCTTCCGGCAAAATTTCATTTACCCATTTTACTGCTTGTGACATATCTTCTTTGGCAAAGGAACCACCAATACCGAAACCATCAAAATCCATCGCCGAAATTACTTTGGCACTCATTTTTCTCAAATTTTCATCACGACCTCCTTGCACGATTCCAAATAAAGAAATTTTTTTATCTTTATTTAATTTCTGATGTTCCACTAAACTCCGCTCTGCCCAGCGATGTGTCCGCTCAAGAGCCTCTGCTTGATATTGTAAATCTTCTGTCGGTGAAGTACATTCATCAAAAGCAAAAATAATATCAGCCCCCAAATTATGTTGAATCTGAATTGACTTCTCGGGGGTAATATAATGAATCGAACCATCTAGATGTGATTTAAAAGAAACTCCATCTTGTCCAATTTTTGCTAATCTTGGTGCATCTGAATCATCAAAACGTTCCGGAATCAAAAGCGCTGGGTCAATAATTTTGGTAATTTTGGAAATATCTTTTCCGTAAGCCACACCCAAAGAAAAAACCTGGAAACCACCGGAGTCAGTCATCGTGGGGCCCGGCCAATTCATAAATTTTCCGATACCTCCCGCAGCTCGGACCACCTCATCTCCAGGCTGAAGATATAAGTGGTAAGTATTTCCAAGCACCACCTCTGTTCCTGCTGCTCGTACTTGTTCTGGATTTAGGGATTTGACCGTTGCCTTTGTTCCAACAGCCACAAAAGCCGGTGTCTCGATTGTGCCATGACCGGTTTCCAATGTACCAATTCTTCCTAAAGAATTTTTTAGTTTCTTTTCAATCTTGAAATTCATTATCCCTTTCTAAGACTATGCTGGTAATTAAATTTTTTCATTTTTATAAAAGTGAACAACAAAAACCAAAACAATTAAGGTAAGAAAACTCGTTAATGAGAGCATTGGAATCGAGACATAGCCACTAAATTCAGAAACAAGGTGTTGATAGCAGGAAACACCAGTAGCATCACATGGCACTGTCCCCTTTCCTCCAAAATAATACTCGAGATTCTGATAGCTTGAGATAAAAAAACCAAAAAGAAGTAAAGGAGAGACGTATTTAACAATTATCTTTGCCTCACTTATTTTTCGGTGGTAATTATTCCAAAGAGCTACTCCAAAAATAAATACTTGTGGAAAAAGAAAAACTCGCTGAAACCAGCAAAGCTCACAAGGTGGAAATTTTATCACCTCGGAATATACCAAGGAAAAAAGAACCGAAAGCAAAGAAATAAAGAAACCAAAAAACAAGAAATGTTTTTCCAGAAAATCTAAGAACTTATTTTTTTTAGGTCCAAAGAAAAGCATCCCAAGAGCAACCAGCGAAGATAACTGCAAAAATATAGCGCCAACTCCCAAAAATATATTTAGATAATGTATTGTTGTGAGATTCATTTTATTGAGGCAAGGCACAAGAAGTTTTGGCTGCCAATTCTTCTAGTGAAACCTCTCCGGTCAATTTTGAACCATCAGCAAAAATCCAAGTGGGATAACCTTCGATCTGTTTGTCTTTACAAATTTGATTTTGGCCTTGTCCGTCCGGCGTAGAACATTCTACATAAGGTAATAATTTTTCAGCTGTGCCAAAAAGTTTTTTCTCGGCTTGGCAATGAGAGCACCAAAAAGCACCATAAAAAACAGCTCCTTTGTCTTTTAGACAAGTAGCCAACGCATCATATTTCCCAGGAACATCCGTCCGAGGTCCAACAGACATCACTGTGACAATTGCTCCCAAAACTAAAACTATTACGATACTAAAAAAAATTGTTGTTTGTTTCATTTTCATATTATTAATATAACATTAAATTGATAAAATTAAAATCATTGAAATTCCACATCAAAGGGGTACATTCCCATTCCGCAAGTGCCACTAAATTTGCCGACTTTTTGAATT
>Ga0172369_10007923_pt1 | contig 12195 bp, 8 predicted proteins | sample LakKiv25m_FD_114539 | JGI IMG/M metagenome (GOLD analysis project Ga0172369, IMG submission 114539) | Freshwater microbial communities from Kabuno Bay, South-Kivu, Congo - kab_022012_11.25m | ecosystem: Environmental > Aquatic > Freshwater > Lake | place: Democratic Republic of the Congo... | reverse complement strand
TACAAGGGTGTGGATTTTGGTGCAGAGGATAAGGAACCGGTTCGGCTGGTCTTCCTCTTGGGGACGCCGCATAAGGCTGTGGGCGAGTACTTGAAGGTTCTCGCTAAGCTGTCCAAGATTCTGCGGGAGAATGGCACAACGAAAAAGCTGCTCAAAGCCAAATCGCCTGTCGAGGTGCGCAAAATCATCGAGGATGCGGAAGCGTGATCGAAGAGGTTAGCAAAACTCTACCAGTCAGGGGATGGAATGTACGCAAAGCGTGTCATTCAGGACGAATCTTTTCGTGACGGCAAACTATCTGTAAATTGCAAACTTCTGCTTGGCTTTACAAAGCCGTCCGCATTGGCAAATCGGCCGTAGCCCGATTCTTACAGAATGACACCCTCATTTTGTATTACACCGGAATTTCTAAAATGAGCCATTCCTGAAGAGCTCGAAAGTTCTTTGCCCGCCAAAGGTACGAAAGAGCACAAAATAGCAGTTAGCGCTTTTAGTGTGTTTCGCGGGCCAAATCATCAATGGATTTTTCATTTTAGAATTTTAGGTTACATACTAACCTTAAACAAGTGTAGCTCCCAGCGTCCGCAGCATTCTTGCCACTTAAACTTGCCCTCTACTTTTCTCTTCCCAAACCTTCACCAAGTGCACAATCACCTCCACTGCTTTTCTCATGTCTTGAATCGAGATCCACTCTTGGCGTGAGTGAAAATTGTGTCCGCCGGTAAAGATGTTGGGCGTGAGCAAGCCGGCGAAGGAAAGGCGTGAGCCGTCGGTGCCGCCGCGAATGATGTTCTTCTTGGGTGTGAGTCCGGCTCTTTCCACTGCCTCGACCGCATAAGCCACGACCTTCGGGTCTTCGTCTATTTTGTATTTCATGTTGCGGTAGGATTCGTCCACTTTGAAATCCAGCTTGGCGCGAGGGTATTTGGCCATAACCTTTTCGGCCTGATCGCGCAAAAATGCTTCTTTCTCTTGGAGACCCTCAGTGGTGAAATCGCGGATGAGATACTTGATCGTCGTTTCTTCTACTCCGCCGCTAATGTGGTGTGGATGAACGTATCCTTCCCGCTTTTCCGTCGTCTCGGGTGACAAGGTATCCTTGGGGAGGGTTTCAATGATCTCGGCAGCAATCTTGACGGAATTGATCAGCTTGTTCTTGGCATAGCCGGGATGAACGTTGACCCCAGTAATTTTCATCGTCAGTGAGTCGGCGCAAAAGGTCTCGTCCTCGATTTCACCCAAAGACTCGCCGTCAATCGTGTAAGCGTAACGGGCGCCGAACTTTTCCACGTCGAAATGCTCAGTGCCGCGGCCTACTTCCTCGTCGGGAGTAACCGCAATGTGGATGGTGCCATGCTTGATCTCCGGATGTCGGATGAGATGATGAACCGCATCGAAAATCTCGGCTATGCCCGCTTTATTGTCGGCGCCCAAGAGCGTCGTGCCGTCGGTGGTAATAATGTCGTGCCCGATTTGATGGGCCAACTCCGGATTTTCATCGGCACGAATAATGACACCCGAATCGGCAGAAAGAGGGATGTCGCCGCCCTGATAGTTATGATGGATTTGCGCCTTCACGTCGGTGTCGGTAACGTCCGGCGAAGTGTCCATGTGCGCGATGAGGCCGATGACGGGAACCTCGTGCGAAACATTGGCCGGCAGCGTGGCAAAGATGTAGCCCCATTCATCTATGGCCGCATCGGCGAGGCCCATCGTTTTAAGCTCATCGGCCAAGACCTGGCCCAATATTTTCTGCTTTACAGTGCTCGGAGAAGTATCAGAGCTTTCCGAGGATTGGGTATCATAGGTGACATATCTCAAAAATCGCTCAACGCATGTGTGATTGATTTGGCTCATAGTCGATGCTCCATGATTGAGGTCGGGTTTTGTCAAGAACGGTCAAGAGTAGTCAAGATTGGTCAAGGGTTGTCAAAAATTGTTCCGATCAAATCCAGAAACAGGCTGATGGAATACGCAAATTTGAAAATCTTGTTTGCGGGTGATTAAAAGCTTATATTGACGCAGGATTAGGACCAAACCTCGGCAATTTAAAGGAATTTTTATGAGAAATCAAATTCTTATTTTTCTGATCGTCTTGCTCGCTTTGTCTTGTGGGGAAAAACGAAAAAGCCTTCATGATCGAATGCCGCAAGGGACGATACATGCCGACCAACCGGATTTGTCTGACCGGGAAGCGAATGGCGGCATGCTGCGCTTTACTCTGGAAGGCAAGGCGATGTTCGACAAGTTCTTCGTGGCCCAATTCACACCTCGCGGCGATTTGTTCAATACCGATAACTTGCAGCTTTACAATTATAATCCCGGCTCGGACAAGTATCCCCAATTCATTATCAACATCGATTACAAGGAAAGCGATTTGCACAATTGGGCCGGCAAGACCTTTCCCTTGGATTTTCTCGCCTTCACCGCGGCGGAGAATACTCTACCGCTCAATTCGAAAGGGAAAATAGAGATTATGGAAGTAACTGAAACCAAAGTGGAAGGAAGATTTTCAGGTCAGTTGATTCATCCGACCTCGAGGAAGACGTTTGAGATACGAGGGGAATTTAAGGCGATGATCAAGGTGAATGTGTGAGAGAACGAATGTCAAGAGTGGTCAAGTATGGTCAAGAATAGTCAAGCGTAGGCAAACGTGGTCAGACATTGAAAAACTTGGTCAAAGGTAGCCAAACGTTGTCAAACTTGGTCAAAGTGGGAATTGGCCAAATTGCAGCAGGCGGGACATCACTGCATGGCTTTTCTAAATTCTTCGGGGATGGGGACGAGCTTTCCATCCTGGTCGACAAAGGCGAAGGTCATCTGCGCGAGGGCGGTTAACTTGGTAGACGTTTTGTTCGTTACTTTGTAGTGCAGGGAAAAGCTGGCTCGTTTCCACTCAACAATGCGCCCTTCGATCTCCAAAATATCGTGAACCTTGGCAGGCGATTTAAATTGGATTTGCGCCGAAATCACAATGGGCGCCGCATTCCACCGGTCAAAATCGGAAAAGCTTAGACCCCGCTGTAAAAGATATTCCCCACGGGCATACTCAAGATAGTTCAGATACGTCGCATTGTTGACGTGACCGAACGAGTCCAACTCGTAGCTGCGGACGCGGTGGGTGGCGATGATCGGCTGCGCCATAAGATGACTTTCCCGGAATTCCTATTTCCCGTTTCTGTTTTTCACTGCTAAAAGGAGCGTCATTCGGAAAATTGATTGACCACGTTTGACCATTTTTGACTAAGTTTGACGACGTCTGACTATGCTTGGCCATTCTTGACAATTCTTGACCACAACTTTCCCCAACTCTTCAACTAATCTTTCTCACTTTGATGGTCTCTGTTATGGCGCTCATTAGATTAAGGACGTGATCCGAAACATACCGGTTGACGTCCACGATCAAATAACCGATATTGCCCTTGGTTTGCAGGATCTGTCCTTCCACGTTAATGTCGCGCCGGGCAAAGACGCTGTTGATTTTGGCCAGCACGCCCGGCACATTATGATGCACGTGCAGTATCCGATCTGTCTCCTGCACTCTGGGCAGCTCGACCTCGGGGAAGTTAACCGCGCCGATGGTGGAACCGGAATTCAGGAACCGGGAGAGCTTTTCACTCACATAGGCGGCGATATTCTCCTGCGCTTCCTTGGTGCTGCCGCCGATATGCGGGGTAAGAATGACGTTGGTCGCATTCTGTAGCGGTGTGGTAAACAAGTCCTGCGGCTGTCCAGGCTCTTCAGGAAAAACATCTATGGCAGCGCCGGCAAGGTGACCGGAGTCCATTCCCTCGCGCAGACCCTCCAGATCGACAACCGAGCCGCGGCTGGAGTTGATCAAGAAGGAGCCCCGTTTCATGTGGCCGATCTCTTTCTTGCCAATCATGTGCCGCGTTTCCGGGGTCTCCGGGACGTGCAAAGTCACAACGTCGGATCGCTCCAACAAGTCATGCAGACTCGCCGCCCTCTTCGCGTTGCCAAGCGGCAGCTTGTCAACGATATCGTGGAAGATTACGCTCATGCCCAGGTTCTCCAGCAAGACGGACACTTGGGAGCCGATGTGACCGTAGCCAACAATGCCGACCGTCTTTCCGCGTATTTCCGCGCAACCGCTGGCTGTTTTCAACCAGCGACCGTCGTGCGCTGCGGAGCTTTTCTCGAAAATCCGGCGCATGAGCATAATAGTCTCGCCGACGACCAATTCCGCCACGCTGCGAGTGTTGCTATACGGAGCGTTAAAAACCGGGATTCCGGCGCCGGCCGCGGCGGCCAAATCGATTTGATCGGTGCCGATGCAAAACGCGCCGATTGCCCAAAGGTCCGGTAAGCTTGCTATCGCTTCCGATGAAATCTGGGTTTTGGAGCGAATGCCCAAGACGTTCGCTTGTCGCGCCTTTTGCTCCAGCTCTTCAGTATTCCATGCGCCTTTATGACTTTCCACGAGGAAATTTTCTCTGATTAATTTATCTTTCGCATGATCATGAATGCTTTCCAATAGAACCACTTTCGGCACCGGTGGGGGAACGGCTCTGTTATTTGGCATGGAAAACGATTCCACAACCGCGTTCGACAACTCCTCATTCGAGCAGAACAAGGGCAACAACTGATCAAAGCGGTCCACGGTAAAATCAGCTTGGCGGCGAATATCCTCATGCAAGTAGGAGCCGGCGAAATAGACGAACATTTTTGCCATATTGTTTCTGCGAATCAGCAAATCCGTGACGCCATCACCAACAACTGCAGTCCCGCCTTCTAAAAGACACTGGCTTTTGAGCCGCTCCGCCATGAATACTTTCCCGATACTGAGAAAAAGAGGATTGCTCTCATCGACTCCGGCCACTCTGCCGCCGTGGTCGTAAATCAGACTATTGGCGAAGACGCTGCCTCTGGGAATGTTCAATTCATCCGTCACCGGCTGAACCAGATCATCGAAGCTGGTGCTAAAAACAGCAATGCGCTTGCCGCGTTGCAGCAGCGCCTCGACCGTCTCGCGCACCATGGGATTGATCGAGTCCAATATCTGCGCAGCCACAGCGGCCACATCCTGTTTGGTAATCTCGGTGAGTTGCAAGCGCTGGCGAATGGCATCTTCCAAGGGAATGTCGCCGTTGGTGGCTTTATCAGTCAGCTCCGCCAGCTGTGCGAGCCGCTGGCTGCGCTCCGGCTCAGCGACCTGTTCCAAGGCCTTTCGGATGATGAGCTCTATGCCTTCCGCATTGATAATCGTGCTATCGAAATCGATGATGACGTTGTTGATCATTCTTCTTCGGTCTCTGTCTGATGTCAGAGACCTGTGAGGTTTTGGAAACCTCACAGGTCTTTTTGCTGCTTAACTCAGCGCAAAAGTAGCATACGCCGTGTTTGGCTAAAATCTCCGGCATTAATTTGGTAAAAATATATACCACTAGCCACGGCTTGATTGTGGTCGTTTTTTCCCTCCCAAACCAATTCGTGCTCGCCCGCAGGCAAGAGGCCGTTTGCCATTGTTTTAATCAAGGAGCCGTCCAGTGCAAAAATCCGCAAAGTCACATCGCTGTTGCGCGGCAGCGAAAAAGTAATTTGGCAACTGGCGTTAAAGGGATTGGGATAGCTTTGTAAAAGTCGAAATTCTTTTTCTGCCGTACTGGTTGACGCACTCACTTCCGAGGCGATTTCAACGTTAAAGCTCCACTCTTGCATAGAAACGAATCCAGCTTGATTTCCGACCTTGAGAGTGACGGAATGCTTTCCATTTGTCAATGGCTGCCCCGGCACAAAACTAATGGAATTGATAGCGATGGTCTTCTGCCCGGCTGCTTCTCCGCCGTCCAAAAACAGCCGGATCGAGGATGTATCCACCCTAACCACGCGATCGCTAAAATATGAAAAAATGGTCGGCTGCGATTCGGTGACAGATTGCCCATCCTCCGGCTGCATGCCGTAAATTTTTGGGTATCCTCTCATCCAGATGCGTTCATAGGAAACGTTGTTCGTCTCGTTGGCTTCTACTTCTAGACTATCCGCATCCGCTATAACGCCCACGCCGTACATGCCGCTAATGACCGAATCGGGAAGGACGACCGGCAGGGCAAACTCAAAGGTGTCCATAGCTGCCAAAGCGGGAATCTCCAGCGTCGCCAGCAAAAGATCGGAAGCATCGAAACGAGAATTGTCGGAAAAGAGAATTTTGGCTGCGGTCGGCTCGGTGGCAGAAAAGCCTTTACTGATGATGCGACCGGAAAAAGGAATGGTTTGTTTTACTGTGGCTGTATCAGGAGCGGCATCGGTTTCCGCGAGCAAATCAGGATTTTTCCCACGAAAATATATAAAGCACCAGACGGTATTCAGATTGGCGTGACCGTTCGTATAACCCGGCCAGTCATACTTTGCCCTGCGCCCGTCAGCGCTGGGATAGGCCACGTTTTTGTCGCCCCAAGGATCGTTCACGATAACCGAAGTAGCGTCGTCCTCATAACCGATGACGCTGATATAATGTCCGGCGCTGGTCAGGTCATTCAGCAGCACAAAGGGCATTTGTGCGTCGGCCTCATTGCGCAGCTTTGCCCGCGAGGGACTCCAATCCACGCTGGAGCCAAGGCCGTGCTGTCGGGCATACTGAGACATGTAGCCTTTGGTGTCTTGCCAATGGTTTTGGATGATGAACCCGAAAGCCCCATAACCGATGTTGCCGCTGGGGTCCTCGCCGCCGATATTGTAGGTGTAGCCGTTGTTGGTGTAGATTTCGCACACATAGCGGCCATAGTCGCTCACATGCCGGGAAGGGTAACTGACCGTCACCGGCCATTTGTTGATGACGCCGTAATACGCCAAACACATGACTGCCGAAGTGCCGCCGCATGCCGAGCTGCCATTGAACCAGTCAGGGGTATCGTACGCTTGATGCAAATAGGGAATATCGAAAGAGTAGCTTTCCACTGCCGCGAGATTTGATTCCGCGTCCTTCACAGCGCTGGGAATGATCTTATCCGGGGCAAGCTTAATAGAAAGCGGCTCACCTTTACTCAACTGAAATAGGCTTCCTACCTCTTGCCAGTTCGCCCGCTTTGTTTCTCCACTGCGCCGATCCACATATAGTACTTGGTTGCTGGCAAGAAAAACTGGAGAATCTTCCCATGCGTCATCTGTAGCGATCCTGAGCAATTCCGAATCATCGCTGCGAGCAGCGATCAAGTCCATGTTGAGGACTTGCCGGTTCTCCAGCGTTTCAGTTCGGGAGAACAATAGCCACTTGCCGTCGGGCGACCAGGCGGGATTCTTCCCAGCGCCAAGATCAGTTAGCTTGTTGGCTTCCACGTCAAAAATGCACGTCCCGCCGTTGAGAGTGCTAGCGGCGATCTTTTCGCCATTGGGGGACCATAGCGGTTCAAAGTAGCCCGAACCGCCGGCCGTCAATTTGCGTCGGCCCCCGTTTGCCAATTGCAGCAGCCAGAGTTGATCGTCCTCATCGTTATACACAACGAATTGGCCATCCGGCGAGATAGGTGTTTGATTTGCATAAACCAGCAAGTCAAACGTTGTCTCGAAATTCCCACGTACGTCAGTGACATAAAGTGTGGTGCCGACCGTAAAGACTATCTTATTGTCGCGCGAGATGCTGGGAATGCCGCAGCGCCACGCGGTCGAGGTTAGGGGCAGGATTTCTTCGGTTTCGCTATCGAACAAACACGGCGTTTGCAGGAATTGGCCTTCAGTTGTTTTGCTCAATTGCTTGAAAGCCACATATCTGCCATCTGCAGACCATGAGGCGCGAGTGCCACTCCCAGGCTCTGCATTAATTTGCAGTGTTCGTTGATTGTCTGATTCGAAAAGGCAAAGCCCACGCTTTCCTTCCTGGCTAAAGAGGAGCCTGTCACCAGCCAAAGACACGGCGGATACGGAAACACCCTTTTCGGCGAATAGCAAGGTGCCGGCGGGCGCAGCAAGGATCAAGCTCGCAAAACAAAGAATCAAGAAGAGGCAGAATGACAATTTCATAGCAACTCTAAAGCTAACCATGTGGTCTGGTGATCATCATTCAAAAATGATCGGGTAAAAGTCGGCTGCAATATAACGATTTAAAGAAATCAAATCAACAATGGGATTGGTTAAAGAAGTCGGCAAATAAAATTCTTGGAAAAAGTTCTTAGCAAAGTTATATTCTTAAGGGTTCTGAACAAAGGAAATCAGTCATTCGTACCTTTTGGGAAAACGAAAAGCAATTTCGTTGTGGATCCTTGAGCTTAGGAGGTAACATGAATTTACCAAGATTCGTTTTGTTCTTCGTCCTGTTGCTCCCTTGCCTAAGCTTGGCCGGGGAAATCTATGGGAGTGTCAAAGAAGGAAAAAGTAACGTTGGACAGGGGATAAAAATCGAAATCGTCTCGGCAGGCCGCGTCGATTCCACAAGGACAGATCGACTCAGCTCGTTCAGACTCTTTATCCCCAAACCGGGCAAATGCACGCTCCGAGTTCATTACCAGAGTCAAACTCCCTTGTTGGTCATCTATTCGTATGAAACGCCGGTGCGCTATGATTTAGTGTTAGAAAAGACTGGCGAGAAGTACTCGCTGAGGAGGAAATAGTATGGCGAATGGCGAAAGAGACGGCTGGGATAAGGCGGCCATTATTCTGCAGCCGGTCGGCGGGCTGTTGGCTGCATTGGCGGTTGCGGCTTTGGGATTCTTTGGCTCGCAATTTCTCGAGCGCCGGGAAGCGTCCGAAACCCGCGTTCGCGTCTACTCCGAGCTGATGAGCAAGAGAGAAGAGGCGGAAAGCGCCTTGCGCAAAGACATGTTCTTGTCTATCATAGAATCATTTCTGGGTCCCGGTACTACGCCCATAGAATCCAAAGTGCTCAATTTGGAGCTCCTGGCGTACAATTTCCATGAGTCACTCAACCTCAAACCTCTTTTCGCACACCTCAGCAAGCAAATTACTACAACGAATGAGATAGACAAAAGGGAATACACGGCTCGGCTCCAAAGGGTGGCGCGGGAAGTTGTGCGCAAACAAATGCTGGTTCTTGAGAGTGCCGGTAAAAAATACGATCGGACCAGCGATTTAGAAGAACTGAGGAACAGCCATGGAGGCATACAACTCAACGACGCCACTCTCAAATTGGGCGACATTCAAAGACTGTTTCGCGTTTTTGTACTCAAGGCTGATTCGGAGCTCAAAGAGCTAAAAATTAGACTGGAGGTCACAACGCCGCTTGATGATTCCGAGGAGGATACCTATGATGTGGAATTCCGGGTGGGCTATTTTGATTTTCCGATGGTTGACAACACGCGCCTTTCCCAGGACCAGCGCTGCGCCATTGTGCTGAATGCCTTCGATGAGTACAGCGCTGACATTACTGTGGTGTATTTTCCTGGATCCTATGCCAGTTTGCGGGAGAAGCCGTATTACGAAGAAGTCATGCAGAAGCTGCTGCAGCCGTAGAGACGCTTAGATGAAGGAGAGGCGTCGAAAGCTTGGTTTTCGCTCGAAACTTCGTGATACCGGATTTGAAAGGGAACTTTGGCCGTAGAAGTGGGAAGGCCGATATATCCACATTCTGGCATTTCCCACCGTGAATTGTACGGTCGCAACACAGTGGAGAACTTATCGGTTAGACTCCCGCTGCAAATTATCTATGCTATAGATGGATAATTTGCAGCCGGCCTGCATGTGGCATCTCCACAATGACTTAATTCCTGCCCTATTTCGTCTTCATCTCAAACACTCCATCCCAATCCTTGGGGACCGGATTTTCTAAGTAGAACTCACAACGCTCCAGATAGGTCTTGGATGGCCCGTCATCCGGATGAATTGCCAAAGCGCGGTTGAACGCCACGATGGCGCTCTTCCAATCTTGGGCCTGATAGGCTTGCAAGCCTTTGCGATACTCTTCGAGGAGTCGCGGCTGTTCATCGGTTAGCTTGCTGTTATTTTCCGCCACGATCTCAAAAACTCTCACTCCCTTGGTCTTGCCTTTTACGCGCAGCAAATCCAGCTCGCGCAACACCCATTCGCCATCTAACAAATCCTTGGTGAATTGGCTGACCATGATTTGTGTGCCGTAGGTTTTATTGGCGCCTTCTAAGCGCGAGGCTAAGTTGACCGAATCACCGATGACGGTGTAATCGAAACGGTCTTTCCCGCCGATGTTGCCGGCGATCATTGGGCCGGAATTGATGCCCATCCTCACGTGCCATTCCGGCTTGCCTTGCTCCCTCCAGTTTTGCCGCAGGCTGGCCAATACCTCCTGCATTTCCAGTGCGGCCATACACGCCCTGTTGGCGTGATCGGTTTGGTCCACTGGAACGCCAAAAATCGCCATGATCGCGTCCCCTTCGTATTTGTCCAGGTAGCCTTCATATTTGAGGACGATCTCGGTCATGGCTGCCAGGTATTCGTTTAGTTGAGCTACCAGTTCTTCCGCCGGCAGGCTTTCCGAAACAGTGGTGAAATTCTTTATGTCCGAAAAAAAGGCCGAAGCGACGCGGCGTTCCCCGCCAAGCTTGAGCATGTCCGGCCGGCGCAGAAGCTCATCAACCACCGAGACAGTGAGATAGTGTTGAAACATGCCTTTGATGTAGCGCTTGTTGCGTTCTTCGTCCATATAGCGGTACATGTAGACAAACAAAAAGGAAAATAAAACGGCTAATCCCGGCCTTACCAGTTCCATCCAAAAAGCGTCTGCGGCGAACCAGGCGCCGGCTGCATAGGAATACCCTCCGGAAATGATGATCATCAACAGGGCGCTCAGCCAGGGTTTGAGGAGAATGGCCAACAGGGCTATAATTGCGGCCAACAGCAGGACATTCGCCACTGCAAACAAGCCGCTCTGTCGGGTGATATACTGCTGGCTAAGAATGTTGTAGATGATATTCGCATGAACTTCTACTCCCGGAAAAGCATCCTGAAAAGGCACGGGACGAATGTCCGACAAACCGGCAGCCGAGGTTCCCACCAAGACAATTTTGCCTTCAAAGGTCTCTTTGGGCAAGCGCTGCATGAGAACGTCATAATAGGAAATGTAGCGGAAGGTTTGGAACGTGCCTTGATAATTGATCAGCATCCGGTTTCTCGAATCGATGGGAATGCGAAAGACCCGATCTGATCCCGGTGGGCGAAGAATTATTTCTTTACCAGGCACGATTTGGATATCGGGAATCCGTACGCCCAACACACCGGCGACAATTGCCAAGGACAAAGCTGTGTACTGTCGGTCCGCAAACGTCAGAAACATGGGCATGGTGCGGATGACGCTGTCGTTGTCCGGGGAAAAGTTGGCAAAGCCTATCCCGGCAGCAACATTGTACAAGTTGACCACTTTGCCGTCCATGCGATCCGCACGTTTGCTTTGGCCTCCCGCCACTGTGGGCAGAACCAGAGAGTACTTTTCCGCTTCGAACCCCAACGGCGGAGTGGTCATGGGATAGAGGAACGCATCCGGATCGGCCATCGAGAAGGCCATGGAATGATAAACGATGCCGGACTTGGCGGTCGAGGCGATCAGCGAAGAGTCGGTTCCTCTTGCTTTGTCCGCTTCCATGAACAGCACGTCGAAGCCAAGGGCAAGGGCGCCGCCTTCACTCACATAGTCGATGAGTTGGGAATGGTAATTGCGCGGCCACTGATCAAAACGGCCCAACTTTTCCAGACTGCGGTTGTCAATATCAACGATGATAATGTCCTCGATGCTGGAGCCTTGCCGGCGCTCATAAAGCATTTGTAGACGTTTCATGTAGCGCAAGTCCAAGGATTTCGCTTCAAAATCCTTGAACAACCCCGGCCAAAGCAGGTATGTCAAGGCTATGACAAAGACAGTCGCCCCCAGGCCCAAGCCTGCACCAATGGCAAGACGATGGGAGAGTTTAAGGTTCATAGTTCCTTACACCTGATGGCTGTTTATTCCACGACGCGAAAAGTGAGCTTGCGTACAAGCGTGCCGCGTCCCATCAGCACCTCTCCAGCTTTCTCGACTCGTTTACCGCTGCTCAAAGCGAAGCCCACCTTGCTTCCCGCTGTCGTCCGAGAAACGCTGCGCGCTCGAATGGCTTTCGCTAAGGCCGTTGGATTGGGGATTTCGCCGGATTTTTCCATTCTTTCTAAAAGCCACTGTAGTCGAGCCGAAGGATGGGGCGAGACGATGAGAATAAGAGTTTTGTCCCCAGGCGGGGAATTGAGCTCATAAAAAGATTCCGGCCCCGGAATGCGGACTTCAGCGCC
>Ga0172369_10007919_pt1 | contig 12197 bp, 12 predicted proteins | sample LakKiv25m_FD_114539 | JGI IMG/M metagenome (GOLD analysis project Ga0172369, IMG submission 114539) | Freshwater microbial communities from Kabuno Bay, South-Kivu, Congo - kab_022012_11.25m | ecosystem: Environmental > Aquatic > Freshwater > Lake | place: Democratic Republic of the Congo... | reverse complement strand
GCTGTTTGTTAGATTTTGCTAAATGTAAAATGATGATAAATAAGAAGGGAATTAAAGATGTAAAATTGAGAATAGGATATTTCTATAAACGAATTTTAATCGTATATTTTTTAATAAGATATAAAAAATACGTCCAATCCTTAGCGTGGCGTATACCAGAAAAAGAAGCGTAAAGTGTTTCCATTATGCCAATTGTTTCTTTAATATTTTTCTTTTGATCAGAGGATTCTTTTTTCTTGGCTTCTTCTTCTGCTTCTTTTGGCACCATTACCAGTAAAACTTTTCTTTTAAAACTTGCGGATATTCTTTCGCGGCGGTGTAGATACCAGCGTATTATGTACAAAAGCGCCAGGATTCCCAAAGCAATTAAAAAATATGGAAAATATAAAATAAAAACAGATGACTCTGTTGCTTGAGTCACCAATTGAGCTCCAGTTTCACTTATTTGTTGAGTTACGTTCGGTTCCATGTTTCTTGGCCAAACTAATTATTTTATCTGTCTTTATTTTAATTTCTTGCTCCAAAAAAAATTTATTAATTCCTGGCAACATTTTTAACCAGCGTCTGATTAAATCGATAGCTTTTGATACTTGAATTTTAGCTGTTTCTACCATCTTCCAAATTGTATAAGCCGCTTTTTCGCCTTCTACTTTAAATTCTTTTTTTCTTTGTGGAGATAGTTTATTATAAGCATCACCAATGTCTTCTGCTAAAATATTTTCTATTTCAACTAGATCTTTATCTTTAGGCGGTTTATCCCACATTGTTTTTTGAGGCACAATAGGGGTAGTTGTTGGTTGGGTGGATTCTGCCGCTTTTGTGGCTTCTGTTTGAATGACTGACGGGGATGTTTCTTCTGTTTCCACTTTTGTTTCTATAAGACTAACAGCAGGCGCTGTTTCCATTGTCTTTTTAATTTCTTGCGGTGGTGAATCTTGCGCGTCTAAATTTTTATTTATTAGTGTTTTTGCCATATTTATATGATAAAATTATAGCATAAATGACATATCCACACAACCAAGATGAAGTATATTAAAAAATTTGATATAATAAATATATATTGAATCAAATTATTTTTTTATGGCTAAGCCAAGACTCAATGAAGTCAACGCAGACAATTTAAAATGGATTAATATTACACATCCAACAGAATTAGAAACTGTGCAATTAAAATCAATGTTTGGTTTTAGTGATTTAGATTTAAAAGCAGTGTTACCCCCAATACAGCGTCCAAGAATTGATATGCGGGACGGGCATATTTTTATGATTTTGCTTTATCCTAAATATGATAGAGCTACAAGAAAGATTCATGCTGTTGAAGTAGATTTTTTTATTGGAAAAGATTATTTAATAACTACTTCATCAGAAGAATTAGATACACTAACTCAGTATTTTGTTGAAATTAAAAAATCAAAAAAATTATTAGCATCAATGTCTGTTGAAAGCTTGCTTTATGAGATTTTAAATAAATTAGAAAAACATTTATTACCAATGTCTGTACATTTAAGCACAGAAATAGATCAAATTGAAAATGAAGTTTTTTCTGCCACGGATAAACAAAAAACTATTAATGATGTATTATTGCTTAAAACAAATATTGTAAATTTTAGGAAAGCCTTTAATAGACATACTAAAACATTACAGCATTTAACTACTAAAATGCCGCAGTTATTTCCTAATTTTTCAGGCGAGCCTTTTAAGGGATTAATAGAGGAAACAGATGATCTTTGGGATGTGTTGGAAAATTATCAGGATACAATGGATGCTATTCATGATAGTCATTTATCCTTATTAAACTATAGAAGTAACTCCATAATGCAAATTTTTACAGTTTTTACTACAATGATTTTTATGTTGGAGTTGGTGATTTCCTTAATAAGCTTAACTATGGAAACATCCCTGTCTGCTTATGGTAATTGGATGACTTTTAGTTTAATCTCCACTGGTTTATTACTAGTTTGTATAATAATGCTTTTGTATTTTAAGAGAAAAAATTGGATTTAAATAATATACCTTAAAAGCACGGCTTAAAAGGCCGTTTTTTTTGTTTTAGTCATCATAGTTGACAAATAAGAGTAACAATAGTAATTTTAAATTAGTTCCTTGACAGCGCGCCGATATTTAAATTAGGCGCTTTATTATCTAACACTCAACGGGAGGCTTCATGATCAAGAAATTTCCTTTAAAATGGGGTGAAATGACACTCCAGGATAAGGATAGATGGTGGCTTGCAAATATGTATCGTGGTAATATGCCGCAGCTTACATGGCGGGCGGCAGCTACTGGTATTGTTGTTGGAGCTATTCTTTCTATTGTTAATTTATATATTGGAATTAAGGTTGGTTTTGCTGTTGGTATGGGTGTTACATCAGTTGTCTTATCATTCATGGTTTTCAGTGTTTTGTCTAGACTTGGTATTACTAAGCAAATTACCATTCTTGAAAATAATGCTGTTCAGAGTGCGGCTACGGCAGCTGGTTATATGACCGGTCTGATCACTGCTTCGCTTCCAGCATATATGAAAATAAGTGGTAAGGTTTTTCCAATGTGGCCTGCAATAATCTGGGGTAGTGCCCTTGCTATTTTGGGTGTTTTGTTTGCTTTTCCATTGAAGAAGCGCTTTATTAATCAAACTGATTATCCATTTCCGGAAGGTAAAGCAGCTGCTGTGGTGCTGGACGGCATTCACAGCGCAGATAAGACAAATAGTATTAAGGCAACTGTTTTGGCAGTTTCAGGTATTTTTTCCGCATTATGGAAGGTTTTTTCGGAAAAAATTAAATTGATTCCTGAGGAATTGCTTAATTGGATGCCTAACGTTCTTAGTGTTAAATTGCAAAATTGGAGTATCAACGTTACTACGGATATGGCATTGATTGGTATTGGTGGTGTGGTAGGTATTAGAACATCAATGTCTTGGTTTTTGGGTGCGGTAATTAATTATTTAATTCTTGTTCCTATTCTTATCAGATTTGATTTTTTGCCAGAACATGGCAAGAAGCTGGCTGATCTTGATTACGGTACAATTGTCACTTGGAGTATGTGGCCTGGAATTGCATTAATTACTGTTGTATCTCTCTATCCTTTTATTTCCGATTTTAAGATGATTAGAAATTTGTTTTCTAGTTTTAGTCGCGGTAGTAAGATTCGTGAAGTTGATATTCTGAAGGATATTGAACTCCCAATGTCGGTTTTTTGGGTTGGAATTCCTTTGGTTAGTCTTGTTGTGTTGATATTAGGACATGAATATTTTAGTATTGACTATTTGATGGGCCTTGGCGCTCTGATGTTGATTGCTCCATTTACGTTGATTGCAGTGAATTCTACTGCTTTAACGTCGTTTACACCTAGTTCTGCTTTGGCCAAGTTTGGCCAGCTTTACGCGGCAGTACTTTCACCAGGAAAAGCCGGTGTTAATCTGGCAACTGGTAGTATTGTTGGTGAGGTAACAAGTAATGCTAGTAATTTGCTAATGGACATTAAGGCAGGTTATCTTCTTGGTGCTAAGCCACGCCAGCAAGCGGTGGCACATGTTCTGGGAGCGATTTCCGGCTCTATGGCGGGGACTATTGTTTTTTATCACATGATTGGAGATAAGATTTCAATGATTGGTTCTGATAAGATGCCTTTGCCAAGTGCAAAGATTTGGTATGGATTGGCGCTGGTTTTGAATAATGGTCTTTCTGCTCTTCCTGTTTCGGCTCGTTGGGCAGCCTTGGTTGCTGTTATTGTGGGTTTGGTTCTTGGTTGGCTTAATGAGCGGTCACTTCGTAAACACAAGAAACCACTCCCGATCTCTACATTGGGTTTGAGTCTTGGTTTTGTTACTCCGTTTAGTGCGGCTGCAACAATTGGTCTCGGTGCTGTAATTTTCTGGATTGCAAGTCTCGGTTGTAAGGAGGGTAGTCTGCGCGATCGAATCATCACTCAAGATGATGGTGGCGTAACTTTGGCATCTGGCTTGATTGCTGGTGCTGGCCTTATTGGCGTAATTTTGCAATTCGTATAAGATTTAGTTGACGATCTAGCTTAAAAGTGCTAGCATTAAATTATTAAGAGATTTCAGCTAGGCTTTGAGAGCCAGCTGGCAAAGTCTTGTGACTCCTTTGTGCTGCGTTCGCCTGGAAACAACACTGCACAGAGTAAAAGTAGTAGCGAAGTCTTCCTTAGGGAGGTCCCAGCCTTTGCTCTACGAGACCAAGATCCGCTGCTTGGGTGTGGCGCCACGCCCCCGGTTAGTCTGCCCAAGCAGCGTCGAACGATTTAAAAAAGAGCTGCATAACGCAACTCTTCAACCCAACCAAAGAGCAACCTAACAAGTTGCTCTTTTCTTTTTAAAATAACATTTTTGCTAGTCCTAAAATTCCTTGTTTCCATGGAACTCGATGAGATACTCCGCTTTTTCCCTCAAAATTTTGTAAATTATCTAAATACCACTGATAGTTTTTTAGTAATGCATCCTTATTAGAAAATTGTGGATTGTAACCTAAAACTTTTTCTGCTTTTTCTATAGAAACAAATGAATCCTTGCTGGCTGTTTCATAAACCCATTTGTAAAGAGGGGATAAGTGAAGCGCTTCTAAAATTCTTAAAGCAAATATTGCTGGCCCAGCTGGCAGGGGAATTATTTTTTTCCCAAATCCAGCTTTGTCTAACACTGCTTGATAATCTTCTTTCATTGTTGAAAAAAATTTAGCGCCAATATTAAATATGTCATTAACCATTTTTTCATCTAGTGTGGCTGTTAAATATATTGCTTCACATAAATCAGCCACATCTAATAATTGGTATTTATTATTACCGCTGCCTAGCATTGGGAAATTATGTCCTGATTTTGCCCAATCATAAAAAAGCGCAAAAACACCTAAACGCTCTGGTCCAATAAATGATTTTGGTCTAATAATTGGCACGCAATAACCTTTTTGTCTAAATTCTTCACAAGCTTTTTCTGCGGCTATTTTTGCCTCGCCATATGGCCCAACGCCAATTAGTTCATCTGTTTCTAATAATGGATGATGATCTGGTATTCCATAAACAGCAGTAGAAGAAATTTGTATTACTCTTTTTACTCCTTTTTTAAATGATTCGTCTAAAACAATTTTTGTTCCTTCAATATCTGTAGAAAAAATTTCTTCTTTTGTGTATAAAGGTAAGGCAGCTGCGCAATGTACTACAATATCAACACCCTCTAAAGATTTTATAACATCAGCTTTAATTCTAATATCACCAACAATGGCTGTGATTTTATTTTTTTCCGGATAATCAAATTCTACTAAATCTAAAGATGTTATTTGATGGCCTTTGTTTAACAAGAAGCGAATTAAATTTATTCCCAAAAAACCAGAACCACCAGTGATTAAGTAATGCATAATAATTAAATCTTAGATATTTTTTGTCCGTTAGGTGTATCTTCCACAATAAAACCAAGTTGTTCAATTTGTTTGCGTAATTCATCTGATTTTGACCAAGCTTTTTCTTTTCTGGCTGTTTCTCGTTCTGTTAAAAGATTTTTTATCTCATCTGAAATTTCAATATTTACTCCCAAATATTTTTTAATATCCAATCCAAATATTTCATCAAATTTTAACAAACTTTCGGCTTTAGCAGATGTCGGATAATCACTTTTTATTAAATCCCACATCACAGCTAAAGCAGCTGGAATATTTAAATCATCATTTATGGTGTCTGTAAATTTTTGTTCAAATTCTGCGCACCCAATTGCTGGCTTATCCCAATCACGCACAATTGTGTATAAATTATCTAAGGCATTTTGCGCGCCAGTTAAGGATTCCCAAGTAAAATTAAGCTGGCTTCTATAATGAGCGCCTAATACTAAATATCTATAAGCCAAGGGGTTAAAGTTTTTTTCAATTAGATTGTCAATTGTATAAAAATTATTTAATGACTTAGACATTTTTCCACCATCAACTAATAAAAATTCTCCGTGTAACCAATATTTTACCCAAGGTTTTATGCCAGTGGCAGTTTCTGATTGGGTAATTTCATTAGTGTGATGCACTGATATATGATCAATACCGCCGCAGTGAATATCAAATTGTTCACCTAAATATTTCATACTCATGGCAGAACATTCTATATGCCAACCAGGAAATCCCATACGTCCAAAAGCCTCCCATTCCATTTGGCGTTTTTCATTAGCAAGTGAAAATTTCCACAAGGCAAAATCATGGGGATTTTTTTTCTCGCCCATAGAAACTCGCATGCCAGCTTTTAATTTTTGTTTATCTAGGTTAGCCAGTTTGCCGTAATCATCAATTTTTGTAGTATCAAAATATATGCCATCGGTGGTGGTATAGGTTACGCCTCTATCTATTAATTTTTGCACTAACTCAATTTGTTCCGCAATGTGTTTAGTGGCAGGGCATAATACATCAGCAGGTAGGATATTTAAATTCTGTAAATTTTCTTTAAATTTATCTGTATAAAATTCAGCAATTTCCCAAGCTGTTTTACCTTCTCGCTTAGCCCCTTTTTCCATCTTATCCTCGCCAGTATCTTCATCAGATGTTAAATGGCCAACATCTGTAATATTCATGACGTGGTTAACTTTGTAATTATTATATAGAAGAACTCGTTTTAAAATATCTTCAAATACATAGGCGCGCAAATTGCCAATATGTGGATAATCATAAACTGTTGGGCCGCAAGTGTAGAGACCAACTTCATTTTTATTGATTGGTTCAAAATTTTCTATTTTTTTTGTAAGTGTGTTGAATATTTTAAGCATAAATTTATTAACATTTTACTTTATTAGAAGTTTATTGGCAATAGCGCGCATTAAATATAGTGTATTAATTAATTTTGTGATATAATATTTTTAGTTGTTAATAATTTTTCAGCCCACTTATTTTTTATGTGGCCATTTACAAATACAAAAAGTTTTTTAGGCGTAGATATTGGTTCAAACGGAATTAAATTAGTAGAACTGCAAAAACGCGGCAAACATTCCCATTTATTTACCTATGGATATTCAGAACAAAATCTTTTGTCAGGTACTGATGACGGTAGTTATTTAGAAGTAGACAAAACTGCGGATTTATTAAAAAAGATTTGTGTTAGCGCTAGAATAAAAACCAAAACTGCATCAGCAAGCTTGCCATCTTCAGAAATATATAGCGCTGTTTTTTCTTTACCTCATCTAAAAAAAGAAGAAAGAGAAGCTTTTGTTAAAAGACAAGTAGAAAAATTAATTCCAGTTCCATTGGCAGATGTAGTAATAGACTGGAGAATAATCTCTCACGAAAAAAAACAAATCAAGACAAAAGAATCAACATTGGTTCCCCAAGAAGAACAAGTGTTTTTTACTGCAGCGCCTAAAAAAATGATTGCCTCATATACAGAGATTTTTAAACGCGCAGGTTTAAATTTAATTAGTCTAGAAAGTGAAACTTTAGCCTTAATATCATCTTTAATTGGCAAAGATATAAGCCCTGTTTTGCTAATAGATATTGGAGCAGCGCAGACAAATTTTGTCTTAGTAGAATATGGAGTGCCTGTGTTATTTCATAGCTTAAAATTGGGTGGTTCTGCATTTACAGAAGTAGTAATGAAAAACATGGGAGTAGATTACAGAGAAGCAGAACAATTAAAAAGAGATTTAAAAGCGGATAACGGATTTCCCGCTATTTTTGAACCAATAATTAAACCGATTATTCAATCAATTCAAGACACATTTGAATTGTATGCAAAACAAAAAGAACAAATAACAGCTAAACCGGATAAAATTATATTAACAGGTGGCTCTAGTCTTTTACCAGGATTAGATGCTAAACTTGAATCAGTGTTTAATATCAAATCATATTTAGGTGATCCTTGGGCTCGTGTAATTTATCCAGATGATTTAAAAACAACCTTAGATGTATTAGGCCCGCGTTTTGCATCTGCTTTGGGATTAGCATTAAAAAAGATTGCAGATTAGTAACCCGTGTGATATAATTTTTTTATATGGCAACAAAATCCTATTCTCAAAAAATATTAATTGTAGAAGATGATGCTTTTTTGGCAGACATTTATAAAACCAAAATGGAAATGGAAGGTTTTAAGGTAATGGTAGCTACCGATGGCGAAAAAGGTTTAAAAATGATTCAAACAAAAGCTCCTGATTTAGTTTTATTAGATATTTTATTACCAAAAATGGATGGCTTTGCTATTTTAGAAGAGGCAAAAAAGGCAGAAGAAACAAAAAATATTCCAATTATTTTGTTAACTAACCTTGGTCAGAATGAAGATGTTGAAAGAGGTCTTGGTTTAGGGGCGGCTGATTATTTAATTAAAGCGCATTTTAAACCTGCTGAAGTGGCTAGTAAAATTAAGAAGTGTTTAAATATTGAATAGTAATAAATAACTTAAAAAGAAGGGAGGTGAGAAGAATGAAAAAAGGTTTTACATTAATTGAATTATTAGTGGTAATCGCAATTATCGCTTTATTGTCAACATTGGCAGTAGTAGCTCTTAGCTCAGCGCGTTTAAAATCACGTGATGCAAAGAGATTGTCAGACATGAAGCAATTATCTACAGCATTAGAATTGTATTTTAATGATCAAGGTAGTTATCCAGTTGTAGCTTCTCTTGTTTTAGGAGGAGCAAGCTCAGGTTGTTTGGGCGCTGGTGGTTTTGCGGCTGCCGGTGGATGCACGAACCCTGTTTATATGGCTCAGGTGCCAGCTAACCCTACACCAGGTGGCGCAGCTTATACTTATGAAGGTACAGCAAGTACATTTGGTATCTCATTTGAATTAGAAGGCGCTGCAGGTGGTTTCGGATTAGGCCCTCACTCAGCAACACAAAACGGTTTACAATAAAATATAAATTAAAAAATCTCCTTGGCGTGACGCCGGGGAGATTTTTTGATAAAATGTAAAGGGTAATAAACTAATTTAGAATGCTCTATGCCGCTTATCTTAATATTTTTATTTGGCCTTTGTATTGGCAGTTTTTTAAATGTTTTAATACTTCGTCTGCCAATGAATGAAAAAATAGGCATGGATCGCTCTCGTTGTCCAAATTGCCGCAAGGTTTTACAATGGTTTGAATTAATTCCAGTTGTAAGCTTTTTATTGCAAAAAACCGTTTGCCGCGGATGCCAAAAACATATTTCTTGGCAATATATTTTAGTAGAGTTGGCAACTGGCGTATTTTTTCTTGTATCATTTTATAATTATATTGCCGGCATAGAAAATATTTTGGTTGCTGTTTTAAAAGTTCTTATTAGCGTGGCTTTAATATTGGTTTTTATGATAGATCTAAAATTTGGCGTAATTTTAGATGTAATTATTTGGCCAGCTATTATTATTATATTTTTGTTGCAATTGTATTTAGGTCATAGTTATTTAGATTTGATAATTGGCAGCGCTATTGCTGGTGGATTCATTGGTCTACAATATTTAGTGTCTCGTGGGCTTTGGATTGGCGCTGGAGATATTGGCCTAGGAATTTTTATGGGTATAATTTTAGGTTGGCAAAAAACATTAGTGGCTTTGCTTATTGCCTATATTGGTGGATCAATTATTGGTTTATTTTTGATTATTTTAAAAAAGAAAAATTTAGAAAGCGCTATTCCATTTGGAGTTTTTTTAGCCCCAGCTACATATCTTGCTTTTTTTTGGGGAGATAAACTTATAAGTTGGTATATTCATCTATTGGTTTAAAATCAATCATTTATGACACATGAAGAAGCTAAAAAACGCATAGAAAAACTTAAAAAAGAAATAGATTATCATCGCTATTTGTATCATGTTTTAGATCAGCAAGTTATAACTGACGCAGCTTTGGATTCATTAAAACACGAGCTTTATCAATTAGAACAACAATTTCCAGATTTAATAACCAAGGATTCACCAACTCAACGCGTGGGGGGGGAAGCGCTTGAAAAATTTGTTAAAGTACATCATAAATTACCAATGCTTTCTATAGAAGATGTTTTTTCTTTAGAAGAGGCAACAGAATGGGAAACTCGCATAAAAAAATTGGCGCCAAATGAAAAGTTTGATTATTATGCGGAAATAAAAATGGATGGCTTGGCAGTTTCTGTCATTTATAAAAATGGATATTTTCAGGTTGGTTCTACGAGGGGTGATGGTAAAATTGGCGAGGATGTAACTCAAAATTTAAAAACCGTAGAATCAATACCTTTAAAAATTAGAATTCCCAGTAAGGAAGATGTTAAAGAGTTTTTAAAAAAGTTTAATAAGGAAAATAATTTTAATCAAAAAAAATTAGAAAATTTTTTAATTGACCCAAAAGAATTAGAGGTACGGGGAGAGTGTTTTATGACCAAGAAGGTTTTTGATAATATAAATAAGTTGCAAGAAAAAAAAGGCGACCAAAAATTTGCCAATCCTCGTAATGCAGCTGCTGGGTCTATTCGCCAATTAGACTCTACAATTACAGCTAATCGTCATTTAGATTTTTTTGCTTACGCATTATTAACTGATTTGGGTCAAGTTACTCATGAACAAGCCCATGAACTAATAAAATTATTCGGTTTTAAGGTTAATCCTTTAAACAGATATTGTTTAAATTTATCTGAGGTTGAAAAATTTCACGATTATGTGCGTAAAAACAGAGAAAAACTTGCTTATTGGTTGGATGGTATAGTAGTAGTAATTAATAACGATAAATTGTTTGATAAATTAGGTGTGGTAGGTAAAACCCCCCGCTCTATGATTGCCTATAAGTTTCCAGCAGAACAAGCCACTTCTCAAATTATTGAGGTTAATTGGCAGGTGGGACGAACAGGGGTTTTAACACCTGTAGCAACCTTAAGTCCTGTGCAGGTTGCGGGGACTACTGTTACGCACGCAACATTACATAATTTAGATGAAATAAACCGTTTAGGATTAAAAAATGGAGATACTGTAATTTTAGAAAAAGCTGGGGATATTATTCCTAAAATCATTGAAGTTTTAACACGCTTAAGAACTGGAAAAGAAAAAACAATTCAGCCACCAACTATTTGCCCAGTGTGCGGCGCAGTTGTTGAAAAGAAAAAAAGCGCAACGGGTGAGTCTGTGGCAATGTATTGCACAAATAAAAATTGTTTTGCTAAAGAAAAGGAGAAGATTATACATCTAGTTTCGCGACAAGGATTTGATATAGATGGTTTGGGGGAAAAAATTGTAGAGCAATTAATTAATGAAGGACTAATCAGTACTGCTGCGGATTTGTTTGCACTAGAAATTGGTGATCTAGAACCATTAGAGCGTTTTGCAGAAAAATCAGCACAAAATTTAATTGAGGCAATTGATAAGGCTAAAAACGTGCCATTGCATCGTTTTATTTATTCCCTAGGTATAATCCATGTAGGCGAAGAAACCGCAATTGATTTAGCAAATCATTTTGGAAATATTAAAAATATAGAATTGGCTACGCTAGAAAATTTAGAAAATATTCCTAATATTGGGACCGTAGTAGCCAAGAGTATATTTGAATGGTTTGCAGCGGAAAAAAATAAAAAATTACTTGAGGAATTTATAAAAAATGGCGTTAGAATTATTGCGCCAGAAAAAAATAAAAAATCTAGCAAGTTAAAAGACTTATCTTTTGTTTTTACAGGAGAGATGGAAAAATTGACCCGCGATGCAGCCAAAGAAAAAGTGCGTAGCCAAGGAGGGGAAACTCCGTCAAGTGTATCTGGCGCTACTAGTTATTTAGTTGCTGGCGCCGACGCTGGTTCAAAATTTGATAAAGCAAGGAAATTAGGCGTAAAAATTTTAACAGAAAAAGAATTCCTGGAAATCATTAAGGAATAGTGATAGAATAGATTAATAAAATTTAACTACCAATTATGGCCGTGGATATTAAAACAATTGAAAAATTAGCTCAGCTATCAAGATTAGAGCTTACCAGTGAAGAAAAAGCTAAATATCAGGAGGAAATTTCTAAAATTTTAGAATATGTTGACCAATTACAGTCTCTTAATATTGATTTAAGTAATCCATTAATTTTTACAGAGGCGCTAAAACCAGAATCTAGGCTTAGACAAGATCAAATAATTGAGTGTCCAGATGACGGAAATAATTTGATTGTTAGTGGTTTTCCAGTTAAAGAGGGAAAGTTAAATAAGGTAAAGGCAATTTTTGAATAGATAAGTTTAGTTTGTCATTCTTGCGAACGCGGGAATCTAGTTATTAAAAAATATGAAATCCCAAATTAAACAGTTACATGAAGATTTAATT
>Ga0172369_10007918_pt1 | contig 12198 bp, 12 predicted proteins | sample LakKiv25m_FD_114539 | JGI IMG/M metagenome (GOLD analysis project Ga0172369, IMG submission 114539) | Freshwater microbial communities from Kabuno Bay, South-Kivu, Congo - kab_022012_11.25m | ecosystem: Environmental > Aquatic > Freshwater > Lake | place: Democratic Republic of the Congo... | reverse complement strand
GAGTTGTTCTCACCGGCTTGAGTATCGGTTCCGGTGGGGGTTTTGGTGGTACACGAGGAAAGTAAGACGGCAGATATTAAACAGAGAGAAATTTTGACTTTATTACTCATATCTTCGTAGTATACACAATATTTGTTTGCGAAATATCAAAGGTATTGACATTCTAGTTACTGGAAGGTGTATAGTCGTGTAAATGAACAAGTATTCAATCGGACAAGTTGCAAAAATAACCGGATTATCGGCAAAAACCTTACGGTTTTATGAAGAAAAAGGCGTGATTGATTATCCACAACGTAAAGATAACAAGTATCGTTTTTATAGTGAGAAAAATTTAGAAGATATAAAACTTATTAAGTATGCAAGAGATTTGGGTTTACCTTTGGCAGAAATAAAAAAGTTAATGGTTGGCTGTGCCGGTGGAGATTGCAATCAGACTAAAGAATACAATACCAGGGTCATTAATGAGTATGTCAATTTGCTTTCCGAACGAATGAAACAGATGGAGATTTTACGTTCAAGATTGAAAAATATTTTAAAAACAGGACCATACTGCTGCGGAGTTCTACATGAATTATCAATTAACGACAGAAAGGCAGGTGAATAATAATGAGAAACTGTACATGTTGTGGTGATGAATGCAAATGTGGAGATTGTAAGTGTTAGTTTGACCAAATACCACTGTGATCGCGCGACACGGTGGTGAATTGGAAAAACAGGAGTATAATATAGGATATGACATATTTTAACCGAGGTAGAGATGGTGATAGACACGAAAAATCTATGATGTTTGATGCTATCTGTGCCAAATGCGGTGCCAACTGCCAAGTACCCTTTCGCCCAAACGGTAGAAAGGAAGTTTTCTGTAGTAAATGTTTTGGAGAGATAAACGGTGAAGAAACCAGAGGAGGAAACAGATTTGATAATAGAGGAAGAGGAGCCAGAAACTATGATAAACCCATGTTTAACGCGATTTGCGACGAGTGTGGAGACAACTGTCAAGTTCCTTTTGAACCGAGAAATGGCAAGCCGGTGTTGTGCAGTAATTGTTTTGCAAAAAAGGATGGAAGAGGTAACGACTCCAGATCTTTCTCACCCAGATCAGCATCAAGTAATATTGACCTTTCCGAGTTAAATACAAAACTAGACAAAATCATTAAACTTCTAACTCCAGAAGCACCAAAAAATATTACCGAGAAAATTTTAGAGACAATTGAGGCTACATCCGGAAAAGAAGTGGTGAAGTCCAAAAAAGTTAGAGTAGCAAAAAAGAAGGTTGTAAAAAAATAACACTTATTCTATATACTATTTTTAACAATCCTGACAGATATTCGTAAGTTTTACATCTTTGAGAATATCAACAAATTGGGATTTTGCTAGAAAATTATCAACAATGGTTTCCCTTTCGTCGTAGTCGTATTTTTCTTCGTATGTGGCAAGATGAAGGATTTCGTGAATAATGGTATTAAGCAGTTCCTTGTCTCCACCGTTTTTTGGAAAGCGAATATGAATGGAATTATCATCTGTATCAAACCAACCCTCACAAGAAAATCCATGAAGAAAACAGGAAATTGTTCCCATATCTTTTAAATCAAGTTCTTCGAAAGCTTTTTGAATATCTTCTTTTGCCGAAAGCCAAACTTTTTCGGTGTGTTTTATTGCCTTATTTTTATTTAAGGCAAAAGAAATAATTGATTTTGGAGTTGGCGCAATGAAGGAGCGGAGGTTATGATATTCGTTTTGATGCGCAAGAACATTACCCGCTTCCTTTAGCTCGTTTAATAGAGAATATTTTATTATTAATTTCATGTTTACTAGAAATAGTATGGCAGTAAATTATAATTACTGCCATACATATCGGATATTTAAGAAAGAAGGTTCATTTTTTGAAGAGCATTGACAACCTTATCTACTTCTTCAGTTGGGTTGCATTTAGGATACTTATTTATTACAGTCTTAATCAATTCGTCTTTTGATTTGATTTCTCCAATCAAAGAAGTGATTACTGCTGACATTTCAGACATTTCTACTGGCCCATCATCTTCAAAATAGACAAGCCATTTTCCAATATCTTTTCGTATTTTGAACCTCTGATTAATTAACATATTGCGCCCTCTAAAAACTCGTCCGGAGAATACATTCTTTCACCCAACCTTGAAGCCGAACAACCGCCACCACAAAAATCTTCACACGTTTGACAGCTTTTTGGCAACCATTCAAGTTTTCTGAATTGTCGCATTTCTTTACCGATCCATATCTTTTCAAGCGGTATTTCCAATAAGTTGCCGTAACTTCCTTTTGCTGTTGCACATCCACGAACATCACCCGAAGAACTGATATGTCCAAAGCCTGTTCCTTGCCAACATCCTTGAATCAAGTAGTGATACTTTTCCGGAACCAGACATAGTGGAAAAGCATCTCCAAGTACGGAATCAATTCCATACTTTGACGAGATTTGTTCCAGAAGCGGAAATAGTAATAAATAATCTTCAAGGGATATTTTTGAGTTGTCCCAATCGCTTTTTCCACGCCCATAAGGACACAACCGATTTATTCCATAAGAAAGAGTTTTTCTCACAAGACCTTTTGAAGATAAATCCTCAAATAGTTCGGGAATTCTACCCTTTGCCTTACGGGTAATGGTTGTAAGAACGGTGATCTTTAGCCCTCCATCAAGACAGGCTTGAAGACCTCTAATGGCTCTTTTATATGACCCATTTACTTTGGTAATACTGTCGTGAACTGATTCCGGACCGTGAATGGAAATTGCTCCTGATTTAATTCCGTTGGAAATTAATATATCAACCACTTCCGGAGTAATAAGTGTAGCGTTACTTACAAAAGATAAAAATATTTCCTTCTTGTTTGCATATTCAACGATTTTTTTCCATTTGGGAAAAGTGAAAAATTCACCACCAAATAATCTAATTTCAAAAACTCCTGCATTATGTAATTCGTCTATTATCCTTATTACTTGATCTAAGCTGGGGTGTTTGAGAGAACATTCAGATTCGGCAAAACAGAATTCGCACCTTAAATTACATACTGGTGTGATTTCATAATTCACAGAAATCGGCGAACGAATCGTTTTTAAGTGATTCAAAAGGTTCCTCCTTTGTTTAAATTTGAGGCAGACTTTTTAAGGTCTGCCTCTTTGCGAAAAAGTTATTTGCAGTTGCATTTACACTTGCAACGACAGTTGCCCATACTTTCTGGGGTTACAGTTGTCTTCTTGGCTTTGCCAATGTGAACAATGGGAGAGAAGCGTTTGATTTTTTTCATGATGGGTTACCTCCTTCCTTTTAAAGTTCGATGGTGCTTTGCACCTTGGTCGGTATTATACACATAAAACCAAGTGTTTACTCTTCTGCTTCGGAAATGGTGAGGGGAAGACCTTCCGGCCAACAGTGAGAGCGAAAATCGCAACGTTCACAGTGTTTTTTATTTTCGGTTCGGTCAAAATTGAAAGAGCGGATATTTGACATGGTTTTTTTTATTACTTTCTTTAGATCTTCAACTTCTTCTTTTTGAATATTAAATCTTTCTTGGTGAAATTTTCCATTTTTGTCAGGCTCAATAAACTGAAGTTCGGTTTGAATTACTTTATATCCGAAAGAGCGATCCAGATCGGCAAGAAGTTGGTAAAAAACCAACTGTCGTTTGTATTCTCCTTCAGAATTTTGAGTGAGACCCTCTATGTCGTTTCTTGTTTTTGTTTGACCTGTTTTGTAATCTATGAAACGAACGTGTTTTTCTTCTTTACTTGTAAGATCTATTCTGTCAACTTTCCCTGTAAGAATAATATCGTCCAGTACTATTTGAGAAGTTAGTGATTTACCGAAGTCTTTTTCAATAAATAATGCTGGGGCAAAAGTGTCTTTGTAATTATCGTAATATGCCGAAAGCACTTTTTGGCCTTTTTCAAGATAATTTTTGAAATCCGCCTCCGAAAGAATTTGATGACGAAGTGATGATGAAAAATCTTTGATGAAGGTTTCTTTTGATTCAACTTTTTCGTTATTTTTTAAATCGTTATAAAGAAGCTGTAGGGCTGAGTGAACTGCGGTGCCAAAATTCATAGCTGGAGGAGTAGTTCTGGGAATCCGATATAAATTGTCAAGTTTAAATTTGTAATGACATTCCAAATACTTATTTAGAGAGGTTGGGGAAAGTGAAATGTCTTTGATTATTTCTTTGAGATATTCATTTTCACCATCGTGAATAGTGGGTGAAGTAGAAATGGCCATAAGATTCTTTTGAATATTGGCCATATTTTTTGCGTATTTTCCAACTTTTATATATTTATAAGTATCTCCGGGAATTTCGTCCAAAAACATTGCCGGAAAAATCATTTTTTTTGATTTTGGATATTGAGTTGAACCCGTAAGATAAAGATTCTTTTTCGCTCTGGTGAGTGCTACATAAAAGACACGACGTTCTTCGGAGGTTTTATCTTCTTTATCACTTTCTTCAAGCGCTAAAATCCCGGGTGGAAGTTTGATGTTTTGCTTAGTGTTTCTATTACTCCAGTGTGAGTCAACAAAACGATAGATAATAACAGTTTTCCACTCTTGCCCTTTTGCTTTGTATGCCGTTGTGAGTGTGATGGCATTCTTATTATTTATTAATTCTTGCTCTTCCAGCTTGATTCCATTGTCCTTCATTGTTTGAAGATTTATTACGTAACCAAATAAATCCAGACCGGGAAAGGCCTCCGATTGTTGTTTGACATCATTAAATAAAGTGCTAAAACGGTTTAGTTCCAATATTGACTGTGGAAGAGTAAGGATATAGTCAAGAAGCCCTGATTCTTGAAAAATAATTTGAAACATTTCGGGTAAGGTGTGATTTGTGGCTTTGGAGTTCCAACTTAGCAATTGATGAAAAATATTAATTACATCATCATCAATTTCCGGATGAGCATCCAAGAGTGTATCCATAAGCGATTCATTTCTTTCGTGAGCAAAACGAGAAATTTTGAGAATGGAGAGAGGGTTAAGTTTGAAATATGGATAGTTTAAAACGATGAAGAGATCAAGATCATTTACTTTATCCTGAAATGAAGTAATAAGAGAAATTATTTTTATAAATTGAGAAATAAGAGGGGTGGATAGAATATTGACACCATTTTCAAGACGATAAGGTAATCCTTTTGATTTGAATAAATTGACTAGATTTTCAATATCGGCGTTGTCTATCGTAATTACAGCAAAGTCTTTGGCTTTCGCACCATTTTTTATTTTTCTTTTGATAGTGTCTGCAATAAATTCGTCTTCAAAAATAGGAGAGGTGAATTTGGCAACTTTTAGAGGAAGGCTTTTATATTTAACAGTGTGTTTTAAAGGAGTTTCTTTGATAATGCCGGCAGCGGCATTTAAGAGAGTAGGAGTAGAACGGTAGTTTTGATTAAGAATAATTCTTGTATGTTTGGGAAATTGTTTTTGAAATTCTCTAACATTTTCTTTGGAAGCCCCTTGGAATCTAAAGATACTTTGATTTGGGTCGCCCACGACAAAGACATTTGCTTCCGTGCCCCAATAACTTGAAAGTGCAAAAATAAGACGATTTTGAGAATTGTTGGTGTCTTGATACTCGTCCCCTAAAATATACTGAAATTTTTCTTGATATCCAAGTAGAAAATCGGGGTCTTTTTCAAAAGCGTCAACTACCCAGTTGATCATATCTTCGTAATCATAACGGCCGATTTTTGATAGATTTATTTGATATTTTGCATAAATATTTAATAAATCCAGATTTTTATTTACAAGTTTTTCCTTTTCAAGGTATGCTCCTTTTTTTAAATCTTCTTTTTCTTTTTCAAAATCATTTTTTAGAGCGTTTACTAGTTTTTTATATTTTTCAACACCATAACCCTCTCGTTTTAGATCGCCGATTGCATCAAGAATGGAATTTAAATGATGACAAGGATCTCCGGCAGGTTTTAAAACAATAAAACTATCCTGTTCTAAAATTTCTTTTATTATTTGGATTTTTTCCAAATCTGTTACTTTTTGCATCCCCGAAGATTGGCTGAATTTTTCAGGATTTTCGTTGATAATGTCGTTGCAAAAAGCGTGATAAGTGGCGACTTTGATATAGTATCCTTCTTTTCCAATCAGATTGATCAAACGCTCTTTCAGTTCTTTGGTCGCTGAATCGGTATAGGTTAGAGCGAGAATGGACTCGGGAGCCGTATCGGTTTCTTTTAGAATATTGGCTATACGCGTCGTGAGAACTTGGGTTTTTCCCGTTCCGGGACCGGCAAGAACCAGAACGGGACCCTCAATGGTGTCCACGGCTTGGCGTTGAGCATCGTTTAATTTTTTGTAGGCTAAGTCAAATTCAGAAGTGATTTGAGACATGTGCTTATTCTATGACTTTTTTGTCAGAATCTAAGCCCGACTTGAGACTGTGAGAAGATTCTAATTTGTTTCCAATCTGATTCATCGTTTGGGTTGTGGAGTTCATAGAGTTGTAGGCATTGGTGAGATGCTTACCAAGTAACATAAAATTTTCATTTAATTTTTCGTAGTCTTTTTGGACTGCCCTAAGAAGAGTAAACACTTCAGCGGTTTTACCGGCAATTTTTTGACCTTCTAGTGATAAAAGAATGGTTTGGAGATTGGCATAGAGAGTAGTTGGAGAAACGGGGAAGACCCTTGAGTCGCGTGAAAGATTCATAATTTCGGATTCGTTTACCATTTCGTAATATACCGATTCCGATGGAATGTACATAAGAGCAAAATCTAAAGTACCTTCTTCGGGAAGAATGTATTTCCCGGAAATATCTTTGAGATGTTTTTTGACATCTCTTATAAAAGAGGATCTCGCAAATGCTTTTTCCGATGAAGTCGTGGCTTGATAAATTTTTTGAAAATTTTCCATAGGGAACTTGGAATCTATTGGAAGAATACCGGCTTGGGTTTTGATGGCGGCATCAACTATCTGGCCACCTTTAAAATGATGCTGAAGCACGTAACCCGTTTTGGGGAACATCTGTCCAATTAAATCGGTGAGAACCTGCTCACCAATATTGCCTCTGAGTTTGGGTGATTTTAAATAGTCTTGCAGATCTTTCATGGAACGACTGACTTCACCAAATGCTCCGGCTTCTTTTTTAAGATCTCCAATAACCGTGGTTGCTTGATCTAAACGAGAAAAAAGTTCTTTGTAGTTTTGTTGGAGTGAAGCGTTTGTGGTCTTGTTGGTGGTATCAAAAGATTGCTGAAGAGATTTGAGCCAGGCGTTTAAAGTGGGGTCGGATTTGGGTTGAGAAAGTTGGGATTTTAAAAGAAAATAGAGAATCAGTAATCCAATAAACAAAAAAGCTATTACAATTAAAGTATCGGTTGACATGAATTCATTTTACATCAATGGAGCGAAACAAACACGAAAGAAATAAACACTATGGATGGCTGGTTTTTTTTGCAGTAATTAATTGGATAGCTATTGGTTTATCTATTTGGAAGATTGATCCGGAAAATATGGCAAATTTTATTTTTCAGGGAAGTTATCTACCAATGGGAATTTTGCTAATGGGAGGAATCTTTTGGATATTATCAATATTAACTTTGTCTTCAATTCGCGCTTTACGTTGGACTTTGGGAATTATGGTATTTATTTATTTGCGAATTTGGGGATTAGGATCTATTTTTAACGGGATATTAATTTTAGGTTTGATGATTTTATGGGAAATATATTTGTATAGAAGTAAACCAAAAAGTAATGTGTTACACTTTGATTAATTAAAGTTAATAATTAGGACAGAATATGCAACTTTCAAATAATCCTCTTAACAAAAATATTGAAAAACAATTATCGGAGATGATGTATGGTATTTTGGCTGAGTTGCGAACGCCGGAGGAGGTAAAGATGGTGATGAATGATATTTTGACAGAAGGAGAAAGAACAGCAGTTTTAAAACGCTTGGGGATTGCGGTTTATTTGGATAAGGGAAGAAGTTATGAAGACGTTAAAAATAATATAAAGGTTAGTTCGGCAACGATTGCGTCTGTTGCGGAAAATTTGAGTAATTCGGGATGGCAAGAAATGATCAAAAGAATCAAAGCCGAGGAATGGGCAACCGAGTGGACCAATAAAATTTCCGGAGGAATCAAGAAAATCTTCGGATAATAGGTAAGAGCTTGCTCGTCGCCTTTTCAATAACGTTGTTATTGAAATATTGCTTCTGCGCTTCCTCTTATATCAGCTAGTAATTCATTCACTTCGTTCACTTAATTACTATGCTTTGATATAAAATGAGGCATGGGAAAGTATTACATTACAACAACATTACCTTACGTAAATGCCGAGCCGCATATTGGTTTTGCGATGGAGATTGTTCGTGCTGATGTTTTGGCGAGGTTTCATAGAGCTTTAGGTGATGAAGTTTTTTTTAATACGGGAACAGATGAACATGGGCAAAAAATCTATCAAAGAGCCCAAGAGTTAGGCGTTGATCCACAAAAATATTGTGACGAAAGTGCGGCTAAATTTTCTATTTTGAAGGAAGCTTTAAATTTATCTTTTGATAGTTTTGTCAGAACAACAGATGAACATCATATTAAAGCGGCTCAAGAGTTTTGGAAACTGTGCGACTCTCATGGAGATATATACAAAAAAAAGTACCAGATTAAATATTGTGTAGGGTGTGAATTGGAAAAAACAGATTCAGAATTGGTTGACGGCAAGTGCCCGGTACACCCATTTATGGAACTAGAGATTCGTGAAGAAGAAAATTATTTCTTTAAATTTTCCAATTATCAGAATAAATTGTTGAAGCTTTTTGAAAATCAACCAAATTTTATACAACCGAATTTTCGACAAAACGAAATGAAAAAATTTGTGGAAAATGGATTACAAGACTTTAGTATTTCCCGTCTTAAAGCAAAGATGCCTTGGGGGGTTCCGGTTCCGGGGGACGATGAACAAGTAATGTTTGTGTGGTTTGACGCTCTGGTCAACTATATTTCGTGCCTTGGATGGCCTGAAAATGAAATACTATTCAAAGAATTTTGGCCCGGTGTACAGATTTGTGGAAAAGATAATCTTCGTCAACAGACCACGATGTGGCAATCAATGCTGATGTCTGCCGGACTACCAAATTCCAAGCAAGTTATGGTGGAAGGTTTTATCACTTCAAATGGAGCAAAAATGAGTAAAAGTCTTGGTAATGTGATTAATCCTTTGGATTATGTTGCAAAATATGGAACGGATGCTGTGCGTTATTTTTTAACGGCGGAGTTGTCTGTTTTTGAAGACTCGGATATGACACTTGAACGATTTGAAAAGGCATATCAGGCCAGTTTGGCAAACGGTATCGGCAATTTGTGTGCAAGGGTTGCAGCTATGTCAGAAAAAGAAAATCTAAAAGTTCCGATTGAAAAATTAATTATCAGTAAAGAGATCGCGGAAAAACTAACTGCATATATGTTTGACGAGGCGATGACTTTTATTTGGGAAAAGGTTAAAAATGCCGATAGTTTAATTAATCAAAGAGAGGTGTGGCGATTAACAGGAGAGGAAAAGAATGAGGTATTAAGCGAACTGGTGAAAATAATTCGTCAGATTGGAACCGATTTGTCACCTTTTATGCCGGATACTTCGGAAAAAATATTGGCTCAGTTTGGAGTTGAAGAAATTAAAAAAGCGGAAAACCTTTTCCAAAGATTGTCGTAATGCTAATTGATACTCATTGTCATTTAACCGATCCTAAATTTACGGATGTAAGATCCGTGATTGCTGAAGCCCATAAAGTTGGAGTAAAAAAAATATTTATTCCTTCCTCAAACATTGAAGACGCTAATAGAGCAGTGTTGTTGGCTGAACAGGAAGATCTTTATGCAATGATTGGAGTACATCCTGAAGAAATTGATAATGTTTTGAATATTGATTTGATGATTGATGAGTTGAAAAAGATAAATAATAAATCAAATAGAGTAATCGGTATTGGAGAGATTGGTCTGGATTTTTATTGGGACAAAGAGAAAAATACAAAAGAAAAACAAATTGAAGTTTTTGTATCTCAGATGAAATTGGCGTTGTCATTAAAACTACCTGTCGTAATTCACATGAGAGAGGCCGAGATAGAGATGAGAGAAGTAATGGAAAAAATGGATAATTTACCGGAAGGACAGTTTCACTGTTTTGCCGGTAGTGAGGAGTTTTTGGAATACATTTTGAGCAAAGGATTTTATGTGAGTTTTGCAGGAAATATTACATACAATAACGCTTCAGAATTACGAAGATTGCTGAGATTGGTACCCCTGGAAAGGCTCCTTTTGGAGACCGATAGCCCTTATCTTGCTCCGGAACCAGTTCGTGGAAGCCTAAATAACCCGGCAAATGTTAAAATAATAGCTACAGTTATCGCAAAAGAACTGAATTTAGATTCCGACAAACTAATTGAAATAACCGGAAAAAACGCCTTATGTTTGTATTCCTTAGATATTTAATCAATAAATACCCTCGTGGATGCCAGAGAGTCTTGGAAATCCTTCCCGGATTTGTAAGCTGGTCATTTATTCTATTTCCGGTTTGGGGTTCTATTTTTTGGCCAGTTGGAGTGGCATATTTCATCATCAGTTTTAATGTTTATTGGCTTTATCGTTCCGTAACTCTGTCTGTGGCATCCGTAATGTCTTATTTCCGTATCAAGGCCGCAGAAAAGTATGACTGGATGGGTGATGTAGCCGGATTTGCGGACTGGAAAGAAGTAAAGCATTTAATTGTTTTGCCCACGTATAAAGAACCAGGTGATATTTTGGTACGCACTTTGAACGCTTTAGAAAAACAAACTCTTGGAGCAAAACAAATTATTCCTTTAATTGCGATGGAACAAAGGGCAGGAAAGGAAATAAACGAATCAAGGGAAAAACAGATAAGAGAAAAATTTGAAGGGAAATTTGCAGGGCTTCTTTTTACCTATCATCCTGCCGATATGACAGGTGAAGTGGTTGGAAAATCCTCAAATGCCGCTTGGGCGGGAAAAGAATTTCGCAAAGAATTGAAGAAACATAAGAATTGGAATATAGACAAAATGACTATTTCTTCTGTTGATTGCGATGTCGCATTGCATCCCAATCATTTGGCCGCATTGACATATATGTTCCTTGATGATCCCAATAGATATCACAAAATATGGCAAGGTGCGATTGTGTTTTATAACAATATTGAACGAATTCCTTGGCCGATGAGAGTGTTTAATAGAATGAGCAGTGTGATAAATATGGCACAGTTATCCCGTCCGGATAGACTAATAAATTTTTCAACGTATTCAATGAGTTTACGATTGATGGATAGTATTGATTACTGGGATACTGATGTAATTCCGGAAGATTATCGTATTTTCTTTAAAACATATTTTGCTACCGAAGGAAAAGTGGAGGTAGAACCTCTATATATCTCGGTTTCTGCCGACGCAGCGGAGGCTGATGGTTTTTGGAGTACATATACCAATACTTATGAACAGGTTAAACGATGGGCTTGGGGAGCTTCGGATGATTCATATATTATCAAACGCTATATTTTGGATACCAAAGCCCCTTTTTGGGACAAAACAATTCGTGTTTTTAAAGTAATTGAAGATCATTTTATGTGGCCGGTTAACTGGTTTATTATTACTGTGGCAGCCAATCTTCCCCCACTTTTGAACCCAACGTTTTCTCGGACGGTGATGGGAAAAACTTTGCCTCAAGTATCTTCGGCAATTTTAACTTTGTCCTTGGTGAGTATGATTGCAATGATTTTGATTGATTTAAAAGCCAGACCAAAAGTGGCTAATTTGCCTTGGTGGAGAGTAATTGTTTCCCCCTTTGAATTTATTTTGTTACCGGTAGTTGGATTCTTTTTTTCTGCTTTACCCGGACTTGATGCTCACACGCGTTTAATGATGGGTAGATATATGGAGTATCGCGTAACAGAAAAAAAGGCTTAATTATGTAGCCTGATATATACTCAAATTGTGGCAGAAAGAAGAACAATGACAACTTCAAAAACGCTATTTTGGATCGCAGCACTGATTGTTTTATTGATGTGTGGGGTAATGGCTTTGTTTTGGAATAAGCTACCCCCTCAATTACCTTGGTTTTATTCTTTTCCTTGGGGAGAAAGACAGTTGGTTAACAAAATATGGTTGATATGGATATTTTTAGGTATGGAAATAGTATTATTTTTAACTCGTTTGTTAGCAAATTGGGCAGG
>Ga0172369_10007917_pt1 | contig 12200 bp, 9 predicted proteins | sample LakKiv25m_FD_114539 | JGI IMG/M metagenome (GOLD analysis project Ga0172369, IMG submission 114539) | Freshwater microbial communities from Kabuno Bay, South-Kivu, Congo - kab_022012_11.25m | ecosystem: Environmental > Aquatic > Freshwater > Lake | place: Democratic Republic of the Congo... | reverse complement strand
CGAGGAAGCGGAGAAAAATCAAGGCTTTTTGCTTGCGCCCGGAGACGTGGTCTTGCTTTGCAGCGATGGATTAACGGATTTGGTTTGGGATGATGAAATTGGAAATATGATTTACGCCCGCCCAGATTTGAACGAAGCCGCGCATGCGCTGGTGAATTTAGCGAACGAGCGCGGCGGGCATGACAATATTACGGTTGTGTTGTTGCGCGTGCCGCAAGATGAAAAGCCTAAAAAATCACGCGGGCTAATAGATTGGATTTTGGGGAACGATTAAGTCGCCAGCCCGCTTAAAAATCCCCATAACCCATGCGGGGCAAAAAAAGAGATTTTGGTCATCTTTATTAAATCATGGTCTTGATGAATTTGATATTCCAGCCAATGCGCGCCGCCGCTTTTTTTTCGGAGTAAAAGCGCGTTGTCTAATCTTTCTTCCACAAGAAATTTTTTTGCGTGGAAGCGTTCCATTGCGGCAAGCGCCTCGACGGGGGAGAGGTTTATGGGCGTTGTTTTTTGACGGATAAAGAAGCCCTCATGCTTTAATGGATTAAATTGCGTTTGGTCGCCCGTCCAAACTCGCTCCACGCGCTGTGGATGTAAATTGGTTAGCGCGTCTTGCATGGCGGTTTGAAAATCAATTAATGGGAGTTTGTATACATCTTGGGCGTTGTTGTGTAGAACCACGCTATCGCGCGATAGCCCGCCGATGAGCGCCCGCGCAATGGGGCGCGGCACGGGTGTGGCAAGACCAACGCCAAACGCCATAAATTCAAGGGGAATGTAGGGCAGCAGAAAAAAGCGGCGGCGCAACCCGCGCAAACGCGCGTAGGTTTTCATCATCTCTTGATAACTGGTCACTGTGGGTCCGCCAATTTCGAGAACTTGCCCGCGCCCGTTTGGGTTTTCTAGCGCGGCGAGTAAATAATCTATGACGTTTTGCACGGCGATGGGCTGTGATTTATTTTTGAGCCATTGCGGGGCGGGGATGAGCGGCAGCAGCTCGGTCATAAATCGAATCATCTCAAAGGAGATGCTGCCAGAGCCAATGACCACGCCGGCGCGCAATTCGGTGACGGGGACGCCGCCTTGCCGCAGCGTGCGTCCGGTTTCAATACGCGAGCGCATGTGCGGCGCAATGCTTTGTTCCGGGTCGGCAAGCCCGCCAAGATAGATGATGTGTTTTACGCCCGCCGCTTCCGCCGCGCGCGCCGTATTTTGCGCGGAGATAATTTCCAAGTCGGTATAGCCGCGTCCGGCGGACATATTGTGAACGAGGTAGTAAATCGCGTTGATGTCTTGCATAGCGCGCGCAAGCGATTCCGCTTGGGTAACATCGCCTTGTAGAATCTCTACATTTTGCGCCCAGCGCCGCCCGTCGATGTTTTGCGGCGAGCGGGCAAGCGCGCGCACGCGATGCCCGCGTTCCAAAAGTTGAGGGATGAGGCGGTTTGCAATGTAGCCGCTTGCGCCCGCGACAAGAATATACATCGGTTAATAGGAATGAGCCAAAACATTGGCGCGGCTGGCAAGCCCGCGCGCCATGCCGTCAAAGATGAATTTATGAAAGGGCCACATGGCGTACCAGTATAAAAATCCGCTGACGCCGTGCGGGGCAAAGTATGCGCTGACGGTCAGCAGCGTGTCGCCGTCTTGCGGAGTCGATTCAAATTCCAGCCAGGCTTCTCCCGGCACTTTCATCTCGGCGAGCAGGCGCATTCGGCGGTTGGGGATTATCTCCTCCACGCGCCAAAAGTCCAGCGCTTCGCCCGCGTGAACTTCATCCGGGTGGCGTCTGCCGCGCCGCAGCCCCACGCCGCCAATGACTTTGTCCATCCAGCCGCGCAACGCCCAAGACCAGTTCATGTACAGCCATCCGCGTTCTCCGCCAATGCCCGTATAAGCGCGAAAGACGGCTTCCGGCGGCAAGGACAGTTTTAGCTGACGGCGTTCAATGAACATGCCTTCTTCCACAATAAATTGATAAGGTTTTACGTCCCCTTGAGCGATGACCAGCGCGTCTGACCAACTGGTTTCCACATTATCGCGCTGAACGCGATTCAAGGCGAGATGAGTCGCCGTTCTAAAATCAATGGGATGGATGTTGGGGAATATTTTTTTTGCCGTTGAGTCGCGCACAATGAGGTTTGCCGACAAGCCTTCAATCAGCGGCGCGACCACGCGCCAGTGAATGGGCGTAATGAGATGAACCCAATAAGCGGAGAGGCGCGGCGTATAAAATGGAACGCGCAGAAGTTTGCGTTTTAGTTTTCGTTCGGCGGCGTATTCTTGCAGCATCTCGGCGTAGGTCAGCCGCGAGGGTCCGCCAATTTCAATGACGCGCCCCGCGCTTTCGGGCGTGTTCAACGCGGCGACTAAATAGGCGAGCGCGTCTCGAATGGCGATGGGTTGCGCTTGCGAGTAAAACCACGCCGGACAAATGAGCAGCGGTTCGCGCTCCGCAAGATAGCGCATCATCTCAAATAAGGCGCTGCCAGAGCCGACAATCATTCCGGCGCGCAACTCGGTGACGGGAACTTTTCCATAGCGCAGCAGGTAGCCCGTCTCGTGGCGGGAGCGTAAATAAGGCGAAAGATTCGCCGTGGGATCCACCAGCTCGCCCAGATAAATGATTTTTTCAACGCCCGCATCTTCTGCCGCTTGGGCAAAATTGCGCGCTACCTGTAAATCGCGTTCCGCGTTGATTTTTCCGCCCTGCAAGCCGTGAATGAGATAATACGCCGCAGAAACGCCTTGCATGGCGCGTTCAAGGTCTGCGGGGGAAAGCGCATCGCCTTCCGCCACTTCCACTTGTTCCAGCCATTTGCGCCCGCGCAAGCGCGAAGGGTCGCGCGCAAGACACCGCACGCGGTATCCGGCTTCCAATAATTTAGGGACGAGCCTGCCGCCCACATAACCGGTGACGCCGGTGACGAGAATAAGTTTTGACGTATTCATCATTCAATTATAAACTCTGCGGGTTGGTATAATGACCCAAAGGATAATTTTTTATGAAACATCTCTGGTCTCCCTGGCGCATGAAATACATTGAAAAACATACCAAAGATAGCGGCTGCGTATTTTGCGTTGCCCAAAATCAAACGGACGATAACGAAAGCCTGATTGCCTTTCGCGGCGGGCGGGCGTATATCATCCTCAATCGTTACCCTTACGCCAGCGGACATTTGATGGTTGTTCCTTTTGAACACGCCGCCAGTTTGGAAGATGTGGAAGAATCCACGCGGGCGGAAATGATGGAATTAACCACGCGGGCGATGAAAGCGCTGCGCGGCGTTTACCACCCGCATGGTTTTAACGTCGGCGTGAATATTGGCGAAGCCGCAGGCGCTGGCGTGCTGGGGCATGTGCATATTCACATTGTTCCGCGCTGGAATGGCGACACGAATTTCATCTCCACGTTGGGCGATGTGCGCGTGCTGCCGGAAGCGCTGGAAGACACGCTGCGCCGCGTGCAGGCGGCGCTGAGCTAGCCTTTGAATTGAGTCTCGAACAACTGCGCGTATAACCCGTTCAACTTTAAGAGCTCGGCGTGCGTTCCGCGCTCGATGATTTTTCCTCTGTCTATCACCAAAATTAAATCGGCGGCAAGAATGGTGCTGAGGCGGTGCGCGATGACAATGCTGGTGCGCCCCGCCATCACGCGCTTGAGCGCGTCTTGAATTAATGCTTCCGATTCGCTGTCCAAATGGCTGGTGGCTTCATCTAGTACAAGGATGCGCGGGTCTTTTAAGATGACTCGCGCCAGCGCAATGCGTTGTTTTTCTCCGCCGCTGAGGCGGTAGCCGCGCTCGCCGACAATCGTCTCGTATTGATTGGGCAACCCCATGATGAAGTGATGAATATTGGCGGCTTGGGCAGCGGCTTCAATTTCCGTTTGGCTGGCGTTTGGTTTGGCGTAGATTAAGTTCGTGCGAATGGTATCGTGGAAGAGATAGTTTTCTTGCGTCACCATGCCTACGGCGCGGGAGATGGAACTCAACGTGAGGTCGCGCAGGTCGTTTCCGTCTAAACGGATGACGCCCTCGCTGGGGTCGTATAAACGCGGGATGAGGTACGAGATAGTCGTCTTGCCTGCGCCGGAGGGTCCAACGAGGGCAATTAATTGACCGTTTTTGGCGCTGAATGAAACATCTGTTAATGCGGCGCTGCGGGCTTGCGAGGGAGCTGTTGCGGCGGGGGAATCTTCGCCTGCGCGTTTCTCTTGCCCGGAGAGCGTAGCGCGCACGTCATCTATTTTTCCGTAGCGTTTTACATCTTTCAGCAGTTTGCTTTCGTCCGCTTCATAGCGGAAGGAGACGTTTTGAAATTCTAAATTGCCTTGCGGCTGTTGCAGGTCAATGGCGTTATTTTTTTCTTCAATGTCTTGCGGCAGGTCCAGCGCTTCAAAGACGCGCTCAAAGGAAACCAGGCTGGTGGAAAATTCGATAGGGGCGGAGGCAAGCCCTTGTAACGCGCCGTATAACGAGCCGAGATAGGATACAAAGGCGACAATGGCGCCGGTGGTGAATTGCCCGTTGATGACGTAGTACCCGCCTAATCCATAGACGAGCGCGGAGCCGATAGCGCCCGAAAGACCCAGCAGCGTGAAGAAGGCGGAGCCGATGACGGCGCGCCGCGCGCCAATATCGCGGACGCGGGCGGCGCGTTCTTGAAAGCGAGTTTCTTCTTCGTGGGCGCGTCCAAATAATTTTACGAGCAGCGCGCCGCCAATGTTGAGCGTTTCGTTCATGTGGGCGTTCATCTGCGCGTTGAGGTCCATGCCTACGCGGGCAATGTCTCGCAGGGCGTTGCCTGCCGCGCGCGAGACAAGGTAAAACAGCGGCAGAATGAAGATGGCTGCGAGCGTGAGCCGCCATTCTAAACTGAACATGACGGCGGTGATGGCGATGGTTTCCGCTAAATTGGTGACGATGCCGAGCAGAGAGTTGTTGATGGCGTTTTGCGCGCCGACTACGTCATTATTTAGGCGCGACATTAACTCGCCGCTTTTAGTTTGGGTGAAGAAGCGCAGCGACATGCGTTGTAGTTTTGCAAAGAGCGCTGTGCGTAAGTCGTAGATGACTCCTTCTCCTACTTGGGCGTTGAGTCGGCGTTGAAGGACTCCTAGCCCGCCGCTGACGAGGGGAATGAGGAAGAGAGTTAGCGTAAAAAGAGTTAATTGGCGCAGGTCTTTGCTGGGGAGAATCTCATCTATGAGATGGCGGAAAATGAGCGGGGAGAGGACGCCGATGCCCGCGCTCAGTAAGATGGTCAGCGCCATGCCGCCAATGTGCCGCCAGTAAGGTTTGGCGTAGCGCAAGACTCGTAGAAGTAAGGCGCGCGTTATTTTGGGTTTATCGTCTGTGAGGAAGGAATGCCACATGGGGTTAGTCTTTTAGTCGGCTAGTCGGCTGGTCGGCTGTCCTCCGTCCCCTGTCCTCCGTCTTCAACAGGTCTAAATAGCGCTTGCGAAATTTTTGCACTTTGGGGGCGACAACCGCCTGACAGTAAGGTTGGTTTGGATTGTTGGCAAAATATTCTTGATGATAATCCTCGGCGATGGTAAAGTTTTTGACCTCCGCCACTTCGGTGACGATGGGCGCGTTCCAAATTTTTTGGGCATTTAATTCCGCTATCAGCGCTTCGGCGGCGGCTTTTTGCTCCGCCGTGTGATAGAAAATCGCCGAGCGGTATTGCGTGCCAATATCCGCGCCTTGACGGTTGAGCGTGGTGGGGTCGTGGATGGCAAAGAAGACGTTGAGCAAGTCTTTGAAGGAGATGACGGCGGGGTCAAAGGTAATGCGCGCCGCTTCGGCGTAGCCGGTATCTCCATTGCAGACGGCGCGGTAGGTGGGCGCGGGCGTGTGACCGTTGGAGTAGCCCGACTCCACAGAGACGACTCCTTTAATTTGGTCGTACACCGCTTCTACGCACCAAAAGCAACCGGCGGCAAGGGTTGCCGTTTCGTAAGTTTGTGTCATGTTGTTTCTCCTAAAAAATTGATGATGCAGGCAAGGCATAGACGCGCCGTGACGGGGAAATATTATCAACGGTATAATTCAACCCATCCGCATAAAAAATATGGCGGATGATTTTTTATCCTCGCCGCGTGGAGGCGCGATGTTTCTATCTTATCAGAACGGTCAGGAACTGTATTATGAAATCATAGAGGGAGACGCAAGCAAGCCGACCCTCGTTTTTTTGCATGAGGGGCTGGGCTGTGTCGCCATGTGGAGGGATTTTCCGCAGCGTTTATGCGCGGCGTTGGGCGCGCCCGGCTTAATCTTTGACCGCGTGGGGTATGGCAAATCCTCCCCGCTGGGCAAGCCGCGCAGCATTCACTATATGCACGAGTATGCGTTGAATGAATTGCCTTTTGTCGTGTCGCATTTAATTCCAGAACGGGATTATTTTCTCGTTGGGCATTCAGATGGCGGCAGCCTTGCCTTGCTCCATGCGGCGGAGCAGCCCGCTCGCCTGCGCGGAATCATCACCGAGGCGGCGCATGTGTTTGTGGAGCAGGAAACTCTCGCGGGGATTCGCGCTGCGGTTCTTGCCTATCAGGCGGGCAAACTGCGCGGCTTGAAAAAATATCATGGCGGCAAGACTGACTCCATCTTCAAAGCATGGGCGGAGACTTGGCTCAGCGCGGGGTTTGCCGCGTGGAATATCGAATATGCGTTGCCGTCCATCTTATGCCCCGCGCTTATTATGCAGGGCGAAAAAGACCAATATGGCACGGCGGCGCAGGTGGAGGCGATTGCGCGCGGCGTGAAGCAGGCTCAAACCGCATGGTTGGCGGGCGCTGCTCACGCGCCGCACGCCGAAGCGGCGGATGAGACCCTACATCAAATGGCGGCGTTTTTACGCGCCGCAAAATAAAATCGGGCGAGAGCAGCAAACTCTCGCCCGACTCCTAGAATCTAACCAGCCGACTAGGGGACTATCTCTTCAACGGCGGCATTTTTTTCTAACACAATTTCGCCGTCATCTCCAACGCTGACTTTGACTGTGTCGCCGTGTAGGAATTCTCCTGCCAGCAGTTTATCTGATAGCGGGTCTTCCACTTTTTGTTGAATTACGCGGCGCAGCGGGCGCGCGCCAAATTCGGCGTCGTAGCCTTGCTCTGAAATTGAAACTAACGCTTCGGGCGTGGCGCGCAATTTCAACTCATGTTCTTTTAGGCGCTCCGCCACTTTATATAATTCTAACGAGACAATCTTTTGAATGTCTTCCTTATTCAGCGAACGGAAGATAACGACTGAATCGAGGCGGTTGATGAACTCTGGGCGGAAGGCGCGTTTAAGCGATTCGCTCAGCCGTTTTCGCATGTCTTCGTAGGATAGTTTTTCCTCTGTGGCTTCGTCTCGTTTGAGGGCAAAGCCCAGCGAAGATTGCTTCTTAATCACGTCTGCGCCAATGTTAGAGGTCATCACGATGATGGCGTTGCGGAAATCCACCTTGCGCCCTTTGGCATCGCTCAGGTGTCCTTCTTCCATAATTTGCAGCAGCATGTTGTGGACTTCGGGGTGCGCCTTTTCAATTTCATCAAAGACCACAATGGAGTAAGGGCGGCGGCGCAGCGCTTCGGTGAGCTGACCCGCGTCTTCGTAGCCTACATAGCCGGGAGGCGCGCCCACCAGCCGCGAGGCGGTGTGACGTTCCATGAATTCGGACATATCCAATTGAACGGCGGCGTCTTCGCTGCCAAACATAAACTTGGCGAGCGTTTTGGTTAATTCTGTTTTGCCAACGCCGGTGGGTCCGAGGAACATGAAAGAGCCAATGGGGCGCTTGGGGTCTTTGAGCCCGGCGCGCGCGCGGCGCACCGCGCGAGAGATTGCCACAATGGCGTCCTCTTGTCCGACGATGCCTTTGCGGAGTTCTTCTTCCATTTTGAGTAATCGTTCGGATTCGGCTTCGGCGAGTTGCATGAGCGGTACGCCCGTCCACATAGAGACGACTTCGGCAATGTCTTCGGCAGAAACTACTGGGCTGCTTGCTCTGTCCCAGCCGGTACGCAGGCGTTCAATTTGTTGGTTGAGGTCTAACTCGCGCTCTTCCCATTCTTTAATGTCTTCGTTGTTGCCTTCCTCTTGCGCCAGCGTGCGGTTTTGGCGCGCCTGACGTAATTGTCCAAATAAATCTTTGGCGCGTTTGGCGGCGGGGCTTTTATACATCCGCACGCGCGAGGAAGATTCATCTATCAAGTCTATGGCTTTGTCGGGCAGGAAGCGCTCCGTCACATAACGCGAGGAAAGATGCGTGGCGGCTTCGAGCGCTTCATCTGAAATGACAAGGTGATGATGTTCTTCATACGCGCCGCGAATCCCTTTGAGGATTTGAATCGTCTCGTCTTCGGAGGGTTCATCCACCTGAACAGATTGAAAGCGGCGTTCCAGCGCCGCGTCTGATTCGATGTGCTTGCGATATTCTTCCAGCGTGGTCGCGCCGATGACTTGAATCTCTCCGCGTGAGAGCGCGGGCTTTAGAATATTGGCTGCATCTACGGAAGAGCCAGCCGCGCCAGCGCCGACCAGCATGTGAACTTCGTCAATGAAGAGAATTGCGCCAGATTGTTTTAACTCGTCAATAATGCGTTTGAGGCGTTCTTCAAATTGACCGCGATACATGGTGCCTGCCACTAGCGAGCCGACATCTAGTTGTAGCACGCGCTTGTTCATCAACGGCGCGGGGACGTCTCCTTCGGTGATGCGTTGGGCAAGACCTTCCACAATGGCGGTTTTGCCTACGCCCGGCTCGCCAATGAGCGCGGGATTGTTCTTTGTGCGCCGCGCCAAAATTTGAATGACGCGTTCAATTTCAGTTTGGCGACCAATGACCGGGTCCAGTTTTTTATCTTCGGCTTTGGAGGTTAAGTCTGTGGCGAGTTGGTCCACAAGGGGAGTTTTGGGGTTTGCTCCCGGCGCAGCGGGGCGCGCGGGCGCGCCTGCTACAGCGGGCGCGGGCGGCGTAGACTCGTTTAACACGCGGCGGGTTTGGCGGCGAATTTGGTCTGCCGAAACTCCTAGCCGCCGCAGCGCTTCGTTGCCCGTCGATTCAATGCGAATTAAGCCAAGCAAGATATGTTCCGTGCCAATGTAGTGATGCCCCAAGCGGCGGGCTTCATCTACGGCGTATTCCAGCGCTTGTTGCGTTTCGGCGGCAAGTTCAATGCGATTGGGGTCAAAGGTCGCGGCGCTGCTGGTGATGCGTTGAACCATCTCGCGCACGCGGTCGGTTGTCATGCCTAGTTCACGCAAGACGCGCCCTGCCACGCCGCCTTCTTCTTCCATTAAACCTAAAAGCAGATGTTCCGTGCCGATGCTGTTTTGGCGGGCTCGTTCCGCTTCTTGATGCGCGATGCTAAGGACGCGCCGCGCTCGTTGTGTAAATTTTTCCATGCCAGCCATATATTTATCTCCTAATCTATTATGGCATTGTACCAAAAAAGGAATATTCGCCCGTGTAGGAAATTGGTTAGAGTTTTTGGACGCAAATTTCATTCTAACCTTCCAACGTTCTAACGTTCTAACGTTCCCACGTTCCAACGCTCCAACGCTCCAACGCTCCAACGCTCTACCTTACCTGTCATCCCCATCGCCTTGAATCTTACCGCGCGCTTGTCTGTCCAAAAGTTTTGCAAGATTGTATTCCGCTATCTCGTCCAGCGATAAATCCAGTTCGGTGGCGAGTTGCGCCAGATACCACAACACGTCGCCCAGTTCAGCTTTGAGCGCGGCGCGCGATTCGGCGGAGATTTCGCCGTTTTTATCACGGAAGATTTTTTTTATTTTTCCCGCCACTTCGCCTGCTTCGTTCACCAAGCCTAACGCAGGATAAATAACGCCATGTCCAATGACGGGGTATTTTGCCGTCTCGCGCGATTTTTTTTGATATTCGTTCATGTTTATGTTTGCTCCTCTTTTAAGCGTACACACCCGACCATGCGTCAAACGCCCTGCCTTCGCGCTCGCCTTCGGCATAAAACGTGAGATACGTCAGCGCGTGGTAGGGAACAAACTTTTGTTCTCTGGGATTTTTGACCGCCAAGTCGTAATAACTATGCCATGTGCCAGAGTTAAAGTAGATTTGACTCTCCGCGTAGGGCGCGCTGCCTTGCGCGTCCAGCGGAACAGCCTCGTGGTGATGCGTGTGTCCGTACACAATATACCGCGCCGTCCGATTCAAAAAGGCTGGCTCGCGCAGCGCGTGTTCCACAAAAGAACGCTCGCCGCCCCATAGTTTTTCATGCACCCACAGCGCCACATCGTTCACCGTAGAAAAAGACGCGCGGTCTGAAACTTTAATCAACAACTTCATCGTATCCACCACGTCAAAACGCAGGGCTTTATCGGCTTGGCTCACAAAGTCAAGATGCAAAAACTCCTCCGCAATTTCATCCCATACATTTTTTAATTCATCCGCCAGAGCGGGACTGGCGTGCGCTTTAATTTGACCGCTAATCCAGAGCGGCGCGGCAAGCGCCGGGCGAACATTGGTAATGCGCCTCAGGCTGTTGACTACGCCGCCGGGGAGTTCGTCTCCATAGCGGCGCTGCACTTCCACTGGAAAGCGGTTGGAGACTTCCATTGTAAATACGTCTCCGAGCGTTCCGTAATCTCTGCCTTTTTTTTCGTCATAATTGAACGGGTCAAAAATATCGCCGTGTCGCGCAACGACTCGATAACGGGCAAAAATTTCCTGCAAGTCTGGCGCTTCTTCCATTTGATGTGGAAACGGCGCGGAACTTTGACTCAAGCCCATGCGCTTAATCACTTCCGCGCGAATTTCGTCAAATGCTTCGCCGCGCAAATGGTAGTACCAGTCGTGATTGCCGACCATGTAATGAAAATTAACCTTAAGTGGAATCTGCTCGGCGGTTTTGAAGTCCGGCGTTTTTCGGCGCGTGGCGGGCGCTAAACGGATGCTTTTTCCACTGGCGCATTTTTTCAAAATAGCAAGCGCCGCCTCGTTATGGTCTAGGATGGCGCGGGTAACTTCCAACAAGGTAGCGGCGTAGCGCGCTTCGTAGGGGTTGCTCCACGGGCGCAGGGTGGGCTCGCCCAACCAGCGCGTGGAATGCAGCGGGTCGAGAATATCGCCCAGCAGAATCACGTCCACCGAGTTAATGGGGCGGTACGCGCCGTCTTTGCGCCATGAGGCAAAGTACGCCGCCTCATTCAGCCGCCGCGCAAAGACTTCAAACGCGCTGGCGGGAATAGACTCCGCGGTTGTGCCGTCCCCCAGATGTAAATCGCTGACGATGACAAGCATGGTCAAAATCTCCTGCGGAGATTATAACGCGCCTGTTTTTTTGATACGGTATAATCTTTAAGATTTTTTGCACGCATAAGGAGCGACTGTGAATTGAAATGGCGCGCAAGCATGGATTTTTTTGACGACTCTCAAATGACGCAAACTCGTATTATTAAGATTCTACTTTTCATCTTGATTGCTTTTTTCCTTGCGGGGGCAAACTTGGAGTTTTACGCCATCGCCGATGGCAGCGGCGCAATGTGGGGAGCGTTTGCGCCCAGTTGGCTGGCTTTTTTTGCGTTGTTTCTTTTAACAACCCTATCGGCGCTGCTGGCGTTTGGAGGGTATCTCCTTCGTCCCGCTTTTTTTTTGAAGTATCAAGCTGCCGCCCTTCGTTTGCGCGCGCGGCTTGGGCGCGCGCGTTGGGGGCTGGCTTTTTTAATTTGGCTGCTGCCCGCCTACGTTTTACAGTATACGGCGTGGGGCGCGGTCTTTCATGGAATTTTTATTCGGCTGGCGCTGGCGGCGCTTTCTGTGGCGCTGATGACTTGGCTCTTTTCTGATGGGGATTCTCTCGCGGCGCAACATCCATTTTGGGCGGCGCTCACGCTCGCCTCATTTGGTTTTGTGGCGGCTTTTTCTTTCTCAGACGTAACGAACTATCCCTTTTCGCTGGGCTGGTCGGAAGGCAACCGCCTGTGGGATTATTCGCTGATGTTCGGCAAAGACCGCTATATCGTGGCGGATGGCGCAACGATGAAAGCCTATTTAGAATTTGGCAGGCAGTTGGTGGGCGCAATTCCATTTTTATACGCGGACTTAACGATTGGAATGGAACGCGCCTGGCTGGCGTTGATGACAACGCTGCCCTATCTACTGGTAGGGATGGCGCTTTTCTTGCGCGGCAATTTCTCCACGCCAGATTGGCTGGCGGTCTTGTGGGTTTT
>Ga0172369_10007913_pt1 | contig 12205 bp, 10 predicted proteins | sample LakKiv25m_FD_114539 | JGI IMG/M metagenome (GOLD analysis project Ga0172369, IMG submission 114539) | Freshwater microbial communities from Kabuno Bay, South-Kivu, Congo - kab_022012_11.25m | ecosystem: Environmental > Aquatic > Freshwater > Lake | place: Democratic Republic of the Congo... | reverse complement strand
TTTTATGGCCTTGATCTGGCCGGCGATGAAGTGAACAATAACGCGCAGCCCTATGCCAGGCTTTTTACCATGGCTAAACAGGCAGGGCTGGGGCTGACCATCCATGCCGGAGAAGCGGGCGGCGCGGCCAACGTGCGGCAGGCGGTAGTGGAGTTTCATGCTGACCGCATCGGCCACGGCATCAGGGCGGCAGCGGACGCAGCCGTCATGAAACTGCTGCGGGAAAAAGATATCCTGCTTGAAGTGAGCCTTACCAGCAACTGCCAAACCGGGGTGGTATCTTCCTTGAAAGAGCATCCCCTGCGGCAGCTCATGCAGCAGAAGGTGCCGCTCAGTATCAATACCGATGATCCCGCCATCTCCGGTATCACGCTGACCGATGAATATGTCATAGCCATCCGGGAGCTTGGGGTTACCCTGGAGGACTTAAAAACGCTCAACAAAACCGCGCTTGACCATGCCTTTTACCCCGACAGAAAAGAGCTTAAGAAAAAGCTCTCCCCCCTGTGGGATTGATGCATCCCCGGCAATTCCCCGCTCTTCCTTTAACACCGGTCTTACTGTAAAAAAAGATTCTTTGTTGAAAAATCCGGATCGCTGGTGACATTGATTCCCAGCCTGCGCAGGCCTGCCTCATCTCCGGGGGTTGGAATGTGGGTTATATGCATCTCGCAGTCTCTGAGTTCTTTGATCTGCTCAATAGCCAGCTGTGCTGCGGGATTTGCCATGGCGCTGATGCTGAGCGCAATGAGTGTTTCTTCAAGATCCAGGCTCGCGGTTTTAGCCCCCAGGATGTTTGTTTTAAACTGCGCGATTGTTTCCGTGATGTTCTGGGGCAGCAGGTGAATTTTTGCCGGGATGTCCGCGAGAGCTTTTATGGCGTTTATGACGGTACTTGAAGCCGCATGCAGCAGGGATGAGTTATTGCCCGTAATAATCGTGCCATCGGGCAGCTCAATGGCGGCGCCGCAGAAAATTCCCTCGTTGCCCTTCTTCTGCTGCTGGGCATCAGAAGCCGCGCTGCGGGCCATGGCAACAACTTTTCTATCGTTGATCTTAATGTCCAGCTCATTCATAAGCAGTTCAACCCGCTGCACCGCCTCCTTCTCCACAACCCCCATCGCGTACTCGCAGTTGTACCGGAAATACCTCCGGATGAACTCCTGCTTTGCCGCCTCCTGAACAAGGGCATCATCAGTAATCGCGAAGCCGACCCTGTTGACCCCCATATCAGTGGGAGACTTATATATGGGCACTGTTCCGGATATTTTTCCCAGGATCCTTTTGAGCACCGGGAAGATTTCAATGTCACGATTGTAGTTGATGGCGGTTTTGTCGTGGGCTTCCAGATGAAACGGGTCGATCTGGTTAAAATCCATGATATCCGCGGTGGCTGCTTCGTAGGCAACATTGACCGGGTGTTTCAGCGGGAGGTTCCACACCGGGAAGGTTTCAAGCTTTGCATAGCCTGCCTGCACGCCCCGCTTATGCTCATGGTATAATTGCGAAAGACAGGTGGCGAGCTTGCCGCTGCCGGGACCCGGGCCGGTCACAACCACCAGCTGCTTTTCCGTTTTTATATACTCATTGCTGCCGTACCCTTCATCGCTCACAATGGTGCTGACGTCCGTGGGGTAGCCCTTGGTGAAACGGTGCACGCAGACCCGGACACCGCGGCGCTCGAGCTTGTTTTTAAATATTTTTGCCGCCGGCTGATTATCAAAGCGGGTGATGACCACCGCGGCGATATCAAGCCCCCAGTCTTTTAAGTCATCAATGAGCTTGAGCGCATCTGCGTCGTAGGTGATGCCGAAATCAGCGCGCACTTTTTTGCGCTCAATGTCGCCGGCGTATATGCAAAGCACGATATCAGCCCGGTCTTTAAGCTGCTGCAGCAACTCCATCTTCACATTGGGATCAAAGCCGGGCAGCACCCGGGCCGCATGATAATCAAAGAGCAGTTTACCACCGAATTCAAGATACAGTTTGTTGCCAAACATTGTTACCCGCTCAAGAATTGCGGCTGTCTGTTCCCGCAGATAGCGTTTATTGTCAAAACCGGTTCTTTTTTCCATTAATTACCTTCCGTGAGGTTTGCATGATTGCCCCTCGACCGCGAGCAACTGGGCCTTGAGCCGTTCGACACTGTTTTCGACCCTGAAGCTCAGACCCGAAGGGAGCTCACGGCCGAACGGCTGATTTACCGCGGTGCTCTTCAGGCATGAGCGGGAGCATCAAGTCTATCGCGATGTCAGCACGTATGCTATCTTATTTCAGGAGATAACAAAAGAAAAAAGGTGCGCATCATGAGCACTGCAGCGAGAAGCAAGAAGAGGCTGCGAGAAACAGTAGTGTCAAAAGTTTTTAGCAAAAAAAGGAACAAGATGAAACCACAGAGACCACTGTCTTCGGCAATGAGCCTTTCTGAGAAGAAACATTATTAACATCAATGCCGACAGCAATTACATTTCCTTTGACAATGCCATCAAAATTAAGTAGGTTTCTTGCCAAGTACCATGGGAGGCCGCCTTGTTAAAGAGATTATTATTATTTATTCAGGATGGAGCCCCGGGTTCTGCTAATCAAGAATAGTCTCTGTCAAATTATTTATGGAGATATCTTTATGGGTAAAGCTCTTGCAAAAATAACGTATCCTCACATCATATTCCGTCATGATATTGCTAATGGTGCACCGGTAATTGAAGGGACAAGAATTACGGTCAGATGCATTGCAGGATATTATCAGATGGGAATGAGTGTTGATGAGATTCTAATAAATCTATCTCATCTTACGTCCGCACAAGTTCATTCCGCGCTTGCATATTATTTTGACCATCAGAAAGCAATTGATAGGGAAATAAAAGAATCTTCAGATATTGCTTTTTGGAAAAAACAAGTTGGTCGCATCGCAGCAAAACGAAAAGCGCGTGTATGAAGATAAAATTGCTGCTGGATGAAGATGTTCAGCTTGCTGTAGCCCATGCTCTTCGCCAAAGAGGGTACGATGTTTATCACGCTCAGGAATTAAGCGGAAAAGGCAATTCAGATGACGAGCAACTTCAGTTTTCGACAAGACAGGGAAGATGCCTGTTTAGCTATAATGTAAAAGATTTCGTTCTGTTGCATAACGAATACCTTCAGGGCGGCAAGGAGCATTTTGGTATCATTGTTTCAAAACACCTTCCGATTGGAGAAACCCTTCGCAGACTGTTAAATGTTTTACAACGCCTTTCAAAAGACTCTATAAAAAACCAAATAGAATTTCTCTAAAATAAATTATCAACTGCCCCTTTCTAATGGAAAATGGGGACATCCTATTTATTGAGATCGAACAACAAAAGCTTAAGAAGCGACCTTTTTCCCCTTGACTTTTCGTATCATGGATGTCCCTATTTACCCATGATTTTATTGAGCTGCCTGTGACGCTTTGCAGAAGAAGTCTGCACCTGGGAATATGCAATCCGAGTTGTTACATGATAACGTATTGAAAAAATATTTTCTCTGTGGTCCCCCGTCCAGCTGGTTTGGACTGCGGTGGGCGGGCGTTCAGTGCGCAATCATGCGGAAAAAAAAGAGGAGGGCTGGTATGCCCTCCTCTGTATAAGCACATTACGGCTGCGCTGGTTTTGGTTGCGGTGGTGTCGGAGGCTCAGTGGCCGGCGGGGCACCAGCGGAAATATTTTCTTCGTTGATCTTTACCGGATAACGATTTTTCAGGGAGTCGAGGTAGGTATCATAGGCTTTGCGCTGATTTTCCTGCTGCATCCGTCTCTCAATTTTCGGTTTTGCTTCCTGGAAGGTTTCCTCTTTTTGCGGCTTCTTCTCTCCCACTTTTATAATATAGTCGCCGTTTTTCTCCTCAATGATATCGCTTATCTGTCCTGTCTTGAGGGCAAAGGCTTTTTCTTCAACCTTTTCGCCGTAAGTATTCATCCGTTTTCCCTTGGAAAAAAAACCGGTATTACCGCCGCTGTTCTTGGTGCGCTCGTCTTCAGAGACTTCCTTTGCCACCTTTTCAAAATCGTCACCCTTTTTCAAGCGCTTCAGCGCCTGTGCGGCCTTTTTCTTCTGCGCTATTTTCTCCTCAGGTGTTGCATTATCTTTCAGCTTGAACTGGATAATGTTGACCTTTACCTTCTCCGGCTCAATGAACTCCTGCTGGTGTTCCTTGTAATATTTTTCCAGGTCCGCATCATTCACCTTAATTTTATCAATGACTTCCTGCTTGATCAGCTCCTGAATGATAAGGTTGTCAGCGATTTCCTTGATGCGCTTGGCCACTTCTTCTTTCTTGTCAAGCTGCAGCCTGCGCGCTTCCTGGGAGAGGAGGCTCATTTTGGTAAGCTGTTCCACCAGCTTTTTCTTGCCGTCAGCAGTTTCGTAGCGGGCGCGAAACTGCGGCGGCAGCATGGATGTTTTGGCGTCAATATCTGCCTGGGTGATTGTTTCCGAGCCAACGGTTGCATAAACTTTTGACGCCTCTGCGGCTGTTGCTGCATACGGCATGGCAAGGATGGCTGCGCCGGCAATCAGTGTGGTAATCAGTAAAAACTTTTTCATAGATTAGCTCCTTTCGTGTTTGTTGCGTTAAGATTTGACTAATTGATATTTTTTGAGAATTCCCCTCAGCTTCTCTGTTAGATCCTTAGGCATAGGGCACAGGGGGAGCCTCATCTCTGAAGAGATTATGCCCATGAGTCCCAGAGCCGTCTTTACCGGGATCGGATTGGTCTGCAGAAACATAGCGTTATGCAGGGGAAGAAGACGATGGTGAAGACGCTGCGCTTCAGCAAGCTGCCCCTGCTCAAAAACCCGCACCATTGACGAGACAAGTCGCGGGGCTATGTTTGCGGTTACTGATATCACCCCCTTTCCGCCGACTGCCATAATAGGCAGGGTATTTATATCATCACCTGAAACAACAGAAAAATCCCTGCTGCTCAAATTGATTATCTCGCTCACCTGGGAGAGGGATCCGCTTGCTTCCTTGATGCCGACAATGTTGCGCAGCTGTGACAGCTTTGCCACGGTTTCCGGCAGCATATTGACGCCAGTCCTTCCGGGCACATTGTAGAGCACCAGCGGAATGTCAACTTCCTCGGCAATTTTTTTGAAGTGCGCAATGAGGCCATCCTGGGTGGGCCGGTTGTAATACGGCGTAATGAGCAGGCAGCCGGCAACGCCGGCCCTGACTGCATGTTTTGTGAGGCGCAGCGCTTCCGCGGTGTTGTTGGAGCCGGTTCCGGCCAGTACCGGCACTTTCCCGCCGGCAGCATCCATTACAATATTGACAACCAGTTCATGTTCTTCAAGGGAGAGGGTTGCCGCCTCACCGGTTGTGCCGCAGGGGCAGATGACGTCAGTGCCGTTGTTTAAGTGGAATTTTACCAGTTCCCGCAGCCCTTTTCTATCAACCTTGCCGTTTCTGAACGGCGTCACCAGCGCCACCATCGAACCTGTAAACATATAATAAGGGTCTCCTTCCTTGAAATAAAGCGTTCATTTTTCAGCAATCAGCCGGGGATTTATAAAGCTGAACGCTGACCGCTGAATGCTTTTATTGATATGCTTCATCCCAGATTTCGCCGCTGCAGACCATTCGCACCGCTCCCTCCAGATATACCCGGCCAAACGGGAAGGTTGCATTGTCGCAGTATACGGTAAGCGTTTCTCCGCCCCGGGTCGTGACCTGCACCGGGGAGACAACACGTCCCAGCGCCGACGCGATTAAAGCGGAAGCTACCGAGCCGGTGCCGCAGGCCAGCGTCTCATCCTCAACGCCCCGCTCGTAGGTGCGTACCGCGAGACGCGCGGGGCCGATAACCGCCGCAAAATTCACGTTGGCGCCGGCAGGCTGAAAGCGCGGATGCAAGCGCAGCGCTTTACCCCGCTCGCGCACCTGCACCTCATCAACCCGGTCAACAAACGTCACCACATGGGGCACCCCGGTATTGATGAAGTGCAGCAGCAGAGGCGCGTCATCAACCGTCACGGTCAGATTCATTTCAATTGCCCGCGGTGACGGCAGCTCGATTTTTACCCGGTCGTTTTGCACGTCCGCATGAATGATGCCGGCGCGGGTTTCAAACGAGAGCCGGGTGCCGGCGATGCCCTGTATAACCGCGTAGCGCGCAGCGCAACGGCCGCCGTTGCCGCACATTTCCGCCTCGCTGCCGTCGGCGTTAAAAAAACGCCAGGCAAAGTCGCAGCCGGATGTGCGCGCGCTCTCGATCAGTATCAGGCCGTCTGCGCCGACTGAAATGCTGCGCCGGCAGACTGCCCGGACAAAGGCGGGCAGGTCAACCTGTTCCATCAGGCGGCTGCGGTTGTCTATGATGATAAAGTCATTACCGCTGCCGCTCATTTTGCAAAAAGGAATGTTCATGAATATCCGTACTGCGAAGAGCAGAGATACGCTCCCGCCCAGCATGCAGCTGCTTTATAGTGTCCTGCAGTCTATTTTATTGTAAATACCCGGGCACTGTTTCGCCGCGGATCAAGTCGGCATACGCCTCCCGCTCGCGGATGACTGACCAGGTTTCACCGGACACCAGCACCTCCGGCACCCGGGGACGGGAGTTATAGTTGGAGGACATGCTGAATCCATAGGCGCCGGCACTCATGACTGCCATAAGCTCACCGGGCGCGAATGCCGGCACTTTCCTCTTTCTGGCTATAAAATCGCCGGACTCACAAATGGGGCCGACAATGTCGGCGGTGATTTTCCGCCCCTTTTTTTTCTGCACCGGCAGGATACCCTGGTACGCACCGTAGAGGCTTGGCCGAATCAGGTCATTCATTCCGGCATCCACGACGATAAAATTCTTATCGCCGGAGTTTTTGGTGTAAAGCACCTTCGTCACCAGGATGCCGGCATTGCCCACCAGCACCCGTCCCGGTTCAAGGATGAGGGTGACGGGCAACCCGCCCAACTCTCTGACAATCGCCTGCGCGTACTGCTGCGGCGGGGGCGGCGTCTCTTTTTTATAGGTGATGCCCAGGCCGCCGCCAAGGTCAAGGTAGTGAACCGGCATGCCCTGGTTCTGCAGTTCCCGAACCAGTTTTATCAGCGTGCGCAGGGCTTCAATAAACGGCCCTACCTCTGTTATCTGGGAGCCGATATGACATGCAATACCGGTGATGTCAATATGTTTTTTGGCGCGCGCCTGCTGGTATTCCTGCAGCGCATCCCGCAGGTTGATGCCGAACTTATTTTCCTTCAGCCCCGTTGAAATATAGGGATGGGTGCCGGGATTAATATCCGGATTGACCCGGAGCGCTATGCGGGCCCTTTGCTGAGCCTTCTCCGCGAGCGCGTCCACGAGTTCAAGCTCCTGGGGTGATTCCACATTAAACATGAGTATGCCGGCATCCAGCGCATACGTGATTTCCTGCAGCTGTTTGCCGACGCCGGAATAGACGATCCGGTCCGCGGGTACTCCGGCGGACCGGGCGCGAAACAGCTCGCCTCCGGACACCACGTCTGCTCCGGCGCCGCGCCGGGCAAAAGTTTTCAGAATAGCGAGATTGGAGTTTGCCTTTACCGAATAGCAGGTCAGGTGGGGGACCGCCGCGAATGCCCCGTCAAAAGCGGTGAAATGGTTTTCCAGCGTCTGCCGGCTGTAGAGATAAAACGGTGTTCCGACGTGAGCGGCAATTTTTTCAATGGGCACCTGCTCGCAGCAGAGTTCATTTTTCAGGTACTGGAAATCGTGCATACGGTAACTTCCCTGGGTAAATGACAAATTTTAAAACTCAAATGTCAAATGAATGTCAAAGCTCAAATGACCCCTTCCGATAGTTTGGCATCTCATAATTTGTAATTCAATTGAACTTTGGGCTTGGTCATTTGATCGGTTTCATGCCTCGCAAGCCCCGCTTTGTAAGCGGGGTCAAGAGGCATGTATCCGAAAAGAATAATTAAACTCCGGGAAGCCCCGCCTTGTAGGCGGGGAGCTTCACATTCTTTTAATTACTGCGGCAAATGCAGAATAGCGACCGGCGCGGACAGCTCGCTTTCATTTTTGCGCAGCGACTGGTCAACCGCGGAAAGCGCGTACTCATAGCGCTTGCCGATGCGCGCCGAGGCATCCAGCCAGGAGTTATCCTGAATGAGTTCTCTGTTGATGCGGGCAAACGCTCCGGCTCCGGCGTCCCTGCGGTAGACATTAAAACCTGCCACCCCCGGCTCGGACTTTGCAATCCATTTTAAAATCACGCCCCTTTGGTCGGGTATGGCTGTAAGCCCCTGCGGAGCTCCCAGGGGAATGATGTCTTCATAGAGAAATGGCAGTTCCTCTGAGGGAGCGCTTTCAACCGCTGTGTCAAACACCTGCCGTACGGCACGCACGACATAAAAATAGGTTTTGTCGTAGGTGTCCGGGGTATCCTGGTACGCTGGCTCTGTGAGCGGTTCAGGGTTCAGGGGAAATTCTTGGATTCCCTTTTGCAGGCTCCGGTAGATATTAAAATGCACCTTTGCGTCAAGCGGTTTTCCGTCTTCAAGCGTCGCCGGCGGTTCCCAGGAAAGATCGAGGGTGCGGCCTTTGCGTTCTGCGCGCAGCGTTGATGGGGGAGACGGCGGCACATCCCAGAATAGTGTCACCGTGTCTGAAGAAGCGCCGAGCATATCCCGCTCATTCAAGCATTGAATTTTGTAGGAATAGACATACCGCGATTTTATCGCGCTGTCAGTGTAGATAAAAAGTTCCGGTTCCGGCACGGTACCCCGCGGCCCCGTATAGGCGTAGTCGAAGAGGAAGCGGAAGTTTTTCGGGCACTTCCTGCAGCGGTCCGCCGAGGCAATTTCCTCGCGGTAGATTTTAAAACTTTCAAGGTCCAGAAGGGGCGACTTGTCCGTATTCTTTGTGGGCGGCTTCCACGCCAGCATGATTCCACCCGAGCGTGCGACTGCTATGAATTTTTTGACTGCGTCCGGCCCGATAGCATGCGGCGGCGACGGGAAGTCTTTTTTCCCGCAGGCCGCCAGGACAAAACAACAGAGCAGAATGACGCCAGCCCGCAGCAGCGGGCGGTGAGGATGAACGCGGAAGCTATGCATATGTGCCGCCATGAGCTTTAGACCTTTTTCTCTGAATGTGCTGCCGTTTCAATGAAGCGCCGTTCTTTCTTGAGCGCCGCGCGGGCCTGCCGTAGCGCTTTTTCAACGGTCTGCCGCGCCGTGCCGCCGGCAGCCCTGCGGCTGTTGATGGAGTGCTCCACGGTAACCTGCGCGAGCGCATCCGCTTCAATGGCAGGGCTGAATTTGCGCAGCTCGGCCAGCGTGAGTGACTCCAGTGTTTTTCCGGAGCGGATGCAGGAGGCGACGACACGTCCCGTAATCTCATGGGCATCCCTGAAGGGAATGCCGTGCGCGGCCAGGTAGTCAGCAAGGTCGGTTGCCGTGATAAAGCCCTGGTGCGCTGCTCTTTTCATCTGCTGTTCCTTGACGCTCATGTTCGGCAATAGCGCCGTGAAAACCGCAAGGCTACTTTTCACTGTTTGGACCGTGTCAAACAGCGCCTCCTTGTCCTCCTGTAAATCACGGTTGTAGGAAAGCGGCAGCGCCTTCATGATGGTGAGAAGGGCTGTCAGGTTCCCGTACACCCGGCCGGTTTTTCCCCGCACCAGCTCCGCCACGTCGGGATTCTTTTTCTGCGGCATGATGCTTGAGCCGGTGCAGAATGCATCAGGCAGCTCAACAAAACAGAACTCCGGCGACGACCAGAGGATAAGCTCTTCGCAAAAGCGGCTGAGATGCATCATGATGATTGCGCCGGCGCTGCAGAACTCGATAAGCGTATCCCGGTCGCTCACCGAATCGATGCTGTTTGCCGTTATCCGGGGATAGCCCAGCAGCTGCGCCACATATTCCCGGTCAATGGGATAGGGGGTGCCGGCAAGCGCTGCCGCGCCCAGAGGCATGCGGTTAACGCGCGCAAAGCAGGACTCCATGCGCTCCCGGTCCCGCTTGAACATTTCATAATAGGCCATGAGGTGATGGGAAAAGAGCACCGGCTGGGCGTGCTGCAGATGGGTGAACCCGGGCATGCAGACAGCGATATATTTTTCCGCCAGGGCAAGCAGCGTCTCCTGCAGTTTTACCAGCAGGCGCACGCTGTCAAGAACAGCGTCCCGCAGGTAGAGGCTGATGTCAAGGGCCACCTGATCGTTACGGCTGCGCGCCGTGTGGAGCCTGCCGCCTGCCGGGCCGATTTTTTCTATCAGGCGACGTTCAATATGCATGTGCACATCTTCCAGTGCGGCGGTAAAGGCAAGTTTTCCCCGCGCGATCTCCTGCTCTATCTCTTTCAGTCCGGCAATGATCCGGTCAGCTTCAGCGGCAGCAATGATTTTCTGCTTTTTGAGCATGCGGCAGTGGGCAATGCTCCCCCTGATATCGTACTGGTAGAGAACATGGTCGAACTGGATGGAAGCGGTAAAACTCTCCACGAGAGCGTCCGTTGCCTCCTCAAAGCGCCCTGACCAGGGCTTTTTATTTTTCATGCAATCCCTCTTGCAATCAGTTGCGGAGCTTCGGAGTTGTCAAGTAATACATTCCCTCATTCACCGGGATATATCTCCCGTACTCCACAACCATGTAACTCCTTAACTCCCTAATCCGGGCAAGCCGGAACCAAAAGTAAAAGATAAAACTGAAAAAGACATGAAAAAGATTTCATCGGGAACTCAGGAACTCACAAAGGTAAAAAAACAAAATTCTCCTGATTTCTTGAGTTCCAGATTTTTAATTTTCTTTCCATATTTGCAAGAAATTCAGTCTTAAAAGACTAACACCTTAACTTTTCTTGGCCATGGCCTGTATCCGCAGCCGCAGCGCATTGAGCCGGATAAAGCCGGTGGCATCTGCCTGCTGATAAACGCTGTCCTCTTCAAAGGTGGCAAAGTCCGGCCGGTACAGGCTGTGGGGGGACTTTCTGCCCACCACGATACAGTTTCCTTTATACAGCTTCAGGCGCACGCTGCCGGTAACATTCTTCTGCGTCGCGTCAACAGTTCCCTGCAGCACTTCCCGCTCGGGTGCAAACCAGTACCCGTAATATACCAGCTCTGCATACCGCGTTACCAGGCTGTCTTTGAAATGCATCACCTCGCGGTCGATGGTGATTGATTCCATGGCGCGGTGGGCGGCGTGCAGAATTGTGCCTCCCGGGGTCTCATAGACGCCGCGCGATTTCATTCCCACGTAGCGGTTTTCCACAATGTCGATCCTGCCGATCCCGTTTGCTCCGCCGAGCTGGTTTAGCTTTTCAAGCAGCGCTGCCGGGCTCAGCTCTTTTCCGTCCAGAGAGACCGGATCGCCGCTACGGTAGCCGATTTCAATATAGGTCGGCTTGTCCGGCGCCTTCTCCGGGGAGACGCTGAGCAGAAACATGTCCTCCTGCGGCTCGTTCCAGGGGTCCTCAAGGATGCCGCCCTCAAAGCTTATATGGAACAGGTTCCGGTCGCTGCTGTAGGGCTTTTCCGCCGATACCGGCACCGGGATGCCGTGTTTCCTGGCATAATCGATGAGCGCGTTGCGCGAGTTGAAATCCCAGATTCTCCAGGGAGCGATAATTTTTATGTGCGGCGACAGGGCAAGGTAGGTAAGCTCAAAGCGCACCTGGTCATTGCCCTTGCCGGTCGAGCCGTGGGAAACGGCATCAGCCCCGGTTTCCCGGGCAATCTCGACCTGCCGTTTGGCGATCAGGGGCCGTGCGATGGAGGTGCCCAGCAGGTAGGTTCCCTCATAAATTGCGTTAGCCCTGAGCATAGGGAATATATAATCCTTTACAAACTCCTCCCGCAGGTCTTCGATATAAACTTTACTGGCGCCGGTCTTCAGCGCCTTCTCATTCAGCCCCTGCAGCTCTTTTCCCTGGCCGAGGTCGGCGGCAAAAGCGATGACTTCGCAGCCGTAGGTTTCAATGAGCCATTTCAAGATAATTGATGTATCCAGCCCGCCGGAATAGGCAAGCACTACTTTTTTAATGCCACTGTTTTTCACGTTGCAACCTCCTTTGGCAGCTATCAGCAGTCAGCGGTTAGCTTTCAGCAAACATTAAATTTATGCTGATGGCTGTCAGATAATATGAAACGGGCTGGTCTGAGGTGTGCTATAAACACACCTCAGCCATTAACCTTATAATACTTATTAAAAGGAGACCAGCCCATGAAAAAAATAGCCTATGTTGGAATCGATTAC
>Ga0172369_10007910_pt1 | contig 12208 bp, 8 predicted proteins | sample LakKiv25m_FD_114539 | JGI IMG/M metagenome (GOLD analysis project Ga0172369, IMG submission 114539) | Freshwater microbial communities from Kabuno Bay, South-Kivu, Congo - kab_022012_11.25m | ecosystem: Environmental > Aquatic > Freshwater > Lake | place: Democratic Republic of the Congo... | reverse complement strand
TGATCGGAAAAGAACACGCGTGCGCACACATCAATCTGATGAAACGGTGGCCATGGCGCATTAACTGGTGCCGGGAAGATATTCACGGGTGAGTTGCTTGACAAGAGATTCCAGGTCTCGAACTTCCAAATCCAAAACCAAGCCGTTTCCTTTTGGCCACGCGGAGCGTGGCAAATCCCCGCAAAATGGGGCTTTGGCGCGCTTTGCGCGCCTGCCGAGGCGCGTAGCGCCGAGGCAATCTCTCCCCAAAATGCGGAAATTGTAAATTGGCGGAGAGGGAGGGATTCGAACCCTCGAGACCCGTAAAGGCCTACACGATTTCGAGTCGTGCTCATTCGACCACTCTGACACCTCTCCATTATTTCTTTCCTTGATCAACCCGCACAGAATACAGCTCGGATTCCTGAAAGCCGTTTTCTGACAGGAAATATATTGTACGGTCTTTGCTGTGTAATGCAAGCTCTTCTCGATATGTTCCCGCCTGCCTGGGCGCTTTCATACGAAAAACAAACGTCACTATCGAGCCTGGCTCTACGCCTTGCGCCGCATCAATCGCAGATGCGCCATCCCATGATGTGTCGGCAAACGCGCTCTTCTTCTTGCCGATTGCCGCACTAGAAAATGTCGCAGCGTCCCATGCCTTCTCGCCTACATTTTTAACACGTACCGCCACCGTTGGCCGCCATACATTTAGCATAGCAGAGGGAATCGTCGTAGAAAGAACCTCTGCCGCATACGACGGTTTCACGCTCAAACTCAATTCTTTCCGGTCACTGCCTGCTATGTGCTCATCGCCTTTCTTCAAAAAAATCAGATTTGTGATTGCTCCTATCTTGCGCGGCTTGACCGGAAACTCAAATGTCGCATCTTCGCCCGGTTTCACGGCTTCTTCCGTAAATGAAAACTCCCCGCGATCGTGTTTCCACGCCGCACTGCTGATGTCGGATGCTTCTCCATCGACTGGAAGCAGAGAAAGCCGTATGTCTCCTTTCTTCCATTCTTGTGTTCCTTTATTTTTGAATCGCACGGATATCTTTTGAGTGCCCTCATCAGTCACTTCCTGGGCGGTATCCCCCTCCACGATCGTTGCGGCCAAAGGAAGACCTCCGTTGACAACCTCAAGGGAAAAATCAGACGACGGCAACCACCCTTGTGACCCGAGAGCAAGCACAAATTCCCGCTTCTCAATAAAATCAGTAGGTGGGTCTTGAATTGTCAAAAGAAAAGTCCCGATCTGTCCTGGCTTTACATTTGGTTCTAAAAGACGAGCTGCAAAATATTGGGAAGGCGCGATTTCGGTCTTCTTTTTTTCGTCTCGCTCCGAATCATCGACTGCCGCAGTGCGCAGTTCGCCTACCATAGCAAGGCTGCGCGTAATGTCTTTTTTCGCAATATGAAGAGCGGCTACTCCGTAGTTTCTCCATGCTACAGTTCCGGTATTCCGATAACGGATACGCACTTCTTTCTTTTCACCCTGTGCAATCTCAATGGCCTTGGCAGATGAGTCGATAAATTGCGCCTGCAGAGTGCGCTGTCTGGAAGATGCATACGATTGGTATTTCTCTTGCGCCTGTGTGCGGATCGCATCCAAATACGCGTAGAGCCGGTCGCCGGGACAGTTTGTGCAGTCAACATCGCGATGCCCGATTACGTTCGGATACTCTCGATCCATAAAAAACCCGCTGCCGACTGGATCAATTCCAAACTCCCAACTTTTCTGCGCGATCAGGCTTGTAAGCGCATCTTTTGCTTGCGGGGTGATGTCTGCTTCATCGTAACTTCCTAAAAGGGAAATGCCGATCGAGCCGCGGTTAAAACCGATGCCTGCTACGCCAAACTTTTTGCAGGATTTTTCACGAAACGCGTGGCCGCCGACGGTCCCATCTCCGCCGAAGCGCCCCTCCCAGATCATGCCATCCGGATCTATTACATATTGATAGCCGATATCACCCCATCCGCGCGATTTTGCGTGGTAATAATAAATAGCACGCACCGCCTCTCGGTAGTCATCATGATTGATCGATCCGTCATTATTCATGTCACGGATTGTCGTCGCCGTATGGTGGATAATGATTTTTTTTATGTCATCATACTCTGTCGGCCACTTCTCTTCCCTTGTGGTGTCCTTTATCTGTATGCCACTATCAAGCCAATCGCTGCGAAGCGCAAGCTGCAAATCTTGAGGAGTTTCATTGAGCGCCATCTTCACGCGATCGTACTCTGTATTTCGGAAGCGCGGCATCGTATAGTACGTGGCGCGCACCTCTGGCATCGTGTCCTTGCCAGCCATCACCTGAAACCGCACTGCCCTGTTGCGCATGAAAAGCTGGTAGGGGCGCGCGTCGTCAGAGTGGTCGGGCGTGTCATTCTCTCCTGCTGTCTTTATCCATTCTGTCCATGCGCCATTTTCAAAAAATCGAACGGATGCCTCTTCTCCCTCCGGCCATTCAATAACAAAATAGTCGAATGGGAATGTTGCTTCGATTTCTTCGCTCACACATGTTGAGCTTCCGCACAAATACCCTAATTGGCTCAAGCGTACAGTGGCTTCTTGCGATGCTTCTTCATCTGCGTGCAACCCGCGGACAAACAACACGGAAAGAAGCGCAAATACGGCTAAAGAAGCAATCACTGCCGCTATCGTTGAGTACGGTATCCGGATTGTGATGTTATGCTGCTGCATTTTTTACTGCTGCCTGATAGCTGCCCCATACGAGCGCGAAGAGAAGCCAAAACTGCATAGCAAGATCATTTTTGAAATACGGCACATCGACGAGGCCGTGTAGAAGTATTGTAATCATTGAGGTTGTCAGCGCAAGAGCAAGCACGCGCGCAGCATGCGCGTCATCGCTGCGAGGGAGGAGACGAGAGCGCCGCAGCAGCATCAAAGCAAAATAGAAAAACATGCCAAGAAGCGCAAGGAAACTCGCCACACCGGCAACACCGGTCTCTGTCCAAAAGTTAAGAAAGATCGAGTGCGGGTACTGAAATACTTCAACATATTCGCGTACGTGGTATTTCGGAAACACTTCTTTGTATCCAGCCAAGCCTGCTCCGAGCAGCCAGTAGTCTTTCAGCATTTCATTTGTTTCGGTCCATATCCCCCGCCGCACTTTCCCCGACCAATCCTTCAATAATAATTTTGTTTTCAAAAACGATACCGCCGTCGGCGATGCAATAAGCCCGGCAATGACAACCGCGGCAATCGAGCATGCGGCGATGCGGGAACGCGAGCTGTACAGCAACGCAAACAGAAAAAGGCTTATGGCAAGCGCGCCAAGAGCCGCTTCAGTCTGCGCAAAGAAAATGGCAGCAAACATGGCGGGAATAGCAGCGCCATACGCAACGCGCCAAACACGCGAGCGCGAAGCGAGAAACAGAACAATGGCAAATGGCACAAGCGGCGCAACGTAGAGCCCTACCGCATTCGGGTACGGATAGATGCTTGTCATGCGCCCTTGCGCTGCCCATTCTACAGGAATGCCGACGCCTGTTATCCTCTGTGTAACCGCTATCCATGCTATACTGACGGCGGATGCTACTGCCGATATCATGACGGCGCGAGAGAACTCCTTGGATCGCAGCGAATCAAGCAAAATGAAAAAGAAAAGCATGGGTTCAAGAAAATAGGCGCGCCACAGCCCAAGCGCAGCGATCGGGACAGGCGAAATAAAAACTGATACTACGCCTGCTAAAAAAAATAATCCCATACACCCAAGAGCAAGTTTATTTGCCGTCCCGCGAATCAAGCAGGCACCATATTCACCCCATTCATGACGATGTGACTTTCGCACAATCCATACTGCTGCAAGGATGAGCATCATCCCCTCCACTAATGTCGTCGGAAGGGGGCCGATAGAAAATCGCACGACATATAACGGCAAAGCAAATACAAACAAGCACAAAGCCGTGCGGAAAAATGCCGCTGCCACTATGGCAAATAGGATCAGATATATGGCAATACCAACTACTTCAAACATAGAAAAAAAATATTTTTTTGTTCTTGGAAGAAACCCCGGCCTTTCTCTGCTGGAAATCAACGCGGCATTATCATCAAACGTGGCTCTCGGTCTTGCGTCTTGGGAGATTGCGATTGCAAGTGGAAATCTCGGCGATGCCCGCAGTGCCCTCTCGCGGCTTGGGGGCACGATCAAGATCGGCGTGTGCGAAACAGAGGTTACTACGGCCCCTCTCCTCAACGACACAAGCATTCGCAGTATTGCAGACGGGGTTGCTAAAACGCATCCGCATGGCAGGAAACTGACAGTGGGGCTTAGCGTTTATAGTCTAGCACGCAACGCAAAACTTACCTATGGATCACGCGACGTGCAACGTATCGGCATTACGCTAAAAAAAGAGCTCCGCAGCCGCGGATATTCGCTGCGTGTCGTACTTCCGCAAAAAGGATCTGCCCTCACGTCAGTACAAGTAGACAAAAATAGCCTTACGGGTCCTGCAGGAATAGAAGTGGTGCTAATTATCGGCGATGAAAAAATACTGATCGGATCGACTGCAGCTGTGCAAGAGTTTGAGGCGTACTCATACCGAGACTGGCAGAGACCATCGAAAGAAACGGCGCGTGGGATGCTACCGCCAAAACTGGCACAGATCATGATTAATCTTGCGGCGCCCTCCGAAGCCTTTGGCGAAGGAGTGGCGGTGCGGGACGGCAAAGATGCTGTCCGCATCCTCGACCCTTTCTGCGGATCAGGCACCGTAGTACAAGAGGCGCTCCTGATGGGGTACCGCGATGCGGCAGGTAGCGATGTTGATGAAAAAGCCGTAGCCCATGCACGGAAAAATCTCGAGTGGCTTTCTCAAACACACAATGTCCCTATATCACCTTCGCGCATCATCTCTGCTGATGCATCTCGTCTAGATATGTTCTATCCGAAGCACTTGTATGACGCAATCGTCACTGAGCCGTATCTCGGACCGTTGTATACAAGGATGCCAAACAGTAATGAATTGCAAAAAACAATACAAGAACTCACAAAGCTCTACCTTGCGTTTCTGCGGCGCGCAAAAATTGTGCTGAAAGAATCAGGGCGCATCTGCATGGTGTGGCCGGTATGGATACAAGGCAACAAACACGTCTTTCTGCCGATCCTCGAGGAAGTCGAGAAGCTCGGTTACTGCAATGTCACGATCCCCCAAGGATTTCCATTTACCCTCCCTGAACGCACAGAGAGAAATACTATCCTCATAACTCGCCCTGATGCAGTGGTGGGAAGAGAGTTGTTTGTGTTTATACCGCGAAACGAAATAGCATCACATCGCCATCCCTGACGACATATTCCTTGCCTTCAAGATGCATGAGGCCTTTTTCTTTTGTCTTAACTTCACCTCCGCACTCGACAAAATCTTTCCAAGAAATTACTTCTGCGGCAATAAACCCTTTTTCAAAATCGGTGTGAATCACGCCGGCAGCTTGCGGCGTTTTCGTGCCGTCGGAAATAGTCCATGCGCGCGTCTCCTGAACCCCCGAGGTAAAGTACGTGATCAATGAAAGCGCCGCGTATCCGGTTGTAATGAGTTTTTCAAGACCGGTAAGCTCAACGCCAAGCTCCTTGCGTTCGTCTTCAGTGAGTTCTGCAATCTGCGCCTCTTCTCCCGCGCAGAGCTCAACGCATGGGTACGAAGCGCGGTATTCCTTTATTACTTCTTTTATCTTTTCATCTTTTACTCCGAGCTCATCACCGTTAAAAACAAAAATAAATGGTTTGCGCGTAAGGAGGTGGAGGTCGCGGATAAAAAATTCTTCCTCTGGTGTAAGATCCACTAAATGCGCGAGCTTGCCGGCATCCAATGCCGCTTTGATGCGTTCAAGGACCGCTATTGCTTGTGCCGCCGTCCGGTCAGCTCCCCGCTTAAGCAAATCTTTTGTGGCGCTGATGCGTTTTTCCACTGTTGCAAGATCAGCAAAGATCAGCTCAATGTGGATCACTTCAATATCGCTTTTCGGGTCAGTCTTGCCTGCGACATGAATGATGTTTTCGTCAGAAAACGCACGCACAACATGTGCAATGGCGTCCACCTCTCGTATGTGGGATAAAAACTTATTCCCCAACCCCTCGCCTTTGTGCGCTCCACTCACCAAACCCGCGATGTCGACAAACTCTATTACAGCCGGAATAATTTTTTGCGAGTGAGAAACCGCTGCAAGCTGATCAAGCCGCTCGTCAGGTACTTTTACAATCCCTGTGTTCGGCTCAATGGTGCAAAAGGGATAATTCTGAATATCGACAGACTTCTGTGTTAATGCCTTAAACAGAGTGGATTTCCCGACGTTTGGCAGACCAACGATTCCGATCTTCATAAAACAATCAAAATTCAATATGGCTTGTTTACTCTAAGATCCTCGCCTTGCGGCTCGGACTTGGAGATTCAAAATGTTTTTGGGTTCCCGCCTTCGCGGGAATGACAGAAAGAGAATAAGGATGGCGCTAACTGGGACCACAGAATAAAAGGCGGGGGTGCCCGCCTTTCTGCGCCTATTATTCCATTAAATTATGGCGCGTTTTTCCCTTATGATTCTACGGATTTTGCCCCGCAGCCGTCCTTGAACGATCGTTTTTATTGTACGGTATGTTCGAGGGCGCACCATTGACAGAAGCACTGAAAATAGCATAATAACGCAATTATTTATCCTTCAACCGAATGGCGTGATAGTATCATTTCTGACGCAGCGTGTCAATACTGGAGGGTATGATATACTAATCCCTATCCCCTAATCCCTGCCACCTGTTTTATGTCCGGACACTCAAAATGGGCAACAACAAAACGCCAAAAAGCTGTTGTCGACGCGAAGCGAGCGTCGGTCTTTACTCGGCTTGGCAATGCTATTACGATCGCTGCGCGCGAAAAAGGAGGCGATTCTGAAACAAACTTTTCTCTCCGACTTGCGATTGAGCATGCCCGCACGGCGAATATGCCGAAAGAAAACATCGAACGTGCCATCAAACGCGGGACGGGAGACTTGGAGGGTGAAACGCTCGAGGAGATTCTTTACGAAGGCTTCGGTCCTGAAGGGCTCATGATTATTATCGAGACACTGACCAATAATCGCAATCGTACCGTTTCCGAACTGAAGCATCTCCTCTCGTCCCGTGGCGGCGGGCTCGGCGCTGCGGGAAGCGCGCTGTGGAATTTTGACAAAAAAGGAGTTGTTGGCGTTGCAACCGATGCGCTTACAGAAGAAGCGGAGCTCGCACTCATCGAAGCCGGGGCTGAAGATATAAAAAAAGATGGAGCGGAGAGCACGATTATCTGTTCACCCGAAAATCTTCAATCAATCAAAACAGCGATAGAATCTCTTCACATTCAAGCGGCCTTCGCGGAATTCGATTATATCCCGAAAAATACTGTCGCGCTTTCTGACAGCGCGCAAAGCGCGCTTGAGAAAATAACCGATGCCCTTGATGATCATTCCGACGTTGTCAATTACTATACAAATCATTCATGATTTCGGCAGCAAAAAACTCTCGGGTATCTGTCTCGACTCCCCCCACACAATCTGTGGTGCTTGGCATTGATCCCGGGCTTGCCACGCTTGGGTATGGTGTGTTGACGCAGAGTCCGCAACAACCGTCATGTATTACCTACGGATGCGTGACGACGCGGCCGGAATCAGATTTTGCTTCCCGACTAGCAACGATCCATCAAAACATTCTCTCTCTCATCGACGCCCATCGACCGATAATCGGCGCCATTGAAAAGCTATTCTTTTCTAAAAACACAAAAACGGCTCTCTCGGTTGCGCAGGCGCGCGGGGTCGTGCTCCTCGCATTCGCGCAGCGCGCGATTCCGTTAATCGAGTTCACTCCACTTGAAATAAAACAGGCGGTGGCAGGGTATGGCCGCGCTGACAAAAAACAAGTGCAGCAGATGACGCGCACGCTCCTTGGTCTTGCGACAATCCCGAGTCCTGATGATGCGGCAGATGCGCTCGCCGTCGCTCTCTGTGCTGTGGCAAGCAGCACGATCTCGTCTCGCATCCGCTCGGCAGGATAGCCGCTCTCTCGCGGGATTCCTCGCTTCACTCGGAATGACAAATATGCGCCTTTCCTATAACTACCATAAAGAAAAAAAACGGCCTGTCCGTTTTACAAAAAAACGTGTTTCACCGCCACGGAAAGCTCAATCTCTCTATGGTGTTCGGCGACCCTCGTTGATAAAAAAAATTGCTGGGCGTTTGGCGCTATTTGCGGTCATCGCTTTTCTGTTGGGGGCGGTCTCGCTTGTCGGCCTGATCGGCTGGTATTCACGCGATTTGCCTGATCCAAATAAACTCATTGAGCGATCTGTCCCTCTAAGCACTAAGATCTATGACCGCACCGGCAAAATCGTGCTGTATGAAATTCATGGCGAGGAACAACGATCTCTTATTGCTATCAATGAAATCCCAGATAGTCTAAAGTGGGCGACACTCGTTGCGGAAGACAAAAATTTCTACACACACAAAGGATTTGATATTAAGGGTATTATACGCTCAATCGCCATTGATGTTCTTCGCGGCGGCAAGATGCAGGGCGGCTCCACCATAACCCAACAATTTATCAAAAATGCGCTTCTTACGCGAGAAAAAACATTTACGCGGAAAATAAAAGAGCTTGTGCTCGCCTATCAGCTTGAGCAGCGATTTAGTAAGGACCAAATACTCCAACTCTATTTCAATGAAATCCCGTACGGCTCGACAGCATACGGGGTACAAGCCGCAGCGCGCCGCTATTTTGGAAAATCAGTCCGCGACCTCTCGCTTGCTGAAAGCGCGATTCTTGCATCACTGCCAAAGGCCCCCACCTACTATTCACCGTGGGGCAATAACCGTGAAGCGCTCTTTGCGCGCCAGCATTATATCATCGATGCGCTTGCCGAAAATGGTTATATCACCGAAGAAGAAGCCCGGTTCGCGAAAGAAGAAAAGATTTCCTTCCAGCAACCGGGGCAGGCAATTATCGCCCCTCATTTTGTGCTCTACGTAAAAGAGCTACTCACCGAACAGTTCGGAGAGAAAATGGTTGAAGAAGGTGGTCTGTCTGTCATCACGTCGCTTGATTTTGCTAAACAAAAAATAGCAGAAGATGCGGTAAAAAAAATTGGCGAAAAAAATCTTTCTCGCGGAGCAAAAAATGCCGCTCTTGTATCGCTCGATCCTCGTAATGGCCATATCCTTGCGATGGTGGGCTCCCGCGATTATTTTGATGAATCTATTGATGGCAACGTCAATGTCGCTCTCCGTCCACGACAACCGGGCTCCTCCATAAAACCGATCATCTATGCTGCCGCGTTCCAAAAAGGCTACACCCCAACCACTATTGTTTATGATGTGCTCACAAACTTCGATGCGACAGGAAAAAAGCCCTATGAACCAAAAAACTATACCGGAAAAGAGTATGGTCCTGTCACATTAAAAAAAGCGCTTTCCGGATCTCTTAACATTGCCTCTGTGAAAGTGCTCTACCTTGTAGGCGTTTACTCTGCCCTTGAGTTTGCAAAATCAATGGGCTATACGACGTTTGGAGATCCGAATAGGTTTGGGCTCTCGCTTGTTTTGGGCGGCGGCGAAGTGACTCTACTGGAGCATACCGCGGCCTTTAGCGCGTTTGCGCAAGGGGGCGTGCGCACATCGCCCATGGCAATACTTCGCGTAGAAGACAATCGCGGGCGTGTGCTCTTCAAAAAAGATAAAAGCGACCTCATCCCTGTTTTTGACAAAGAAATTGCTTATCAAATTACAGACATTTTATCTGATACAAAAGAGCGGCAATATGTTTTTGGAAACAATAAAAATCTTATGCTCGCCGACCGCCCTGTTGCTCTAAAGACAGGGACAACAAACAATTATCACGATGCGTGGACTGTCGGCTATACCCCCTCACTTGTTGCTGGCGTATGGGTGGGGAATAACGACAACAGTGAAATGGGGAATAAAGCTGATGGGTCTGTTGTTGCCGCGCCGATTTGGCATGAGTATATGCAGCAAGCGCTCGCAGGAACAGAAGTCGAGGTATTCCCAAAACCAACAGAGAAAAAAACAGGGAAGCCTGTATTAGACGGAACACTCCTTCCGCGTTCTTCTGTTTTAGTAGACGCGACTACTGGCAAGCTTGCCACCGCCCTTACCCCGCCAGAGTCTACTATTACAAAGCCATATATAAACCTCCACTCAATACTGTACTACATTGATAAAGACAATCCTCAAGGAGACACACCATCAAATCCTGCGAGTGATCCGCAATTTAACGCATGGGAAGCGGGTGTTGCGAAGTGGGCGAAAAAAAATGGCTTTGTGTCTGAATTATCCCCCCAGCCACAAAGCTCTGTGGGACAGTCCATCCCAAGCCACACTCTCACCATCCTCTCACCACAAGAAAATGACACAGTCACTCAAAATACATTAACAGTTGGTGTCTCTACAGCATCAGAGCGCGGCATCCAAAAAGTTGAATATTATCTCGACACCACCCTTATTGATACGGTGGTAAAAGAGCCATTTTCTCTTTCAACACCCCTTTCTGGTGTTGAAAATGGTTTTCACACCATCCTTGTAAAAAGTTATGATAATGGCGGAAGCATACAAAACGCAAGTATCACAGTAAATCTCTTATTAAAACAACAGCAGCCGACTTTGTATTGGAAATCACCTCAGCCACTCACTACCCATCCACTAAGTTCACCGCCGCCACTTAGCTTTGATATTGTTCTCCCAGAAGGATACCCCCTTACTTCAATACAAAAAATCTCTCTTTTTTATACACCTGCTAATACCAACCAACAAACTATTATCGCCACCATTCTTAATCCGGAAAAATTATCCTATTCTATCCCTTGGAGCCCATTATTAAATGGTGATGTCCTTATTCATGTGTTTGTCACAGATAAAAAAAATTCTCTTCTTTTTCAGAAGAGATTTACTATTACACTCCAATAGTCTCGCGAGATTCGCGATTACTCTAGTATTGGCATCACAAGATAGTACTGGTTTTCTTTTTTAATTGGTTCAAGTAAGCAGGCAGTGTTGGCATCTACTACTCGCAATACGATTTTTTCATCTCCACATACTGAAAGCCAATCAAGAAGATATTTATAGTTAAGAGAAATTGTATTATCAACCCCCTTCCCTTCCCCATCCAACACTACCGAGTTTTCGCCAACCACAGTATTTGATGAAGAAATATCAATCTTCCCCTTCCCTTCCGGTAAGATTGTAATGGCAACACATACATCAAAAAGACCGCTTTTTGAAAAAAGGCTTGTTGCTCGTATCGCTTTTGTAAATCCATCCCGTTCTATAATAATGGTTGTTGAAAAATTTTTTGGAATAATGTTTTCATAATCAGGGTAAGATCCTTGAATTATTTTTGAAACTAGCCGCACGGCCCCGCAATTAAATTGTATTTGTGAATCATTTTGTAATATCTCAAGATCTTCTCTTTGTTGTGTGTGGAGGATTTTTTGTATTTCTTGGAGTGTTTGAAGGGGGATAATAACACTTTGTGGTGTCCCTTTCTTTTGTTTTACTAAAATAGAATACTGTGACAACCGAAATGTATCTGTTGTTACAAATGATATTGTATTATCGTCTTTCCAGTGGAAATATACCCCACTTAACTCGGGCCGTGTTTCAGAAAATGGCGCAGTGGCAAATAATATAGATTGAAGAGCTTGAAGTGTTTGTGTGTTGTCGCAAGTAATAGTGGTTTCGCTTTGAAAAAATGGGAGAATAGGAAAATCATCAGGGTTTACCCCGCGTAAAGTAGTTGTATATGTTCCACAAGTAATATGGAGAATAAAATCTTCTCCGCATGAGAAAATGATTTTTTCTTTTGGGAGAAGGGAAATATAGTCATAAAAAACTTTTGCATCTACAGCTACCACCCCTTCTTCTTCAACCATTCCACGGATTGTACAATGAATTCCTAATTCAAGATTTGTCCCCTCTATTGTAATAGAGCCCTTCTCAACTTTTAATAAGATGTTTGAAAGAATAGGGAGCCCTTTATCTTTTCCAATACTACTTCGAATAAGTGAAAGGCCTTTTTGTAGATTTTCTTGAAGACAGGAAAATTTCATTTATCTTATTTTGAGACTGTAGAAAAATGTCATTCCCGCGTAGGCGGGAATCCAAACCCAAGATATTTCTCTTCATATCATAAGCTCAATTTGGATCCCCGCCTTCGCGGGGATGACAAATAGGGTGACTCTG
>Ga0172369_10007909_pt1 | contig 12211 bp, 14 predicted proteins | sample LakKiv25m_FD_114539 | JGI IMG/M metagenome (GOLD analysis project Ga0172369, IMG submission 114539) | Freshwater microbial communities from Kabuno Bay, South-Kivu, Congo - kab_022012_11.25m | ecosystem: Environmental > Aquatic > Freshwater > Lake | place: Democratic Republic of the Congo... | reverse complement strand
CTTACTTTTTTAGTAACTGAAGTCGGGTGCGGACTTGCTGGGTACAAGCCAGCTGACATTGCTCCGCTTTTCGAAGAGGCAGCAAAGTTGCCTAACGTTAGGTTGCCGAGAAGATTTTGGAACGTTCTTCTCTCCATGCCTATCGATCCTAACGATCCGGAAGTTCAGTGTTTGCTGAAATTGACAAAGGACCAGCAAGAAAAAACCAAAGCTCGGCAGAGGATCGATCCGAACACTGGTAAGTTAACGATAACCATTTAACTCAACCAGAATCACACAGGATGACGCCTAATGAAACCTAACGAAAAAGTTGATATGAACTACTTCTGTGACAATAGTAGACACCTGGTGTGTTTTCCTTACTCAGTGGAGAACCTTCACATAATGGCAAAAGACTTGAACATAAAGCGCGGTTGGTTTCACGGTGATCACTATGACATTCCAAAAAGGAGAGTAAAAGAAATTCAGATGCGGTGTCAAGTCGTATCACCAAGAGACATTCTTTCAATAATAAATGGAACATTTTAACATGGTAAACAGATCAAGAAGAATAAGAGTTTACGTAGCTGGAGCGTATTCGGACTCCAATGTTTTAGGAGTTTTGAAAAACATAGGACGAGGAGAAGAAGTAGCGGCTAACCTATTTCAGTTAGGGTTTGCACCGTTTTGCCCTTGGCACGATAAGGCATACGTCATCAGCCACTGGCGAGAACCATTTGAAGTTTCTCAATTTTACGAGTACAGCATGGCTTGGCTCGAAGTGTCTGACTGCGTGCTAGTGGTTCCAAACGCCGAAGGCTTAAGAAATTTTGAAGACTCGGTCGGAACAATAAAGGAACTAGAAGAAGCTCAAGCGAAGAACATTCCGGTGTTTTACTCAGTTGACGAACTCATTTCGTTTTACAAGTTACACAAGAGGTTATGAAAAAGATCAGAAGATTTTGGTACCAACTGAAAGCAGATGTGATCATCTATGCTATGTCTAGGGTCGACAAACGTTTCGTTTCGATTCTGTACGATATTGGAATGGAGTTAAACGATAAAGCGTTAAGAAAAGAAATCGAGCTGAACTGATGAACATGAAAAAGAAAGTATTCGTAATCTGCAGTGTCAGAGGAATGGACGATAACTACAGGCAAAAACTTGAACAGTACGTTGCTACTTTGGAAAGTAACGGTTGCGAGGTTCACCTTCCGCACAGGGACACTAACCAGGAAGCTTCAGGTTTGGACATCTGCTTGCAGAACTCAAGAGCCATACGTGAAGCTGACGAGGTTCACATCTTTTACAGTTCGAAGTCCCAAGGAACTCACTTTGACATGGGAGTTGCTTTTGGCTTGAGAAAGAAGATTGTGATTGTTGAGAACGAACCGTTCGGCGAGGGAAAGAGCTACCCAAGAATGCTAACGGAATGGGAAAAAGTAACAGCAAAACTGTAAAACTGTAAAACTATGAAACGACTTGTGTGTTTTTTTGGCTTTCACAGGTGGGAAGAACCTGAATCCTTCGCAGACGAAATGACTCGATCTTGCAGGGTTTGTGGAAAGGTTGAGTACATGTACATGGGTCATTGGGTACCGGTTCCAAAGAAACGAGTCAAATATTTTGAAGGTGAAAAAACCTAAAGTCATATTGACTTATCGCTTTCTTTTGTGGACTGTCATCCTAGCAGCGATAGAAGGATTGATCTTCTTTCTGTTGAAGTTTTGGCTCTGGTAATTGCTGCCTATCACCTCAGATAAATAATATCCTGGACAGCACGTCCATTAAAATAGGAGGACTTTGCCATGATCGACAATTTCAAAAAGATTCGCGGCCTCCTACGGTTTGACAAGCCAAACGATTATTACTTAATCGAAGTATCGAAAAGGCGAAAAGACAATCCGAGGTTGGAGGTCGATTCGAAATTCATTAAGGAATTTCTTGTTTACTCGTTAAAAGATTTTGACGAGGGTCGCGACGAAATACTTTGCGCTTGTGAAGTACTTCGAGCTCGAGCGTACATCTGGCTCAATGCAAGAAACGCTGAAATAACAGGGTTCCACTGCTTGAAGAGACTGTCGTCTCTCTTGATGGAAAAGAACTACACTAACATCTACGGTCTATTTCGAAAGGTTAGCGAGGAAGTTCACTTCGACAACTATCCAAAGTACTTAGTAGACTTGGATTTCAACAGCGACTTAGCTTTAGTAGAATCTACCATTAGAGCTAACTGGTCAGATCCATTACACGGTAACCAAGTATTTGAGCTGATACGAACTCCTCACAGGTTTCATGCAGTATCGTACCCGTTCGACACCAAAAAATTCAGAGAGGTTTTTCCTAATTTGATGGTCTACACAGATCGGCCAACGATCCTGTACGCTCCGCTGTTTACTCAGGAAGATCAAAACAAGAAAACATGCTAGAAACTAATACTACTAAACCTGTAACCGGGCGCAACACGTCCTTCACCAAAGTTTTGTCAATACTTGAAGAAGTATTTGGAGATAATCCTATAACCATCGTGGAGACTGGGTGCATACGTAATACCAGCGAGGAAGCAAAGATCGGAGACGGTTGGAGCACGGTCAACTGGGATTATTACGCCAGGAAAACAAACTCTTCTGTGTACGTGGTTGACATAAATTGGGATCACGTTAAGCGAGCAATGGAAGTGGTTCCACCAAGCAAGTACGTCACGTACACGGTCGACGATTCTGTTCACTTTCTGGAAAATTTTCCAGCGAAGATAGATTTCCTATTCTTAGACAGTTACGATTACTGTGGGGATGACGAAAACATTCGTAAGTGTCATGAGCACAGTTTAAACGAGGTAAAAGCTGCGTGGACAAAACTGGGAACCCCGTGCTTGATCCTCATTGATGACGTGTTCGATGCTAAGTGGGAAGGAAAGGGAAAACTTTCCATACCTTACCTTTTCGAAAAAGGTTTCGAGATGGTCCACCACATAGACGGCCAAATGTTCATGATAAGAAAGTAAGGTATGCCGAAAGTTCTTGATTATTTTGACGGCGGTTTTTACCTTAATTTAGACAGTCGACCGGAGCGTAGACTTACTTTTGAAGCTAGAGCTAATGAACAATTGTTAGATCTTGAAAGATTTCCAGCTATCGAGAAAGCTGGGCCAATCCCAAATCCAAACAACGATCCCAACTGGCATTTTAAAGTGAGTTGTACAGATTCACACTTTGCTATGATACGACTAGCAAAAGAACGTGGTTGGAAAACTTGCTTAATTTTCGAAGATGACTGCATCTTTGCCAGCGATTTTTCTACTCGAGTTCGAAACTGCTTGCCCGAAATCGATAAAACAGACTGGGACATTTTGTATTTTGGAGGAGAACCGAATGGGCCGTGCGATCCTATCTCTAACTCATTGGCTTTGTGCACCGGCGAAGTTTACGGAACGCATGCTTACGCGATACACGAACGATTTTACGACAGAGTGTTGAACAACGCAAGTTTCAACTTGGTCATAGATTCGTTTTACATAAATTTTGGAAGCAGGAGGTACCTCATATTTAGAGATCTATTAGCTTGGCAGGATAGCGAATTTTTTAGCGAATTGCTGGGCCAGTACCCCCCAAATAAATACGAACTGTACTCATCAGCCTACAAAAAATTCGTTAAATGAAGAAAGTAAGTTTCGTTTGCACCACGTACCGCAGGTATCGCTGCGTAGAGAGAATCATCGAACAGTTCTTACAGCAAGATTACCCGAACATTGAGTTAATCATTTTTAATACGGACACAGAATCTCCATCTCACATGATGAGATGCGCTGATACTTTAGCAAAAGAGATAGGAGCGAAGAGCATTCATGTGATCAATCAGAGTATAGATTCAGTTACATTAAAACCTTACACAAATCGAGGTTCTATCTGTCGAGATGCAGTATCTCACGCAACTGGAGATTACTTCATGTTGGCTGACGACGATGATGTGTACCTACCGTGGCACGTACGCCAAGCGGTGGATGGGATAGAATCAAACGGCCGTGATGCTTGGAAACCAAAACAGAGCATGTTTGCTACGCCGGATCGAGTTGAACTCTGCCAAAACACTCTGGAAGCATCGGTCATCGTTAAAATGAATCGAATTAAAGAGATAGGTTTTCGCACGGACATCACAGGTTACGAGGGTCTGAGCTGGTACACTAAGCTGCGAGACGAGGGCCAATTAAACGAGCACGAGGAGTTATTTGTTCCTTCGTATTGTTTTAACTGGTCAGATCCGAGCGAAATGGCAGGTCATAAGCAGAGCGGTGACATCAACAATCCTAGCAATTTCGATAATCACAAATTGCAATCTAACGATTTCTCAGATAAACCGTTAGAGAGATTCGGGGAGAATAACATCACCGTTTTTTATTCCAGGTACTACAATTTTTTAGGCGATACTCGTGAAAAATTTTCGCCGGAATTTTGGAAGAAGTACGCGAGCGCGTACGTGAAGCCGGAATAAATAAACCTAATGAGTTACGTCAATCACTTTTCAAAGGCAGTAGGAGAAAAAATAGCCTACAATAGGATTCTCAATCCAGACTTTTGGCAGAACGGCCAGTTCGACCAAGCAGTTAGAACTAAGCTTCTTCAGATAGCCAACGATTTTTATACTGACTTAAAAGTTGATGCTCCGATCGTGGACATTCACCTCACCGGGTCGATGGCCAGTTACTCGTGGACGGAACTTTCAGACTTGGACGTTCACGTCCACATTGATTTTTCTCTTATTGACGAGAACACTGAGTTGGTAAAGCAAGCTTTGGAAGGTCAGAAGTTCGTTTGGAAGCTCAGACACCCAGTCAGCATAAAGGGCCACGAAGTCGAGATGTACGTGCAGGACGATAAGACTCACACAGTCTCATCCGGCATATACTCTCTGTTGAAGGATGGGTGGATAGTTGAACCCAAGTACGATCCGCCAAAGATCGATGGTTACGAGATAGCTGAAAAGGTCGAAGAGTACAAGAAAGAGATCGATGAGCTTCACCGACTTATTGATGAGAACTCTGAGGAAGACGGTCGGTTGATATTTGATAGAGCGAAGGTGCTTAAGAAAAAAATATCTGGCGCTAGAGATGAAGCTCTGAAGAAGAGCGGAGAATTCTCAGCTGAGAACTTGATCTTTAAGGAATTGAGAAGCCAAGGTTACATTGGTAAACTGATAAAACTCCAAGCGAAAGCTTACTCGGCCATTTACTCGGACGATGATTACGTTCCTGACGAAACTCGAATCATGCAGGAAAAGGAAAAACCGTTGCCTGAAAGTTTTTCCAACTCTAAAAAAATTAATCGTATGCAGCGCATAGTTGAATCGTTTTCCCAGTACGTGAATCGCACTTCGCCTGTCTTTGAAAACATTGCAGCCGCCAAAGTCTACATGAAGAAAAAAGCGGCTGAACGTCTGGGTAAAGACGTTAGGGAATTAACGCCCGAAGAAGAGTCAAGAGCCCTAAACAACAGAGACTACCTACAGATACTGGAAATTCTTAGGGACCAACCGGGTTACGTCATGTCTTTCGTAAAGTTTCACTTTGACCAAGGAATAGCGTTTCCCCAGCTTAGGGAGCTTGCTAACACTTTTAGAACGAAGCGGCACATCGTTCCTCAACTTCCGCAATCGGTCGACGAATTTTCTGCAATGAAAACTGGCGCTGACCGAGTTACCGGTTTCGAAAGGTTGGTGGATGCCATCCGAACAATTGAGCGTAACAAGGAAGCTAAGTGGTTCATAGACCGTTTACCTAGGCAGCTTAGAGAACAGTATAGAGCTCTGCCAAAGGATAGACAGACGGTTCTCGTGAATGCTGCACACGCTCTTACTGAATTAGGAAAAGAGATCACTGAGAGGTTGATGCAAAAGATAAAAGCAATGGGTTCTTGGCCTATCAATGACATGATAGAATACGTTGAGAATTTTTTGAAAGGCTACTCAAACGCTGACATACAGCAGAAAGTTGATACCATCGTTTCTTTGGAACCTGAAGCCGGCCTTCTGTACCTTGATGATAGGTACCTTGCTCTGAGTGCCAGGACAGAACAGTCTCAAAAGGACCTCTGTTCAGTTGCAAACTGGTGCATCAACCGAGGATCCTTTAAAAGCTACGCGGACGATGCAGTTCAGATAAACATTTTCGATTTCGGGAAACCTGCTACCGATCCGTTATTCTTAACCGGTACTACGATCTATTACGGTGGAAAGGTAAGAACTGCTCACGATATAAACGACAAACACATTTACACGACTCCAGATCCGGAACAGCACTTCCTTCATTTAGGTTACCCGCCAAAAATGGTGAAAGACCTGATGAGACAGCTTCCTGTCGAAATGGCAGTCAAGAAGATCATATACGATCTAAAGGTCAACCAGCTGAAGCCTATGGTCGTTCTGTTCAACGTCATCAAACAGAGTTACCTTATCGATCCTGAAACGGACGACGAAGCTTTGCAGATCGCTAAGCAGATTCTCATAGAGAGAATCACGCAGATTGCTTCAAGAAAGGAAGTGTTCGACGTGTACGAAAGGTACGGCGTTCTGTCGAAGTTCTCAGCTGATTTACTTGCTGACTTGCTTCCTGACCTTACTCCGGAAGAACTGGAAAAGATAAAGAGCCGCACTATGACTCTGTTCACGATGATAAACAGAGCTGCTTCATCGTCCGACGCAAACATCACGAAGAGCCCGCAGCTGAAGATCATACTGGCTCAGCAGAAAGACATTCTCGCAAGGTTGGGAGTTGAACAGACTGACGCTAACCGAGTAGTCGAATCGTTAGAAGAGATGGTAGCAACGATGGATGCTCCAACTAAAACACCTACTAAGACTCCAACCAAGACACCTACTAAGCCAATGACGCCAAGCAGACCTAGCCCAATTCCAACAAAACGGCCGTTCAAGACCCCTGAACCTGCAAAAGCTTCAGAAGAAGACGTTCTAAAAAGATTGAGAAGCATACTAGATGGAACCAGTATTTAAGAATTTCGTTCAGTTCGTAAACGAAGCTGACATTAAGGACAACCCAGCGATAAGCCCAGAGTATTTTGCTTCGTTGAACAAACGAGCAGAAGCAGCAGTTCGTAGAATCGAACAGAGGCACGGACCGGAAATGGCAAGAATGATGCAGTTCGTCATGGAGGTTCAATCCATGCAGAGAGGAAAGGAACGTGCTCTTGAATCTTTAGTCGAAGCTGTCATACTCGACGAGTTTGGTTCCATTCTCGGAGACACAAAGCTCGACATCAAGTTTTCAGATCCAATAGAGCTAAGCGCTATGATGAAGAAACCTGAGCAAGAGCAGGAAGAAGAAACTTCTATGCAGAGGATAGAGGATGAGGACACTCGAACTGCTATACATAAGCGTAAGATTCTCAATATGATAACTCAGGGGGAAGCGTTAAATGCCAAGAAGCTTTTCACAGGTGAAGTGGCAGTAGACGGTCTCACCAAGATATTCGGAGAGCAATCTGCTAGAAAGTTCATCGATCTTCTTGTGAAGATCACTGACATTGCTACCGCAATGGACTGGAGAATACCAGAAGACGTTGCAGCAGAGATGTGGGAACAAGGATCGGGTTTTAGCGGAGTTTCAAAAGTAGAGTGGAAACCATCTAAGAAAGACATCGAAGGCGGAATGGGAGATGATGACTCAGAAGAAGAAGGAGAGGAAGGATCTGAAGAAGCAACGATAGTGGCTAGAGGTCTTGACTTCTCCATGCTCGTTCACGAAGCGATAAAGGGAATTTACAGCTTGATAAACCAAGGAGGACTAGCACATCTCGACGATGAGACGATAAAAAAAGTCATGATGAATGCTGACACGATGCAGGACGAGATTCAAGATCTTAAGCGCGGAAAGCTTACTGCTGCGGATCTTAGAGATTTCTTGAATACTTTTCCCGACATTGGAAACATTCCGAACGGCAGACAGTACGTTTGGGGAAAGATGATAGATGCGAATGTCGTTCCGGATAAGGATTTTCTTGAACTCATGAAACTGATATTTGCTAGTGCTCCAATCTATAAGTCGAGAGAAGAAGCTGGAGCTGATTACTCCGAGCAGGATAGAGCAGGAGCAGAAGAATCCTTTTCCAAAGCAAAGGTGAAGATTCAAGCTCTGATAGATATGATAAAGCAGGAACTTTCAGATTGGGAAGACTCGCAGAGACCTCGATCTGTTTACGACGAGGAAGATGATGAAGATACAGTTCAGTCAGGAGAAGAAACCGAAACTCCATGGTTGAACGCACCTGCTGAGGAACGGCCTATGAGCAAAAGCGAAATTCAGGATCTCATAGACAGAGCTTTGGACAGTAGAGATTTTGCCGAAGTTGCTAGGCTGTCTCAGATTCAAGTGAACGAAGCAGCAAAAAATGACGAGCCGTAACATGCGCAAGATTTTTAATTTCGATCAATTCATCAACGAAGAATTAAGCCAAGAAGAAAAAGACCGTATTCGTAGGGAGGCTGAAGATTTTGGCGAACTGAACAGGGCTGGTGTCATAGAGCCTAAGCAGTACGATAAGTTCAGGAGAAAGCTTTACCGGAGCATGGGCGGCGGAATGGACCCAATAAACGACCCAACTCTGGGCGAAGTTATCGCTCCAGAACTTTTCCAAGCTATGCAAACTCCTGAATTTCAAGCTTTGGCTGAAGATGGTTGGACAGTATCGTCAACTCCTTTGCAGATGTTCAACGGCACAGTGGCTATCACCACAAACTCAGCTAACAGAAACGGCCCTAACGGCTGGCCAACTTCGATAGCTATCACCAAAGCAGGTTACGTTAGGAGAATATGGTCAGGAAAAGGATACGTCGGCCAAGCAACCTCTCGACACGAGCAGGGTGGGCAGCCGCAAGTAATGATCTCAGGTCTTCCTGGATCGGGAACCGAGCGCTACCAGAACGCGTTTCGCTGGATACGCGGAAACATTGATCCAACCAGTCCGAACTTAAACTCTCTGCCGAAGAGTAAGAGAAACGACGGCGGGACAGGAATAAAGAGGTACGGCGTAGCGTACGCGGAACAGGAAAGGTTAAGACGAGAGCAGGAAAGGCAGAGAAGAGGTCACTAATTCCAATCACTTTCATTTTTTGGTAAGTTATCATTCTACGACTAGGAAATGAAATGTTATTCACTTAAATTCAAACAACAATGAAACTTAAAAGCATCATTCCGATCGCTTTGATCGGAGCAGTCTTGGTTTTTGCATTCATGCTCGTGACCGGATTCATAAGCTTTAGCAACCGAGAAATCGACCTGCGCAACCAGTTCAAGCAGAAAATGGACGAACGGACCGCCTTCTACGATAAGATGTGGAAGACCATCTCACAAAAAGGCCAAGTCGCGGTCAAGAACGATTCATCGTTCCAGAACAACGTCAACGTCATCATGGCCGGCCGAAAGGATGCAGGCGATCTATTCATGAAATGGGTTCAGGAAAGCAACCCTAACGCTAACTTCGAAGCGGTTGCTGCTCTTTACGCAGATCTTAGCCGGGCAATCGAAGGAGAGAGGGACGGGTTCTTCATGGAAGAAAAGGTCGTTCAGGGTATCGTGCTGGAACACTCCAACCTCATTCAAAAATTTCCAGGCTCTTTTTACAACATCTTCATGGGTCGACAGCTTCTTGTCTACAAGCCCATAACGTCTGATCGGACAGACGAAGTCATCAAGACCGGCAAGGACAATGACGTCTCAGTATTCTAAATTCGGACGAGGGAAGGGGTAAGTTCCTCTTCCCTCAGTTTTATTAATTAACTCAAAACTAATTTGTTATGTCAGTTTGGTTAGTCCTTTTAGTTCCCATCATTGGTGCGATCGTTGCTTACTTTCTGTTCAAAAAACGCCTCACTTGGTGGGAGATACTTATCCCACTTGTCGTGTCGATAGGTTTAACCTTCGGAATGAAAGCCCTGTTTGAGAATTTCGAAAAACAGTCAGATGAATACTGGGGAGGGCTAGCCATTCGAGCTGAGTACTATGAATCCTATGAGACCTGGGATCACGAAACTTGCACGCGAACTTACACGGATTCAGATGGTAACACTCACACTGAGACGTACGATTGCTCTCACTGCGATTACCACGGTCCAGAATGGGTGCTCATCAATAACATAGGAGAAAAGTGGAACATCTCTCAAGAGACCTACCAATACCTGATTCAAAAGTGGAAAGTCAAGCAGGTCTTTCATGAATTGGACAGAAACATTGATTATCACGGCGGTTGCGGAGATGACGGAGACGCATACTCAATCACTTGGGACGGAGTCAGAGAAACCGCTGAAATTACATCTTCCGTACACACTTATGCGAACCGAGTCAAAGCTTCTCGCAATTCATTCTCCTTCTTAAAAGTAGGTGAGAACGACGTCAAGCAGTACGGTTTGTACGAATATCCTGACGTCAAAGGTTACACGCAAAACAATGTTTTGGGAATAAACCAAGTGAAGTGGTTAACTCCGAACGAGCAAGCTTGGTTCATTCGAGAAGCTAATTTTATCAACGGAAACTACGGACCAAAAAAACACGTGAGAGTGTACTTTCTATTCTTCGTCGACAAACCTAGCCTTGCTGCTAAGATGCAGGAAGCGTACTGGGTAGGCGGAAACGGAAACGAATTGGTCGTCTGTGTTGGTTTATCGGCTAAGACCAAGAAAACTCAGTGGGTAGCTCCGTTCACGTGGTCACCGGTGCGACGTATCATTCCAGAGGTTAGGGAAGACATCATGAAACTCGAAAACTTTGACGTTCAGAACACGATTAATGTCGTGGAAAAACACGTTAGTTCCGAGTTCAAGCGAAGAGATTTTGCTGAGTTCTCTTACATTTCTGTCGAGATACCTACATGGTCAAAGGTCGTCATTTGGATAATGGTTTCCATGGCAACGTTCGGCATATTTTACTGGAACGTGAGCAACGAATTCGTTCCGGACGAGAACAACCCGCTTAAGACAAAAGAAGACTATTTTGATACTTATCGTCAGTTGTAATAATCCAAAACCATTACTCTGATTGTGATACAATACAACGATTTAGAAAATAACATTACTGATGACGAAGCAGAACAAAGAAATAAGCGGAAAGTACCAATTATTGGACGAGATAGAACACGTTCTAAAGCGTCCAGGCATGTACATCGGCTCTACCAAACCGCACACGGCTCAGGAATGGATCCTTACGGACGGAATGTATGAGAAGGAAGAGCTGACTTACAACCCAGGCTTCCTAAAACTTTTCGATGAGATCATTTCTAACTCGGTCGACGAGTATAAGCGGGCCGGAAAGATAACCACGATTAAAGTTATGGTTGCCAACGATACAATATCAGTCTTCGACAACGGGGGAATACCGGTCATTCAGCACACTGATCACAAGCAGTGGATCCCTGAGATGATATTTTCAAACCTTCGCGCCGGTTCCAACTTTGACGATGACGAGAGTCGGATCGTAGCCGGAACGAACGGCATTGGAGCAACTGCGGTGAACATTTTTTCCACCAAGTTCATGGTGAACACAGCTGACGGAAAGAACCAGTTCGTTCAGGTCTTTACTGACAACATGTCGAAGAAGAGTCAACCTAAAGTTTCAGGGTCTTCTCGCAGTTTCACAGAGATCACTTACACTCCGGATCTTAAGAGATTCGGCATGGACAGCATAGACGATGCCCACATCAAGATGATGAGAAAACGAGTCATTGACATTGCTGCTTGTAACCCCGGATTGCGCTTGGAGTTCAACACTGAAAAGTTCAGGTTCAAAACATTCAAGGAATACGTTGACACTTATGTGAAGGATTGCGTGTGGGAAAAATCAAAGGACTGGGAAGTCGCGATCGGCGTGTCTAAGGACGGGTTTCAATCGGTTTCTTTCGTGAACTCCATCACAACCAAAGAGGGAGGAACTCACGAGAATTTCATTCTTTACCAAGCAGTTGAAGCGATAAGAGCTCTGATAAAAAAGAAACACAGGGTCGAAGTCAAACCTGCTGAGATCAGAGCTCACATGTTTCTGTTCATGAATTGCACGATAGTAAACCCAGCGTTCGATTCGCAGACTAAGACCAGGTTGATCACCGAACCGAAGGATTTCGGAACCGCTCATAAAGTTTCAGACAAGTTCAACAAAGCTCTTTTCGAATCCGAAGTCGTTCAATCATTGCTCGATTGGATCGAACAGAAGAAAGCTGCGGAAGAACGCACGGAACTT
>Ga0172369_10007906_pt1 | contig 12213 bp, 5 predicted proteins | sample LakKiv25m_FD_114539 | JGI IMG/M metagenome (GOLD analysis project Ga0172369, IMG submission 114539) | Freshwater microbial communities from Kabuno Bay, South-Kivu, Congo - kab_022012_11.25m | ecosystem: Environmental > Aquatic > Freshwater > Lake | place: Democratic Republic of the Congo... | reverse complement strand
TCTTTTGCTGATGAGAAATAAGTCTGGGTAAATTATGTATCGGAAAGAATACGCGTTCATCAAGTAATTCATTTTTTTCGAAGAGCTGAACAACAATTTTCTCCGTATTCTCGCCAAAGTAGTCCCAAAAAGATATTGTATTCCCTGCGATTGAAAATAATTTCTGGTCTGAATTATAAGTGGGATTTTCTCCGGTAATTATTATTCTGTCTCCCCTGGAAGCTTTAAAGTCAAGAGAATCGTCTGTCATTTTTATATTAAGTAGTGTTGGTAAAAATGCGATGCATCCAACATTTCCTTCCCTGCGTGTATTTAGCCATGCCCGGTCAAATGGCTGAATTGTAGCCGGAATAGTCACTTTACCATTTTTCATAATTGTGTCGATTTCAATATGATTCCACAGATCGACAGCATGTAAATTACCTTGTTCTGTGGAATTTCCCAGGCTCTCAGGATAATTATTCAGCTCAAATAAGGCTCCGTGACAGCCATCAGGATTATTGCTATAAATGGTATAAAGGATTTTATTGTCAGACATCCACCTGTTGATATAAACCGAATCAATCAAAGCCGGTATTAAGGGCATCCAGTTCATATTATGAAATACGGCATCGTTTTCCCGTAGAATTTTAGTAGTCTTACCCATGTATTCAAATTCTTCTTTGATCCACGATGGTCGACCGGGACGCATTGTATTAATCTCCACTCCGTATCCATTGAAGAATGAAATGGCTAATTCACGATGCAGGCGATCATCGGCAAGTTGTAGAACTCTGAATATTGCGAAATCAGGTTTTATAAATTTATTTAAATTTAATGGTGGCGGCATAACCAGGGCATCATGAACCCGTCCCGATACGATTCCAGGCATATCTTTCGGAATCGCCATTCCTTCGCTGTACATTATGATTCCCGGTCGGACTTTGTCCGCAGTTTCCTGTAATTCTTTACTTGAAGAACCCCTTGTATCCAAAACCACACCGTCAGCATTAGTTGCCCTGAGCAAATCTTCCATCCCTTTCATCTGGTCTTCTTTCCGCGTTCCCTCATCCCATGGGTTGTACGAGATAAAATATTTTTTACCCAGTTTATGTGTAAATTCGACCTGGAGGTGAAGTTCCGATAATCCTCCCGGAAGATCGCGATACATATCCCATTGGTTGCGTAAATCCAATCCGAGTCTGGGCCATGTCGGCCAGAGTGTATAAATGTCGTATCCTCCAATCAAAGAATCGAATTCACGGAGATTATTATAAAAGTTGTATTTCTTGTTTGCATAGTCAAAAAACTTAGTATCCCAGGCAAATTGCAGCAGCATGATATATGTGCTTCGCATCCAGCTCAAATCCTGGCGTTTAAACATACTTTCATCGAATGTTGGTAAATCATAAACCCAGCGATCCTGAAATATCATCTTCAATCCTTCCTGCCACTCACCTTTATGAATGTCAAAGAACAAATTGTATTCGACCCACCCACCTGGTTTGAGTGTCACTGCCCAGCGGTCGAGCTCGGTTTTTTCTTTATCCCGTTGGCTCCGGCGAGCCAACCCGGTTAATGAGATATCATTATTTATCTTAAAATCGGAGAATCCAAGATGCCATACGTTATCTGGTAAAACCACCCCAACCGGCCCGTACCCAGGACGGTAGAGCCTGGACCGACATAAGTATTGTGGCCATTCCATCGTCCCTTCTGCAGTGATATATACTTTGTCATTACCTTCTCCAAGCGGAACGAGATTTTCGATCTTATGGTTACCCTTCCCGTAATTTGTAAAGCGGATAGTAAATTTCAGACCAGGTTGGAATTTTTTATCATATTTAACAATTCCTTCGATGCTATCCGCAACAATAAAACGGATTTCATCCTTTTTATATAAAGGTTTTGAACAATATGAATTGTAAAAATTACCATCGATCAATACCGAATAGAGAGGGAGTTCATAAGGGAGATTTATTTCAATTTTTTCCCGTAGCGAAATCCCGTCAATGGTAAATGATTCGGGTTGGTTAAACCGAAGTGACTGAAGCCAGGTCTGCGCAAATCCATTTGATGAAAAAAGACAGAATAAGATAGCTGTGACGAGTATCCTTTTCATATTTTTCAGTTAACACTTGTCTAATAAAGGTAATCAGATCTTACCATAAAATAAATCTCGTTGGGCAAAGGCATGCTCATGTTCAAGCAACCATTTTTTACGCCACAGACCGCCTCCATATCCTACAAGTTTGCCGTCATGTCCAAGAACACGGTGGCATGGGATAATAATTGAGATGGGATTTCTGCCATTGGCGCCGCCTACAGCACGTAAAGCCTTTACCTGACCCACGCGCCGGGCGAGTTCGAAGTATGAAATGGCCGTTCCATAAGGAATTTTTTGTAATTCGGTCCAGATATCAAGTTGGAACTTAGTCCCAGTCAGGTCTAAATTGAGGTTAAAAGTTTTTCTGGATCCTGTAAAATATTCTTCCAATTGATCTATACAAGATTTAAGACAGGAAGGCACACGGTGAATTCGCACTCGAAAATCGAGAAAGTACAGGCTTCTTAGACCTTTTTCAGAACCGGTGACTTCAACATAGCCGATGGGGGTCTTCAGAAAGGCCCGTTTCATGGGATTCATATCATAATTTTTTGGATTTTTGAGTTCTGAGTGCAAAGAGAAGCATGAGGAGACCAAAAACCAGCATTCCAAGTCCCGACCAGAGGTTGATATTTATACCGAGCGATCGACTGTATAACGCCGATTCGGCGTTTGTGATAATCCCAAAAAAAGTCAGCAACAGTCCCAGAATGCTGAACATTAATCCGATTGGAAATTTTATATCGATGCCCATGATGATTTTATGATTTGAAAATGTTTTTGAGTTATAAATCGTGTATCATTCATATACCTTTTACCAAAATAATATTGTTAATACCGTTGCAATGGCCAGGACAAAGATGGCCAGTGTGGATGAACGGAAGTACCAGGCTACATATTCTTCCTTGAATTTTGGTGTCAATGAATAAACAAGCCCTTTCAAATCACCATCCGATTTTAGTTGTTTTGTTACCAGTGAGATAACAATTGTAACAATGGTAGCAGTTGACCATGCAAAGATGGCTGTCCAGAAATTCTGGGCCATTTCCACCGGATAGGTATAGAGGTTGCAAATCCATCCTCCTTTTACAAGAGTAGCAGCTCCTACCGGAGAGGTTAATCCATGGTGCATCAATGCAATAAAGAAACCTGCAAGCAAGCCGGTGAAGGCGGCATGACCCGTGGTCCGTTTCCAGAACATTCCCAGAAAAATAACGGCAAACAAGGGAGCATTTATCATGGAAAAGATAGTTTGCAGGAAATCCATAATATTTCCGAAGAGACTGGCCAGATATGCCGCTGCGATACTAACTATTACTCCAAATATTGTAGCCATGCGGCCGATAAAAAGGTAATGCTTTTCATCGTCTTCCTTTTTCCCGGTTATTGGTCGAATATAACTCTGGTAAATATCGTAAGTCCAAACGGTGTTGAATGCCGATACATTTCCGGCCATTCCTGACATGAACGAAGCCAGAAGGGCAGTAATTCCCAATCCCAGTACACCGGCAGGCAGGTATTGTCTCAACAAGGCGATTATCGTGTAATCATAATTGTAATGACCCGGAGAAATTTCAGGTAATGAAAATCCGGATCCCTCTTTATTCAGAAGCGCCAGTGCAGCAATTCCCGGAACGATAATAAGAAATGGGATGAACATTTTCGGGAGTGCTCCGATCAATGGTGTATTCCGGGCAGCGGTAGGTGATTTGGCCGACATTGCCCGTTGTACAATCAGGAAGTTGGTACACCAGTATCCAAAAGAAAGAACAAAACCAAGGCCGACAAAAATTCCATACCACTCAACCCCCAACGGATTGGCAGTAGCCGATCCAGTATATTTCCAGGTGGTGGTCCAGGTGTCGGCTGCAAATCCTTTGGCTGTTACGATTGGCGCAAGCTGTTCTTTCATCCCAGACCAACCTCCAAGATCCTGCAAACTAAGAAAAACTATAGGTAATAATCCTATCACAATGATGAAGAACTGCAATACTTCGTTATAAATAGCCGAAGACAAACCGCCCAGGTACGTATATCCAAGGACAATGGCCGCGGATAGTAACAAACTTAAATGGAAGTTCCATCCTAATACTTTTTCCAGCAGGATTGCCAATGCATACATTGATATACCAGATGCCAGAATTGTCATCACAGCAAAAAGAATAGCATTGAGTCCGCGGGTTTTTTCATCAAACCTGAGTTTCAGATACTCGGGTACTGAGCGAGCTTTGGAACCATAATAAAAAGGCATCATAAACAGGGCTAAAAAAACCATTGCCGGAATCGCTCCGACCCAATAAAAATGAGTAGTCAGCATCCCATACTTGGCGCCTGAACCCGTCATTCCCATCACCTCAAGGGCTCCAAGGTTCGTGGAAATGAAAGCTAATCCTGCAACCCATGCAGGCATAGCCCTTCCAGCTTCCAGAAAAGCATTCGCCGTTTTCATATAACGTTTAAGTGCCCAGCCAATTCCAAGAACAAAAACGAAATAAACGATCATTACCGTGTAGTCGATCCAACTCAAAGTAAAGCCTGAAGTCATAGTATTTTTTTGGATTTTTATCGTTGAACAAACTTAAATAATATTCTGAAAATCACCTGATTTTTCTTCATAAAACATCACAATCGTATCTCAAGGGTATTAATCTTCTGATTCAACATTGCCAGAAATTGATCAGTTGGAATAACTGCCCCACCCTTGCGATATTTGTTATCCTCATGCTTGAATGTTACGGGATTTCCATTAATGGAAATAGCTTTGGGACCAAAACTACCTTCCTTTATTCTATAAATACATGTCATGGCATGACCCATAAAATCCAGTGAGGCAGAAAGGCCATCTAATGAATGTGGAATTACCGGATCGATAATTATCTTACCAAATTCATGACGCAACCCAAGCAATCGAGAAACAATAAGACCAATATATATTCCAGGCCCGCTGGAATAAACACGCCAGCCTCCCTTCAGGGTTATTTTCCCTGTTTTTATTTCTTCATATCGTTCATCAGCTTCATATCGATTCTTAAATGTAACATCTGAACTAGTGTAATAACAATTTGATTGCCGGAAATCCCCACAGGGCACAATGACTCTGTACGCGACCGGAGTTGCCTGACGAAGCGCTTTCATAAAAGCATCTGCCCTACCTGTAATTGCTTGAGATTCTGCATAGCGAATATGTTCATGCACATACATAATGCCAATCTCGCGACCAAAGAATGTACTGCTTTCGGCTCTCTGAAAAAATGTCTGTATGCCTCCTTTATATTTGATCGGACGGCTCATCAAACGAGCGCCGTCAGGACCTTTCAGGTGCTTTTCAATCAAATCCTGGTGGTGTATGGCCTGTTCTTTTGTAAAAATTCCACTGATAATACCGCGATCCATCGGCAAAATACTATACTGGATATTGGTTTTATGATCTCCCGGGTGAAACAACAAGCTGATACTGCGATCTCCTTCAACCAGACCATACCCTGCGACTACTTCATCTTTAATCAGATATTTGTTAAAATCTTCTTTAATCTGCTTACAGAGTTTTTTCAACTCTCTGGCTTTGGTACTGTTCCCGGATTTTTCATAAACCGTCCTGTAATTATTAAATGCCTGGTAATTCATTTCAACGGTCCAGCTTGAAATCATGCGTTGCGCCAATTCCTTGTTAACCGGTTGCAGGGAATCATTCCAGTCCCCGCCCCCAAAGGGTACCAATGCAGTGCCCGGAATAAATGAATCAACAATCATTTTAATAAGTCTTTCAACGTGCTCTCTAAGTGGTGTTTGTTCAAGTTTGTCCACACCCTTCTCATAATAATAAGGTAAGATCTCGTCGAGGATTTTCATATCGCCGGTAACTTTGATATAGTTGCTTAGCGCAATAAGACACCAGTAAAAAACGTCAGCGTGGGAGCTATCTGCCCGGATGTTTGAGTAGCTGTCGAACATCCACCATTGAGGCCATCCCCCATCTGTATTCTGATTCGAAAAAATAAGACACAGTACTTGTTTTGCTTCATTATATTTCTCCGTACACAATAGTAATTCAAATGGTCCCTGGGCTATATCGCGCGTGCCCCAAGCAGCCCCGCTGAATTGTTCCAAACCATATGGCGTTAAAAAATGGGTAAGTGCATTCATGCCATACCAGGGCAGAATTTCCCAAATGGCTGCGATGTCTTCCTGATCTCCATTCAATGAAAGCTTTAAACACAATTCCTGCCATGCAGACTGGGCATCTTTACAATCTGAAATCCACTGATCATCTGCATCTTCAATTTTAGATGTTTTAAAAGTGGAACATACCTCACCTATAAAACTCATACAGAAATCTGATGTTTCATGAACATCGAGAACAAATAAGGATTTCCCATGACTTTTATGATCCCTGTACAGAACTTCATCCCCGCCGATCCTATAATCTGAGTGTACACTATTTACTACAATACTAAATTGTGCCTGCAGAAATTTCCCCGCGATCATGCTATCCGCCTTTGGTTTAGCCAAATACTCACCAGTTGTATTGCCCTGGATAACAGTCCAGTCATTCAAATGATCAAAATGATGGGTAATTAATAATTTTACATTATTACCACTCACAACTTTGAAGTCCATGTTTACCTTTGGCGCTGTTTTTGATGTCCAGCTGCGAACCTGGAAGCAATACCTGTCATGTTTATATATCCACCGACAATGATTTAAACCGATCTCAAACGCTGATGGAACTCCCAGGAGATATAACCGGCCTTCAATTTCAACAAAGATTCGTTGCCCGGTTTCCGAATCCAGGTTAAAGGGACTTGTACAAACCGAAAGCAAAATATTGAAATTCGTATTACCCTGGGTAAGATGTGAATTGAATACGCCAAATGCAAATGAAGTCGTGGATACAATATTCTCATCAGGTGCAAATCCAGCCCTGGCTTGCATGATATGTGCATGTGGCCGGTCAGTAATTATTTCTTTAGTGCGTAACACAACATGGTTGTTTTGCTTACAGAAGAATGATAACAACCGGTTATTTTCTGATTCACAATGACGCCTCTCCTTACCAAAAAACCGGTCAAGCTCCTCATCTTTCAAATCCTCAACAGGTAATAAAACTGATGTATTAAATATGTTTTTAACCGGAGTAAGCAATGCATTTGAATTCGGAGACAAAGTTTCATCACCAAATTCAACCATCAGGTCAGACAGCCGGTTCAAATCTTCGTCTGAAGTCGCATGAGTGTGATCTGGTAAATAGGACGAAACAAAAAGACTTTTATGGTGATCTCCGACGGTTAGCTTGAATGGTTTTTCCTGCAAGGCAAGAACGGACGATTCTCCGGCATATTCGCCCCCCAGCCTTTCTGCAAGCAGACCTTCTTCTGTTCCTGTTTCCCTGAAGGTTTTACCATAAAACTGCATGCCATCTACACTTGCTGCCATCGCAGTATTTTTACATGCCATCATCAACCATGGATTACCAACAGATTCTTTCATGTTCTGTCGACAGCAAATGACAGATCCATATTTTTTATCTTCAAGTATTCTCCGTTCAAGGTATTGACTTACATAATATTCGTTAACTAATCCATCCGTTGCCTGTTTTAATCCTACATCCTGAACGTAAATTAAATCAAGCTCGACAATATTATCAGATACATTCGTAATATCAATATACCATTGCCAACTCAAACTTTTCTTTGAAAGTTGTAGTACACAAACATAATCCAGTCCGGCCCAACTTCCTTTTGCAATAAACGAGTCTTCCTGTATTTTAAAATGACTATTGCTCCCTGGACCTAAAAGAGCTTTGAATTCAAAGGGTTTTGTTTTTTTTCTCAAAAAAAGATTTGTTCCTGATTTTGAAAAAGGTGATGCCGGTTTTAGGCTTATTCTGACAGGATTAACTTCAATAACCTGAAGAGAGCCATTTTCTAAAAAATTGATTGAAAGCCCCAGGGAATTTTGAATTTTCATTTAGTTTATTTTGATATTCAGAATCATCTCATTCCTGTGTCTGTGGATGTAATTAAAAGCAATACGATTGTCATCACGAACCATTTTAACAACCTCACCATTTAATTTTGCAGATTTAATTTTCTTAACATTTGTACCTTCAAAGACGATCTCTCCAAACAGGTCACGATCTCCATACAGTGTTATCTCAAGTTGATCATTAATCACTGTAACGCCGAGGATATCAGAGGTACTGTGCAGAATCGTTATTCCGTCAGAAACTTCCAGGCACACCGGCGTTAACAAACCATACAATGCAGGCCACAACGCCTCATTCTGTGTATATGGAATCGAAATAGGTTCACCACTTCCAGGATGTGTATAGGTAATTTTGCTCACTTGTTCTTCGTTGTAATAATTCCCTACGAAAAGAACTGCAGAATTTGCCTCTGTGAAACGTTCTCTGACAACGATACTATCATTTACAGTTGATGCTTGCCTGAGTTTTGCACCTGATCTGTTCAGAACTTCTTCATATACCAGTTTATGCCCCTGAGTGTCGAATCCGATCCAAGTACCCAGGTGTATCAAGGATCCACGTCCGAGAACTTTTGTGAAGCCACATGCAGAACCATTGATGGTCCTGGCAATGACTTCTAAACCGCTTAAAGATTCTTCAGTATAGGTGATTTGCGGATTGGCACACTTTATATCTTTCATGTCAAATATATCGATCAATGGTGAATCAATGGTTTCTCGTCCGGATGGTGATATTGACAGCGCATCGCGAATGATTGTACAAGGTATTTGCGACATTTCACGATCAGGCAGATAAGGGAAAAGAACAATATTCCCACCGGCTCTAATATAATCAACAATGGTCTGCTGATCCCTGGTATTCATCTCATCAGTTGTGATTGCCCAGACCTGTTTGTAAATACGCAACGTATCTACAGAAGCGTTGGTTAAATCAATCATATCATAATCAACATTAAGCACCTGAAGGGCTTTCAACAATCCGTCGAAATATGCCGGTCTGCGGATCGCAGAAGGCGTGAATTGAAGGTTACAACCCTCTTCAACAGTTCTTTCCAGCTCAGTAGCGTAATATGGAGGATAGAAAAGAACACAAACCTCAGCTTTACGTTTTGCATTAACAATAATGCTTTCGGAGGTTTTTACAATTTTACTCATTCGTTTTACCAAAGGGAAAGCGCTGGTGCGCTTACCTCCCTCTGTAAGGGGATTGAACCAGTAAAAAATTTCTCCGGAATAACCCTTTCGGCTTGGATTTCTCCCCTGGGAAAACATATAGTAGTTCCATCCGACCAAACCGTTTGCAACACTTGCTTTGTAGAAAAGTTCCATTTCACGCGGGTTAGTTACAACATGATATTCACGGGAACCGCACTGGAACTCAGCAGCAAACAACGGCTTGTTCCCTTGCATTGCAAAGGTTATATCATTAATGATCCGGTCATCATGCATATTACGGTATGATAAAAATTCCGGAATATGATCGACACCGAATATAAGCTCACTTTTATCATCAAATAAATCTTCATACATTGTGATATTGACAGGAAATTCATGGCCGTGTCCATAGATCCAACCGGGAAGATTGTGAAATAAAGGAACACTTATACCTCTATCCCTGGCCATGGCGCTCAGCATTCTCAAGTAGTCGCCATAATATGTTCTCCAGAAACAATGCCAATCATAATCACGGCTCCTATCACCCTTTGACGCATAAGGAATATTACCATCAGGAGGTAGATCAACATAAGCAAAGTCCTGATAATCTGTACCCCACAACTTATTTAATTCAGAAATACTTGTAAATTTATATGATAAGTATGAAATGAAACGATCTTTCACGGTATTACAGTAATCTCCTTGTTTTGTTAGCCATGAGAAAAGCCCGATCTCATTACAGATCTGCATCATGATTACCGGACCACCAACAGATATTTGATGTTCACTGATGAACGGCATGATCTGATCATACCACAGGGTTACCTTTTCCAGATATCTACTATTAAACAGGCTGACTCCGTCACTTTGAACTATTTCACCTTGGCTGTTACGCATTTTGACATCATTACGGTATTGATCCATAAACCAGTCCGGCAGTCCGGCTCCCCGAAACTCCGCCAGAATAAATGGACCCGGCTTTAAAATGCACGTTAACCCATGTGCGTGGCATTGCTGAAGCCAACCTTTAAGATCTCGTTCCGGACAGGATGCCCCCTCAAAGTCAAAAACAGATTCTACTGATTCGTGCCATGCCCATGGAATGTAAGTGCTCACTGTTGTTAAACCGGCTTCTTTTGCTGATTCCAAATGCTTATCCCAAAGATCACACCGTATTCTGAAATAATGTATCTCTCCCGAATTTAGGAATACCTTTTTATCATTTAAGTAAAAATTAGCTCCTTTTATACTAAATGTCATACCTATTCTTTTGAACGTTCCAAATTTCTCTGTTTGAGAAGATCTTTAATTTCATGACTTCGTTTCTCAGTCAGTGAATAACGGAGGACAAAGAAAATTGAAAAGATGCTTAATAACAGGGGCAGTCCGATCTCAACCACACGCATCATTAAAAGCGTATAAGGTGTTTGCTGTGTGAGTGGTGCGATGTTGTTTTCAACATCACCAAGCTCTTTATCGAGGGAATCCGGAGATGATGTTGTGTTCAGATTTGCAAGGCGTTTATTTATCCCTGATACTTCATCGATAAGCCTTTTATAATGTTCTTTGCTATTTGTTGTTTTCAGGGATTTAACTCCCAGGTGCGACTTGAGCTCATTTGACCGCTGCTTGGCCTTCTCTAACAACTCCTTCATGTTTCCCGTCATAGGATTACCTTCTTTCAGGGATTGTACCTCACTTCGCATCTCTCTGACACTCCCCTGAATCCTATCGACTTTTGTCACCTGGGTTTCGTCAAACATAGTAAAAACGATCAGGGCGCCTGCGACAAAGCTGGCAAGGGCGGAACCCATTTTAATAAACCACCAGAATACCGAGTAATAACTACCCTCGGAACGATAACCCGTCTTTAATTCGTCTTCATCACAGATATCGCCCACCATGGAAGCTCCCAGCGTAAAGAAAAACAACATACCGGCGGAAAGCAACACAGTGGGAATGATAATCAGATAGGGATATGATGGGTTGTAGCAGACGATCTTGGAAAGTTGTGCCATGCACATGAGTAAAATAGCAATGGTAAGGGTATTACGTTTACCCATTTTCGGGCTGATCCAGTTAAGGGGGAAGACAGCTAACAGTCCGGTTATGGCCCAAACGGTGCCGTTAATCCCAAGCAGAGTGGCACCCGCAACTTTGTCACCTCCAAAAACATAAAAAATAGGAATGTATGATCCAAGCAGTTGTACGAAATTAAAGCCCATAGCCAGCGTGAAAATAGTCAATGTCAACATGATAAAGTTTTTGTTGGTGGCTGTGTGTTTCATGTCGTGCCAGAAGGGTGTTTTTTCATGTTTAGCAGCTTTTACAAATCCAGGTTCACGTAATTTGAAAAACCACCAGAAAGAAAGTGGAATAAGGATGGCAGCGATCATAAGGGAAACGTAACGCATACCATCCGCTTCATTTCCTCCTGTACCTTTGAAAATCTCCATGCTGGCAAGGGCAAACAGCCATGGTGTGCTCATGGCAAAAAGATTGCCTACAAAGCTCTTGGCGCTGAAAAGACGGGTACGTTCATGGTAATCGGTTGTGAGTTCCATACCAAGGGCGCCGTGAGGGATTTCGAAGATATTACAGGCAGTGAAAAAGAGAAGAAGGGAAAGAAGAATATAGGTAAGCTGAAACCATTGGAAGCCCGATTCAGAAGGGAACCAGGTCCTTACCATATCCCCATTAGGGATCCACCACATGACGACAAAAAAAACTGCTACGAGGATTCCACCAATAAGCAGATAGGGACGCCGGCGTCCCCAACGGGTCCGGGTATTATCAGAAAGATGACCGATAAATGGATCAGAAAGGGCGTCCCACAAACGAGGAACGATTAAAATAGCTCCCAACCAGAAGGCGCTTAATCCCAAACTAATATTACCCATCAACCCTACGAGTATTCCTGCTATGTTGAAGAGGGCAATGGGAATAATGCCTCCGGCACCATAAGCGGCTAACTGTGAAAAGTGAAT
>Ga0172369_10007905_pt1 | contig 12215 bp, 6 predicted proteins | sample LakKiv25m_FD_114539 | JGI IMG/M metagenome (GOLD analysis project Ga0172369, IMG submission 114539) | Freshwater microbial communities from Kabuno Bay, South-Kivu, Congo - kab_022012_11.25m | ecosystem: Environmental > Aquatic > Freshwater > Lake | place: Democratic Republic of the Congo... | reverse complement strand
GTTCGCGCCTAGCGCATCGAAGTCGCGGGCGCCTCCGGGGGGTTTGTCTTCCCATCGCGCCAACGTTCGCCCGAATCCGATCTCGTGGCACTGGATCAGGCCGGCATCGTCGTCGCGGATGCGTTGCCGCACGTCGGCGCACAGTTGCCTCGCTATCTGACGCGCTTTTCGCTGCTGGGGAGCAGCGCTACGCCACCACCGCCGCCACCGCAGCGCGGTGCGCGGGCACCGGCGCCGAATGGCCCGCCCACGCCGCGACACAACCACCTGCCGGTCGAGTCCTTGACGTCCGCGATCCACGTCGCGGTGCATTTGTCCAAGGCGCAGGCGCAGATCGGTGAACTTGTCTATGTTGTCGTCAAGGCCAACAACGCCTCGACAGTCGGCATCGGTGCCGATCCGGTGACCGGGGCCGGCGGCGCGGAACTGCGCAACGTGCTGCCGCCAGGACTTGGACTCGTGCCGGGCAGCGTGCGCCTCGTGCTCAAGCCGGGCGGTACGGGACCCGAGGTCAAGCTGCCCGTGGCGCCGGTTACGGGGCCGCAGGTTGCGGTGCGACGCATTTCGGCCACGACCGGCAAGACGGTGGGCCTCGATCTGCCGTCCGGTGGCGAACTGACCCTGACGCTGGCGGCGGTGGTGCTGCCTGCGGCGCGGGCGGGCAACCTGTTGCACAACTCTGCTCAGCTGTTCGAGACGGGCGGCGCAGCGCTGAGCAATCGGGCAGATGCCACCCTGCTCGTGCAAGCCGATCCGATGTTCGATCGTGGCATGGTCATGGGCAAGGTGTTTTGCGACGGCAATGGCGACGGTCAACAGCAAGATGGCGAGGAAGGTCTCTACGGCGCGCGGGTGTACGTCGACAGCGGTGCCTACGCCAACGCGGATGTGTATGGCCGGCTACACTTCAAGAACCTCACGCCCGGCAACCACTTGTTCAAGATAGATGTCGAGACGCTGCCACCGGGATCGGCGCCGACCACCGACGACAAGCTGCTGCTCTATGTGACGCCCGGTATCGCCTTGCCGCTGACGTTTGGAGTGCGCTGCGCCTTGGAAGCAATGGGTCCGACACGGGTGGAGGTCGTGCAGGCGCCCGTGGCGACGTTGCAGGCTCCGCTGCCGGGCCCCGGCGTGGTGCACTTCGATGTCGAAGCGTCCGGTCTCCTGTTCGCGATTGACGGACGCAAGCTGCCTTCGCGTTGGTTGCGCGCCGCACTTGCCTACGGCGATCGGCCGGCGGAATTGGCGGCGGACGTGACGTCCGTCGCCCTGGTCTCGACTGCGGCGCTGCAGGTTTGGACGCAAGCGGCAGGCGGCTTCGCCCGCCACGCACTGGAGGTCCGTGAAGTGGGCGAACACGGCCGCCTGGGTCCGATCGTGCTCGAGCAACAGGATGTCGGCGACCCGCCGCGCGAAATCCGGCTGCGCGATGTCCGCGATGCCAAGGGCGGGCTGGTCCCGGCGCTGCAACAACTGGGTGCAGATCGGCACTACGTGGCGCGCGTACGCGCGGAAACTGCCTACGGCTCTGCTGCATGGTCGGCACCGATGCCCTTTGAAGTGCGCAGGAATGTTGAGGATCGCCGCGCACGATCCTGGTCGCTGGCGCGCGGGGCGCCACGGCTGCAAATCAACGGTCGCGGGCTCGGCTTGGATGCTCAAGGTCGCGCGGCGCTGGACGTTGCCCGGCCGGGTGATGGTCGCGTCTTCGTCAGTCTGCGCGCCGCCGATGGCTCGGGTCGTGACGAGTTCATGACACTGCCCAAGGGCCCGAGTTCAGACGCGGTGGCGCCGCCGCGCGCGCCGGATGTGCCCAAACCGGTCGCGCCGCCGGCCACGCCCGCGGCCAGTGCTGCCCCCGCGGCACTGCCGTTACCGCCGCGCGCGCCAGTCGTGCGTGTGCCGAATCTGCCCAGACTCGAAGCGCTTTCGCCCACGTCCGGCGCGCTCGTGCCGGTGCCGTTGGCAGGCGCACTGGGCAACCTGAGCTTGGCGGGGGTCGCCCTGCAACCCGCGGTGCAGCCACTTGCCGTGACGGGTCCGGCCGCACCTGTGCCGCTCGCGCAAGGTCGCATTCTGGGGCGTGTGTTGCTGCAGACGGCCAGCCTGCCACCACAAGCCAAACGTGCTGCCGTCGTTCTGCTCGACAGGGAGGGTCGCGTGCGATCGCGCAGCGAGCTGTCGGTGCCGGTGCCGGCGAATTTCTTCTGGGATCCCAGCGATGTGCATGACCTGTTGCCGGGGCGCTACGGTCTGGCCATCGAGGTACTGGCCGCCGCAGATGCCGGGGCGATGCAGGGCTTCCGCTCTGTGCCCATCGCACTGGAGTTGGCATCCGGCGGCGTCACGCTCCTGCCGCCTGGAGACCCGGACAAGGTCGTGCGCGCAGAGTTGTTCGACAAAGACGGTGCGCCGACCGCGAGCATGCGCGAATGGCTGAACAAGACAGCCGAAGCGCTGCGTTCGGATGCAGATCACATCGCCATGATCAGCGTGCACGACAACGGTGCCACCGATACCCAAACGCGCAGCGAGCGTGCCGCGACGAACGTGGCCAAAGTGCTCCAGGCCCAGGGCGTGCGGGCGGATCGGCTGATCGTGTTTGGTTTGGGGAATCAGGTCGCAGACTTCAAGCTCGGCATGGACAAGTTGGGGCCGCACCGCGTCGAAGTGCGGTTGCGCGGGCTCGCGACCGGCACGGCGAGCACCGCAGAACCCAAGCGGTTCGGCCTGCCTGAGGCGCTTTGGGTGGACAACGAACGCGTGACGGGACCGTCCCTGACCCTGCCCACCACCGTCAAGGTTCACGCCGGCGAGCCAACCCTGGTGACGTGGCAGCGCGCCGACGGCAGCGCGGCGCTCTGGCAGCGCGTCTTTGCCGCCAAGCCGCCGGGCCCGGCTGCCGAGGTACCGCCGCGCGGTATTGGTCTGGAAACGGCGGATTTTGGGGCAGATCTGCTCGATGCAGTCGCGGCTCGCAATCGCGCGGCGCAGGACGCCCCCGCCGACAAGTCTGGTCCGGCCGAGGCGCAGCCGGCCGCTTCTGCAAGCGCAGCAGTTGCCCAGGCCGAGCCTGCGTCACCGCAGCCAGCGACACTTGCCCTGGCCGCGACCGGAAGCGACCTGCCACCGGCCGCTGATCTGCAAGTCTGGCTGCCCAAACAAGGCTTGGAGTTGGGCAGCACCGAGTTGCCCATTCGCGGCGTGACAAAGCCCGGCAACAAGATCACGATCCAAGGCCAGGACGTGCCGGTGGACGCCGACGGCCACTTCCACGGGCTGGCCACACTGGCTGCCGGCAAGGGCACGGTCACGGTCGTCAGTACGGATCCGCAAGGCAATCGCGCGACGTTGGAGCGGCCGGTCGTCGTGCAGCAGCGCCAGTTCTTCTTGATGGCCATCGCCGACGGCTCGATCAGCCACGTGGGCGCACATCTGGCCGAGGTGGGTCAGGATGGTGGCTACCAATCCGGCAACTTGCAGCTGTTCGGCCGCGGTGCCGTGTATTTGAAGGGCCGCATTTCGGGCGAGTACCTCGGTCTCAAGGACCTGCGCTATACGGCCCACCTCGACACGGCCAAAGATCCGAATTTGCAGGATTTTGCCACAAACCTCCTCGATCCGACGCGCTTCTACCCTGTCTACGGCGACGCATCGCTCGATGTCCAGGACGCGCAAAGCCGCGGCAAGCTGTACATCCTGGTCGAAGCGGACGGCACCAGGTTGCAGGTCGGTAATTTGCGCGCGGCGGTTCACGGCATCGAACTCTTGCGCTACGACCGCGCCCTCTACGGTGCCCTTGTCGATTTACGCCGCGTTATCAATGGGTTCGATACGCGCATCCAGGCCTATGCCGCCAGCCAGGACAAGGCCGTCGCGCGGCGCACCGATGTGCTGCGCGGCACCGGCGGTTCTTTGTACTACCTCTCCAGCCGCGACGTGCTCGATGGCTCCGACCAGGTCAGCATCGTCATCCGCGATCGCAGTTCCGGCATGGAGTTGGGCCGGGTGCCCATGGTGCGCAATGTCGATTACACGATGGATTCGCGCCAAGGCCGCATCGTTTTCAAGTCGCCGGTGTCGGGCGCGATGGACGCGGCGACCATCATCGGCCAGAACGGTCTGGCAGGCCAACACCTCAATTGGAATGGTCATCCCGTCTACGTCGAGGCCATCTACGAGGCGCGTGGCGTGGTGGCGAGCGATCGACCGAGCTTTGGTGGGCAGATCCAGGAGAAGGTCCTGGGCGGCAAGATCGCGGTGGGCGCATCCTACGTGCAAGAGGGCCGCGGCGATGGTCAGCCGGTGTACCGCGTCGCAGGTGCCGATGCCACCGTGCAGTTCGCGCCGCGCACCAAGGCGACCGTGGAGTATGCGGTGTCCCAGGCGCGCGACAGCCTGGTGGCGGTGTCCGATGACGGCGGTTTGACATTCGGTACGCCGACTTCGGCGGCGGAAAAGCTGGCCTCGGGCAAGACCGTGCAAGGTCAAGCGTTCAAAGTCGGGTTCGACACCGACTTCCGGGACTTCTTTGCCGACGAGCCTGCCGCCGCGGCGGCGACCAGTGCTGCTGGCCAGAAGGTCGCCGCCGCATCGCGCGAGCTTGGTCGCATTCGTGCTCAATACCAATGGGTTCAGCAAGGTTTCCAGTCCGGCGGCGCGATCACGGCGCAGGGCCAGCAAAAGATCGTCTTCGACTCGGCCTTCCACACGACCGCGAAGAACGCATTGTCGTTGCGTTATGACGGGTCGCTGACCGACGCGCCCCAGGCGCAGTACGGTGGCGCCGGCCTCACAAGCCTGTGGGGCAGCGGGCAGACGGCGAATTCCGGTTCCTTCTCGAACTGGCACCGCCACACCATCGGCATCCAGGATACGTACAAGTGGACGGATCGTTGGATGATCTTCGGCGCCGGCACCTACGGCTACGGCTACGATGCGCTCGGCCACGGCCACACCAGCGAGACGCTGGCTCTGGGCGCGCAGTACCGCGCAACCGACCGCCTGACCGTGCGCGCCGACCAGCAGGCAATCGTTGCCGGCGATCCCGCGCAATTCCGCAGCGACATGGACCACTTCGCGACCGCGTTGGGCGCCGACTACAAGATCGCCAAGAGCCTCGCCTTCACGGCGACGGAGCGCATCGGCTGGGGCGGCCAGAATGCGACAGCGGCGGGCCTGCGCACCGAATTGGACTCCGCATCGAGCCTCTACCTGCAACAGCGTATCGAAGACACCTACGACCGCGGTCACACGGCGAGTTCGACGGTCGTCGGCGCAGAGAGCCGCTACGGTCCCGACAAGACCACGCGCGCTTTCGGCGAGTACCAGATCGATGCCCTCAATGCTGGCCGCATGAACCGCGCGACGATGGGCGTCGGCAAGCGCTTTGAATTGCAGAAGGGTCTCCACCTCGATGCCGGCTACGAGCGCCAGCAGAGCTTTGGCGGCACCTCCGGCGTGGCGTCGCGCGATGCCCTGTCGCTGGGCGGCGAGTGGCTTCGGGCGGATCTCTGGAAACTGACGTCACGTCAAGAGGTTCGCTTGGATGACGGCGACAAGGCGATGGGCGGTATCCGTAAGCTCCAGGTGTTGTCGCTGAACAACGCGCAGGCTGCGATCACGAAAGAGTTTACGCTGTTTGGCCGCGCCAACTACATGCGCACCCAGAATCAGACGAGTGACCAACTGGAGGCCGAGGCACTCGAAGCGACGCTGGGCGGCGCCTTCCGGCCGATTCGCACCAACTGGCTCAATGTCATCGGAAAATACACGCGCCTGATCGAAATGAGGCCGAGCAACGCCAACACCGGCAGCACCGATCGCGCGATCAAGGACATCCTGAGCCTGGAACCGATCGCCGAATTGCCGTTGCGTCTGCAGTTCAGCCAGAAAGTGGCGTGGCGCAGAGCTTTGGAATCGTTCGGCGATCTCGGCGCGACGGCGAGCACGACGATGCTGTTCGTGTCGCGCCTTGGGTGGCACGCGTTGGGTCAGATCGATCTGGCGGCGGAATACCGTTTCCTGACCACGACGCTGACGGGCGACCTGGAGCACGGCGCATTGGTCGAGACTGCGTGGATCATCCAGAAGGCGATGCGCATCGGCGCTGGCTACAATTTCACGCACTTCCGCGAGACGATGGCGGGTGACATCCAGCGCGCCACGGATGGCGGATTCTTCTTGCGGCTCACAGGCATGTACTGATGCGCGCGATGCCGGTCGGGCGGTGCGCGTCGCGACGCGATTGACAGGGCCCCAGGGGTAGAGGATAGAGGCAGGCCATGCAGCATTTCTCCGAGTACAACCGCAGCTTGATCGCCGCCCTGGCGCTGTGTGCCGGGGCCCTGGGCTACTTCGCCGCCTGTGACACGCAACCCCCTTATGCCGGTTGCGAATTGGATGTCGAGGTCACGTCCAAGGGCATCTGCGCGGGCGACGGCAAGGGCAGCACGAGCTGTGTGGTGACCAAGCACCCGCACTGCCAGGAAGCGGTGTGTTTATCGTACTATGGCCAGCCTCCCATCTGCAGCCGCGTGTGCGCGTCGGACGCCGACTGTTCAGGCGGCACCTGCTGGACGTTCGCCGACGGCACGGCGCTGGCCGGATCGGTGACGGGAACCGAAGCGCCGCAAAAGACTGAGAAGTACTGCGTCTCGACTGCGACCAAGGCTGCCGCTGACAAGGCCGCCACAGCGGGCACCAAGTAGCGCCCCAGCGGCGCGGGAAAGCGCATGCCAACGCCGCCCGAACCGAACTTCTTTGCAAGAATTCCTTTGTGGTTGCGCATCACGGCGATCGCGCTGGGCGTGATCCTGGCTGGCGTGATCGGCCTGTGGCTGTTGATGGGCGGCTGGAAACGTCTGGCCCGCATGTTGCCGCCATCGGTGATCACGGCGATCGGCGGCACGCCGGGCGAGAAGGTCGTGCCGCAGACGGCGGATCCGGAAGGAGCGCCGTGGGAAAGGCGCGGGGGCGGCGACGACGCGGACAAAGCGGAAGAGCCCAAGAAACAAGCAAAAAACGACGAACCGGAGGCAGCAGACGAAGAGCCGCCACCGCCCCCCGCACTCGACCCGGCCCAAGAGGAAGCGGACGCAGCGGCAGCGGTGGCGCCAATCAAGGCGCGGGCCGAGCAAGCGGATGCGGCGATCGAGAAGGCGCGCGAGCATCCCGAGGATCAGCAAGCGTACCTGGATGCGAACAAAGCGGTGGAAGCGCTGGCGGGAACGGTCATCAAGGCCGAAACGGAGGCGCTGCGCGTGTCAGCTCTGGAGTTTCGAACGGAGATCGCTGCGCAGAAGCGCAAGGCGTTGGAGGAAGCGCGGCGCAGTGGGCGGGCGACGCACAGCGTGCGTGGCACTGGCGCGGATGCGTCTGCGCCCTATCTTGTGTTGCGCGAGGCCGCGAATCCGGGCTCGGAGGATCTGGGGCACATGCAAGACGGCGATCTGGTTCGGTTGCAGATCGATTTGGACACAGGCTGGGTGAAGGTCGAGGCGCTGAGCGGCGCAGCGATGGGCAAGAGCGGCTACGCCAAGAGCCGCTACCTCGCGCCGATCAAGCGGGGACGCAAGTAGATGAAACAACATATTTCTGTGTGTTTCGCGTGCCTGGCAGCGTGCGTGACCTCGGTGGCGTTGGCGCAAAATTCCCGCGTTCCAGACCGCCTCTGGAGCGAGCAACCGGGCGCGACAGGCATCAACGCCGACACACCCGTCACGATGGGCGCCTTTTCCAAGTTGGCCAAGCTGATTTCGCCCGCAGTCGTCAACATCAGCGTGACATCGCGTCCCGGCGGCGCCGACAGCGGCGATTCGCCCTACGGCCGGCCGATGATGCGCGGTGAGGGCACGGGCTTTTTCATCCACGCCGATGGCTACGCGCTGACGAACAACCACGTCATCGAGGGCGCGACGGACATCCAGGTGCGCACGGCGGGCGATCGCGTGTTCAAGGCCAGGGTTGTCGGACGCGATCCGCGCACGGATGTGGCGCTTCTCAAGGTCGACGCCGCGGAGCCCTTTGCCGTGGCGCCGCTCGGCGACTCGTCCAAGGTCAACATCGGCGAATGGGTCGTCGCCATCGGCAACCCGTTCGGTCTGTCGCACACGGTCACCGCAGGCATCGTCAGCGCCGTCGGCCGCAGCGAAGTCCAGCCGCAGGGTCGCCAGATGTACGCCAGTTTCATCCAGACGGACGCCAGCATCAATCCGGGCAACTCCGGAGGACCCCTGGTGAATACCCGAGGGGAAGTCATCGGCATCAATACGGCCATCCGCGGCGATGGCCAGGGCATCGGCTTTGCCATCCCGTCGAACATGGCCAAGAAACTGGTGCCGATGCTGGCGCGCGGCCACGTGGAGCGCTCGTATCTCGGCGTGTCCGTGCGCGATCTGACGCCGGAGCTGGCGCGCAACTTGCGCCTCGACAAGCTGGTCGGCGCGTTGGTCGCGGAAGTGGTGCCCGGCAGTCCGGCAGATATCGGCGGCGTGCGAGCCGGCGACGTCATCCTGGCTCTGGATGGCGCCCAGGTGAAAAACGCGAATGATCTACCATGGTTAGCATCGTCAGCCGGCGTGCGTTCGAAGGTCGCGGTCGAGTTGCTGCGCGAAGGCAAGTCCGTGATGCTGGCGGTGCAACTCAAGCCTTTGCCGCGACAGCTTGGTGGCGAAGAAGACGCGGGGGCGCAGACGCGTCCAGGGGGCGGCGCTGCACCTGATGTGTTGGCGTTGCCGGGTCTCGGGCTGGCAGTAGCGGATCTGACGCCCGCATTGCGCAAACGCTTTCACATCACTGCCAGCGAAGGCGCGCTGGTCGTCGGCATCGATCGTGGCGGCCCCATCGAGCAGGCAGGCGTGCGCGTCGGCGATGTGATCGTGCGCAGCGGCCAGGAGCCAGTCGGTGGCGTGCAATCGCTTGATCGGCTGAGCAGTTTCTTTCGACCCGGTGACGTGATGCCTTTGCTGGTGCAACGCGGCAAGCAGATGCTGTTCGTGGCGCCGCGCAAAGGTCGATGAGGGTTGTTCACCGTCGGTCGAAAACGCGTACGAAATCGATGAGGGGCAAGTAGCCGTCCGGCGCGCGATCCGCAGGCGGGGCTTGCAGTTGACCCGGCGCGCAGGTTCGATGCACGCCAAGTTCCGCGCAGGCCGCGCGCGCCGCGTCGAGCGCGGCGGGTGCGAACACGGCCGCACTCGAAAGGCGACCGCGCATCGGGGCCAGCAGCGCGATCAGGGCCGGCCAATCCGGTGCCGCGCGGACGATCAGGGCGCGCGCACCGGGGCCGAGATCAGAAGAATCCGGAGCAAAAAAGCCGCGATCGCCGCACGGCCGCCACTGGCTCGCCAACCACCAGTCGTTGCCCCGCGTGAAATCGACGTGGCCCAGCGCGGCGGCGAACTCGAAGGCGTCGCCACTCAACACCTGCGCAGCACGCCACCGCGGTGCAATCGCGCCGGCTGGTAGCTGCAAGGCTACGTCGGCAAGCGCAGTTGCGAGGCGGTCGTGCACTTCGCGCTGTTGCGTCGACGTCAACTCCCCCACCAGCACCACCAGGCGCAGCGACATGCAACCGCGACCGTCGGCGATCAGGGCATCGTGCGCCAGTGCGTGCAATAGCCCGGCATCATTCAGTGATTCTGTCGCAACGACGGCAAAGGACTGCATCTCGCCGTGGCAGCGGACGCGGCCGACGTAGCCCGCCTCTCCGGCAAGCTGCAGAACGCCGGCAACCGCTCGGTCGCCGCCGTAGATCGCCAGCGCTTGCACGCCTTCGAGCCACCGTGACCAGCCAATGGGATCGGCACGGTCGAAGGTGGCGGTTTCGATGCGAGCGGCCAAGTCCGGATCCAGCAAAGCCAGTGCGGCCGCAAGGTTCTGTGCTGCCAGCGGGTCACCGGATCCGGCACGCACGCGCACGCGGCACCCTGCCAGCAACGGTTCGAGCACCGCTTGCCACGTCGCGACGCACAAGTTGCCGGGAGCGACCACGGCGACCGTATCCAGCGGCGCGAACGAGCCGGGGGCAACATGGCCAAGGCCGCGCTGCCACAGGTGTTCTGGTCCAGACGGCATCCACGCCTGCGCCCACAGATCGCAAAGCCGCTCCAGACTCGATGGGTGCAGCCCGGATGTCTCGGCAATGCCTGCCAGCAGCACGGCGCGCAGCGGATCGGCGTGATCGCCCACGCGTACGGCAAGTTTGCCAATGATATCTGAGGCCAGCACCAGCAACTCCAGCCAATGGTTGACGCGCAGCATCGCCAAAGGCGGCGGCAAGAGCAAGGGCCGCGCCCGCGAGCACACTTGGGCCGGCACCGAGGCCCTTGCTTCGCGTCTGCAGAGGGGGTACATTGCGCGGCCGCTCGCAGTCGGTGCGCCCGAATGTGCAGCGCGATCCGCACAGGCCGCTTGCGCGGTCAGCACGGTTCGATGCCCCGCCAGGACGACTTTGAGATGCCCCGCCAGAACGACTTGAAAAGGGGGAGTGGCCGAGTGGTTGAAGGCAGCGGTCTTGAAAACCGCCGAGGTGAAAGCCTCCGGGGGTTCGAATCCCTCCTCCTCCGCCCAGCAACTCAGACAGAGACGACGGAGAGGTGGCCGAGTGGCTGAAGGCAACGGTTTGCTAAACCGTCATAGGGTTTAAATCCTATCAGGGGTTCGAATCCCCTCCTCTCCGCCCGCAAAGCAGCCGGCGCGCGTGTGCAGCCAGAAAGACTGCAGCCAGAAAGACAGTGAGACGAGCGTCTGCTAGAGTCACGAGAGTGCAACGGGCCCATAGCTCAATTGGATAGAGCATCGGTCTACGGAACCGAAGGTTGCAGGTTCGAGCCCTGCTGAGCCCGCCAACGATGTCCGCCACAGACAACACCTTCATGGACGTCGCGCTGCGTGCCGCCGTGCAGGCCGGCCATGCCGGCGATGTGCCGATCGGCGCGGTTGTCGTGCACGAGGGCGAGGTCCTGGCGGTCGCCGCCAACCGCCGCGAACAGGACCACGATCCGACCGCGCACGCCGAGATCCTCGCGTTGCAGCAGGCCGGTCGGGCGCTGGGCTCCTGGCGCTTGAACGAATGCACGCTTTACGTGACCCTCGAACCGTGTCCGATGTGCATGGGCGCCGCCGTCAGTGCCCGCATCGGCCGCTTGGTGTTCGCGTGCCGCGACCCAAAGGCTGGTGCGGCCGTCTCGCTGTTTCAGCTGGGCACCGATGACCGCTTGAATCATCGCATGATCATTGCGGAAGGCGTGCGGAGGCAGCAGGCGAGCGGTCTGCTATCGACCTTCTTCGCCTCGCTGCGCCAGGGCGAGCGCGTCGTGACGATGCAGGACGCCGATCCGTGGCCGGCCTTGCACGCAACGGCACACGCTGCTATCGTAGAGGCCCCCGAATGAAGGTCGCATCCGGCGCAAATCTCGGGAATAGCCAATCGCTGCGCGCGGTTGGCATGCAACGGAGAGCTGTCCGAGTGGCTGAAGGAGCCTGACTCGAAATCAGGTGTACCGCAAGGTATCGGGGGTTCGAATCCCTCGCTCTCCGCTGAGTACAGTTCCGTGGCGCTCCAACGCGCCCGCTCCGTGTTTCCGGCCCTCTGGGCCGCCAGATCGCTGCTGCGCGCTGCCTCTGGTGCAAGTTCCGTGGCGCTCCAACGCGCCCGCTCCGTGTTTCCGGCCCTCTGGGCCGCCAGATCGCTGCTGCGCGCTGCCTCTGGTGCAGGTTCCGTGGCGCTCCAACGCGCCCGCTCCGTGTTTCCGGCCCTCTGGGCCGCCAGATCGCTGCTGCGCGCGGTGCCTGGTGCAGGTTCCGTGGCGCCATCGGGGCACCCATTGTGTCGTCCGTTTCCCCTGCCGGGCCTGCTCTGCGCAGACTTTGGGGAATGCCGGAGAGATGTCCGAGTGGTTTATGGTACTCGCCTGGAAAGCGGGTGTACTCCAAAAGGGTACCACGGGTTCGAATCCCGTTCTCTCCGCCCGCGCGGCGATGTGACAATCAGGTCGTGGGCAAGGCTGGCGGCAGCGGTGGCATGGTGAACCCCGCCAGGTCCGAGAGGAAGCAACGGTAGCTGTAAAGCCGTGTGCCGCCAGCCCTGCCCACGACAGTGTCTTCACGCAGCGCCCGTAACGGCGCGGCTTTGTGTTTCCGGCCTTCGGCCGCCATGTTGCCCACGACAGTGTCTTCACGCAGCGCCCGTAACGGCGCGGCTTTGTGTT
>Ga0172369_10007900_pt1 | contig 12221 bp, 13 predicted proteins | sample LakKiv25m_FD_114539 | JGI IMG/M metagenome (GOLD analysis project Ga0172369, IMG submission 114539) | Freshwater microbial communities from Kabuno Bay, South-Kivu, Congo - kab_022012_11.25m | ecosystem: Environmental > Aquatic > Freshwater > Lake | place: Democratic Republic of the Congo... | reverse complement strand
GCTGCGGTACCCGACAAGAACGACACCGCTGACCTCCCTGCCTGAGCGCGTCCGGTGCCCGACGTCGAACTGCCCATAACCGGCCACCTGGCCGAGCTGCGAAGCAGACTTGCCCGGGCACTGATCGCCGTCGCGATCGCCTTCTGCATCGTCTATCCGGGCTCCGCCTACGTTTTCGTTTTTCTCGAAGCGCCTCTCAAAGCAGCAGCCCAAGCGCGCGGCGTTTCCGTCCAGATCGTCGGCACCGGGGTCGCCGAAGCGTTCTTCACGCGCATCGCGGTCTCGGGCATCGCGGCGCTGTTCCTGGCGCTACCAGCGGTGCTCTACCAGATCTGGAAGTTCGTCGTGCCCGGGCTGCAGGACACCGAGGCGGCCTACGCACGCTGGTTCGTCGCCTTCGGAACGCTGTTCTTCCTGACCGGCGCAGCGTTCTGCTACCTGCTGGTGTTTCCGATCGGTTTCCCGTTCTTCCTGTCTGAGTACGAACACATCGGCGTCGAACCGATCCTGCGCATCAGCGAGTACCTCTCGTTCTCGTCGCAGATGATGGCGGCCTTCGGCGTATGCTTCGAGATGCCGGTGGCCACCTTCTTCCTGGCACGCGCCGGCGTGGTCACGCACACGATGTTGATCCAACACGCGCGCTACGCGGTGCTCGCGATCTTCATCGTCGCGGCGATCTTGACTCCTCCCGACGCCGCGTCGCAGTTGATGATGGCCACGCCGCTGTGCCTGCTGTACGTGATCTCGATCGGTGTCGCCTACTGGTTCGCCCGTAACCCCGCCGTCAAAGAGCCCGACGAACCATAGGACGACAACACCGCCGCTAGGTGCAATGCCGGTAACTTAACAGGCTCGGCAGGGGCAGGAGCCTTGCGCCGAGCCAACATTCTTCAACAATTTCGCCACGGGCGCATTCTCCGTCGGCACCACGATCGCCTCGAGTCACTGGCATTGCCGCCAGGCGGCTGAAGGATCACGCAATGCAATCTGTTCAGAAGGGACCGGATGCAAGGCGGACGCGGTGCTAGCGAACGGAAGCGCGAGCCGCGAGCTGGCGAGGGGCTCGGTCGATGGTACGTCGGAGTGAGCGTGCCGCGTCCACGAGCCCCGAGATGACGAGGGGCGAGACGCAACAAACAGGCGTGATACTCGCGCGTCGCCAGCTCCGCGCTCGTGGTCCCTCATGGACGGACTGCTCCGTAGCCGAGGTTGCGGCGTAGCTCTTCTTGCAGTTCGGGAGTAGCTGAAATCTGCGTTGAGGCGGTCTCGGCGGCGAGTTCTTCGAGCAGTGCGGTGGCGGCAGCGATGAAGTCGGGGACTGCCATCACGACGATCAGCGATCGCGTACGGGCTTGGTCGTAGAAACGCTGCATGGTGCGCCCCACCGCGATGCCCTCGTAAGACTCGATCATCAACTTGAAGTAGGCGATCTGAGGCCGAGGCGTCGAGAAGAACAGCGTGTAGACGCCGCCCTGCGGATCGAACTGCGCGGCGCCGGTGTCGAGCGGCAACGCCGCGACATCTTCAGTGATAGGCGCGCGAGGCATCAAACCATACTTGTTGGATTCGTTCGCAGTTGCGACACTCGGCGCGCACCACGCGCAGAACCCGTTGACCCTGGGGGTCGGTACGCTCTCCGAGCAGGTCGAGACGACCGCCGCAGGGACACTGCCGCAGGCGCATGTGCTCGTCGATGCCGGCGAAGGTTTCGACTGCGACGGCGCTGGCGGCACTGCCGCCGGGAAGCGCCGCCAGCGCGCGTTGCAGCCTCACGCGCCGCACGCGGCGCCAGGCGGTGACGCCGAGTGCGGCTATCAACGCCAACGCGAGCGCGAGACCCGTCACGGAGTCGAAGGCGCCGACGGATCGTCGGGAAGCGTGGCCAGACCGCTGGTCGCCACGTGTTCGACCTGAGCCGCCCCGAACGGCGTCACCGCTGCGCCGGCGTGCGCTTTGGCCACGGCGCCGACGAAATCCGCGGTCAGCGTGACCTTCATCTCGGCCGGCTTGCCACCGATGTGCAGCGGCACGAACAATCCACCGTCGGCGCCGCGTAGCGGCGCGGCCCACAGCGCGCCGGAGAGCAGCGCCTCGGTGGCAGCGGGCGGCAGATAGAGCGTCGCCGCCACGTCGAGACCTGATTCCTTGCCCAAGCTGCCGCTGCCGTCGAGTAGAAGATCTCCGGCGCGTCCGGAGATCCCTCCGATCGCAAGAGCATCGCCGCGGCGCTCGACCTCCACGAACAGTTTGTCGAACGCGCCGGGACCGCCCCGCTTCGGCTTCTTCAAATCGGCGGCCAGCGCGGCGGCAGACAACGGCGTCGGCAGCGACGCCAACGCCGCCAGCGCTTGTTCGAAGAGGTTGTTGCGGCCCACTCGCGCCGAATTCAGCGACGCGCGCGCTGCAAAGTACGGCGCCGCGGCAGCGTCCTGGCCGCTGCGATAGGCGATGTCGGCAATGCCGTCGAGGTCGAGCCCGTAGCTAGGCAGTACCTTGGAAGCGAACTCGCCGGCCCTCATGTTTTCGAGTCTGCCGCTGACTTCGAAGGCCGGATACTCCGCCGGCCGATAGCTGATCGTGGAGGCCACCGCGCCGCCCCACAGCGTGCTGTTGGCGGCGGTCACGTTCAGGGCGCCGCGCCACCAGTTGATCCCGAACGGCAGCGCGTCGAGGTGGATCGGCCCCACTTCGAGCGCAGTAGGCATCACGCTGCCGCTGACCTCCGCATTGATCGCCATCACCCGGCCGGCCAGTTTGACCGGCCCGGTGCGGATCGAGTAGCCGCCAAGCGCAGGCACCGAGACATCGGCAGCTTTGGCGTCATAGGAAATGAAGGACTGCCCGGGCTTGCCCCAGAACTCGGTCTTTCCCGACAGCGTCGCTACGGCGCGCCACGCAGTGGGCACCTGCCAGTCGGCCGCGACCTTGGCAACGTCGATCGAAGCGAACCCGCCGTTGAGGTGAAACTGTCCTTGAAGATCAGGGTCGAACCATCCGGAAAGATTGAGATCGATCCCAAACGACTTCAGATGCCCTGCGCTCAGCCGCACGCTCCGGTCGTCGATCGCAAAGCCCGAAGAGAAGGTCAGCGCGTCGCGCCGCCCCAGCACCACCCAGTCGACCGCACCGTCGATCTTTCCCTTCAGCGCAGAGGCCGGTGCGTCTTCGGTAGTGTGCTCACCGACTACGCCCTCGCCGTGACCGGACAGGTCGAGCGGTCCGGCGAAGGCCGGGTCGAAACGCTCCGGAAACGGGATGCGCAGCACCTCGAGCGCCGCGTCGTCGATCGTGAAATCCACGGTGAGCTTGTCTCCGCCAAAAGGCCCCTTGCCCCACTCGATGGTGCCGGCCGCCGAAACCCGCGAGGCCGCGCCGAAGATCGGCCCTTCCAGTTCGAAGTGCAGCGAGGCGCCGTCACGCGACGGCTCGAGTGCCAGCTGCGCGCCCTCGACGCGGAACGGTTTGCGGCCGGGCAACGCCGCGTCGACAGTCAGGCTCTCGGCCTCGAAGCGGGCGCCGCCGGCCGCCGCAGCGCGCTTCTCGAAGTGGTCGGCCAACGATCTCGAATCGCCATCGACCAGGCCGAGCACCTCGGCGAAAAGCCGCGCACGATCGGGCGGACACGCCGACCCGAGCATCGCGATAATGGCTGGATCGGCGGCCCCCTTACCTTCACCGGCCGCGGCCGACGCGCGGCCGGATAGCGGCGCGATCGCCATCAACACGGCCAGCGTCACAACGCACCCCAGAATCGAACTCTCAGAACTCGAGTGTCTCACGTCATCCCCCCGCACGGACAACGCCCGAAAGTCGTTTTGACTAGCGGGGGTCGGCGCGTCAGCCCGGACTATTCACGAACTCTCGTAGCGAGACCGCCAAAGGCGGGCCAGCTCCGGCCGCGCGCAGCGCTGAGCGACGCAGGCGTACTTGCAGTACGTCGAGGAGCAAAGAGCGAGCACGGCCCGAGATGGCGTGCACTTGGCGGTCGGAGTAGAGGGTTTCATGAATAGTCCGGGGTAGTGGAGCCGGATTCTACTGATCGACCGGGAGGAAACAAAGGTGAAATTCGAGCAGATAACGGTCGCGGTCGCAGACGGCATCGCGCGCATCACGCTCAACCGTCCGGCCGAGCGCAATGCCATGACGCAGCAGATGGGTCACGAAATCGTGCGTGCGGTGGCCGACGTCAACGCCGATCCGGAGGCGCGCGTCGTCGTCATCCGAGGGGCCGGCAAGGGCTTCTGCTCGGGCGCCGACCTTCGAACCCTCGGGACCGAAACCGGCGCGGCCGGCGCCGCCGGTGCCGCAGAAGGACTCGGCGGCAACGAGAACTTCTACCGCCTGTTCCTGTCGATCCGCGACCTGAAGGTCCCGTCGATCGCCGCCATCAACGGCCACGCGGTGGGGGCCGGTCTGTGCTTCGCGCTGGGCGCCGACATACGCGTGATGCACCGCGACGCGAAGGTAGGCGTGACATTCGTCAGGCTCGGTATCCATCCGGGCATGGCCGCAACCTGGACCCTGCCGCGGCTGGTCGGCCCCGCCGTCGCGGCCGAGCTGCTCTGCAGCGGCCGCCTGGTCGGAGCCGAGGAAGCGCTCTCGATCGGGTTGGCCAACCGTATTGCCGGCGACGATTTCGACGAAGTCGTAGAGGAACTGGCGGCGGCAATCGCCGCGGCGGCACCGATCGCGGTGCGCACCGTCAAGCAGACGTTGGCGGGATGGCAAGACCGCTCGCTCGACGACGCGCTGGTGCGCGAAGCCGGAGTACAAATGATGACGTTCGCGACCGAAGACGCGGCCGAGGGTATCCGCGCGATGCGCGAGAAGCGCGCGCCGGTGTTTCGCGGCAGGTAGAACTCGTCGCTGACACGAATGACTTCACCTGCGCGCGAACCGTTTGACGCAAACGCGCTTCACGCGGAGTGACGTTCAGTGCTTGCGGAACAAACTCTCGAGCGAGTCGGCGACGGGAACATCGGGTGCGGCCGCGCCCTCCGGACTCGAACTTGCGGAGTGCGACGCGCGCGACCGTGCAGACACGCTCGTCGGCGAGAAGTAATCGCAGAAATTGGCGCGGTCTTTGTCGATGACGCGTTCGGCCGCAGGTTCGCCGCACTCGTTGTAGGCCGACTCGTCGTGGAAGCGACAGTTGTCGCAGCAGCGAAGGTCAGCACCGCAGCGCTCGCAGCGCGCGCCGCGGCCGACGACACCGTCGAATACGGCGCAGGTTCCGCAGACGCGGCAGCCTACCCTGACCTCGGGCATCGCTACTTCGCAGCCTCCTCTGCGAGCCAAGCCTCGAGAGCGTCGAGCAACCCCGACAACGCTCCGGGTTCTTCGAAGCGATGGTTCACACCGGCGAACCGTTTGACGGTAACGCGCCCGCCGGCACTCGTGGCTATCAGTGCGGCGTGCGACGGTGGGACCACCGTATCGGCGTCGCCGTGCATGACCAGCACCGGAACCTGGATCTGCGCGAAAGTGCTCGGCGCGTCGATCGCCAGCACGTCGTCGAGAAAGGTCGGACGCAGAAAGGCCGAGCCCACGCGGCGGCGCCCCCGCGATCTCCACGCGGCGATCGCTTCGGGCGTCAAACCGTCGGTGAAAAGGTGTGAGTCCGCCACCGCCGCGATGGTGGCGACACGGCTGACCAGGTGCTGGGCTTTGGTGGCAGCCAACAGGGCCACCAATCCGCCCAGGCTCGATCCCACCAACGTGCAATCGGTGGCACCGCCGAACTGATGCATGAAATCCAGCGCTCCGAGCGCGTCGTCCACTTCGCCGCTGACCGTCAGGTCTTCGTACTCGCCTTCGGAGTCGCCGACGAACGAGAAGTCGAAACGCAAGACCGTGTAACCCTTGGGGACGAAACGCCGGACGATAGCGGTTTGTTTGGTGCCGCCGCGGGTCGATTCCATGCCGTGACAGAGCACCAGCCAGTGCCCGTCCCCCTCACTGCCGCGGTGCAGATCACCTACCAGAAGATTTCCGCGGCGCGAGGGGAACTCGACCCTCTCGCTCGCGATCCTCGACCCCGTCCCCTTTGCTTGAGCTTCCATCGATCGAGTTGATAGCATAGAGCGCCAGGTGTCAGAAGAAGCGACAGACGATCTTGTGTCTCAGTTCGAGCGTGCGTTGCGAAGCGAGAGGGGACTCTCGATCAACACCCGCCGCGCCTACCTCTGCGACCTGCGCCAATACCTTGCGTTTCTGCGCGAACGGGGCGACCTCCCGGAGGCTGACGCCAACACCGAAGCGGACGCGGCCGGCGCGGCGACACGCAGCGTCGGTGCGCGCGCCGTAGTCGCCCACGACGTTGCCGCCGCCGGGGTCGAGGCCCTGCGCGCGTTTCTGGCAGGACGGCTGCGTGACTCCTCGCGCTCGACCGTGGCCCGCAAACTGGCCGCGCTGCGAACCTTCTTCGCCTGGGTGGCTCACGACGGCAGCGAGAAGAACCCCTCGGAAGCCGTCGTCGCGCCCAAGGTTCCGCGCATGTTGCCGACCCACCTCGGCATCGACGACCTCACCCGCCTGCTCAGTGCCCCCGACACCGCGACGCCGCTGGGCCTGCGCGACCGGGCACTGCTCGAAGTGCTCTACTCGTGCGGCCTGCGCGCCGCCGAAGCGGTGGGCCTGTCCTGGACTGGACTGCACGAGGGACTCGGCGTGGTGCGCGTGCGCGGCAAGGGCAGCAAGGAACGCGTGGTCCCGATCGGAGCGGACGCCGTGGCGGCAGTGAACACCTACCGCGACGCCTGGGCCGCCCTGCCCCGTCGCGACGAGCAGGCAGTTTTCCTGAACGCCCGCGGCACGCGGCTGACCACCCGCAGCGTCGGGCGCATCGTCGAGCGCTATCTGCTGCAGGCCGGCGTAGTCGCACACGCTACGCCGCACTCGCTACGCCACTCGTTCGCGACGCACCTGCTCGAAAGCGGCGCCGACCTGCGTGCGATCCAGGAAATGCTCGGCCACGCTTCGATCGCCACCACCCAGCGCTACACACACCTGGAACTGGCGCGCCTGTCGGCGATCTACGACAAGGCGCACCCGCGGGCCTGAAGGCGTCCGCGCGCCGCGTTCACTTCGGGGCGGGCTGCACGTCGATCGCCAGCGCTTCGGTGAGCTTGATCTCGACGGTGTCGCCGACCTTGACCTTGTTGAAGGCGTCGGGGTTCTGGACGTTGACCGTGACGACCTTCCCTTTGGGTCCGCGCAGCACGGCCTGCTGATTCCTGCGGTCGAGCTTGACGATGTCGGCCACCAACGTGATCACGCGCGCGCCGGCCGCACCGGGTCTCTCGCCGAGTTCGGTACGCGCCGCCCCCTCGGATCCGTCCACGCTCGGTTTGGCCTGGCCGGGCTTCAATACTTCGAACGCGACCGACTGGTAGTAGGTGACGACCACGTGATCGCCGCGCTTTACCTGCGGAAGGTTACGCACCTCGGGGCCCACGGTGATCGTCTCGCTGGCGCCGTCGGGTCCCTTCAGCGTTACCTCGCGGTTCTTCACGTCGATCTTCTCGACGGTGGCCGTGACGGTGACTTCCTGGGCGCGGACTCCGCCCTTCTCGGTCGAAGCCGTTGCCGCGCTGACCGTCGGCGGCGGTGGAGTCTTGGTCTCGGCCGCACAGGCTCCGAGACCGAACACGCAGACCAACGCCATCGCAATGCTTCTCGTCGAGTACATACCCTCTCCCTGCGAATGTTCTTCGCGCACCACGGCGGCGCACGCCGGGCAACCGTAACAGACTCGAACTCTCGTTCAACTCGCTGAGCGCACAGACCGGCGCTCCTCCGGAGGTGGGGCGCTTGCCGTGCTTCGTGGGTTCCTTGCCGTTCGGATCTGAGGTGATATCCAATCGGAGGGTCGATGACACGGATTTTTTCGACAGGAGCGGATTACACGGGCCGGGCGGGCTTCATCCTCGCTTCTCTCTTCGTTGTCGTGGCCGGTAAAGCTCGGTCGGCGCAACCCGCCGGCGCGGGACTCGCTGAAGCGCGCGCACCGAGACCACCGAAACGCCTGGACACGCGCCGCGCGGTACCTGCAATGTTGCTGCTCGGACTGTTGTGCTGCGGCTGCGATCAGAAGTGGGACATGACCCAGCGCCCGGTGAGTGACGAAGAACTCGACTCCGCGTTCTTCTCGGGGCTCGACGCCGAGGTGATCGCTGACGTTCCCGAGCCGCGCAGCCTGCGTCCGTGCTGCATCTAAGGAGTTCGACTAGGCGCGCAGAGCAGACTGGAAGCCGCTCGCGCTGAGCATTCCCGATCGTCTGGGAGACGTGCCACTGCGGCAGATGGCGACGCTCGAGATTCACCCGGGCGAAGTGCTCGTCGAGAACGCGATCCCGTTGCCACGCCCCGGCAGCACGCTGCTCACCCAGGATGACTTCCCGTCGCTGATCGCAACGATCGCCCGAGCCGCAGACGCCGAGCTCGGTCCCGGGGCCGGCCTCCCGGCCGCCCGTCGCGACGAAACCTCGCGCAAGCGCGAGTGAAACAAACGTTGGAGTAGGAATGTTCATTACTGCCCACCCCCTCCACAGATCCCGGCGTGCGGCATTACCGCACCGGGCTCCTGCCTTGGGTATTGACGGCAAATCGCTGCGAAGGCCATGGATGGCAGATGCGTGCGGATGGAAACCAGCGGGTGATGTAGCGACGCAGGCGTTCCCAGGTCGGCGGACGGCGGTTGCCGCGTCGCCGCAGGGAGCGGCCCCAGAGCCAGCCGAGCTGATGGCGAAAACTCTGCAACGCGGCACCGTTACCGGGCACGCCGTAGTAACGGACGTGTCCAGAGATTACCGCGCGCAGGTAAGCGCCCTGCTCGGGAATGGGCTGAGTCATGCGTCGCCGCAGCTCGGTCTTGACCTCGCTGAGCTTGGCACGCAGCCGCTTCGCCATCGTTTGCCGCCGCACCGTGAACGCTCCCTTGCGCGTCTTCGCGCATATGTGCGTGAAGCCGAGAAAGTCGAACGTCTCCGGTTTTCCCTCGCCGCGACGCGCCCTGTTGGCGGCTGCAAAGCGGCCGAACTCCAGGATGCGCGTCTTGTCGGGGTGAAGCTCCAGACCGAACTTCGCGAAACGCTCGCGCAGGTCGGCCAGGAATGCGTCGGCATCCCGCTTGTGTTCGAACCCCACGACGGCATCGTCAGCGTAGCGCACGATGACCACGTCTCCGCGCCCTGGCTGCTTTCTCCATCGTTGGGCCCACAGGTCGAACACGTAGTGGAGATAGACGTTGGCCAAGAGCGGACTGATACTGCCGCCTTGAACCGCGCCTTCTTCGCTCCTCGTTCGTTTCCCGTCTTCGAGCACTCCGGCGCTGAGCCACTTCTGGATCAGTCGCACGAGGCGCTCGTCCGCAATGCGGTGCTCGATGAACTTTACGATCCATTCGTGCTTCATCGAATCGAAGAAACTGCGAATGTCCGCGTCGAGCACCCAACTCACCTTCTTCGTCCAGATTCCGACGGCGAGCGCATCCAACGCATCGTGCTGGCTGCGCTTGGGCCGAAACCCGTAGGAGAAGCCGAGAAAATCCGTCTCGTAGATCGCACTGAGCACGTCGGCAGTAGCCCGCTGGACGATCTTGTCTTCCAGCACGGGCACGCCGAGCGGCCTTTGCCGCCCGTCTGCCTTGGCGATGTACGCTCTGCGAACCGGCTTGGCTCGGTAGGCTCCTCGTTGCAGTCGCTGCGACAAGTCTTGGAGGTTGTCCTCCAGGTTCCGGCCGTAGTGCTGCCACGTCTGACCGTCGATGCCCGCCGCCGCGTTTCGCTTCAACGAGTGATACGCAAGCCCAAGGCGCTCGATGTCGTAGACGTGATGAAGGAGCGCGGTGAACCGCTGCTTTGTGTCCTTCTTTGCTGCTTGACGTACCCGCTCGAGCGCGCTTGGCGTGCTGATCCGGCGCTGGGTCCGGGGCGCGTTGCGCTCTGGCGAGTTTCCCTTGGCCAGGGCCCTTCCCTCCACTGCCTCCGCGGCCGATCGGTCGGCGTTGTTCGGCGGCTTCTGCGGTGTCGGGTCGGAGGAGGCGCCCGCAGCGCGTGCCACAGGCTGGCCTCCGTCCGCCGCCCAAACTGGACGTGCAGTTTTCCCGCATCCAGCTTTCACGAGGACACCCTTGCATGGTGGGGTCCGATGGAAGGAATCAGACCAACAAGGTTAACCAAGCCCAACTCGCCGTACAGCGTTGTCACCGGCAGGGTTCTCCAACCCGAGCAACGCCACCGCCTGTGTCGATGCGACCACAGGCGCCGCACAATCCAGCGATCGAGCTGGTGGAAGAGTCTTCGGACATGAGCACGCTTGTAGTAGTGCCCCCATCCCCGCAGCACCGGATTGAGCTGCGCAATCAGCTCGCCGGTGGTCAACGGCGTCTTGCGTCGCGTCTTGCCACGCACTTGGTCTTTGAAGTGCTGCACCGATTTTTGCGTCGGGTACGCATACAGCGATCCCGATCGGACAGCACTGCGGATCTTGCCCGGCGGCAGCCGCAATGGTCGCGTACCGGACTTGATCTTGTACCCGAGAAACTCGAAGCCGTACTTGACGTGTACGATCCGGGTCTTTTCCCGGTTGATGCACACTCCAAGCCTCTCCAAGATCCTCGTCGCCGTTGCCAAGGCGCTTCGCGCCTCGGCTGCGGACGAACAGGTAATCACCCAATCGTCCGCATACCGCGTCAGTCGGTAGCCTTTGCGTCGCATCTCCCTGTCGAACGGAGTCAACAGGATGTTACTCAGCAAAGGCGATACCACTCCGCCCTGCGGCGTCCCGCGCTCGGTAGCAGAGAGCCGCCCCTCACCACAGCTCTCCGCTTTCAGCATCGAGCGAATCAGGCGAAGGACACGACAGTCAGAGACTCGCTGGGCCACGAGCGTGAGCAACTTGTCGTGATCGACCGACCCGAAGAAATCGCTCAGGTCGGCATCTACAACCCACTCATGCCCGCTGCGCAGCTCCGTCCAAACCTTACGCAGAGCATCATGCGAAGATCGCCCTGGCCGATATCCGAAGCTGGCATCATCGAATATCGGCTCGAAGATCGGCGCCAGCCGATTCAGCAGCGCTTGTTGGCACACGCGGTCGTAGACCGTCGGGATGCCAAGCTCACGATACTTTCCCGGCTTGCCTGCCTTCGGGATGCGCCTGCGCTTGACCGGGGCAGGCCGGTAGTTGTCGGTGCGCAGTTCCTCGTGCAGCCTGCCGAGTTGCTCATCGAGCCTCTCAGCAAAGTCGTCGATGGACTGCCCGTCCACACCACCAGCGCCCCGGTTCGCTTTCACACGCTCCCAGGCCATCTCCAAGTTCTTCCGCTTGAACACCTTGTCGATGAGAGAGTGAACCTTCCTCTCCCCCGTCGGGTTCATCCAGTCAGCGAGTCTCCTCGGCCCTCGATGTTCGGGTCTTTCACTCAAGGAACTATCCATCCTCGACGGCCTTACTCTTCTCGCCTTCCTTCGGTTCCCAACCATCCTCGCCGGCCGACTTCCCCAGCACACTCTGCTGCCGGTTCTCGGTGGCGCGGCTTTCACCGCGCTTCAGGTACTATTCGGCCGTCCGACTTCTCGCCGAGCATCCTTCCCCATTTCGCATACGCTTATTGGGTCAGTTACCACGGAGCCACCCGCAGACTCGACGAGATCTCCCGGGGTCACGCACTGGTCTTCCGTACCGTGCCGTCCGCAAACACCTTGGTGCGGCGGGTGGATGAGAACGCCTTCGCTGCCATAGAGCCAGCTCGACCTTGCCCCGCCTTTGGCCGACCGGTTCACCGCAGGATCGCTCCATCGGCTATGGCCCGGTACTTCTCCGCAAGCCCTTCGGATTCCACCTCACGGTGGACACCCTGCTGTCCGAAGTCTCTCGACTTCGGCCGACGAGGCATTACCCCCGCCTTTGGATACGGTGCTCCTCATCCGAGCACCGGAGGGACTTCAACCCTCCTGACCAGTGCGCTGCCCGGCGCACACTACGACCCTGTCCGAATTCTCGCGTCCGTGCGTCATCGGCGTACGCCCTTGGGCTTCCCGATGCGGCCTGCAACCGCGGCGGCGGCAGGCGAACGCGAGGCCTCCCGGTTTCCGAGCAAGATGATTCGATACGTGCACGGGGTCTTTGACCGCGCGGGGTCCAAGAACGTCTCGCCATCACGACGTACTCGGTGTTGCCTTGCGTCATCCTCCACGACGTCGGCACCCCGAAAG
>Ga0172369_10007897_pt1 | contig 12227 bp, 10 predicted proteins | sample LakKiv25m_FD_114539 | JGI IMG/M metagenome (GOLD analysis project Ga0172369, IMG submission 114539) | Freshwater microbial communities from Kabuno Bay, South-Kivu, Congo - kab_022012_11.25m | ecosystem: Environmental > Aquatic > Freshwater > Lake | place: Democratic Republic of the Congo... | reverse complement strand
GCGGACCAACAAGGGGCGGGTGATCAAGCCTTGGGGCATCAGCCGCGGCTCCTCGGCCGAGGACTACATGAGCGTGGGGTTATGGCAGGGCGTGCGGATCGAGTTCGTCGGCGCGGCGCACCTACGACGTGCTGGTCGAGATCAAAGATCTGCACACCCATTTCTTCACCCGTGAAGGGGTAGTGCGCGCCGTAGATGGCGTCAACCTGGACATCCGGCGCGGCAAGACGCTCTGCGTCGTGGGCGAATCGGGCTGCGGCAAGTCGGTCACCGCGTTCTCGGTGCTCCAGTTGGTGGGCAAGCCCGGTCGGATCGTCTCCGGGTCGTGCCTCTATCACCGGCAGGCGGCCGGGCAGACCGATGTGATTGACCTCGCCAGGCTGGCGCCGCACGGCCCCGAAATCCGCCGCATCCGGGGCCGCGAGATCTCGATGATCTTCCAGGAGCCGATGACTTCGCTCAGTCCCGTCCACACCATCGGCGACCAGTTGAGCGAGGTGGTGCTGCTGCACAACCAGGTGACCCGCAAAGAGGCGCGCCAGCGGGTGGTGGAGATGCTGGCGCGCGTGGGCATCCCCAAGCCGGCGGAACGGCTCGATAGTTACCCGTTTCAGCTTTCGGGCGGGATGCGCCAGCGCGCCATGATCGCCCTGGCGCTGGCCTGCCGGCCCAGCCTGCTCATCGCCGACGAGCCGACCACCGCGCTCGATGTCAGCATCCAGGCGCAGATCCTCGATCTGATCGCTGAGCTCCAGCGCGAGCTTAACATGGCGGTGCTCTTCATCACCCACAACCTGGGCGTGGTGGCCGAGATCGCCGATGAGGTGGCGGTGATGTATCTGGGACAGGTGGTGGAGTTCGGGGACGTGTTGTCGGTCTTTCGTGACACGCGACACCCATATGCGCGGGCGCTGCTCGGCTCCATCCCCACCCTCGGCCAGAGCACGCGGCTGGCCCTGCAAGGGGCGCGCCAGGCGGCGCGCATGTACTCGATCCGGGGCATGGTGCCGCATCCGTTCGCCCGGCCGCAGGGCTGCGCGTTCCATCCGCGCTGCGAAGCGGCCATCGCGGGCCAGTGCGACCGCGTCGCGCCGCCCGCGGTGCAGCTCGGCGATGGGCATTGGGCGCGCTGCTGGCTCCATGCCGGGCAAGCGGGATGAGAGGGGTGGATGCCATGTCCGAGAAACTGCTCGAAGTCAGTGGGCTGAAGAAGCACTTTCCGATCCAGCGCGGGTTTCTGCGGCGCATCGTCGGCTACGTCAAGGCCGTGGATGATGTCAGCTTCGATGTGTACAGCGGCGAGACGCTGGGGCTGGTGGGCGAATCGGGCTGCGGCAAGACGACGCTGGGGCGCAGCCTGATCCGCATCTACGACCCGACCGCCGGACAGGCGCGCTATCACACCCGCGCGGGCGGCGTGGTGGATCTGGCGGCGGTCTCGCGCGCCGAAGTGCGCAAGTATCATAGCGACATCCGCATGATCTTCCAGGACCCCTCGTCGTCGCTCAACCCGCGCATGACGGTGTTGGAGATCGTGGGCGAGCCGCTGATCAACCATCGCCTGGCCGCGGGCGACGAGCTGAAGGATCGCGTGGCCGATCTGCTGCGGCGGGTGGGGCTGCGGCCGGAGTACATGCAGCGGTATCCGCACGCCTTTTCGGGCGGCGAGCGGCAGCGCATCGGCATCGCGCGTGCGCTGGCGCTGAACCCGCGGCTGGTGATCTGCGACGAGGCGGTGTCGGCGCTCGACGTGTCGGTGCAGGCGCAAACGCTGAACCTGCTGATGGATCTGCGCGAGGCGTTCGGGCTGACCTACATCTTCGTGGCGCACGATCTGAGCGTGGTCGAGCACATCAGCGACCGGGTGGCGGTGATGTACGTGGGGCTGATGGTCGAGCAGGCCCCCAAGGCGCTGCTCTACAGCGCACCGCTGCACCCCTACACCGAGGCGCTGCTCTCCGCGGTGCCGCGGCCCGATCCCACGCAGCGCGGGCAGGGCCGGCGCATCCGCCTGCTGGGCGAGGTGGCCGATCCCGCGCACCCGCCGAGCGGCTGCTATTTCCACCCGCGCTGCTCCTACTGCCTCGACCGCTGCCGCGTCGAGCGGCCTCCCCTGCGCGAGGTCGGCGCGGGGCGTTCGGTAGCCTGCCATCGCGCCGAGGAGCTGTCGTTGCGCGGCGTCCTGGCCGAGAGGGCATAGCTCCGCATGAGCCAGACCGCGCCGCGCCCCAACCTCCTCTTCATCTTCCCCGACCAATGGCGCGGGGATTGCCTGAGCAGTCTGGGGCATCCGGTGGTCGAGACCCCCTTCCTCGACCAATTGGCGGCCGAAGGGGTCACGTTCACGGCGGCCTATTCGCCCTGCCCCACCTGCATCGCCACGCGCGCCTGCCTGGCCACGGGGCTGACGCCCGCCAGCGCGGGCCGGCTGGGCTACCAGGACGGCGTGCCGTGGCGCTACGAGACCACGCTGATGCGCTGTTTGCGCGACGGCGGCTATCAGACCCTCCTGGCCGGCAAAACGCACTTCTATCCGCAGCGAGCCGCGCTGGGCTTCGAGGAGATGCAGCTCTACGACACGCTGAACCTTGATCCGGGGTTCGAGAGCGACTATCGGCTCTGGTTGCAGCGCGAGAGCGGCGGCAGCGTGCAGGACAGCACGGTCGGGATGCACTCCAATTCGATGATCGCCCGGCCGTGGACCGCCGCGGAGCACCTGCACGCCAACAGTTGGACCGCCACGGTCGCCATCCAGATGCTCGAACGCCGCGACCCCACCCGGCCGTTCTTCTTGCAGCTCGGCTTCCACCGGCCGCACCCGCCGCTCGATCCGCCGCTGGCGTTCTTCGACCGCTACCGCGACTGCCCGCTGCCGCCCGTGCCGGTGGGCGATTGGGCCGCCGGGTTCGCCGTCCCGGCCACGCGCATTGACCCGTCGTCGGGCCTGCTGCCGCCCCGCACGCTCGACCGGGCGCGCCGCGCTTATTACGCCCAACTGGCCCACCTCGACGACCAGATCGGCCGCGTGATCCACTTCTTGCGGCGGCGCGGCTGGCTGGATACCACTACCATCGTCTTCAGTTCCGACCACGGCGAGCTGCTGGGCGATCACCACCTTTACTCGAAGGTCAACGCGTTCGAGGGATCGGCCAAGGCGCCGCTCATCGTCCGGCCGGCCATGACGTGGGGTGGGCGTCGCGGCGCGCGATGTGGGCTGCCGGTCAGCCACTTCGACTTGATGCCGACCTTCCTGGAAGAAGCCGGGCTGCCGGTTCCGGGCACGGTGGAGGGTCGCAGCCTGGCGGCCGCGCTGACCGGGGCGCCGATCCCCTGGCGCGACTTCATCCACGGCGAGCACGCGCCGCGCTGGCAGTTCGTCACCGACGGCCAGGAGAAGCTCATCTGGGTCAGCGACCGCGACGAGACCTATTTCTTCGACCTGCGGACGGATCCCCAGGAGCTGACCAACCGGGCGCACGATCCGGCCTGCGCCGACCGGGTGGCGCTCTGGCGGCAGCGGCTGATCGGCGTGCTGGCGGCGCGGCCCGAGGATGGCCTCTCCGACGGCCGCCGGCTGATCCCCGGCGTCACGCCCCATGTGCGGCCGCACCTGCTGGAGCCGCGCCGCGATGCCGACGGGGTCGTGCGGCCGCCGGTGCAGGGGTAGTCCCATGCACAAGCGCCCGCAACGCTTCACTTTGTCCATCATCCAAACAGGGGGATAAACATGGATTCACGCGAACGCGTGTTGCGCGCCATCCGCCACGAGCCGGTGGATCGCGTCCCGTACTACTACATGGGCACCAAACCGATCAACCGCGCGGTGGCGCAGCGGCTGGGCCTGGGGGCCGACGATGAGGTGACGGTCGGCATGGCCTTGGGCGGCGATCTGGCCTATCTGCGGCCGATCTTCATCCCTGGCCCCGACCGCCGCGAATTCCAATATGGCGATGTCCACGCCAAAGTGCAGCAGACCAAAGGGCACGAAAGCGTGGTCGTCGCTAAACGTCCGCTGGAGGATGCGCGCACCGTCGCAGACGTGCTCGACTACCCGCTCTGGCCGCACCCCGACAACTACGAGTACCGCATCCCGCAGGCCACGCTCGACCTGTGCCGCGGCCGCGCGCTCGTCGGCTATGACATGGGCATCATCTTCCTCTATGCGATGGGGATGCGCGGCATGGAACAGATCTGCGTGGACATGGCCTCGGCGCCGGAGATTGCGCGTGCGGTCTTCGGCAAGATCGCCGACTACAACTGGGAACGCACCCGCCGCTATCTGGAGGCCAATCCGGGGCTGCTGGACATTATCGGCATCGGCGATGACGTGGCGGGCCAGGCCGGCATGTTGATGAGCCCGCGCATGTGGCGCACCTTCATCCGGCCGCACGTGCAGCGCATGGTGGATCTGTGTCGCGATTTCGGGGTGACGCCCTACTACCATGGTTGCGGCGGCTTCCGGGCGCTCTACAACGACTTCATCGAGATGGGCATCCCGAACACCGGCCGCTTGCAGACCGAGGCGAAAGGCAACAACCTGGCGGAGATCAAAGCCGAATACGGCGCGCGGCTCTGTCTGTGGGGCGCGATTGATGGGCAGCACGCCTGCGTCGAAGGCACGCCGGCCCAGGTGCAAGCGCACGTCCGCCAGGTGCTGGCGACCGGCGGCCCCACCGGCTTCATCGCCGGCCCCACGCACAGCTTCACGGAAGACACGCCCATCGAGAATATCATGGCCGTGTTCGAGGTACTGAAGCAGCAGTAGGAGTCTGACGAGTTCGCAGGACGAACAAAATGACCGAGAACATCAGAGACGCCCTCACCGGCAAATGCGTGCGCATGGACGATGCCGTCGCCGAGCGCATCGCCGCCGGCATCGAAACGCACCGCAAGACCGACATCGCGGTGCGCGTGGTGGATGCCGCCGGCGCGCCGCTGCCCGGCGTCCGCGTCGAGGCGCGCCAGGTGTCGCACGCCTTCCAGTTCGGCGCCAACGCCTTCCTGCTGGGCGGCTATCCGAGCGAGGCGCAGAACCGCCGCTGGGAGGACGCCTATGGGCGGCTGTTCAACCAGACGGTTGTGCCGTTCTATTGGGCCGAATACGAGCTGGCGCCGGGGCGCTATCGCTACGCCATCGGCAGCGAGCCGCGCTTCCGCCGGCCGCCCGTGGATGCCGTGCTCGACTGGTGCGAGCGCACCGGGATCGTCCCGAAGGGCCACAACCTGATCTGGCACATCCTCTACCCGGAGTGGCTTCCCGACGACGAGGCCGAGCAGTGGGCGCACATCGAGCGGCGCTTCCGCCTGCTGGCCGAGCGTTACGGCACGCGCATCCGCAGTTGGGATGTCGTCAACGAGGCGCTCGACCGCCGGCCCGCCGTGCGGATGCCGAAGGGCTATCTGCACCGCTGCTATGCGCTGGCCGGCCGCCTGTTTCCACCGGAGACGCGGCTCTTCGTCAACGAGACCACGCACCGCAGTTGGGCCGATTTCCACGGCGACACCAGCGGCTACTATCTGCTGATTGACGGCCTGCTCCAGCGCGGCCTGCGCGTGGATGGCATCGGGATGCAGTTCCATCTGTTCCGCCTGCTGCACGAGCTGCCCGTCACACAGGCCGCGCTGCTCGACCCCGCGCACCTGCTGGCGGTACTCGATCAGTACGCCGACTACGGCCGGCCGATCCACATCAGTGAGATCACCGTGCCGGCCGGCGGCGACGTGGCAGATGGCGACGCGATCCAGGCCGAGCTGGTGGCGGGCTTCTACCGGGCCTGGTTCAGCCATCCGGCCGTCGAGGCGATCACCTGGTGGAACCTGGCCGACGGGATGCACTGGAAGGACGAAGGGCGCTTCCTGGGCGGCTTGTTGCGAGATGACCTCACGCCCAAGCCGGCATATGAGGCGCTGGATGAACTGATCAACCACGCGTGGAAGACGCAGGCGGTCGTCACCACCGGCGCCGATGGGCTGGCCCGCTTCCGGGGCTTCTGCGGCGGCTATGACATCGCCGCCCGCGGCGCCACCTGCCGGATTCAGGCGGAGCACGGAGCCGCGGCTCCCTTCTCACTGACGGTGAAATGACACAAGAGGATCTACGATGGCAACCATGATGAACCTGAGCCAACTCACAGCGATGCGCGATGTGGTGGACACGACGCCGCTGGCGATCCCAACGCGCGAGCTGTGCGAACGCTACGAGGCGCTCTTCACGGGCGCGGTAAACGATGTGCTGCGCGAATACGCGCTGGTGGATCAAGCCCTGCCGCACGATATCGTGCCGCTGCTGCCCGACCGCACCGTGGCCGGCATCGCCTTCACGATCAAGAGCGCCAAAGACCCGACGATCGAGGGGGAGCTGGTCAAGCGCGCCGAGATGCTCGACGCCATCGAGCCGGACGCGTTCTGCCTGTGGGACACCGGCGGCGATGACCAGTCGGCGCACTGGGGCGAGATGATGACTGCGGCGTCGAAGCAGCGCGGGGCCAGGGCGGCCGCAGTGGAAGGCGGCTTGCGCGATACGAAGCAGGTGCTGGCGCAGGACTTCCCGGTTTTCTACCGCTATCGCACCTCGAACGGCTCGCTCGGCCGCTGCAAGATTGTGGCCTATCAGACGCCGATCCGCATCGGCGGCGCCATCATCAAGCCCGGCGACATCGTCATGGGCGACATTGATGGTGTGGTGGTGGTGCCGCGGCGGCTGGCCGTCGTCGTGCTGGAACGCGCCGAAGAGATCGGCCGCACCGAGAAAGATATCAAACGCTGGATCACCGGCGGGCAGAAGGCGTCGGACGTGGTGAAAGCGGGCGGCTACTTCTGATGCGTGACCCCGACAGGTTCAGCGTCGCCGGCCGCAAGGCGCTCATCACCGGCGCCAGCCGCGGCATCGGCCGCGCGATTGCGCTGGGGCTGGCGCAAGCCGGCGCCGATGTGCTGATCCACTGCGCGGGCCGCGTCGAGCTGGCGCAGCAGACCGCCGCCGAGGCAATGAACCACGGCGTTGCGGCGCACGTTGCGGCCGCCGACCTGGCGTCGGTCGAGGCCACACGCCGGCTCTACGACGAGACGCTGACGGCGCTGAGCCGGGTGGACATCCTGGTGCTCAACGCGTCGCTCCAAATCCGCAGCGACTGGGATGAGATCACCCCGGAGCAGTTCGACCTGCAGATGCAGACCAACCTGCGCTCGTCGCTGCAGCTCATCCAGCTCGCCGCGCCGCCGATGCTGGCCGCTGGCTGGGGGCGCATCCTGGTGGTGGGCAGCGTGCAGCAGGTGAAGCCCAACCCGACCCTGCTGGCGTATGCGGCGAGCAAGTGCGGCCTCACCGCCCTGGTGCGCGGGCTGGCCAAGCCGTTCGCCGGCCGCGGGGTCACGATCAACAACCTGGCGCCGGGCGTCATCGAGACCGACCGCAACGCCGATGCCCTGGCCGATCCGGCGATCCGCCAACGGGTGCTCTCCTGGATCCCGGCCGGGTTCGCCGGCCAACCGGAGGACTGCGTCGGCCCCGCGCTGCTGCTGTGCAGCGACGCCGGACGCTACATCACCGGCGTTGATCTGCTGGTGGATGGCGGGATGGGGCTGCCGTGACGATGGGGCGCGTGATGAAGCTGATCTGGAACGCCTGGTACGGCGATGACGACATCGAGATCTGGGCCCCACCGGGTTGGGACGTGCGGCGAGCCGACATGGCCGGCGCTGCGCCAGCGGACGCGGGGGCCGTGGATCGCGCGCTCGCCAACCCCATCGGCACGGCCCCGCTGCGTGAGCTGGCCGGCCGGGCGGCCGACGCGGTGATCGTGGTCGAGGACATCACCCGGCCGGGGCCGACGGCGCAGATCGTGCCGCGGGTGATCGCGCATCTGGAACAAGGCGGCATGGTGCGCGATCGCATGCGCATCATCATGGGTACCGGCGGGCACATGCTGATGAACCGCCACGATCTGCTCCTCAAGCTGGGCCGCGAGGCGCTGGAGACCGTCGAGGTCACCCAGCACAACTGTTTCGAGAACCTGGACGATCTGGGCGTCTCGACCCGCGGCACGCCGATACGGATCGGCCGCCTCTACCTGGAGAAGGAGCTGCGCATCGGCGTCGGGAGCGTCACGCCCCACTCGCTGATGGGATTCGGCGGCGGAGCGAAGATCGGCGCGGTGGGCGTGGGCGGACTGGACACCATCTACGCCAATCACACGCGCGGGCTGGCGGCCGGGCATGGCGGGGTGGGCCGGGTGGATGGCAACCCCAGCCGCGATGACCTGGAAGAGATCGCCGAGCGGGCGGGGCTGGCGTTCATCGTCGATGTCGTGCTCACCGCGCGGCGCGAGATCGCCGCCGCGTTCGCCGGCCATCCGGTCGCCGCACATCGCGCCGGCTCGGAGTTAGCGCGGCGCGTCTACAGCGCGCCGCTGCCGCCTCCCGCCGATGTGGCCGTCATCAACGCCTATCCGAAGGACAGCGAGCTGATCCTCTATAACAACGCGCTCTGCTGCGTCGGGCACGATCTGCGCCGGGCGATCCGGCCTGGTGGCTCGGTGGTGGTAATGATGGCTTGCGCGCACGGCGTCGGTTTCCACTACTGGAACGGCCGCAACGGCCGCGAGTATCGGCCGCCGCAAGAAGGGCCTGGCGGAGGCCCGCCGCTCATCCTCTTCACCCAGAACCTGTCGCACCGAGAAGCGTGCCAGCGCCTCCCCGCCAGCACGCTGGTTCTCGACCACTGGGCCGATGTGGTGGTCGAGTTGGCGCGGCGGCACGGCGAACGAGCGACGATGAACGTCTATCCCTGCGGCGCGTTGCAGATTCCGCTCGCTGACCCTGCGTCGTCCTGAAGGAGTTATGCGTATCATGCTTTCCATGACCTCCAAAGAGCGCATCCTGACCGCCATGCGCGGTGGGATCCCCGATACCGTGCCTGTGCAGATGGGCATCAGCGAGATGGTGCCGGCCAAGTATTCCGGGCTGCCCTTCTGGGATCTCTATCTCTACAAGAAGGCGCCGCACTGGAAGTACATGGTCGAGTGCATCGAACTGCTCGGCTTCGATGGCTATCTCTACTACTATGTCAAGCAGAAACGCAGCGCGCGTAACCCTGTCACCTCCTCATCGCAGATCGTGCGCCAGGATGACGAATACATCGTCGTGCGCACCGCCCATGCGACCCCCGACGGCGATCTGTGGGAAGAGCAGACCTACCCCAAGTATGACTGCCCCACGGTGACGCGCGGCCTGGTGAAGAACCGCCGCGACTTCGAGATCTACATCAAATACTGGTTCCCGCTCGACAACGACTACGACGTCTCGCAGTACGCGGAGCGCAAGCAGGGCATCGGCGATCTCGGCACGGTGGCCGCGGCCGTCTCGCTGCCGGGGATGCACCACCTGACCAACATCTTCGACGGCCGGCTTGAGAAGGCGACCTACTTCGCCTACGACAACCCCGACCTGATGGAGGAGTACCGCGAGCGCTTCGAAGCCTACCTGATCCGTGAAATGACGCAGATCCTCGACACGAAGCCGGACTACGTCCAGATCGGCGCGTCGGGGCTGCTGACCCTCTCCAACCCGCGGTTGTTCCGCAAATACAGCCTGCCCACCCTGCAGAAGCTGACGCGCATGTGCCGGCAGGCGGGCATCCTGAGCGAGCTGCACTCGTGCGGCAGAGAGCGGTTGATCGTGGAGACGTGCGTCAACGAGACCGACCTGGACAGCATCAACCCGCTGCAGCCGCCGCCGATGGGCGACTGCGATCTGGCCGAGTTGAAGCGAGAGTTCGGCCACCGCATCTGTCTGAAGGGCAACGTCGGTGTGACGGAGCCGCTGCTGTTCGGTACGCTAGAGGATGTCGAGCGCGACGTCGTTCGCTGCATGGAGGCGGCCAAAGCCGGGGGCCGCTACATCCTGTTCAGCGAGGAGCAGCTCGGCCGCGACACGCCCTGGGAGAACATGCGCCACATGGTCGCCATGGGGCGAAAGTACGGGAAGTACTGAGAGACGATCTCGCCCTTGAGGAGCGCACCGTGAAGTTAGCCCTCTTTCTGCCCGCCATCGCCGACCGCAAGTGGAAGCTGGCGCGGCAGATCGGCATCAACTACGCCGTGACCAAGGCCGCGCCGGAGCTGACCGGCGCCGCGCCGCCCTACGATCTGGACAGCCTGGCCGCGATCCAGGCGCGCTTCGCCGAGGCCGGCCTGACGCTCCATGCCCTGGAGGGGGACGAGTTCGATATGGGGCGCATCAAGCTCGGCCTGCCCGGCCGCGACGAGGATATCGAGAGGTACCGCCAGATGCTGCGCAACATGGGGCGGCTCGGCATCCCCGTGCTCTGCCTGAACTTCATGGCGCAGATCGGCTGGTTCCGCACCTCGACCACGGCGCCAGGCCGCGGGGGCGCGCTGACCAGCGCGTTCGATTATGACGCGCTCAAAGATGCGCCGCTGACGCCCGCCGGCGTGGTGCCGGAAGTACGCGTGTGGGAGAACTTCGCCTACTTCATCCGCGCGGTGGCGCCCGCGGCGCAGGAGGCCGGAGTGCGCATGGCGCTGCACCCGGATGATCCGCCCATCTCGCCGCTGCGCGGGATCAGTCGCATCCTGACGAGCGCGGCCGCGTACGAGCGGGCGCTGGGCCTGGCCGATAGCCCGGCGGTGGGCATCGCGTTCTGCCAGGCCAACTTCCGGGCGATGGGCGAGGATGTGCCGGCGCTGGTGCGGCGGTGGGCCAAGCGCATCTTCTTCGTCCACTTCCGGGACATCCGGGGCGATGCCCGCCGCTTCGAGGAGACCTTCCACGACGAGGGGCCGACTGATATGCCCGCCATGCTCAAGCTCTACCACGAGGTCGGGTTCGCTGGCCTGATCCGCCCCGATCACGCGCCGACCATGGAGGGCGAGGAGAACCTGACCCCCGGTTACGAGATCATGGGGCGGATGTTCGCCATCGGCTATATGAAAGGGATCATGCATACGCTGAAGATTCCCCTCGAATAACTGCGGCGGAATGGGCAGTTTTACCGAACGATGGTACAATATGCGGGCTGTTGTGTCTGGACGTGCGCTCATGGCAAGACACCAGCCCGCTTTCTGTGCCTGCGCCGCGGCCATATGCGCTGATGTGTCGTGCATCACAGCACGTTTCACAATTTCCTCAGAAAGGATACCGTATGGAAGGTTCAGAACCTACAAAGTTGCGCTTCGCCGTAATCGGCGTCGGCGCGGGTGTCTTCAGCATGCACTTCCCCGCGGTCAAGCAGCCGTTCGTTGCCATGGTTGGCGCCTGCGACATCCGACCGGAGCCGGGCCAGCAGCGCGCCGCCATGCTGGATGCGCCGTTCTACACCGACTATCGCCAGATGATTGACGAGCTCAAGCCGGATGTCGCCGTCGTCATCACGCCGCATTACTGCCACGCCGAGATCGCGATCTATTGCCTGGAGGCCGGCTGCAACGTCCTGGTCGAGAAGCCGATGGCGCTCGAAGTCGCCGAGGCCGACGCCATGATCGCAGCCGCGCAGCAGACCGGCAAGCTGCTGGCGATCAACTTCCAGCACCGCCAGCGCCCCGAAGTGCGCGCCGCGCGCCAGCTCATCCAGGAAGGCCGGCTGGGCCGGTTGCAGCGGGTGGATCTGGTGACGCCCTGGCCGCGCTCGGCCGCCTACTACAGGCAGGCATCCTGGCGCGCCACGTGGCCCGGCGAGGGCGGCGGCATCCTGATGAACCAGGCCCCGCACGATCTCGACCTGTTGTGCCACCTGATGGGCCGGCCCGATGCCGTGGTCGCCTGGACGCGCACGACGCTGCACCACGTCGAGGTGGAAGACACCGCCACCGCCCTGCTGCGGTGGGACGCTGCCGACGGCGCGGGCGCGACCGGCTACATCCACGTCAGCACGGCCGAAGCCGGGCCGCGCGAAGACATCGAGATCGTCGGCACGCGCGGCATCCTGAAGATCGGCATGGGCGCGCTGACCTTCCACGAATACGATCAGGACGTGGCGGATTTCCTGCTCACCACGCCGGAGATCTGGGCCAAGATAAGCAGCCATCCGGTCGAAATCGCGCTCGAGGACGGCAAGGGGGATCACCCCGCCGTCTACCGCAACCTCCACGCGGCGATCACCCAGGGCGCGCCCATCGGCGCGGACGGCGAATCGGCGCGCATGTCGCTGGAACTGGCGAACGCCATGATCCTCTCCAGCAAGACTGGCGCCGAGGTGCGGCTGCCCGTGG